>Ga0308157_10000825_pt1 | contig 82979 bp, 72 predicted proteins | sample PhyBR1_FD_201035 | JGI IMG/M metagenome (GOLD analysis project Ga0308157, IMG submission 201035) | Phyllosphere microbial communities from UC Gill Tract Community Farm, Albany, California, United States - DLSLB.R1 | ecosystem: Host-associated > Plants > Phyllosphere > Unclassified | place: USA...
GGGGTGCAGCGCGTACTCGAGCACCTGCTTGTAGCCCGCGTCGGTGTGCTGCTTCGACGGCCAGGTCGCGAGCGGCCAGCCGTGCGTGTCGGCGTCGACCTCCTCCATCGGCAGGTTCGCGCCCTTGACGATGCGCACCTTCACCGGGGATCCGCCCGATGCGACGCGCTCGGCGGCCCACTCCTGCAGCCGCATCATGGCCGCGAGGCAGTCGGGCAGGTATGCCTGCAGCACGATGCCCGCGCGCACCGTCTGGAAGTCGTCGCGGTCGAGCACCCGCTGGAACACGTCGAGGGTGAGGTCGAGGTCCTTGTACTCCTCCATGTCGAGGTTCAAGAACGTGTCGTTCGCGACGGCCGCGCGATACACCGGTACGAGCGCCTCGACGGCCTCGGCCACGGCCTGGTCGTGCGCCCATGGGCTGTGCGGGGCGACGGTCGACGAGACCTTGATCGAGATGTAGTCGACGTCGGAGCGTTCGATGAGGCGGATGGTGCCTGCGACGCGCCTGTCGGCCTCGCGCTGGCCGAGGATCGCCTCGCCGAGGAGGTTCACGTTGAGGCGCGTGCCGGGGCCGCCGATCTTCGCGAGCGCCGGTCCGAGCCGGCGGTCGCTCGCGTCGACGATGAGGTGGCGCACCATCTGGCGCAGCACCCGGCGGGCGATCGGCACGACGATCGCCGGCGCGATCGCGGCGACGGATCCGCCGAGGCGGATCAGCGCGCGCAGATACGCGGGGAGGAACGCCGGTACGTCGCGAGCGACCGCGCGGAAGTTGCGGGCGGCGACGCGGAGGTCCTCCGGGCGCACGACGCCGTCGACGAATCCGGTGGCGAAGTCGAGCCCCTTCGGATCGCTCAGCACGCCCGCGAGGTTGCGCCCCGCGGCGTCGGTCTTCTCGTGTCGCGCTTCTTCGAGCCACGTGCGCACCTGCGCGATCGCCTTGTCCGCGAGCGCCGTGTCGATGTCCTTGACGGTCTCCATCAGAGCCTCCTTGCCGTGACTCCCATGGTGCGCCTCGCAATCCGTCGCGTAAAGCTCACCTTTTCGAAGAGATCCATTCGAATTTGTCGAATAATCAATAGGCTCGCACCATGACCGCTGTCTGGAGCTCCCACCGTCTCATGCTGCTGCGCGAACTGCAGCTGCGCGGCACGATCTCGGCGGTGGCCGAGGCCCTGAACTACGCGTCGTCGACCGTGTCGCAGCAGCTCGCCCAGCTCGAGCGCGAGGTGGGCGCCCCGCTGCTGCGCGCCGACGGCCGGCGCGTGCGCCTCACGCCGCAGGGCGAGCGCGTCGCGGCACACGCGTCGGAGGTGCTCGCCCTCGAGGAGCGCGCACGCGCGGCGCTCGAGGTCGGGCCGCCCGCTCCCGTGCGCATCGCCGCCCTGCAGACATCCGCGCGGGCCCTGCTCCCCCGCGCGCTGACGATGCTCGCAGCCTCGCATCCGGGCATGCGCATCGAGGTGTCGGTCGTGCCGCCGGAGGAGGGCCTGTTCGAGGCCGAGGCGCGCGAGTTCGACCTGGTGATCGCCGAGCAGTACCCCGGTCACACGCGGGAGATCCGCGCGGGGCTCGATCGGGTGGTGCTGGGGCGCGACCCGATCGGCCTCGCCGTCGCGCCGACCTCGACCGTGAACTCCGTGGCCGAGGCGCGCGACGAGGCGTGGGTGATGGAGCCGACGGGCACAGCCGTGCGCACGTGGTCGGTGCAGCAATGCCGCGCCGCAGGATTCGAGCCCGACGTGCGCTTCGTCGCCGCCGACCTCCTCGCGCAGGTGCGGCTGATCTCGGCCGGGCACGCCGTAGGACTGCTGCCCGAGCAGCTGCTGTCGGGGGACGCCACGCCCGTGCGCCTCATCGACCTCCCCGGCGCGCCGACGCGCGAGATCTTCACGTCGGCGCGCGAGTCGTCGGCGGCCTCCCCCGGGGTCCGGGCCGTGCGCGCGGCCCTCCGCGCGGCGTTCGACGAGGCCTCAGGCGGCGAGGGCCGCGACAGGTGAGATGCGGGTCGCGAGCCGCGTCGGCGTGACCGCGGCGACCAGCGTCAGCACTGCCATCGACCCGAGCACCACCGCGACCGGAACCCAGGGCACGGCCGGCACCACGATGAGCCCGCCCTCGGGCATGTAACCGATGGTCGACTGCGCGCCGATCCAGCCGTAGGCGACGCCCAGCACCAGGCCGAGCAGCGTCGCGGCGATCGTGATGTGGGCCGCCTCGAGCAGCACCATCACGCGGATCTGACCGCTCGACAGACCGAGCGCCCGCAGCAGGCCGAGTTCGGTGCGGCGCTGGACGACCCCGATGGTGAGCAGGTTCACGAGACCGACCGCCGCGATCACGGCGGAGAAGCCGACGAGCCCCATCATCACGCCCGAGAACACGTCGAGGAATGCCGACAGCCCTGTCGCGTCGGCGTCTTCCTCGGTCAGTCCCGTCATGATCACGCGTTCGAACGTCTCGGTCGCGACGGCGAACATCACCACGAGGGTCACGCCCACCACCACGCCGATCGACATGCGGCTCGACCGCTCGGGATACCGCAGTGCGTTCTCGGCCGCCATGCGGCTGGTCGCCGAGCCGCCGAACATGCGCCCCACGAGTCGCAGCACGGGAGGCATGATCGCGGTCGACCCCATCACCAGGCCCGTGAACGAGAGCAGCCCGCCGAAGAACGAGACGATGACCGCGACCGGGGTGAACAGCCCGAGCAGCAGCCCGCCGACCAGCAGCAGCACGCCCAACAGGCCGAGCACGATGGCGAAGCCGTTCTTCGCGCGACCCCCGCGCGCCTCCTCATGGGTTCGGGCGACGGATCCGCCCAGCGCCGCCAGCGGGGTCACGCTCAGTACGCGCCGGGATCCGCCCCACGCCGCGAGCCACGTGGTGAGCACGATGGCGATCGCCGGCAGGGCCATCCATGCCGCGAAGGGCTGCTCGTACGCGGGCGCACCGATGATGCTCCCGATCGCCGAGGTGCCGACGTACGCGAGCAGGATGCCCGCTCCCAGGCCGACCGCCGATCCGATCAGCCCGACGATGAATCCCTGCGAGGCGACGGCGCGGCGCTCGGCGCGGGCGGTGGATCCGATGAGCCGCATGAGCGCGATGCGTCGCGTGCGGCCTGCAACGATCGTCGAGAACGTGTTGGCGGTAACGATCGCCCCGACGTACATGGCGATGACGATGAAGATGCTGCTGAGGATGCTGATCATCGCCGTGACCGTGCCGCCCTCGCCGAGTGTGTCGCCCGCGAGGAACCCGAGGTATCCCGTGGCGGCGAGCAGGGTCACGCCGAACGCCGACGACAGCGCGGAGACGAGGATGCTCGCACCCATCCCGCGTTCGCGGAGGAAGCTCATGCCGCGACCTCCTGCTCCGTGCGCAGCATGTGGGCGGAGATCTGCTCGGGCGTCTGCCGCGGCTTGTCGGCGACGATGCGACCGTCGCCGAGGAACAGCACGCGGTCGGCGAAGCTCGCCGCGATCGGGTCGTGCGTGACCATCGCGATGCTCTGGCCGTTCGTGCTCGCCTCGCGGAGGATCCGCAGCACCTCGCGCCCCGTGGCCGAGTCGAGGTTTCCGGTGGGCTCGTCGGCGAAGACGAGGTCGGGTGCGGTCGCGAGGGCACGGGCGATCGCGACGCGCTGCTGCTGACCGCCCGAGAGCTCGTGCGGACGGTGCGTCAGCCGCGTTTCGAGACCGAGGTCGTAGACCAGGTCTTGAATGCGGTGCTTCTCGGGCGTGCTCGGCCTCCGTCCGTCGAGGTCGAACGGCAGCAGAATGTTCGCCTTCACATCGAGCGTCGGCACGAGGTTGAACGACTGGAAGATGAATCCGGCCTTGCGGCGGCGCAGCAGTGTGAGCTCGCGGTCGTTCAGGCTCGTGATGTCGGTGTCGCCGATCCACGCCGTGCCGCTCGATGGCTGGTCAAGACCGGCCATGATGTGCATGAGCGTCGACTTACCCGAGCCCGACGGGCCCATGATGGCGGTGAACTCGCCGCGACGGATGCCGACGCTGACGTCGTCGAGTGCCGTGACCGACCCGTCGCCCGTGCCGAAGCGCTTGGTGAGGTGCGTGACTCGGGCAGCGAGGCCCATGTCGGATGATGTGATCTCCATACCTACGACGTTATTTTTCGGGGCCCAGCCGCGTCATCGGGCCGCGGACTGATCCGCGTACACCTCAAGGATGACGTCGGCGTCAGCCCGCGAGCCCGTGGTCGTATGCGAACACGACGAGCTGCACGCGATCGCGCAGCCCGAGCTTCGTGAGGATGCGGCTGATGTGCGTCTTCACGGTCGCCTCGCTCAGGAACTCCGCGGCCGCGATCTCAGAGTTGCTGAGCCCGCGCGCCGCGAGCGAGAAGATCTCGCGCTCGCGCGCCGTCAGCTGCGCGAACTCGGCCGGCGCCGCCTTGCGCTGCGCGAATTCGGCGAACAGGTCACGGGTCTGCCCGGCGGCGATCACGCTCGATCCCGCGTGCACGCCGCGGACCGCCGCGAGCAGGAACTCCGGATCCGCGTCCTTCAGCAGGAATCCGCTCGCGCCGCCCCGAATCGCCCGTGCCGCTGCCTCGTCGAGGTCGAACGTCGTGAGCATGACGATCTTCGGCGGCGCCGGCATCAGAAGGATCTCTGCGGTCGCGGCGATTCCGTCCATGACGGGCATGCGAATGTCCATCAGCACGATGTCCGGCCGCGTGCGCGCCACCATCTCGACGGCCTCGCGCCCGTCGCCCGCCTCGCCCGCGACCTCGAGGTCGGGCTGCGAGTCGACGAGCATGCGGATGCCGCCGCGGAACAGCGCCTGATCGTCGACGAGTGCGACGCGGATCATCGTTCCTCCCAGGGGATCTCGGCGCGAACGGCGAATGTGCCGTCGCCGTCGCGGATCTCGAGCGATCCGCCCACGAGCGCGGCGCGCTCCCGCATGCCGATGATGCCGTGCGCGTCGCCGGATTCCGCGTGACGCGCCGCATGCGCAACCGGGTTCGACACAGCGAGCTGCACGCGCCCGGGGAACCACGCCATCGTCACCGTCACCTGCGCTCCGTCGCCGTGGCGCAGGCCGTTAGTGAGCGCCTCCTGCAGGATGCGATAGACCGCGAGCTGCACGGCCGCAGGCGCCTCGCTGCGCGGCGCCGGATCGATGTCGACGACGAGATTCACGCCCGCCCGCCGGATCTGCGCGAAGAGCGCGTCGACATCGGCGATCGACGGCTGCGGCCCCTCAACCTCGTGGTGGCGCAGCTGCGCGAGCAGCACGCGCACGTCGGCGAGCGCGGATCCGGCCGTCTGACTGATGGTGCCGAGGGTGTCGAGCGCGATCTGCGGATCCGCTCTGCCGGCGTACCGCGCACCGTTCGCCTGCGCGACGACGACCGCGAGCGAGTGCGCGACGACGTCGTGCATGTCGCGGGCGATGCGGCTGCGCTCGTGCTCGGCCTGCGCGACGGCCTCCGCGATCCGCTTCGCATCCTGGTTCTCGCGGGCCCGGAACAGGGCTCGCACGAGGGCGCCCGCCGTCCACGCAAGCGCGAACCCGAGCAGCACCGAGACAGATGTGACGGTCGCTTCAGTCGCGGCGGTCGTGAGGGCGTCGGCGGTCGTGGTGATGCCCGCGACGAAGAGGTATCCCGCGACGATGACCGAGCCGACGACTGCCGACCCCGCCCCCAACCACAGCACCAGGCGAGAGCCGTATGCCGCCGTCACGTACAGAACGCCGAGAATCGCGAGGTTCGACGGCAACGGGGCCATGAGGAACGACATCTGCACGATCGCGCCGAGCCAGGCGATGCCGAGCGAGATCGCCGGGGAGAGCCGCCGCACCGCCAGCGCCGCGGCCATGAACGCCGCGATGACCCAGAGCAGAACCGGATCCTCCCCGACGTAGAACTCGGATCGCGCCGACACGACGAAGAACGCCACGGCGATCGCGATGTCGATACCGAGGCGCACCTTGCCGATGGGACGGAACACGCCTTCTACGCTATGCGCCCGCCGCGATCGCCGCGTCAGCCTTCAGAGGTAGTTCGGTGGGTCATCTCAGTTCGCCGACGCTCGCGAGCGCCTGGCGGATGAGTGTGCCGCGGCCGCCCTCCATCTCGGCCGACAGTGCGTCTGAGGCGGCCTCTTCTGGTGTCATCCAGGTGACCTCGAGCGCATCCTGGCGGGGATCGCAGGTGCCCGTGACGGGTACGACGAACGCGAGCGAGACGGCGTGCTGGCGGTCGTCGTGGTACGGCGTGATTCCCGGCATCGGAAGGTACTCGGCGACCGCGAACGGCGTCGGCTGCGGCGGCACCTGCGGAAACGCCATCGGACCGAGGTCGTTCTCGAGGTGCCGGTACAGCGCATCGCGCACCGTCTCGCCGTGCCTGACGCGCCCCGACACGATCGTGCGCGTGAGCTCGCCGATGCTCGTCGAGCGCAACAGGATTCCGATCTCGGTGACCTGCCCGGACCCGTCGGTTCTGACGGGAACCGCCTCGACGTAGAGCATCGGCAGGCGTCGGCGCGCCTCGGCCAGCTCGACGTCGCTCAGCCACGCGGGGTTCGCGGATCCGCCCGGCACCCCATTCAGACCGCTGAGGTCGTTCGGGATGTCTTCGGGATCGGGATCAGGTGTGCGCACCGCCATGGCCTCACGCTACTCGGAACCGGTGACATTCGAGCGACGCGGAGGTGTCGGGTCGTCGATTCCGTCGTCGGGCGCCCGGCGGAACGCGTGTCGGTGGTTCGCGAGAAGATGGATGCATGCAGACGCCATCGCTCGACAACGACGCCGTCCTGTGGTCTGACGACCGGGGCGACAAGCCGCTCATCGTGTTCCTGCACGGATACGGTGCAGACGAACGCGACCTGTTCTCGCTGCGCGACTACCTGTCGGGCGCATACGCGTACGCCGCGGTGCGGGCGCCCCTCGTACCGCCGTTTCCGATGAGCGGATACTCCTGGTACTCGATCGACGGGCTCGCGGCGCGCGATCCGGCCGCCGTCAGCGCGGGCGCGGAACGGTTCATCGAGTGGCTCGAAACCACCGACGCCGGTCGCGTCGGACTCGTCGGATTCTCGCAGGGCGGCGCGATCGCGCTGCAGGCGATGCGGCTCGCGCCCGAGCGGTTCGACTTCGTCGTGAATCTCTCGGGCTACGCGGCTGGCGGATCCCTCGACGGCGACGACGCGCTCAAGCTGTCTCAGCCGCCGGTGTTCTGGGGGCGCGGATCCGCCGACGAGGTCATCCCCACCGAGGCGATTGCGCAGACGACCGAGTGGCTTCCCCTGCACAGCAGCCTTGTGGGTCGGGTCTACCCCGGGCTCGCGCACGCGGTGTCGCCGCAGGAGATCGAAGACGTGGCGCGGTTCCTGGAGAAGCAGCTGCCGTAGCGGATCGGCCGCACGGGCGTGGTCATCGGGCGCCGCGCCGCCCCTCAGTCGTGCGGGGGCTCGGCGGCGCCGCCGTGCGACCCCTCACCATCATCAGGCTCCTCGGCCGGGCTGCCGAGCGCCATCGCGAAGGCGACGGCGAGACCGGCGCCGAGGGCCAAGTACCCCCAGTTGTCGAGTGCGACCGAGAGCGAAACGCCGAGCGCCACGCCGATTCCGATCCCCGCGCCCCAGTTCGGGGTGCTGTCACGGTGCGTCGATGCAGACATGCGCTCAGGCGGTGACGTTCCGCGCGGCGCGCTTGGCGTCGCGACGCTCGCGGTACTGAGCGTTGAGCTTCGGAGCGTTCACCGCAGCCACGATCGAGCTGACGACCGCCGGCGCGAGAAGCATGAGGAAGATGGCGATATTCATATCCACAACGCTACGGAGCATGCTCGAGGCTCACATCCACCCAGAGGAGGACATTCCCGCCTCCCCCGCCTGGCGGATGCAGAACTACGGCAGGTTCGCGAATTCCCGCCCGACTCGCCCCGAACGATGCGGCTCCCGCACCGAGCTGCCGTAGTCGTGCGTCCGCGTTGACAGAACCCTGCCCGTGCGCGTATCGTTCGATCGGTCTTGTCCCCGACGATCGGAACGAACTGGTGTGGATCCTCGCGTAATCACGCGCTGACCTCCCTCATTCTTCGAGGCACTCTCAGCGCATCGCGCTGATCTGCCGATCGTTCTTCGCTCTCGCGATCACGCGCGCCATCCAGCTATGGCCCTGCGCGAGCGATGCTCAGCGCGGGTACGACACTTCGGAGGCACGATGCCCGCACTGACCTTTGACCATGTCTCGTTCTCCTGGCCCGACGGATCCGTCGCACTCGAGAACGTCTCCGGCACCTTCGGCAACGGAAGAACCGGTCTCGTCGGCCGCAACGGATCCGGAAAGTCGACGCTGTTGAAGCTCGCCGCCGGCTTGCTCGCTCCGTCGAGCGGGCGCATCCTCACCGACGACGGCGAGGTCGAGCGCCTGGCTCGACCGGCCCGACTCCCGGTGAACGACCGCCTCGCTCTTCTCCCCCAGACCCTCACCCTCGACACGGGTACGCGCGTGGCCGAGCTGCTCGGCATCGAACGCGCGCTCGACGCCGTGCGGGCGATCGCCGACGGCGACGTCTCGCCGCAGCGCTTCGACGAGGTGGGCGACGACTGGGACGTCGAGACCCGCGCCGAGGCCGCCCTCGGCGAGGCCGGCCTTGAGCCCCGCATGCTCGACCGTACGGTGGGCGCGCTCTCGGGAGGCGAGGCGATGCTCACGGCGCTCACCGGGATCCGCCTCGCCGGCGCACCCGTCACCCTGCTCGACGAACCGACCAACAACCTCGACCGCGAGGCACGGGACCGCGTGTACGAGATGGTGCGCTCGTGGCGCGGGGCGCTCGTGGTGGTCTCGCACGACCTCGAGCTGTTGGAGCTCATGGACGAGACGACCGAGCTGCATGAACATGCGTTCACAACCTTCGGCGGTCCGTACTCCGCGTGGCGCGCCGCCCTCGATGCCGAGCAGGAGAGCGCGGCACAGGCGGTCGTCGACGCGAAGAAGGTGATCGCGAAGGAGAAGCGCCAGCGCATCGAGCTCGAGACCAAGATCGCGCGCCGGGGTCGCGCGGGCAAGAAGAAGGCCGAGACGCTGCCGCCGATCGTCGCGAACGCGTACAAGCGGCGCGCGGAGGAATCGGCCGGCCGGCTGCGCGTCGAGGCCCGCGAGAAGGAGGGATCCGCGGCGGCCGCCCTCGACGCCGCCGATCGGCGCGTGCGGACCGACGACTCGGTCGTGTTCGATCTGCCCGACCCCGAAGTCGCCGCTGGGCGCCGCATTCTCACACTCGGCGACGGCGACCGTCAGTGGATCGTGACGGGCCCGGAGCGCGTCGCGCTCGTCGGGCCGAACGGCGCAGGAAAGACGTCCCTGCTGCGCGCGCTTCTCGGCCTGCCGGCGCACGACTACGGCACATCCGAGACCGGCGCGCAAGAGGCCGAACCTGATGACGGGGATCCGGGCCAGAGGTGCCGCAGTTCCGCACCGGGCCGCGACGAACCCGCATGGCAGCGGTGCGCGGACGCATCGGAGCTGCACACCGACCGGGTGGCGTTCCTGCCGCAACGACTCGACGGGCTCAACGACGCCGCCTCAGCGATCGATGTCGTGCAGCGAGCGGCGCCGCACGTGCCCGATCGCGAGCTGCGCAACAGGCTGGCCCGTTGCCTGATCCGCGGCGATGCGGCGCACCGCCCGATCGGATCCCTATCGGGCGGCGAGCGCTTCCGCGTCGCGATCGCACGGCTGCTGCTGGCGGACCCGCCCCCGCAGCTGCTCGTGCTCGACGAACCCACCAACAACCTCGACATCGATACCGCCCAGCATCTGCGCGAGGCGCTCAGCGCCTACCGCGGGGCCGTACTCGTGGTGAGCCACGATCAGCCGTTCCTCGCCGACCTGGCACCCGACCTGACGCTCGAGCTGCGAGACGATGGGCTGACGGAGGTGACGGGCTGAGCCGGGCCCTGGCGGTGCGAACGGGCCGCCGCTAGCCTGGCGCCATGAGATTCGGCACATTCATCCCGCAGGGCTGGCGCTTCGACCTGGTCGGCATCGACCCGTCTGAGCAGTGGAACACGATGCAGCGCTTGGCGCGCCGCGCGGACGAGGGGCCCTGGGAGTCGATCTGGGTCTATGACCACTTCCACACGACCCCCGAGCCGAGCGAGGAGGCGACGCACGAGGCCTGGACGCTGATGTCAGCGTTCGCCGCATCGACCTCGCGCGTGCGGCTGGGCCAGATGTGCACGTGTATGGGCTACCGCAACCCGGCGTACCTCGCGAAGGTAGCGGCGACGGTGGATCACGTCTCGGCCGGGCGCCTCGAGATGGGCATCGGCGGCGGCTGGTACGAGCACGAGTGGAACGCCTACGGCTACGGATTCCCGGAGATCGGCGACCGGCTGCGCGCGCTGCGCGAGGGCGTCGAGATCATGAAACAGGCGTGGGAGACGGGCACTGCGACGCTCGACGGGCGCTACTTCCAGGTCGATGGCGCGATCGTCCGGCCCCTGCCGATCCAGCGCCCCGGGATCCCGTTCTGGATCTCGGGCGGCGGCGAGAAGGTCACCCTGCGCATCGCGGCCAGGTATGCCAAGTACACCAACTTCGCGAGCGGAAAAATCGACGATTTCACGCACAAGAGCGACGTGCTGCGGGGCCATTGCGACGCCGTCGGCCGCGACTTCTCAGACATCGTGCGCACGACGAACAACAATGTTGTGATCGGCGAGACCGAGGCCGAGGTGAAGGACAGGATCGCCGCGATCAGCGACCGCCTGAAGCGCTTCGCCCCCGACGCCCACGATAAGACGATGGCCGCCTACGGGCCCGACAACGCCGCCATCGGCACGGTGGAGCAGGTCACCGAGCACTTCGCGAAGCTGCAGCAGGCCGGCGCCGACTACACGATCAGCTACTTCCCCGAGCTCGCCTACGACACGAGCGGCGCGGAGCTGTTCGAGCAGAAGGTGATCCCGGAGCTGTCGTAGTCCGCTTCCGATGACGCAGTCGGATCCTCGCCGAGGCAGGAAGGACCTTTTGCGTCACCGGAGTGCCGTTAGATTGAGGAAATGAGCGATCCCTGGGGCGATGCGTCGCGCATCGCCCTCGGGCGTGCGAGCGGCGGGCGGATCGTCGTCACCGCGCCCGGAGGCGTGACGCGCACACTCGCCGCCGCGGAGTTCCCGGCGTGGGTTGCCGCCCGAGAGGCAGAGCGGCCCGTTCGGTGGGTGTGGGCGAGCACGGCTGAGACGTATCCGCCGCTGCTCGCCGCCGGCGTGCGCGTCGAGCGCTGCCACGACCTGCGGCTGTGCCACGCGATCCTCGCGAATGCCGTGCCTGCCGCGGATCTCACGAGCGACGTCGACTGGTTCTCGGCCGATGAGGAGCACGCGCCCGCACTGTTCGAACTCGATCGACCGCGCCGCGACGATCTTGACGAGGTGCTGCGCGAGCTCGCGCGCCAGGATGCGGCGCTCGAGGCCGCCGAGGACCCCGGCCGCCTGCGGCTGCTGCTCGCCGCAGAGTCAGCGGGCGCTCTCGTAGCGGCCGAGGCGCGCGCGGCGGGCGTTCCGTGGGACGCCGACCACCATGCCGGCATCCTCGACGACGTGCTCGGTCCGCGCGGGCCGGGCGGAGTCCCGGCGAACATGGCGCGCCTCGCCGGTGAGGTGCGCGAGGCGCTGGAGGATCCGCAGCTATCGCTCGACTCGCCGCCGCGGCTGCTGCGCTCACTGCGCGCGGCGGGCCTGCAGGTCTCTTCGACGAGCAAGTGGGAGCTGCAGGAAATCGAGCATCCGGCGATCATGCCGCTTCTGGAATACAAGCGTCTCGCCCGCCTCCTCACGGCCAACGGTTGGGCGTGGCTGGACGCCTGGGTGCGCGGCGGCAGATTCCGTCCTGTCTATGTACCGGGCGGCGTCGTCACAGGGCGCTGGGCGGCCGCGGGAGGAGGCGCGCTGCAGATCCCGCGGCAGCTCCGCGGTGCGCTCCGTGCGGATCCGGGCTGGCGGATCGTCGACGCAGACGTCGCGCAGCTGGAGCCGCGCGTGCTCGCGGCGATGTCGCGCGACGAGCGCATGGCTGAGGCCGCCTACGGTCGCGACCTGTACGACGGCGTGGCGGCCTCGGGTGCGGTACAGACCCGCGACGAGGCCAAGATCGCGGTGCTCGGCGCGATGTACGGCGCCACGACCGGCGACTCGGGCCGACTCGTGCCGCGCCTGCGCCGCGCGTATCCCCGCGCCATGGCGCTCGTGGACGGCGCGGCGAGGACGGGCGAGGAGGGCGGTACCGTCGCGACGTGGCTCGGCCGCACGTCACCTGCACCCGACGAGGACTTCCGCCGGGTCCAGGAGCGCGCGTCGGCCGCGGACGCGACGGCCGCCGACGAGCAGCGCGCGCAGCGCTCGGCGCGCGATGTCGGGAGGTTCACCCGCAACTTCGTCGTGCAGGGCACTGCCGCCGAGTGGGCGCTGGCGTGGATGGCCGACCTGCGGCTGCGTCTCGCGCACCTTCCCGCCGTAGCCTCCGAACTCGCGGCGCCGGCATCCGGCCCCGTTTTCGCACGCCGCGCGCACATCGCGTTCTTCCTGCACGACGAGGTGATCGTGCACGCGCCGGAGCACCAGGCGGCCGAGGTGGCGCACGCGCTGCGAGAGTCGGCCGCCGCCGCGGGGCGCCTGCTGTTCGGTACCTTCCCGGTCGACTTCCCGCTCGATGTATCGATCGGCGACAGCGCGGCGAAGTGAGCAGGGCCGCGCCCGGATGTCGGTGGTCCGCGGCAGGATGGTTCCGTGGACATCTTGGAGAGCTTCAGCGCACCGACCGCGGCGTGGTTCCGCGGGGCGTTCGCGCAGCCCACCGATGCCCAGGCCGGCGCGTGGGCGGCGATCTCCGCGGGACGGCACGCGCTCGTGGTGGCCCCGACCGGGTCCGGCAAGACGCTGTCGGCATTTCTCTGGGCGCTCGACCGCGTCTTCCGCGACGACCGCGGCGCCGAGACACTGCCCGGCTTCGAAGGGCGCACGAAGACGCGGGCGAAGCGGCGCACGAAAATTCTCTACATCTCGCCCCTGAAGGCGCTCGGCGTCGACGTCGAGCGCAACCTTCAGTCGCCGCTCGTCGGCATCACGCAAGCGGCGAAGCGGCTCGGGGTCGATCCGCCCGAGGTGTCGGTGGGCGTCAGATCGGGCGATACCCCGCCGCGCGATCGCCAGCGCATGCTGCGCAACCCGCCCGACATCCTCATCACGACGCCCGAGTCGCTGTTCCTCATGCTCACCTCGAGCGCGCGCGACACCCTGCGCGAGGTGCACACCGTGATCGTCGACGAGGTGCACGCAGTCGCCTCCTCCAAGCGCGGCGCGCATCTCGCGGTCTCCCTCGAGCGGCTCGACGACCTGCTCGAGCGCCCCGCGCAGCGCATCGGGCTGTCGGCGACCGTGCGACCGATCGACGCGGTCGCGGGTTTCCTCGGCGGATCCGCGCCCGTCGACATCGTCGCGCCGCGCGCCTCGAAGACGTTCGAGCTCGCGGTGCGCGTGCCGATCGACGACATGACCGCTCCTCCGCCCGCCGGAGTGCGCGAGCCGTCGCATCGCGCCGACCTGTCGGGGGCGTCATCGGGCGACCCGCTGGCACCCGCCGACGACCGGTTCTGGGAGGGAACGCCCGGCGCAGGCGACACGATGCCAGACGCGTCGAACGTCGAGGTCACCGGATCCATCTGGCCGCACGTCGAAGAGGCGATCGTCGATCGCGTGCTCGAAAAATCGTCGACGATCGTGTTCGCCAATTCGCGCCGCCTCGCCGAGCGCCTCACCGGCCGGCTGAACGAGATCTACGCCGACCGACTCGGGCTCGAGGCGCCCGCTCCGACCCAAGCGGCCGCGATGCCGGCGCAGTCGGGGCAGACCGCGGGGGTCGCGCCCGTGCTCGCGAAGGCGCACCACGGATCCGTGTCGAAGGATCAGCGGGCGATCGTCGAAGAGGAGCTGAAGTCGGGCGTACTGCGCTGCGTCGTCGCGACGAGCAGCCTCGAGCTCGGCATCGACATGGGCGCGGTCGACCTCGTGATCCAAGTCGAGTCGCCGCCGAGCGCCGCAAGCGGTCTGCAGCGCGTCGGGCGCGCGGGGCACCAGGTCGGCGAGATCAGCAGAGCCGACCTGTTTCCCAAGCACCGCGGCGACCTGCTGCACACCGCGGTCGTCACCGAGCGCATGCTGTCGGGGGCGATCGAGGCGATCACCGTGCCGCAGAATCCGCTCGACATCCTCGCGCAGCAGACCGTCGCCGTCTCGGCGCTCGACTCGGTCGATGTCGAGGAGTGGTTCGCGTCGGTGCGCCGCAGCGCCCCGTTCCGGTCGCTGCCGCGCAGCGCGTTCGAGGCGACGCTCGACCTGCTCGCGGGGCGGTACCCCTCCGACGAGTTCGCCGAGCTGCGGCCGCGCATCGTCTGGGATCGCGACCGCGGCGCGTTCGAGGGCCGCCCCGGTGCGCAACGCCTGGCCGTCACGAGCGGCGGCACGATCCCCGATCGCGGCCTGTTCGGGGTGTTCGTGGCGGGTGAGACGCGGAACGCGCGCGTCGGCGAGCTCGACGAAGAGATGGTCTACGAGTCGCGCGTCAACGACGTGTTCACGCTCGGCACGACGAGTTGGCGCATCGTCGAGATCACCCACGACCGCGTCAACGTGCTGCCGGCGTTCGGCCAGCCGGGGCGGGTGCCGTTCTGGACGGGCGACGGGCTCGGCAGGCCGGCCGAACTCGGCGAGGCGCTCGGCAAGTTCACCCGCGAGATCGCCGCGGCACAGCCCGAGACCGCGCACCACCGCCTTCGCGAGGCGGGCCTCGATGACAGCGCCCGCACCAACCTGCTCGCCCACCTCGACGAGCAGCGAGCAGCGACGGGTGCGCTGCCGACCGATGTCACGCTCACGGTCGAACGCGGCCGCGACGAGGTCGGCGACTGGCGCATCATCCTGCACTCGCCGTACGGCATGCACGTGCACGCGCCGTGGGCACTGGCGGTGAACGCGCGCATCCGCGAGCGGCTCGGCGTCGACGGATCCGCGGTCGCGGGCGACGACGGCATCATCGCCCGCATCCCCGACGCCGAGGCCGATCCGCCGGGCGCCGAACTGTTCGTGTTCGATCCCGATGAGCTCGAGCAGATCGTCACCGACGAGGTCGGCGGATCCGCGCTGTTCGCCTCACGGTTCCGCGAGTGCGCCGCCCGTTCCCTCCTCATGCCGCGGCTGCGACCCGGCACGCGCATGCCGCTCTGGCAGCAGCGACAGCGGTCGGCCGCGCTGCTCGAGGTCGCGCGGGGGCACCCGACGTTCCCGGTGATCCTCGAGACCCTGCGCGAGGTGCTGCAAGACGTCTACGACCTGCCCGCGCTCGTGCGCCTCGCGCGGGGCATCGGCGAGCGGCGGATCCGCCTCGTCGAATCCGAGCCGGCGCAGCCGTCGCCGTTCGCGCGCGACCTGCTGTTCGGCTACATCGGCGCGTTCATGTACGAGGGCGACTCGCCCCTCGGCGAGCGCAAGGCCGCCGCGCTGTCCGTCGACCCGGCTCTACTCGGCGAGCTGCTCGGCCGCGTCGAGATGCGCGAGCTGCTCGATCCCGACGTCGTCGCGAGGTATGAGCTCGAGGTTCAGCGCCTCGCCGCCGACCGGCGGGTGCGCGGCATCGAAGGCATCGCCGACCTCCTGCGCCTGCTCGGCCCGCTGTCGGTCGCCGAGGTCGCGGCCCGGCTAGAGCCGGGCATGGAGCATGGGTCGCCACAAAATGTGGCCTCCACCGGTCCTGAAGCAGCATTTCTTGGCGACCCTGCGGAGGCCCCCGAGGCCGGCGCGCACCTGAGCGAGCTCGTGCGCACTAAGCGGGCGATCGTCGTCAACATAGAGGGCGACGAGAGGTACGCCGCGATCGAGGACGCCGGGCGCTTGCGCGATGCGCTCGGCACCGCGCTCCCCGTCGGCGTGCCGGTCGCCTTCACCGAACCGGTCGCCGATCCGCTGGGCGATCTCGTCAGTCGCTACGCCCGCACGCACGGGCCGTTCGCCGTGGCGGATCTCGCCGCCCGGCTCGGCGTCGGCGCTGCGGTCGCCCGCCACGCGCTCCAGCGCCTGGAGACGAACGGCCGCGCCGTCAGCGGGTTCTTCCTGCCGGAAGGATCCGCGGCGTCCCTCGCCGACGAGCCGGAATGGTGCGATGCAGAGGGGCTGCGGCGCATCCGCATGCGCTCGCTCGCCGCACTGCGCGGATCCATCGAGCCGGTCTCCCCCGCCGCGTACGCCCGATTCCTGCCGTCGTGGCACCACCTGGATCGACCGCTCGAGGGCGTCGACGGCGTGCTGCAGGTCGTCGAGCAGCTCGCCGGCGTGCCGATCCCCGCGAGCGCGTGGGAGACGCTCGTGCTGCCCGGCCGAGTCGAGGGCTACACCCCCGCGATGCTCGACGAACTCACCGCTGCCGGCGAGGTCGTCTGGTCGGGGCACGGAGCGATCGCGGGCCGCGATGGATGGATCGCGCTGCATCCGGGCGACGCCGTGCCGCTCACACTCACGCGGGAAGACGTTGCGGTCGATCCGTTCGACGAGCGCGTCGCCTCCACGCTCGCCGCCGGTGGCGCATTCTTCGCCTCGCAGATCGCCGACGCGGTGCGCGCCCAACTCACGGCGGCAGAGGCCGCCGAGGTGTCAGAGATCGCGGTCACCGAGGCCCTGTGGCGGCTCGCATGGGCCGGCCGCACGACGAATGACACGTTCGCGCCGGTGCGCACTCTGCTCTCCGGCGGATCCCAGAGCCACAAGACCACGCGCCGCGCGCCCCGCACGCGCACGTTCCGCGGCATGAGCATGGCGCGGCCCGCGGCCCCCCGCAACCCCGCGGCGGGCGGGCGCTGGTCGCTGCTGCCCCCGCCCGATGGCGATGACACGGCGCGCGCCGCCGCCCACGCCTCGCTGCTGCTCGACCGATACGGCATCGTCACCCGCGGATCCGTGCAGAACGAGGGCGCGCCCGGCGGATTCGCGCAGGTGTATCGCACGCTCGCGACGTTCGAAGAGGCCGGGCACTGTCGGCGCGGGTACCTCATCGAGAAGCTCGGGGCCGCGCAGTTCGCCGCATCGACGACGATTGACAGGTTGCGCACATTCGCGGCGGTTCCCGACCCCGCCCCGCTGAAGCCGCGCCTGCTCGCGGCGACCGATCCGGCCAACGCCTACGGCGCCGCGCTCGCGTGGCCGGCGCTCGGCTCCGTCACCCACCGCCCCGGGCGCAAGGCCGGTGCGCTCGTCGTGCTCGTCGACGGCGATCTCGTGCTCTACCTCGAGCGCGGCGGGCGCACGGTGCTCGCGTTCAGCGACGACGACGCAGTGCTCGAGGCCGCGACCCGCGGGCTCGCGACCGAAGCCCGCGCCCGCGCGCTCGAGACGCTCACGGTCGAGAAGGTCAACGGCGAGGGCACATACGCGTCTCCCCTCGCGCGGCACCTGCGCGCCGCGGGCTTCGTCGAGGCCACCAAGGGCCTGTCGCTGCGCAGGGAGATACGGCGATGAGAGGATCCGGCTGATGCCCGAGGGCGATACCGCGCACCGCACCGCGCGGCGGTTGCACGAGCTGCTGGCCGGCGAGGTGCTCACGACGTTCGACCTGCGCGTTCCCCGAGCCGCCACCGCCGACCTCGCAGGGCGCCGAGTGGACAGCGTGCGCGCGGTCGGCAAGCACATCCTGCACCGCATCGGCGACCTCACCCTGCACACGCACCTCAAGATGGAGGGCGAGTGGCACGCGTACCGCTCCGGCGAGCGCTGGCGCCGCCCGGCGTTCCAGGCCCGCGCCGTGCTCTCGTCCGCCGAGTGGCAGACGGTCGGCTTCGACCTCGGCGTCGTCGAGCTGCTGCGCGACGAAAGCGGCGCGATCGGGCACCTCGGCCCGGATCCGCTCGGCCCCGACTGGAATCCGGACGAGGCCGTCCGGCGCCTCGAACGAGACCCGCGCCCCGCCCACACCGCCCTACTCGATCAGCGCAACGTCGCGGGGTTCGGCAACGAGTACGCGAACGAGTTGCTCTTTCTGCGGGGCATGGATCCCGTGGCACCCCTGCGCGACGTGCCAGAGCTCGTGCAGCTCGGCGCACGCGCCATCCGCAGCAACCTCTCGCGCCCCGTGCGCACGTTCACGGGCGACGGCCGGCGCGGCCGAGATCATTGGGTCTACGGCCGCACCGGGCTGCCGTGCCGCCGGTGCGGAACGCTCATCCGCGAGACCTCGCTCGGCGCCGAACCCGGCCGCGAGCGGCGCGTGTTCTGGTGCCCGGCGTGTCAGGCTACTCCGCCTTCCACAGGTCGCGGAAGAACGTGATGAGCGCCGAATCCGGCTCGATGTCATAGCCGGCGTACACCTCTCGTTGCCGCGGTCGGAGCCGTTCCCAGGTCGACTGTCGGTGCGGCAACGGCGCCTTACTCTCCTCGCGTGAACAACCCGGGGTATTCGACGACCAGGCCATGCTCGTCTACCGTGAGGGATCGGTGAAAATCAGAGTCGCGGGACTCGTAAAGGTACTCGTTCTCGGCCGTGCGCGTGTACCGCTGCGGGTCAGCTGTGACTTCGAGCTGCGGGACTCGGATGTACGCCGTGGTGATATCGGCGCTCTCGCCCACGGCGAGATGGAGCCGACGGATCGGTAACGTGTTGCTCAGGGGCGACACGGAGATGTCGACCTCTCTCGCAGCGGCGAGGTCCGGGCGTTTCTCGCCGTCGACCTCCCACCCCCGATCCGCGAAGCGAAGCGACAACTCACGTCCGCTCGCACGAACAACCACGTCGGTGAACACCCAGGCATCCGTCGTTCGCAACGTGTACGAGCATGCTCCGGCGCCGCCCTCGATCTCTCCGTCGACGACGACGCCGTGTGGACCGTTCTCGATCCGGCACGATTCTCGCGAGGGCTCGACCAATCCGATCCACACGATCTCCGTCATCGTTCTCCCTGGCGCGTTTGTTCGGGGCGACCGATAGGGCCTTCATTCCTCAGCATGGCAGACCGACCGCCTCCTCGCACGGCTGAGGAGATTCGACGCGTTCGGGTGCTCATGCCGACGGTGCGGAACGCTCATCCGCGAGACCTCGCTCGGCGCCGAGCCCGGCCGCGAGCGGCGCGTGTTCTGGTGCCCGTTGTGTCAGGCCACCGGCGGTTAACCCGCGTTCCACAGGTCGCGGTAGAACCCGATGCGTGCCGCATCCCGCTCGATCCCGTATCCGGCATAAACGGCATCCTCGTACCCGTCGCCGTAGTTCCACGTCACGCTCATCGCCAGCACGGCGAGGTCGGCCCAGAGGTCGCCGACGCCGAGCTCGCCCAGGTCGACGTATCCGGTCGCCGTTCCATCAGGCCCGAGCAACGTGTTCGGCGCACACGCGTCGCCGTGGCAGACGACCAGCCGCGAGATGCCGGGATCCGCCGCGGCGAGCCGGTCGCGCACCGTCGGGTCGTCGAGATCGGCGATGCGATCGGCGGTCCGCCACGTCCACGGGCAGCCGGCGACCGGCAGTGCGTCGTGGAAGGCGCGCAGCCCCGCACCGAGCGCGTGCGCCGACTCGCGGGGCTGCTCGCCCCACGGCTCGAGCACGGCGGACGTTCCGGGGATCGATTCCGTCACGAGCAGCTGCTCGTCGCCGCGGCGCGTGAAGGACACGACGCGCGGCACCCTGACGAAGGATCCGGCCCAGCGCAGGCGTTCCGCCTCGCGCTCGAGATCCTGCCCGTCGCCGCGCTGCCACTTCGCGTGCACGCCGGGCAGCCGGAACGTGAGCCCACCGACGACGTTCTGCCACACCGCCTCGGCGCGATCCCCGCCGGGCAGCGCCGCAACCATCGCCGGAGTCTCTACGTCGCGCGGCACGAACGACAGGTCGCTCGGGATCATCATGTGCGCCGCCGCAACTGCGGAGATGAGCCGCAACCTCGGAGAAAACCGCCGAATCGGTCCGTCGTTATGGCTCTTCTCCGCGCGAGCGTCACGGCCGCCACCCCATGATCTGCATCGTGCGCGACCCATCCGCCTTGGTGTGCGTGCCCAGCGTGCGCCACCCCTCGCTACGGTACAGCCGCACGGCGGGATCCGCCTCGTCCTGCCAGGTGCTCAGCAGCGCGGGGCGTTCGAGGCCCCTTGTCATAATGTGCAGCAGCGACCGGCCGGTGCCCGCCCGACGGTACGCCGGAAGAACCGCGAGTTCGACGATCTCGAACGCAGGCTGCCACTGATCCGCAAGCTCATCGCCGAGCGCTTCGCGCACGCTGTCGGTGTAGTACTGGCCGGCCGCGCCGATGTATCCCCAGGCGATGCCGACGATCCGGTCGCCCTCGAGCGCCGCCGCGAACCGAAAGTCGTCGCGCGCCACGTGGCGCAGCAGCATCCCTTCGAGCCAGTCGGCGTACGACGGCTGGTCGCCGAACACCGAGTCGTACACGCCCCAGATCTCCGCAGCGCGAGAGCGCACTTCCTCATCGGCCAGGTAGCGAATCTCCATCTTTCCTCCTCGAGATCCGACGCTACGGGATCCACCGCTCGGCCGATGAGCCGCAGCTTCGGAGAAGAGCCACAACTACGGAGAAAACTCGCGAATCCCTCCGCAGCTACAGGTCATCTCCGCGCGAACGGAACCCGCCCACCGCATTCGGGTGCTCATGCCGCTCGGCGCCGAGTTCCGCCGCGAGCCCGTCGGCCGCGTCGCCCCAGCGCGACACGGTCACCTCTTCGAGGCCCTGCCATGCGGCGGCGCGACGGATCTCCGCGGCGACCCGCACAGGATCCGGGGGCGCGCCGGGCTCCCACCACGCCGACTGCACGCGCAGCGTCGACGCCGCGCGATCGGCTTTGAGGTCGACGCGCCCCGCAATGCGGTCATCGACGACGACGGGCAGCGAGTAGTAGCCGTACTCACGTTTCGGCCCCGGCACGTAGATCTCGATGCGATAGGAGAAGCCGAACAGGCGCTCCGCCCGCTCACGGAACCACACCACCGGATCGAACGGGGTCAGCAGCGCCGTCTGCGAGATCGCGCGCGGCACGCGGGCATCCCGATGGATCCACGCCGACCGGTTCCAGCCCTCGACGGCGACGGGAAAGAGCTCGCCCGAGTCCACTAAGTCCTGCACGGCTGCCCGCACCGCCTTCTGATCTCGCAGGCGGTAATAGTCATTGAGATCCGAGATCGTTGCGACGCCGTACGCGCGCGCAGCCCGCCGCACGAGCTCCCGCACGGCCTCGCCTCGCGGGGCGTCGAACAGCACCTCATCGGGCAGGATCTGCGACGCCAGCCCGTACACGCGCTCGAAGCCGTCGCGCCCCGCGATCGCGACCTCGCCGATCCCCCAGAGGTGCTCGAGGGCGCGCTTGACGTGGTCCCAGTCCCACCACGGCCCGCGCCTCGCCTCGCGCTCGATCGACGCGATCTCGCTGGGCTTCAGCGGTCCGCGATCGGCGAGCTCGGCCCGCACGAGATCGATGACGCCAGTGTTCTCGGCGGCCCAGCCGCCCCACCGCCCGTTGCGTGCGCGGATGTCATCGCGTCGGAAGCCCCACAGCGGCCAGTCGGCGACCGGCATGAACGCCGCCTCGTGCGCGAGGTACTCGACGTGCGTCGGGTTCGTACGCCGGAACACGATCCGGTCGAGCTGCGCGGTGTCGTATGAGCCCGTTCGCGAGTAGAGCGGCATGTAGTGCGACCTTGCAAACACGTTCACGGAGTCGATCTGCAGCACGCCCATCCGTGCTATCGCCGCGTGCAGCGTGCGCGGCGTCGCGGATCCGTCGCGCGCGCCCCCGAGGCCCTGCGCCACGAGCGCCGCGCGCCTCGCCTGCGCCGCCGAGAGTGTCGTCCTCACCACCCTTCGACGTTACCGCGCAGCAGTTCTCAGGAGAACCATAGCGGGGCCACAGAGAGCACATCGCGCTGCGGGTGAGGATGTCGATATCTCCTCGGGAATAGCGCCCGCATCCGGAGCGTTTACCCGAATGTCCATCTCCTCGAGCATTGGAAAGGACACCGTGGGCAAGAACTACGTAGACATCGAAGACGACCAGGGCGAAACGCTGCGTTACCGCAAGCACGCCAACGGCCGAGGCCTCGTCGCGCACGGCGCGAAGGTCGCCGCAACGGCTCGCGTCGAGGCGGGTGCATATATCGAACCTCGAGCGCACGTTCTCGACGGAGCACGCATCGCCGCTGGAGCCTGGATCGAGCCCGGCGCCATCATCGGCCCCGGCGCCATCATCGACGCGAACGCGCACGTCGGGCCCGAGGCGGCCGTCGGCGCCAAGGCGAAGATCGGCGTCCGCAGCTTCATCGGAGCCGGCGCACAGATCGCGGGCGGATCACTCATCGGCGACGACGAGAAGATCCTCGACGGCGAGAAGATCGCCACCGACCTGCGGGGCTTCCGGCTCGCCGCATAACCTGCCCGAAAGGCCGCTCACCGTCACGGTGAGCGGCCTTTTTCGTTCCTCCGGGCGCATGACTACGGCAACTCGACGCGGATAACCGTCTGGCGCGGCCCAAACATGCGGCGCGACTGCGGATCTGCCGTAGTTGTGCGCGCGGCGCAGGCCTCAGAGCCGGGCGGCGAGCCAGTCGAGCTGCAGCCTGCGATGCTCCGCGCCGCCGCCCTCGTGACCGCTGTACGCGTAGGGCACGATCTCCTTGTCGTCGGCGCTCCACGCGTTGAAGGCGCCGAACACGGTCGACGGCGGGCACACCTGGTCCATCAGCCCGACCGAGAACAGTGCCGGCACGCTCGCGCGCGATGCGAGGTTCACGCCGTCGACGTACGACAGCGTTCGGAACGTGTCGTCTTCGACGCCTCGGAACGCGGCGAGGTAGCGCACGATCTCGGCGTAGGGATCGCTGTCGGTGATCGACGTCGCCCGCGGGAAGTCGCACAGGAACGGCACGTCGATCAAGGTTCCGGCCACGTCGTCGCCCAGCGCCGCCGCCGCGATGCCGATACCGCCGCCCTGACTGATACCGGCGATGAAGACCGGCACGTCCGGTGCCAGCTCGTGCGCGACGTCGATCGCCCGCACGGCGTCGGCGAACACGCGCCGATAGTAGTACGTCTCGGGCGAGGCGATGCCGCGGGTCATGCTGCCGGCCGCGGGACCGGATCCGTGGGGGTCGGCCGTCGCGCCCGACGAGCCGCGGTTCACGCCCTGCCCACGCGTGTCGACCCGAAGGTGACCGTAACCGGCCGCCGCCCATTCGGCCTGCTGGTGCGCGAGGCCCCGCCCGCACGAATAGCCCACGAACTCGACGACGACCGCGGTAGGTTCACCCGTGGCCGGTCGGTGGTACCACGCACTGATCGGGTCGCCGGCGAACCCCGAGAAGGTCACGTCGCTCGTCGCGATGAGTCTCAGCCCATTGTCGACCTCGCGAGAGTACGTCTCACCGTGCGCTTCACGGCTGCCCTCGAGCGTGCTCGCCCAGAAATCGTCGAAGTCATCGGGAAGGCGAACATCGGAGCGGTACTCGCGGAGCTGATCGAGCGGCAGGTCGAAATGCGACACGGGATTCCTTTCGTCACGCCGAGCGTAACCCGACGCGTCGGGTCGGCGGGAGCGTTCCGTAGTCTGGAGACATGGCGCAGAAGAAGGCATCCCGCGGCGGGCCCGCGCGGAAGAACGTGCGCAAGGCGCCCGTCGTTCCAGCGAAGCCGGCACCGTTGCCGCCGTTCCGCCTCGGCGTCGTGCCGGGGGCGACGCCGAGCAAGTGGATCCGCCGTTGGCGCGAACAGCGCCCCCACCAGCGTCTCGAGCTGGTGCCGATCGAAACGGCGGATCAGCGCGCGGCGCTCGCCGAGGGACTCGTCGACGCCGCGATCTGCCGACGTCCGATCGATGGGGACCTGTTCGTCGTCGCGCTCTACGACGAGGTGCCGGTGGTCGTGATGTCGGCCGAGTCGTCGCTCGCCGCCGCGGAGGAGCTCTCGCCCGCCGATCTCGACGGCGAGGTGCTCATCACTCCGGGCGACGACGTGCTCGGCCCCCTCGACCTGCCGACGATCGCGCCACGCTTTCCTGCGATGCAGACGACCGAAGACGCGATCGCCACCGCCGCCGCCGGCGCCGGCATCGTCGTCGTGCCGATGTCGCTCGCCCGCCTGCACCATCGAAAGGACGCGACCTACCGTCCGCTTGCGGGCGGCCCCGTCTCGGAAGTGGTCGTGGCCTGGCCCCGCGAGCGCGACGGCGAAGACGTGCAGGCGTTCGTCGCGATCACGCGAGGCCGCACGGCTCGCTCGTCGCGCTGATCCTGCTCGTCAGCCGAGGTCGCCGTCTGTGCCGTCCTCGGGATACGCGCGCACCTCAGGCTTCGCCGCCAGGTAGACGATGCTCGCGACCAGGCCGCCCCAGACGACGACGGCCGAGATGATGAGAAACAGAATCGCGATCGCGCTCATCGTGCGTCTCCTTTCAAACCGAGCTGAGTATTCCTCGGCCACGCTTCGAAGTTGCGCGGATCCTGGCGCCACGTCACGATCGGCAGCACGATCGCCGCGATGATCGCGAGCACGATGCTGCCCCATCCGGCAACACCCAGGTACCAGGTCGCATATCCCTCGTATCCGTTATTGACGAGGTCGATGACTTTGGCGGCGAGCATCCAGATGAGCACGATCGGGCCGAGCACGCCGGTGAAGAACACCCACAGACCGCCGACCTTGAACGTCGACACGGCGCTGAGGTGGCGCGACAGCTCGCCGCCGCGTCTCTTGACCCAGATCACAACGATCGTCATGATGATCGCCGACGCGACGATGCCGATGTTGTTCGTCCACTGGTCGATCGTGTCGAGCGCGATCAGGCCCGATGTGGTGCCGAGCAGCAGCACCGAGATCACCGCGAGCACGCCTATGCCGCCGACCGCCTGACCGCGGGTGAGGCCGAACTTGTCTCGCACCGAGGCGATGACCACCTCGAGGATCGAGATGAGCGAGGTGAGGCCCGCGAGCGTCAGCGCGCCGAAGAACAGCGCGCCCACGAAGCCGCCGCCCGGCATCTCGCTGACGATCGCGGGGAACGTCACGAAGGCGAGGATCGGGCCGCTGAGGCCCTCGACCTCCGCGACGCCAACGCCCTGCTGATGCGCGAAGAAGCCGATGGTCGAGAAGACGCCGATGCCGGCGAGGATCTCGAACGACGAGTTGCCGAACGCGACCACGAGGCCCGCGCTCGTCATGTTCGACCGGCGCCTGCGGTACGAGGCGTAGGTGATCATGATGCCGAAAGCGATCGAGAGCGAGAAGAAGATCTGGCTGTAGGCCGCGATCCAGACGCCCGGGTCGGCGAGCGCCGCGAAATCGGGGGTGAAGAACGCGTCGAGCCCCTCGAGCGCACCAGGCAGGAACAGGGCGCGGATCACGAGCGCCACGAAGGCGACGACGAGCAGCGGGATGATGATGACGTTCGCCCGCTGCACGCCCTTGACGACGCCGGCCCCGAGGATCACGAGCGTCACGATCCACATCAGCACGAGCGGGATCAGTACGCCCGGCACGAAGTCGAAGGTGATCGGGTTCGTTGCGCCGTCGGAGACCTGCAGGTATTCGCCCGTGAAGAATGCGGCCGTGTCGTCGCCCCACTGCTCGCCGAACGAGAACACGAAGTAGCTCGCGGCCCACGCGAGAACGCCCGTGTAATAGATCGAGATGAGCGCGGCGATGACGACCTGGAACCAGCCGATGCCCTCACCGAACCGCCCGCCGAGACGACGGAGCGAAAGCGGCGGCGAGCCGCGGAAACGATGGCCGATCGCGTAGTCGAGGAAGAGGATCGGAATGCCCGCCGTCAGGAGCGCGACGAGATACGGGATCAGGAACGCGCCGCCGCCCGACTCGTACGCGACGCCCGGGAAGCGCCAGATGTTGCCGAGCCCGACGGCCGACCCGACGGCCGCCATGATGAACCCGAATTGGCCCGTCCACTGCTCGCGCTCAGGAATCGCCCCGGTTGTCGTCTGGGATCGGGCCATGGTGCTCCTTCAGAAAGAACGCGTCGCGGCATCGTCGCGGCGCACGGTCGTCCTCCCAGAACATACTCAGGATCCCGCGCCAATGGAAGAACTGCGCGATTCCGCGCGCGTCGCATCCGGTCGGATCAGCATTCTGCTCAGTCGCGAGCGAGGGATATCCGTTCGTCGAGGTAGGCATCGAGCGGGGTGAGGAACCCCGCGGGCGACCAGCGCACCATGATCTGATTGCCCTGCCGCACGAGGGGCCCAGGATGTTCCTCGTCGATCCGCTGCGCGTCGAAGTGGAACGTCTCGCCCTCACGGAAGCCGCCCCGGAAGGCCATGCCGCGGATCTCCGCGCGCTCCCGTTGCGACTCGGCGGTGTAGCCGCGGCGCACCTCCTCGGCCGCGCGCAGCACGGATCCCGTCGCCCACGCCGCGTCGTCGCCGATGAGCAGCACGCCGAGATGCCAGGCCTCGGCGATCGGCGCGATGACGGGGCGCGCACCGAGCGCGCGGCGGATCCGCCCCGGTACGCGCGGCGCCCCGATGCGCACTTTCGGCACGCCGCGCAGCCCGGCGCGAGCGGCGCCCAGAAGCGCGTCGAGATCGTCCACGGCTCCACCCTACGGATCCGCTCAGCGCGCGACACGCAGAATCGAGATTCGCGAGCGCATGCGCTAGATTTGAGTCATTCAATTCTTCAGAAATACGTCCCCCTCCCAGAAGGCGAAGATGAGCGATAACACTGCAACCTGCCCGTTCGGGTACGGCTCGAGCACCGACAGCCCGACTGTTGCCGGCGATTACACCCACGACGGCGACGTGCCGGAGAGCGGCGCGCGCCGCGTGCACCCGACCAGCGGCAGCGCGAACACCGAGTGGTGGCCGAACCGACTGAACCTCAAGATCCTCGCGAAGAACCCCGCGGTCGCGAACCCGCTCGGCGACGACTTCGACTACAAGGACGCATTCGGCAGGCTCGACTTCGCGGCGCTGAAGGTCGACCTGGCCGAGGCGATGACGGCTTCGCAGGACTGGTGGCCGGCGGACTTCGGGCACTACGGCCCCTTCATGGTGCGTATGGCATGGCACTCGGCCGGCACCTACCGGTCGCACGACGGTCGCGGCGGCGGCGGCGCCGGAATGCAGCGCTTCGCTCCGCTGAACTCGTGGCCCGACAACGTGCTGCTCGACCGCGCCCGCCGCATGCTCTGGCCCGTCAAGCAGAAGTACGGCCAGTCGATCTCGTGGGCCGACCTCATCATCCTGGCCGGCAACGTCGCGCTGGAGTCGATGGGCTTCGAAACGTTCGGCTTCGGCGGCGGCCGCCCCGACGTGTGGGAGGCCGACGACGACGTGTACTGGGGCCCCGAGAAGGTCTGGCTCGACGCCGAGCGATACAAGGGCAAGCGCGAGCTCGACGCTCCGCTGGCGGCCACACAGATGGGCCTCATCTACGTCAATCCCGAGGGCCCCGCCGGCAACCCGGATCCGCTCGCCGCGGCACAGGACGTGCGCGAGACGTTCATGCGCATGGGCATGAACGACGAAGAGACGGTCGCACTGATCGCGGGCGGCCACACGTTCGGCAAGACGCACGGCGCGCACCCCGACGACAGGCAGGGGCCGGATCCCGAGGGCTCGCCGCTCGAAGAGCAGGGCCTCGGCTGGAAGCAGGGCTACGGCGACGGACGCGGCGGCAACGACACCGTCGGCAGCGGCCTCGAGGTCACCTGGACCTACCACCCGGCTCGCTGGGACAACGAGTTCTTCCACATCCTGTACGCGTACGAGTGGGAGCTGTTCGAGTCGCCCGCGGGCGCGAAGCAGTGGCGCCCAAAGGACGGCGGCGGCGCCGACATGGTGCCGATGGCGCAGGGATCCGAGCGCCGCGAGCCGCGCATGCTGACGACCGACATCGCGCTTCGCGTGGATCCCGTCTACGGCGAAATCTCCAACCGGTTCCGCCTCGACCAGGCGGCGTTCGCCGATGCGTTCGCTCGCGCCTGGTTCAAGCTCACGCACCGCGACATGGGGCCGAAGTCGCGCTACCTCGGGCCCGAGGTGCCGGAGGAGGACCTCGACTGGCAGGATCCGCTGCCCGAGCAGACGGCGGCGACCGACGCCGACGCGATCGCGACGGCGAAGCGCCTCGTCGTCGAGTCGGGCCTGACGGTTCAGCAGCTCGTCTCGACCGCATGGAAGGCGGCGGCTACGTTCCGCTCGTCCGACAAGCGCGGCGGTGCGAACGGCGGCCGCATCCGCCTCGAGCCGCAGGTGAGCTGGGAAGTGAACCGCCCGGACGAGCTGAAGCCGGTGATCGCGGCGCTCGAGAAGGTCGCCGAAGAGTCGGGCGTCTCGTTCGCAGATGTCGTCGTACTCGCGGGCGGCGTGGGCGTCGAGCAGGCGGCCTCGGCCGCGGGCTTCGACATCGAGGTGCCGTTCACACCGGGCCGCGTCGACGCGACGCAGGAGCAGACCGATGTTCACCAGTTCAACTGGCTCGAGCCCGTGTCCGACGGCTTCCGCAACTACGACAGCCGTCTCTTCGACCTGCCGAGCGAGCACCTGCTGATCGACCGCGCCAACCACCTCGGCGTCAGCGCGCCGCAGATGACGGCGCTCGTCGGCGGCCTGCGCGTGCTCGGCGCCAACTGGGACGGCTCGCACCTCGGCGTGTTCACCGAGACACCGGGCGTGCTCACGAACGACTTCTTCGTGAACCTGCTCGTCAACGGCACCCAGTGGACGCCGTCTGAGGACCAGCAGACCTACACGTCGGACTCGGGCCTCCGGGGCAGCCGCGTCGACCTGGTGTTCGGTTCGAACAGCGAGCTGCGCGCAATCTCCGAGGTCTACGCCTCGGCTGACGCGAAGGTGAAGTTCGTGCGCGACTTCGTCGCCGCGTGGGCTCAGGTCATGAACAACGACCGCTTCGACCTGGACTGATCCGGGTTCAAGGGGCCGCTCCGCAACGCGCGGGGCGGCCCTTTGCGTGTTCAGTCGGATTTCACCCTGCTGATGTGACGCTGCGCACCGACCGGCTTCGACGCACTCGACCCACGTTGTCGCACGCTGATCGAGAACGCGACCATCGCGCTGTGAGCCCTCGGCGGGCGACCAGATGTGACAGCTTCTTAGGTTGGGGTGATTCGGGCGCTCGCCGAGTCAGACATCCGCGCATCGTTCGTCAACGCGGCCGACGACGAGCATCTCTCGATCGAGATGCCGCACAGAGGCACATCAACGGGAGCGTCCGCGATCGCTTCGCCTGACGGGATCCTGCGTCCGGCACATTCGGCTACATGTTCATCGACACCGCTGACGGCGCGCTGAGCAGAAGAGGCGACGAGCCGATCGCTTCCTCGCTATCGTCCTAGCGGCGCTCCGCCGCCCAGGCGCTGAGGCACTCTTCGGTCGCGTAGGAGGCCTGCGCACCGTGCCCTGTTGCCGCGTAGGCACCGGCTTGAACACCGAGCGTCGCCGCCGAGACCAGATCGAGGCCGGAAGCGAGACCGGCCGCCAGGGCGCCTGTGAACGCGTCACCACTGCCGGTAGTATCGATCGCAGCGACCTTCGGAGCAGGCAGGCGCGTCGCCTGAGCTCCGTCGATGACGACGCACCCTGCGGCGCCGAGAGTGACGACAGCGCGGGTCACAGACTCTTGTGCCAGAAGTGCTCGGGTTCGCTCCCAATCACCAGTGACTACGCCGACGCCGGTCAGCTGCGCCAGCTCATGCTCGTTGAGCACGATGAGGCTCGTCGCCTCAAGCAGTTCATGTGGCACGGGCTGGTAGGGCGAGAGATTCAGCACGACCTCCGCGCCGGCGGCTGCGGCAATGACGGCAGCGTACGTCACGGTGGACAGAGGGACTTCCAGCGCGAGGCTGACCACGCTCGCCTCGCGGAGGAGCCCGGCCGGCACGTGCGCCGGGGCGAGTTCACCGTTCGCGCCGGCGGAGATCACGATCAGATTCTCAGCGTGGTCGTCGACCATGATCACTGCCGTGCCGGTGACGGCACCCGCCGGTGTCGCGACATTCGACACGTCAACGCCCGCTCGCTTCGCGGCATCAATGAGCATCGAGCCATGGGCATCGGCGCCCACGGCGCCGACCAGGTGCACCGGCGATCCGAGCAGCGCCGCGGCCACCGCCTGGTTCGAGCTCTTGCCACCCGGCTGTACCGAGAGGGGCGACCCCGACACCGTTTCACCGCCCTGCGGCAAGCGAGCGGTGCGCACGGTAAGATCGGCGTTCAGCGAACCGACGACGACGATCGTTCTCGAGTCGTTCATCAATGCAGTTCAGCTCCGGTGGGCCGCGGGACGAGGAAGGACATCGCAAGCGCTCCGCAGAGGATTACCGCGCCTGCGATCATCCCGGCGATGTATCCGGAGAGCGAGTGACCATCCACCGGGGTGAACGCAGTCTGCGCGGCGTAGATGACGACGAAACTGACGCCGGCACCGAGATTGATGCCGCCCGTGTTCAGACCGGGAAGGGAACCGGGCGCCTCCCGCGGTGACAGAACGACGCCGAGACCGTTGAGCATAATATTGCCAATGCCCGCGTAGGTGACTCCGACGGCGATCGATAGCAGAAGCAATACGAGACGAGAGTCCGTACCGGCGCTCATGGCGAACAGCAGGAGTCCGACAACGGTGCCGACCAAGCCGATCTGAAGCATCGTCCGGTAGCCGAGCGTGGCGGCGAGACGCCCCGTGAGCGGGCCCATCAGCAGACCCGCGATCGCGTATGGCATGAGAACCCACCAGGAGGTCTCTTCGGCCGTCATGCCCAGTCCGACATATGGATCCTGCGCAAGTGCGGGGACGATGCCGTTCATCACCGCGAAGACACCACTGAGGGTCAGCAGCGAGGTCGAGACTGTCGCCCATGTAGCGCGCTGCTTCAGCTGCGGAATCGAGACGAGGGGCTGCACCGACCTACCCTGGACCCGCCAGAACAGCCAGAATGCTCCCACCGAGACGATGGCGAGAAGGACGACCAACAGCACGTTCGCTGCGGCCAGCTTGCCCAGTTCATTGACGGCTACGAGCATGGCGCCCACCGAGATGACGAGCAAGACCGAGCCGGTCCAGTCCATCCGTCCGCGGATCTCAGCCGTGGACTCGCCGGCGAGCAGGCGAGTAAGAAGCGCCGCCCCGACCGCGACGCCGGTCATGACCCAGAAGATCGACTGGAAGCCGTGGTTCGTGGCGAGGTAGCCGCCGAGAAGGGCATCCACACCGGCGATACCGCCGTTCACAGCGGTCACGACGCCGAGGAGAGTGCCATACGCCTTCGGCTCCTTCACGAGGTGGCGCAGCATGATCAAACATAGCGGCACGACGGGACCGGAGACTCCCTGGATGAGCCGGCCGACGAAGAGCATCGTGACGTCGGTCGCGAGAGCAGCAATGATGCAGCCGATCGCCATCACTAGCAGCATGCCGGTCAGCACACGTCGTCGCCCGATGAGGTCGCCGAGCCGCGGCAGGAACAGGGTGAACAGTGCCGCCGCTGTGAAGAATGCGGTCTGCGTGACGGCAATCTCCGACGCGGTCGCATCTACTGCGGCCTCCATGGTCACCAGCGCAGGGGCGAGCATGCTGGCATTGAGCTGGAACGCAAGACATGCGGACAGCAGGGCGATCATGAGCGCCACTACGGTGCGGCGATGCGTGCGTGTATCCGTGGCAACGGACGTTGCGTCAGTGTTGGCGTGCATGAGTCCACTTCGTTGTGCGTTGAGGCGTGCATCCGGCGTCGAGGTCGAGCGTTTCCTGGACCTGCACTTCACGAATGCGTAATCGATTACGCTTATAGTAGCCTTGTCGTACGTGCGACGCAAACCATCGCACGACGGCGAACGGAGGTCAGATTTGACTGATCCCGTGACGCTCCAGGACGTCGCCGACGCAGCAGGAGTCTCGATCGCCACGGCGTCGCGCGCGCTGACCGGCAAAAACCGGGTCTCCAAGCAGACCGTGGCGCATGTCACCCGCGTCGCGGCGCGGCTCGGATACCGCCCGAACGCATTTGGCCGCGCGCTGCGCGAAGGGGCATCGCGCACGATCGGAGTGGTCGTACCGGTTATCGGAAACCCCTTCTACGGGCGCATCGTGCACGAGCTCGAGACGGAACTCACCGAACACGGGTATGACCTCGTCATCGCAGATTCGCACGGCGACGTCGAGCGCGAACGCGCACGCCTACGCATGCTGGCCGACCGCCGCGTCGCGGCGATCATCATCGTGCCCGCAGACGCCGTCGCCTCAGCCGACGCTCTCGCAGAGGCCGAATCGTTCGCGCCGCTTGTCCAACTGGATCGTCGCGTGTTCGATCACCGCGGGGACTTCGTCGGAGTGGACAACGATCGCGGCATCACCATGTTGCTCGAGCACCTCGAGGCGGAGGGTGCCAAGCGTGTTGTTCTGGTGGCATCGAACGCCATCACCTCTGCCGGACGGGAGCGGCGCTCCGCATTCGAGCGGGAGAGCACACGGCTGGGCCTCGAGGTCGATGAGCCGATCCTGGATGAGTTCACCTTCGAGTTCGGCCGGTCGGCCGCCCGACAGCTGATGACGAGGGGCGCGCTTCCGGATGCCGTGGTCTGTGGCGACGACCTCATCGCGACAGGACTCATGACCGAGATCAAACACGCCGGGTATCGAGTTCCGGCGGACGTGCTGGTGACCGGGTTCGACGGCACTCTGCTCGCGGATATCTGCGATCCCCCGCTCACCACGATCGAGCAACCGTTCCGTGAGCTCGCACGCGAGACCGTCGCTGCGCTCGTGCGCCGCATCGGGGATCGCTCATCGGCAGTGGTGCTTCGTCGCGTGGAGCCGGCATTGCGCATCGCCAGCTCCACGCGCTGATCAGGCGAGCTCCGCGACAGCGTCGACGATGAGGTTCCAGAACCGATCCACGTCGAGAGTGATGGCCACGTCGACGTTCTTCTCCTTGCCCAGCATGTCGTGCAGGTCGACGCAGGTCGCGCCCGACGTGAAGGCGCCCTTCGTCTCGACATCGACGCGTGCGCGCTGGACGCTCGCAACGGCGCGGTCGATCGCGATGGCGACGGTGATCGGATCGTGCAAGGGACCTTCCATCATGCCTTCGACCTCGTTGTAGGAGTTGCAGAAGTAGCGCAGCAGTTCCACCCCGAATGCTCCCGTGGCGTTGCCGACTGCGCCAATGCGCTCGATGACGTCTTCCGTGATGAGCGCCTGGTGCGAGATATTCAGCCCCACCATGGTGAGGGGAAGGCCGGAACGGACCACGTAGTCCGCGGCCTCCGGGTCAACCCAGGCGTTGAACTCCGGGTATGCACCGACATTGCCGCGACCGGTCGAGCCACCCATCCAGATGATCTCCCTAACCTTGTCGTGCAGTTCGGGGTGCGCCATCAGGAAAGTCGCGATGTTGGTGAGCGGCCCCGTCGGGATCAGCGTCACGGGTTCCTCGGCTGCGCGGAGCGTGTCGGCTATGAGCTGAACGGCACTGCGCGGATCCTCGGGGACGGTCGGGGCGGGCAGCTCCGGGCCGCCGAGCGCATTCTCGCCATGGATCCAGTCGGCCGGGGTCAGCTCGCGTTGCAGGGGCTTCGCGGCGCCGGCGGCAACGGGGACGCCTTCCACTCCGGCGACACTGAGTGCGATGCGAGCATTGAGCGTCGTGTACTTGAGATACCCGTTGCCACTGACGGTGGTGACGGCGCGCAGGTCGATCTGAGGATTTCCTGTTGCAAGCCAGAGGGCGAAGACGTCGTCGTGGCCGGGATCGCAGTCGATGATAACGGGGATGGGCATAATGCTCCTTTGCAAGGTCGAACTATCTGCGTAAACGATTCCACACGTATGTATCGCGGTCAACTCCGCGCCGGTGCTGCGCGCTCTCACGGGGCTGACGAGAGGTCCGCGCTGCTAAGGGATCTCAGTGGAGGAAATCAAGTTGCTGTTGCAGCCTTCGTGGAGCTGTTCGTGGTGACGACCGATCCGTCGCGCCTTCGGAACGACCGCGCTCGAACGCGTGCGAACGTCAGCGGCGGCCGAGGCCGGACGGGATACCGAAGGAGAGGACCGCGGTCAGCACGCCGAAGACCGTTGCCATGCCGATCACGAGGGGCCATTTACCCGCGTCCCAGGCCCAGCCGAGTGCGAGAGAGCTGACCGAGGACCCGGCGTAGTAGGCGAGCGTGTACCAGGCGGATCCGACGACTGGCTTCCGCGACACGGCCGGCACGACCGCGCTCGCGACGGCGTGCGCGAGGAAGAAGCCCGCGGCGAGCGCAAGGAGTCCCGCGACGATCGCGATGATGTTGTCGGGGAGCGTGAGCGCCTGCCCCGAGACCATCAGTGCCGCGCCCAGCAGGATCGCTCGACGCGCTCCCAGCCGCTCGAGAACCCCGCCCGCCCGCATCGAGGTCACCGTGCCCGAGATGTACGCGAGGAACAGCATCGAGGTGACCGCGACGCCGTACGAGAACGGCGGTTCGAGCATGCGGAACGCTATCGCGTTGAAGACGCCAATGAACGCGCACATCGCGAAGAACCCGACGCCGAACAGACTGACGCGCACGATTCGGCGCACGGCGTACGGCGAGGGAGTTGTGGGCTTCGCCGCCGAGGCCGCGCTCTTCTTCCGAGTGCGGACTCCGACGAGCGCGATGCCGATCGCGCCGCCGGCAATCACAGCCACGTCGACGGCGAGGATCCCTGCACGCCAGTCGACGAACTCCGTCACGAAACCGGCGAGCAGTCTCCCGAGCATTCCCCCTGCCGTCGTGCCGGAGACGTAGGCGGTCGCCACCCTCGCGCGCCGATGACCCGCGACCGATGCGCCGGTCCAGACGACAGCGGAGACGAGGACGCCGCTCATGACGAGGCCGACCGCGATGCGGGAGGCCACGAGGAGCCACCATCCGTCACCCAGCGCCGTGACGACGGTGAGCGCGGCGCCGCCCGCGAGCGATACGGCGAGCACGCGCCCGCGGCCCACGCGCCCCGCGAGCCAGGACGCGGGAAAGACACCCATCGCGATGCCGAGCGTCGTCATCGACACGACGAGGTTCGCTTCGAACGCCCTACGGCCGAAGTGATCCGCGATCTCGGCGAGCAGCGGTTGCGGCGCATAGATGGCGGCCATCACGGCGACGCCGATCAGCATCGCGCCGGTCTGCGCACCCCGCCAGCGGTCGACGGCTGATGCGGTGGACATCGCTCCCATTGTGCGCGCTCCGTCTGAAGAAGCAGTGGCCGCGGGGGCCGAGCGCTGAACATCCATAATGGACAGATGAGCAATGCACCCGAGATCGCCGGCTGGAAGCACGTCTACTCCGGAAAGGTGCGCGACCTCTATTCCCCTGCCGCCGACAACGATGGCCGCATGCTTGTCGTCGCGTCCGACCGCGTGAGCGCGTTCGACCACGTGCTCGAGCCGGGGATCCCCGGGAAGGGCGCGCTGCTCACGTCGCTCAGCATGTGGTGGTTCGATCAGTTGTCGGACGTGCCGAACCATCTCGCCGGCGAGCCCCCCGCCGAGGTGGCAGGTCGCGCGATGCTCGTACGCTCGCTCGACATGCTGCCGATCGAGTGCGTCGTGCGCGGTTACATCACGGGATCCGGATGGGCCGAGTACCAGCAGTCGGGCACGGTCTGCGGCATCGAGCTGCCCGCGGGCCTCAAAAACGGCGACCGACTGCCCAAGCCGATCTACACCCCGGCGTACAAGGCACCGCTCGGCGAGCACGACGAGAACATCTCGTACGAGAAGTCCGTCGAACTCGTCGGCGAGAAGCGCGCCGCCGAGCTGCGCGAGGCCTCGCTCGCGATCTACGCCCGCGCCGCGCGCGTCGCGGAGGCGAAGGGGCTGATCCTCGCGGACACGAAGTTCGAGTTCGGCACCGATGACGACGGCGTGCTGCGCCTCGCCGACGAGGTGCTCACAAGCGACTCGTCGCGCTACTGGGACCTCGCCGCGTGGGAGAACGGCTCCACGCCCGCCGAGCGCATGGCGAGCTTCGACAAGCAAATTGTGCGCGACTGGCTCGCCGCGAACTGGGATAAGAAGGGCACGCCTCCCGAGTTGCCGGACGACATCATTGACCGCACCGTTGCACGGTACGAGGAGCTGCTCGGGCGCCTGACCGCATAGGGCCGCGCGTCAGATCCACCCGAACAGCGAGCCGGCGAGCAGCTTGACCGGCACCGGCAGCGCTGCCAGCGCACGAGCACCACGCCTTGGCCTGGCTCGGTAGCTTCTTCCACAGATGCATTCTGCCAGCAGCCGTGACGCTCCATGACGCTCCGTTTGCATGCGCACGTTCGGCACGGTTTGCTCATCTCATGAGCCGCCAGATCCGCTTCAATGCCTTCGACATGAACTGCGTCGCCCACCAGTCCTCCGGCATGTGGCGCCATCCGCGCGATCGCTCGCGCGAGTACAACACCATCCGGTACTGGACCGACCTCGCGAAACTGCTCGAGGCGGGCACGTTCGACGGTCTGTTCATCGCGGACGTGCTGGGAACTTACGACGTGTACGGCGGCACGAACGAAGCCGCGCTGCGCAACGGCGCCCAGGTGCCCGTGAACGATCCGATCCTGCTCGCCTCGGCAATGGCCGCCGTGACCGAGAACCTGGGATTCGGCATCACAGCCGGTACCGCGTTCGAGCATCCGTACCCGTTCGCCCGCCGGCTCACGACGCTCGATCACCTGACGAACGGCCGCATCGGCTGGAACGTCGTCACGGGGTACCTGCCGAGCGCCGCGCGCAACATGGGTGCGGAAGACCAGATGGCGCACGACGAGCGCTACGACCACGCCGACGAGTACCTCGAGGTGCTCTACAAGCTGTGGGAGGGCTCGTGGGAGGACGACGCCGTCATCGAGGACCGCGAGTCAGGCGTGTTCACCGATCCGTCGAAGGTTCACGAGATCGGTCACCACGGCAAGTGGTTCGACGTGCCGGGCATTCACATCTCCGAGCCGTCGCCGCAGCGCACGCCCGTGATCTATCAGGCGGGCGCATCGCCCCGCGGCGTGGCGTTCGCCGCCGGAAACGCCGAGGCCATCTTCGTCGCCGCGCCCTCGACCGAGGTGCTCGCGAACACCGTGAAGCGCATCCGCGACGGACTCGAGGCCGCCGGGCGCGACCGCTATGACGCGAAGATCTACACGCTCGTGACGGTGGTCACTGGGGCGACGCCGGAGGAGGCGCGCGCAAAGAAGGCGGAGTACGACGAGTACTCGTCGACCGAGGGCGCGCTCACGTTCACGTCGGGCTGGATGGGCGTCGACCTGTCGAAGTACAGCTGGGACGAACCGCTCGGCAACGTCGAATCCAACGCGATCCAGTCGACCCTCCAGCACCTGCAGGAAGAGGCAGACTTGGGTCGCGAGTGGACAGTCGGCGATCTGGCGCGCAAGAACGCGATCGGCGGGCTCGGCCCGACCCTCATCGGATCCGGCGAGGAGATCGCCGACGAGCTGCAGCGCTGGCAGGAGGAGACCGACATCGACGGCTTCAACCTGGCCTATGCGGTTGCGCACGAGACATGGGAAGACGTCATCGAACACGTGATCCCCGTGCTCCGCGAGCGCGGGGCATACCCGACCGAGTACGCGCCCGGCACGCTGCGCAACAAGCTGCAGGGCTCGGGCGACCGGGTGAAGGACACGCACCGGGCGGCGCGGTACCGCTACAACGCCTGACGGGCCCGGTTCTGTCGGAGGAGCCACATGGGAGGAGTTCCGACAGCGCCGGCCGTTATCCGGCTGCTCGGCCCTTGCGCCAGTAGCCAGAGAACGTGACGCGGTCCTTTGCGACGCCGCGCTCCTTCACGAGGTGGCGGCGTGCTCCGGCCGCGAGCGACTGCTTACCGACGGCGAAGGCGTAGGGCTCGCCTGCGGGGAACTCGAGTTCCTTGAGCAACGGCAGGGCGGCCGATCCCGGGTCGCCCTCACGCACGACCCAGTGCACCGTGACGCCATCGGGAGCATCGATCGGCTGCTCGTCGCGCTCGTCGAAGAGCTCGAGGATCGCATGGCCGATGGCGTCGCGTGGCATGTCGCGCAGCACCCCGAGCGCCGCGGGAAGCGCGCTTTCGTCAGCGACGATGAGGTTCCAGTCGCATGAGCGTCCGAGCCATCCGCAGCCCTGATCGATGAGGGCGACGCGGTCGCCCGGCTCGGCCGATGCCGCCCACGGACCTGCTACTCCCGCGGTGCCGTGCGAGACGAAGTCGATGTGGAGCTCGCCGGACGCCTCGTCGAACGACCGCACGGTGTAGTTGCGCACGACGGGGCGACGGCCCTTGGGGATCCTCAGATACGAGAGGTAACCGCCGACGCCGAACTTCTGCGGCAGGCGCGCGAGATCCTCCGGGCTGCTCACGGGCAGCGCGAGGCGGAACCACTGGTCGAACCCTCGGTACTCGAACCGACGTAGGTCGTCGCCGCCGAGCGTGACCCGGATCATGTTTGCTGTGACGCGCTCGGTGCGCACAACCTCCGCCGCGATGAGGCCCGAGTCGGCGTGAGTGACGGTGATGTTCGACATGGCGATCCATTCAGATGTAGGTAAGGCTCACCTCACATGGTACGTTCCCCACCCCGGACGTGGGGATACCCGCCGAGCTTTCCCCCGAAACTGCTCGGACGGTGGATTCCGCGAGAGACGCCTCCCTAACCTGACGGCATGACTAGTCTCCCGACCTGGGCTCCCCGGTTCCTCGCTATCTCCGGTAGCGTCCTCCTCGCAGTCGTCGTCGCGGCCTGTCTGCCCTTCTGGGTAAGCGACCTCAACAGCGAGATCCTTTCGGTCGCGACGCCCGCGCTGCAGTGGATTCCGTTCGCCGTGGTGCTGATCGTGCATCTCGCGATGCACCCGGGCGTCAGGTTCTGGCGCTGGAGCGCGATCGGCGCGCACCCTGTCGCGCGCGTGCTCGGGGCAGCCGGGATCGCCTTCACCGTCTTCGTCGCGGTGCCGCTCGTCACGATCGCAATCGCCGCCGCGCTCGGGCTGGTCGACATCGCACCGGTCGAGGGCGCGGCGACGGCGGCCCTCATGGTGCTGCCGCTGTCTATCGTCTGGATGGTGTTCGCCTTCGGCGAGGAGATCGGTTGGCGCGGTTATCTCACCTCGCTCCTCGCGCCACTCGGCTTCTGGAAGTCGACGCTCGTGATCGGCGGGTTCTGGGCCGTGTGGCACCTTCCGCTGACGCTCACGTATGCGCTCGACGGCTCGATGGCGTTCCGAGACGTCGTGAGCACCACCGTGAATCTGCTCTTCGCGTCCGTCGCGATCTCCGCTGTGCGATGGTTCGGCGGATCCGTGTGGCCGGCGGTTCTCGCGCATTCCGTCATGAACACGATGGGTCAGTTCGCGTACAGCAATCTCATCACGCCGATCGCGGAACTGGACGACGCCACGTACTGGGCGTTCTACGGAGTGAGCTGGGCCGTGTGGGCTGTGGTTCTCGCTCTCCTCACGCGCCGCATCTCGGGTCTGTCCGAACCGGTCGACGCCCGTCTCCAGTAGCGTCGGAGGCCGTGATCCGGCCGCGGGTCACGCGCCGATACGCACGCGATTCTCCGACAGAGCCGGGCCTGGTTCAGCCGAGGATCCCCGTCTGCCAGGCGAAGACGACGAGCGCAACACTCACAATGATCGCCGGGACGAGTCGCAGTGCCCAAGTGGCCGCGGTGCCGAGCAGCGGTACGCGCTCCCCCACAAGGTCGGTGAACCGCGCGGCGCGCGCAGCCGTGTGCTCGCCCACTGTCTCGCCGATCACCTCAGCCGCGTCGAGGACGTCGGCCTGAGTGAGATCGAACCTGCCTGGCGCGTATATGTACATCTCGGTACCGACGATCTCAACATCGCACCCGGGGAGCACATCGACGAACACCTGCATTAGGTCGGGCGTGAAGATGTAATACGCGTCCTGCTCGCGCCCCTGCGGAACGTACAGGCGCCAGTGCCGAATGAAATCGCCCTCGAGATCGATGCGCTCCACGCGGGAGAACGCGAAAGTGTACGGTCGCAGCTTCGCGCGATTCTGAGCTTGCAGGTACATATGCGGCAGCTCGTTATCGAGCACCATGCGCACGTATCCGACCTGGTCAACGCCTTTGAACGACTGCCCGGCGTCAGCCGAGAACGTGTAGTTGCCGACTTCGATCATTCGGGGGTCGTGGGTGTGCATCGCCGTCTCGACGCGGCCATCCCTCCCCGACGAGAACAGCGAGCCGCGGAAGAAACGCGGGTCGACCTCCAACTCGAAGTGCCAACCATGGGCCAAGGCGAGCTCCGCAGCAGCGCGCCGGATCCGCCAGCGGCGCGCGTTCGAGATCGCGACGGCCACGATGGATCCAAGGAGCACGAGCGCGAACGCCACGACCGCGACGCCCGACCAGAACACGCCAGCGTCGCCGGAGTCGATCGCGATGACGACGACGAGGGCACCGATCGCCGCGAAGACCAGGGCGAGGATTCCCCAGCCGACCACCATCGGCCAGATCCGTTCGGCGCGCCGGATGATCGGTGCCTCCCGCCGCGCGTGCAGCCGGAAGTCGCGCATCGATTCAAGGCCGTGCGTCATCGTCGGATCCCCTCAGGAGCAGCGTTTCTGCGACCCGGCATCTGCATCACTCCCCGAGCACGCGGGCGATCGCGTCGCCGATCCAGTCGGCGAGGGTGTCGTCGTCGGGATCCGTCAGAGCGGCGAACGGCACATCCTGGCCGCTGGGCAGCCGCAAACGGTGCGCGCCCTGCTGCAGCGCGATATCCAACGCCTCGCCTCCGCCCATGGGGAAGAAGACCTCATCGCCCGAGACCCCGACGGCCATCTTGCCGCCGAGCATGAATGCGAGCGATCCCATCATGCGCTTCTCGTCGACGTCGCCCGCCGCTTCGATGATCGCGCGCACGCGATCCGCGATCTCGGGGTTATACGGCATCGCTACTCCCCGGCGAATCCCGCGTCGGTCGTCGAGACATCGGTGCGAACGAACCGCAGGTGCGAGCGGCTCGCGGTGGGCCCCTGCTGCCCCTGATAGCGATTGCCGTATGCGCCGTATGTATTCTCGGCCGGCGACGACAGGCGGAAGAAGCAGAGTTGCCCGATCTTCATGCCGGGCCACAGCTTGATCGGCAGCGTCGCCATGTTCGACAGCTCGAGCGTGACGTGGCCCGAGAATCCGGGATCGATGAATCCGGCCGTCGAGTGCGTCAGCAGGCCGAGGCGCCCGAGCGAGGACTTGCCCTCGAGCCGAGCGGCGACATCGTCGGGCAGGGTGACCGTTTCGTACGTGCTCGCGAGCACGAACTCGCCGGGGTGCAGAATGAACGGCTCATCCGCGGCGACCTCGACGAGATGGGTGAGATCGGGCTGATCTTCGGCCGGGTCGATGAACGGGTACTTGTGGTTGCTGAACAGCCTGAAGTAGCGGTCGATGCGCACGTCGACGCTCGACGGCTGCACCATCATGCGGTCGAGCGGATCCAAACGGATGCGTTGGGCGTCGAGCTCGGCGTTGATATCGCGATCGGAGAGCAGCACGGCTCGAGTCTACTTTGCGATCGCACAGCGACCTCGACTGCGCGGACGAGAGTCCTCCCTCTACGCTCGGTGCCATGACCCACGACGTTCAGCGAACCTCATCCGGCGCTGCGAACGGCCGCACCGGAGCCGCGGCGCTCCTCGCGACGTTCTGCACCATTATCGCAAGCCTGATCCTCGGTGGGATGACCTCGTATGCTCAGGGTTTACTGCCGGATGCTCTGCAATCGTTCGCCAACTCAGCGAGCGGCTGGAGCCTGGTTACAACAGTGCTTGTCGTCGTCGCCAGGGTCCGCTGGCCTCTGGCCGCACTGCTCGGCGCAGCCAGCTTCGTTGCACTGACCGTGGGGTATGCCATCGTGTCGACGTGGCGCGGCTTCTACTATGACCCGGTCATGTTCTCCGTGATCGGCATAATCGTCGGGCCATTCGTCGGCATCGCCGCGTGCTGGCTCCGCGCGAACGGCATTCGCGCGGCCGCGGGAGCCGCGCTGCTTGCCGGCATCGGTTTAGGAGAAGGCGTATACGGCCTCACCGCGGTAGCGGAGACCACCAGCCCCGTGTACTGGATCGCGATCATCATTCTGAGCACTGCACTCGTTGTCTGCGTTTCCGTGACGAGGGTTCGCGGACTACTCCCGCTGACCGTGCTCTTCGGCGGCACACTCGCGATCGCCGCTGCGTTCAACCCCGCCTACCGGGGTCTCGGATAGCACGAGGTCATGTGTTGTATCGGCGGGCCCGTGAGGGCCAGTCGAGGAGCCATGCGCCACCCCTTCAGTCCTCGCGCCCCACAACCGGCAACCGGCTCGACGAGCGGGCCTGTCGCAGCTGCTGGCCGAGGCGACGTGGGGTACGTCTGGTGCTTGTGCTCGGCGGCGAGACGGAGTGTTCTCACCCGTCCGAGCATGCCCCGTCGCCAGCTCGTCAGGCAGAATTCCACCCAGGCGCAAGCGAATCCAGGATTGCGCGGCGTTCCGGTACCAGAGAGCCCGACGCGGCCTGAGCTTGATAGTTCCGCAGTCGTCGCCCGAGCGTCGCTTCGTTCGCGAGCGCCGCTTTCGCACGCGGCCACCGGCCCTCCCGCGTCACGAAGTCCGCGAGCTCGTGCACCTTCCCGCGCCACACATGGTCACGGTCATGGGTCAGCCACCCGGGTGCGACGTCGTCCAGATACTCACGACGCTCAGACGAGAGCGTTCCTTTCCTGGATGCCGTTCTCTGCGTGCCTAACCACAACCCGAGCGTCTTCTCGGAGATTTTGCGCGAGTTCCCATTCGGCCAGCGCGCGTGCAGCTCACGGAACGCTCCTAGTTCACGACAGCGTGTCCGCCATCTCTCCTCGCGGGTGTGGGACGACACCGCATCACGCGCTGACACGACCCACTCTGGCACGGCTGTCTCGTCCGCCCAGCCGGAGGCTTCGTCGTTGAGAAACTGCCGCCTGTCCGCGGCGAGCCTTCCGCCTCGAGCTGCTCTTTGTTGAGCGCCCAGCCATACTCCAAGAGCTCGTTCGGTCGGGTCGCGCGCATCGTCGCTCGGCCACCTCGCGTGCCGCGTCTGAAAATCCCTGACCTCGCGGGCTTGCTTCCACCAATACTGCTCCGTACCGAGGAGCTGGTTCCCTCCGGACCGTTGTTTATGTCCACGTCCCACTTCCATCGTCCTGTCTGTCGTCTCGCGCTGACGTGCGGCGGCTGCATGTTCGCCGGGCACATCGAGACTTCGGAGCGTGACGTATTGCGGATTGTGGGCGACGGGAAACTGTGACTGCATACTGCGCCGCGGATCGCATTTCGATGCAGCATCGAGCACGGCCGAGCCGCCCTTTTCCCCTTTCGCGTCGCCGGACTTGCGGAAATGAGAGGATCCAGACCGACGAGCACAGGTTCCCCGCCGTCCTCTTACTCGTCCGCGACGCGGCCCGGCGAGCCTCGTCGACGAAGGGCCGGTACCCGAACATCGGGTCGTCACAGTAGGCATCGCGCAGTGCGTTGAATCGGTGCGCTCGGAACACCTCCGCGCCCAGACGGGGTCATCGCGCCAGCTGTAGTTCGGCTGGCGGGCGAATTCGATACCCGGCACGGCTCGTCGAGGCGCCCGACGGCTCCGCCGTCCTCGAGAAGTTCGCCTGCCCGATGCGATCCGATGCGCAAAGCGGCGGGTCAACGATGGATTCGACGCAAAAAGCCCCAGCGTGTATTCTGAGCGAACGCCGTTCTACCGCGTGATTACGCGGAAGAATAGCTCCGGGGCTGTAGTTCAATGGTAGAACTTCTGCTTCCCAAGCAGACAGCGCGGGTTCGATTCCCGTCAGCCCCTCGGTAAGTTCTCATTGACGATGAGAACGGATGTGTCTCCGCCTCGCCCCGAGAAGTACACCTCAGCATCGGCGTCGCCAAGGATCCGGGGCGCCGCTGACGATACGGCGCCGGAGTCGCGCTCCACGAGACGGTTCGGCGTGCGGAAATTCGTGAGGGTGCCCTGGCCGGACCAGACCGCGCCGAGCGGCCAGCTGTCGTTGCCCGCCGTGTCGATCGCGCAGGCACTCGAGCTGTCGTCCGAGACGGCGCTCGTGCAGGTCTCGGACGCGGAGTCGCCGATCGGGTGCGCCGTGCCGCTCCCCCGCACCGCACCGTCGCCCCCCGGATTCGGCCGTCGACCCGTTCGAGCGCCCCCAGCCGCGAGTAACGGGCGGCGGCCGCCGAGCCGCACGCTCTATACGTCAAGCCGACCGGCGAATCCAGGCCCTTGGCGTGTCAGAAGATCGCGCGAAGTCTGGGACGAAACGTCCCTGCGCGAGAGGAGTGGAGATGCGCGATCTGCCCCGGCAAGGCAAGCGGAATGTGAACGCCGGGGCCGAGGCCGACCCCGCCCTGCACGTCCGCATCGATCTCGTCAGGGAGCGCGCAACCGTAACGCCGACGAACGAAGGAGAAACACCATGTCAGACAACGCGATGAACGACCAGCTGACCTTCCAGGACCCGGTGACGCGGTTTCCGGAGATCTCGCCGCCGAAGCAGCATCAGCCCGAGCCGGGCCTCGACCAGGAGCTCACCCCGCAGACCGACCGCGGCCAGGACTCCTATCGCGGGACCGGACGTCTTATGGGCCGGAAGTGCCTCATCACCGGCGCGGACTCGGGAATCGGGGCGGCGGTCGCGATCGCCTTCGCTCGCGAGGGCGCCGACATCGCACTGTCCTACCTTCCAGCCGAGGAGGAGGACGCCCAGGAGATCAAGGCGGTCATCGAGGAATCAGGCCGGCGTGCGGTTCTGATCCCCGGTGACATCTCCGACCGCGCGTTCTGCGAGCAGCTCGTGGCACAGGCGGTGGATGCGCTCGGCGGCCTCGACGCTCTCGTCAACAACGCGGGCCGGCAGATCGCCGTCGAGGACATTTCCGACCTGTCGGACGAGCAGTGGACCGCGACGTTCGAGACGAACATCCACGCGATCTACCGGATCTCGAAAGCAGCCGTCGCGCACATGCCGCCCGGCTCGACGATCGTGAACACGACATCGATCCAGGCCTATCAGCCCTCCACGCATCTACTCGACTACGCCTCGACGAAGGCGGCGATCAACAACTTTACGAAGGGTCTGGGGCAGTCGCTCGCGCCCCGCGGCATTCGCGTCAACGCGGTGGCCCCCGGACCGATCTGGACCCCGTTGCAGGTCTCGGACGGGCAGCCAAAGGAGGCACTCCCCAAGTTCGGCAAGAGCACCCCGCTGGGTCGAGCGGGGCAGCCGACTGAGCTCGCCCCTGCCTATGTCTTCCTCACCTCGCCGGAATCGAGCTACGTGATCGGCGAGACGCTCAACGTCAACGGCGGCACGCCGTCACCGTGAGGCGGGCGGTGATGGGATCCAGCGGGATCGTGCGCGAGAGCGAGCGGAACCTTACGGCGGAGATCGCGGTCGGCCAGGTCAGGGCATTGCGTTGATCGCTCTCACACCCAGGACGGGAGCCGTCAATATGCTCAGTTTCCTCGAATCTGCTTGCGCAGTTCTGAATCCGTCAGGAGGATCGAACGTGTGACAACTGAGATCCCCGTCCCGCACCCCGCCCCCACGCACTCCGTCGCCGACGACGTGCTCGGCATCCTCTGCGGCACCGTCGTCGTTTCGGTCGGGCTGTTTCTGCTGCGAGCGGGCGGGGTCGTCACGGGCGGCACGGCCGGGCTCACGCTGCTGCTCGATTACACGACGCCGGTCCCGTTCGGCGTGCTGTTCCTCGCGATCAACCTGCCGTTCTTCCTGCTCGCGATCCGCAGCAAGGGGTGGGGGTTCGTGCTGCGCAGCGCACTCGCGATCGCTCTCGTGTCGGCCTTCGCCTCGTTCCACGCGATGCCGGGCATCGGCGCGCTCGGCGAGATCGTGCTGAATCCGTTCTATGCGGCGGTCATCGGATCCGTCGTCGCGTCGGTCGGCGTCATCATCCTGTTCCGCCACGGCGCCAGCATGGGCGGGTTCAACATCGTGGGTCTCATCCTGCAGGACAAGCTCGGCTGGCGCGCGGGCTACGTGATGATGGTCGGGGATGCCGCCGTCGTGCTCGCGTCACTCGCCGTCGCCGACTGGCCCGTCGTCGTGGCCTCGGCCGTCGGCGTCGTGACGATGAACCTCGTCATCGCCTTCAACCACCGCCCGGGCCGCTACGTCGCCGTCACGGCCCGCCGCCCGTCGGTTCGCGTCTGACCTCCGGCTCCGTCGGAGCTCGCCACTGATTCGGCTCGTACTGGTTCTGTCGGTGGGCGGTTCGTGGTCACCTCGGGCCTGTCGGAGATACTCCCCGATTGAGCCCGTTCGGGGCGGGGGAACGCGGATTATCCGTCAGAACGGGGCGTCAGCCGGCAGCGCGGCGCAGCACCACGACGTCGGTCGGCGTCTCTCGGCCTTCTGCATACCCGACGAGCTTCGGGTCTTGGGCGCACCACGCGCCCCATAGCCGGCCGTGATCGTCGCCCGCGGCTCGGTGTGCCACTGCTTCGAACGTCGATCCGTCCTTGAACATGACCCGGGCGCGCGGATCGGCCTTCAGGTTGATCCACCAAGCAAGGTGGCCCTCACCCCAGCCGTTCATCGCGAGCGTGTGCACGTCTTCGCCGTCGAGGAGATAACCCAGAGTTGCTTCTCGGGGCTCACCGCTTCGTCGCCCCGTCGTGGTGACCTTCATCGCTCCCCATGTGTTCTTCTCGCCGGGGAACCAGAGCCCGCGCCCCGGCTCTCGGCGCGCAATGAGTCGATGAATGCGCCATGCTGTGGTCACGACGAAACGCGGCGGCACAAAGGGTCTGCTCGACATGTTCGTTCCTCGTCGCGGGAATCCAGCGCTGACGACCCGACCGTGCGGCCGGTCGAATGGGTCGATTCTTGCGCACGTCCGTGACGCTGAGATGAACGATGGCTGTCGCATTGTCGCCATGCGCGCACCCGATATTCGTCGAAGCGCCCCCTACACCCGCTCGAGATCGAACAGCATGGCCTGCTGGGGTGCGAGTGATGGAAGGGGCACACCGACGACGCCCAGCACCGACCCTGGGATCACCGTGCCCTCGCTGTCCGATGCCAGCTCGACCCAGACCGGATCCACGAGGCCGTATCGCCGCGCGATCCCCAGTTCGGTGCGCACACGCACCCGGTAGCGCGCCACAGGATCGAGCCCCGGGAACGGGACGGACCCCGGCTGCCCCGCGCTCGAGGTCGCGAACCGCGTCCAGGTGAACAGCGCCCGAGAGCCGTCGGTCGCCACTATGCCCGTGAGCGCCGATGATTCATCCGAGATGTCGGCATTGACGACCTCACCCGTGTGGACGATCCCGCGGACCTCTCGGTACAGCGCCGCCCACGCGGAGATCGCGGCGACGTCGTCCTCCGGAAGCCGTGTGATGTCGGCCTCGATGCCTGAGTGCGCGAACAGCGCAGAGGCGAGGCGCAGCGACAGGTCGGTGCGGCGTCCGGTCGTGTGCGACAGCTCGTCGCCGATGTGCGATCCGATGAGCTCGGGCGGCACGATGAGCCGCGTCCAGCGCTCGATGCGAGCGCGCTCCACTGGATCGTTGCAGTCCGACGCCCAGAGGCGCGAGGTGCGGCCCAGGATCCCGAGGTCGACGCGGCCTCCGCCCGATGCGCAGGTCTCGATCTCGAGGTTCGGAAAACGCGCTCCGAGCTCGTCGAGCAGCGCGTACAGCGCGCGCGTCTGCTCGTGCACGGCGGGGCGCTGCGGATCCGCGCGGCGCGTGACGGGCTCGAGCAGCTCGCGGTTGTGATCCCACTTGATGAAGTCGATGCGGTATCGCTCGACGAGCGTCGCGATCGCCTCGAGCAGGTACGCATACGCCGCGGGATTCGCGATGTCGAGCGCGTACTGGTGACGGGCCGCGGGACCGAGGCCCGCCGTCGGGCCGAGGATCCAGTCGGGGTGCTCGCGCGCGAGGCCGGAGTCGAGGTTGACCATCTCGGGCTCGAACCAGAGGCCGAACTGCATCCCCTCCGCGCGCACCGCCTCGACGAACGGCTCGAGGCCGTCCGGCCATACGTCCTCGTCGATCTGCCAGTCGCCGAGACCGGCGTCGTCCGCGCGGCGTCCCCGGAACCACCCGTCGTCGAGCACGACCCGCTCGACACCGACGGCGGATCCTGCCCGCACGAGCGCGCTCAGACGATCGAGATCGTGGGCGAAGTACACGGCCTCCCACGTGTTCAACACGAGCGGGCGAGGACGGTCCGGGTGTGAAGCGCGCGACCGGACGTGTGCATGGAATCGGCGCGCCATGCCGTCGAGCCCCTCGTCGGACCAGACGAAATAAGCGGTCGGCGCCTCGTACCGCTCGCCCTCCGCGAGCGAGACCTCGCCGCGCCGCAGCGCCTCACCCGCGGCGAGCACGGTCGCGAACTGCCCCGCACCCTCGGGAAGGCTCTCGACGAGGTACTCGGAGTCGCCGCTCCACCCGTAGTGGCACGCCCAGACCTCACCACGGCGGAACCCGAGCTCGGGGGTGCCGAGCGCCGTCAGGAAGGGATTGTCCTGGCCGGGCTTGCCGCGGCGGCCGCGACGCACGTGGCTGCCGCCGCGCACGGAGCCGCGCTGCGGAGCGCGCTCGCGGCACCACTTTCCCGTGAAGTCGAGCAGCTCGCTGGCGCGCTCCGGCACGGGCAGCAGGGCGCGCAATCGCTCGAGGGCGTATGGTGCGTCGTCGCCCGCGAGGGATCCGTCGCGCGCCGCCGCGAGGTCGACGGTGAGCACGCCGTGCGGATCCATACGGTACGCCGAGTCGACGACGAGGCCCGCAATGCGATCCTCGAAGCGCAGCAGGATCGCGGATCCGTCGACGCGCGCGTGCGTGAGCGCCGGTCGATGCGTGACGTCCGCTCCCCCGATGGCTCCCTCCTGACCGGGCGTTCCGGACCACCCGTCGTACTCGGCGGGGAGGAGCCCGAACACGCGGGGCACGTCGGGAGAATCGTGCAGCACGGCCGGCGTCGACGCCGTGCGCAGTGCGCGGGCTGCGTCTGAAGTCAGCGGTCCGAGGGCCGCGCCCCAGTGCAGCACGCGCGGCACGGATCCGGAGGCGTCGATCACGAGGCTCGCCCCGGCGGCCTCGATCTGAAGCACATGGTCGTCGTTCGTCATGTCGTCCTTTGCGGGGCCGCTAGCTGTCGTTCTCGATCGGAACATACATCACCACGTGCAGGTCGACGGCGTCCGACGGCACGAGCCGGTGGTGCTCGAACTCCACGATGCCCTGGGTGCGGTGACGGAACTGTCGGCGGCGCGATTCGAAGCGGGCCACGCCGAGCTCCGCCCAGTGCTGCTGGAAGTCGTCGCTCGCGGCGCGCAGTCGATCGACGACTGCGCGATGCTGCGGGCCTGCGAGCCGGACGCCTGCCTCGGCACGGAACTCGGCGAGGAAGCGCCTCGAGTCCTGCTCCCAGTCGGGCAACAAGCGGCGCAGTTGCGGATCGGTGTACACGAGCCACAGCAGGTTGCGATCGGGGGCGTCGAGAGACGCGATCCGCGGGTAGAGCCGCTCGTATGCCATGTTCCAGCCGAGGATCGCCCAGTCCGTCGTGACGATGAAGGCCGGGAAATCGAGCGCGTCCACAAGGTGCTGCAGGTGGGCGGGCGCGGCATCACGCGGCGCGGGCGGATCCGATTGCGGCTGCGTGAGGCTCAGCACGTACGCCGATTCATCCGAAGTGAGCCGCAGCACACGGGCGACGGCCGCTACGACCTGCTGCGAGACATTGATGTCTCGCCCTTGCTCGAGCCAGGTGTACCAGGAGGCGCTCACACCCGCCAGAGCGGCGACCTCCTCGCGGCTGAGACCCACATCGCCGCGGCGCGGCGCGGGCGGCAGTCCGAGGGATCCGCGGCTCGTCGCCTTCCGACGCGCGCCGAGGAACTCGCCGAGCTCTTGTCGGCGCGGCGTACGCGGCTGGATCACGCGACGATACTACCCGCAGTACTAGTACCAACCCCATCGGTCACCGTGCGATTCGAGGCGCACGCGCGGTGGAGAATGTCAACATGCCCAGTTATCGCTCTCGCACAGTCACTCACGGTCGCAACATGGCGGGCGCCCGCGCGCTCATGCGCGCATCGGGTGTCGATGGCGCGTCCATCGGCCGCAAGCCGATCATCGCCGTCGCGAACTCGTTCACCGAGTTCGTTCCGGGCCACACGCACCTCGCCCCCGTCGGCCGCATCGTCTCGGAGGCGATCACCGAAGCCGGCGGAATCGCCCGCGAGTTCAACACGATCGCGGTCGACGACGGCATCGCGATGGGCCACGACGGCATGCTCTACTCGCTGCCCTCCCGCGACATCATCGCCGACTCCGTGGAGTACATGGTCAACGCGCACTGCGCCGACGCGCTCGTGTGCATCTCGAACTGCGACAAGATCACGCCCGGTATGCTGCTCGCGGCGATGCGGCTGAACATCCCCACCGTGTTCGTCTCCGGCGGCCCGATGGAGTCGGGCCGCGCGACGCTCGTCGACGGATCCGTGCGCACGCTCGATCTCGTCGACGCCATCAGCGAGGCCGTCAATGAGAACGTCTCCGACGCCGACATCCAGCGCATCGAGGAGTCGGCGTGCCCGACGTGCGGCTCGTGCTCGGGCATGTTCACCGCGAACTCGATGAACTGCCTCACCGAGGCGATCGGACTGTCGCTGCCGGGCAACGGATCCGTGCTCGCCACCCACACCGCCCGCCGTGCGCTGTACGAGAATGCCGGCTCGCTCATCGTCGACATCACGCGGCGCTACTACGAGCAGGATGACGAGTCGGTGCTGCCGCTCAACATCGCAACGCCGAAAGCGTTCGAGAACGCGATGGCTCTCGACATCGCAATGGGCGGATCCACGAACACGATCCTGCACCTGCTCGCCGCCGCGCACGAGGCCGGCGTCGACTTCGGCCTCGAGGAGATCGACGAGATCTCCCGCCGCGTGCCGTGCCTGGCGAAGGTCGCGCCGAATGTCGCGAACGGACGCACCTACTACATGGAGGATGTGCACCGCGCCGGAGGGATCCCCGCCCTCCTCGGCGAGCTGCGTCGCGCTGGGCTGCTGAACGAAGACGTGCACACGGTGCACGCGAAGACGCTCGGCGAATGGCTCGATGAATGGGACATCCGCGGCGGCAAGGCCTCCTCCGTGGCCGAAGAGCTGTGGCGCGCCGCCCCCGGCGGCAAGCGCTCGTCGACGGCGTTCTCGCAGTCGGAGCGCTGGGCCGAGCTCGACCTCGACGCCGCGGGCGGCTGCATCCACGACCTCGAGCACGCATACTCGGCCGACGGCGGCCTCGGCGTGCTGCGCGGCAACATCGCCGTCGACGGCGCGGTCGTGAAGACCGCCGGCGTCGACGAGTCGATCTGGACGTTCTCCGGCCCCGCGGTCGTCTGCGAATCGCAGGAAGAGGCGGTGCAGCGGATCCTCAACAAGGAGGTCTCCGAGGGCGACGTCGTCGTGATCCGCTACGAGGGCCCCAAGGGCGGACCCGGCATGCAGGAGATGCTGTACCCGACGTCGTTCCTCAAGGGCCGTGGGCTCGGTAAGGCGTGCGCGCTGATCACCGACGGTCGCTTCTCCGGCGGCACCTCGGGCCTGTCGATCGGCCACGTATCTCCCGAGGCGGCCGCGGGAGGCGTGATCGCGCTCGTCGAGGAGGGCGACATCATCTCGATCGACATCCCGACCCGAGCGCTGACGCTCGACGTGCCGCAAGACGAACTCGACCGCCGTCGTGCGGAGATCGAGGCGAACGGAGGCTACCGCCCGAAGGCCGAACGCCCTCGCAAGGTCACGGCGGCGCTGCGTGCGTATGCCGCCTTCGCACAGTCGGCCGACAAGGGCGCCGTGCGGCTGGTGCCGTAGCCCGGTTCCGATGACGCAAACGGACCTTGTCCTGCGGGGGAGGGTTCGTTTGCGTTACGTGAGCGCAACGGCCGTCGACTCTCGTGACGCCACCGTTCCCGCCTCACCCGGGGAGCGCCCCGTGGCGGCACCGAAAGCGGGCGGCGCCCGACGGGATACCATCGCAGAATGAGTGGCGAGGGTGTGAAGTCGGCGGCACGCGCGCTCGCCGTCGTCGAGTGCGTCGCCGAGGCCGGCGCCATCAGCTTCAACGACATCTCCACTCGCCTCGGTATCCCGAAATCGAGCGCGCACGGGCTGTTGAAGACGCTCGAATCCGATCAATGGGTCACGCAGAATCCCGATTCTCGGCTTTTCTCTCTGGGGCTCCGAGCGTGGCAGATCGGGCACATGTACGACGGTCACCGCGGCCTCGCGGAGACCGCCAAACCGATCATGGATGCCCTGTCGCACGAAACCGGCGAGACCGTTCAACTCGCGCGGCTGGACGGCGTCGAAAACGTCTACATCGCCATCAGCCCGTCGCCCAACCCCATGCGCATGGCATCGAGCGTCGGCATGCGCCTGCACGCTCATGCCACAGGAATCGGCAAGGCACTGCTGAGCACGCTCGACCCTGACGAGGCCCACCGGCGGCTCGCCGCCGTTGTCCTGCCTCGTCTCACAGCAAAGACCGTGACGGACCCCGATGACCTCGTCCGCATCGTCGGCACCGCCGCCGACGTGGGATACGCCACTGACGACGAGGAGTTCATCGAGGGCTGCCGCTGCGTCGCCATGCCCGTGACAACCGAGACCGAGACCGGCATCGCCGCCGCGATAAGCATCACCCTTCCGTCGCAGCGCACCCCTGATGGCTGGCCCCACTCGCTCTACGAACCGCTCGCGCGGGCCATCTCGAGCATCCGGCAGACGCTCGGCCTCGACCCACGCTGAATCGTCATTTGACGAGCCCCGCCGGGCATGCCATACTTCTCGCGCTTCACGTGAATGAACAGCATTTCGCGTATGTGAACCTACCTGCTTCGGCCGTCAATGGAGATCGTCATGTTCGCCACCCCCTCCCCGTCACAGTCGCGCACGCCCGAGCTCGCGCGCATCGTCAAGAAGGTCACGTGGCGACTGCTGCCGATCCTGCTGCTGATGTACATCCTCGCGTTCCTGGACCGCTCCAACCTCGGCTTCGCGAAGGACGCCTTCCAGGCGGACACCGGCATCTCCGATGCCGCGTACGCCCTCGGTGCTGGCATCTTCTTCATCGGGTATGCGGTGTTCGAGGTGCCGAGCAACATGATCATGCGTCGCGTCGGCGCCAAGATCTGGCTAGCGCGCATCATGATCTCGTGGGGCGTCGTCTCGGCGCTCATGATGTTCGCGCACAACGAGATGACGTTCTACATCCTCCGCGTGCTCCTCGGGATCACCGAGGCCGGCTTCTTCCCCGGTGTGATCCTGTTCCTCACCTATTGGATCCCGGTCGAGTACCGCGCCCGCGTCAATGGCTACTTCTACTTCGGCGCGCCCCTCGCCTTCATCTTCGGCGGTCCGCTCTCCGGCCTGCTGCTCGACCTCGACGGCATGTTCGGGCTGCACGGCTGGCAACTGATGTTCGTCGTCACCGGCGCACTGACCGTCATCGTCGGTATCGCCGTCATCAGCTACCTCGATAACGGCCCGAAGGACGCGAAGTGGCTGGACGCAGACGAGAAGGCGGCCCTCATCGCGGCGATTGACGCGGAGGACAACGAGAAGCAGGATCACTCGCCGCGCGGCGCGATGCGCGCCCTGGGTAACCCGATCGTGTGGTTCTTCGCCATCGCATACTTCACGATCCAGATGAGCGTCTACGGCGTGAGCTTCTACCTCCCGACACAGGTCGGCGCGCTCGTCGATCAGAACGTCGGCCTCGGGGTCGGCCTGCTCACCGCGATCCCGTGGGTCGCAGCGCTCATCGCGACCTTCTTCCTCACGCGTCTCGCGGATCGCACCGGACGCCGCCGCGAGCTCGCTGCGATCGCCCTCGCAGCCGCCGGAGTAGGCATGGCGGCATCGGTGTACTTCTCCAGCCCCGTCGTCGCGCTCATCGCCCTCTCCGTCGGCGCCGCCGGGTTCATCTCCGTCCAGCCCATCTTCTGGACGCTCCCGACGTCGTTCCTCACCGGCGCCGCAGCCGCATCCGGCATCGCGCTCATCAACTCACTCGGCAGCCTCGGCGGCTTCGTCGCACCGATCATGAAGAACGCCGTGGACGAGGCCGCAGGCCCGGCGGGCGGCATGACCGCGCTCGGGATCATCGCGGTGCTCGGCGCCGTGCTGATCATGCTGCTGAAGGCCATCAGCCGCAACACGGCCGAGATCGCCTCCCGCACCAACTGACCGCCACCCCGAAAGAGGACTCCGCCATGCGCGCACTCGTACTTGATCAGATCGGACACCTCGAGGTCCAGGATCGTCCGGACCCGTCAGCGGGACCCGGCGAGGTCGTGATCCGTGTCCTCGCGACGGGGATCTGCGGCTCCGACGTGCACGGTTACACGGGTGAGAACGGGCGGCGGGTCCCCGGGCAGATCATGGGCCACGAAAGCGCAGGAACCATCGCCTCGCTGGGCGGGGGCGCGACAGCCTTCTCGGTGGGAGACACAGTCACGTTCAACCCCGTGGTCGTGCCCGATTCGGACGTCGATGCGTTCGCCGGGCGCGAGCAGATGAGCCCGCGCAAGCGCGTCATCGGTGTGGATCCGACGTGGGATGCGTCGTTCGCGGAGCTGGTTGTCGTACCCGAGCGCAACGTCGTCGCGCTCGACGGCACGATGCCCATCGAGTTCGGCGCGCTGATCGAGCCCCTCGCCGTCGCGGTCCACGCCGTGCGCCGCGCCGGCGTGACCCCCGGCCAGCGCGCGCTCGTCGTCGGCGGCGGCCCCATCGGCCAGTCGGTCGTCCTCGCCCTCAAGATGGCGGGGGCGACGACCATCGTCGTCACCGAGGTCGACGCCGCGCGCCGCGCGCTCGTCGAGCAGCTGGGGGCGAAGAGCGTCGATGCCGGATCTGCCGACGCGGCTGAAGAGGCTCAGCGCATCGCGGGGGGAGCCTTCGATGTCGCGATCGACGCCGTCGGCATCGATCCGACGCTCGCCACTGCGCTCAACGCAACGGCGATCGGCGCGACCATCTGCCTCGTCGGCATGGGATCGCCCCGCGTCTCACTCGATGCCTTCCAGATCAGCACGCAGGAACGCACTCTCGTCGGCAGTTTCACGTACGGATCCGACGACTTCCGCGATGCGGCAGAGTGGATCGGAACGCAGGGAGACATCGCCGAGGCGCTGATTTCGGAGCAGGTTGCGATGTCCGAGGCGCCGGAGGCGTTCGAGCGGCTCGCCCACGGCACGCCCACCCCCGGAAAGATCATCGTTCGGCTCGATCGCTGATCGCAATCGAACTTTCGTCAGAGGAGACACTCATGCAGCACACGATTCGCGAAGTACGCGCGTACACGGTCCAGGGCAAGGGCGCCGATTATCACGACCAGGGCAACAACCACTGGATCGATGATCACATCTCAACGCCGATGTCGATCTATCCCGAATACGCGCAGTCGCGCCAGAGCTTCGGTCTCAACGTGCTCGGCACCCTCGTGGTCGAGATCGAGGCGAGCGACGGCACCGTCGGCTTCGCCGTCACGACCGCCGGCGAGATCGGAGCGTGGATCGTCGAGAAGCACCTCGCGCGCTTCCTCGAGGGCCGGCCGGTCACCGACATCGAACGCATCTGGGATCAGATGTACCGATCGACGCTCTTCTACGGCCGCCGCGGCATCGTGCTAAACACGATCAGCGGCGTCGACCTCGCGCTCTACGATCTGCTCGGCCGTCTGCGTGGCGAACCGGTCTTCGCGCTTCTCGGCGGCCCCGTTCGTGACGAGCTGCAGTTCTACGCGACCGGTGCCCGCCCCGACGTCGCGAAGGAGCTCGGGTTCATCGGCGGCAAGATGCCGCTGCACTACGGCCCCGCCGACGGCGAAGAGGGCCTGAACAAGAACATCGCCCTGCTCGCGGACATGCGTGAGAAGGTCGGCGACGACTTCTGGCTGATGCTCGACTGCTGGATGTCGCTCGACGTCGACTACGCGACCCGTCTCGCGCACCGCGCATCGGACTACGGCCTGAAGTGGATCGAGGAGGCGCTGATCCCCGACGACTACTGGGGCTATGCGCAGCTCAAGAAGCAGATGCCGGCAGGCATGCTGATGACCACGGGCGAGCACGAGGCGACGCGCTGGGGCTTCCGTCAGCTGCTCGAGACCGGCGTCGACATCATCCAGCCCGACGTGGGGTGGTGCGGCGGAATCACCGAGCTCATCAAGATCTCGGCGCTCGCCGATGCGCACAGCACGCTGGTCGTGCCCCACGGTTCATCTGTGTACTCGTACCACTTCGTCGTGACCCGCACGAATAGCCCGTTCTCCGAATTCCTGATGATGCACGAGACGGCCGAGGAGATCGTGCCGATGTTCTCGCCTCTGCTGGTCGGCGAACCGGTGCCCGAGAACGGACGCCTCAAGGTTCCCGAGACCCCCGGATTCGGCGTTGAGCTAAACCCCGAGGTCCCGCGTTCGCGCCCCTACACCCACTGAGAGGACACGCACACATGCGATTCCAACGACGCGGCGACGCCGGCTCCGAGATCCCCGTTCTCGTCGACGGAGACCGGTTCTACGATCTGCGCGGTCTGACCGCCGACATCGATGGCGCGTTCCTCGAGAGCGACGGATCCGCACGTGCCGCCCGCGCGCTCGCCGCGGGCGAGCTGCCGGAGCTGGACCGCGCGGCAGACCTTCGCATTGGCGCCCCGATCGCGCGGCCGCAGGCCGTGCTCTGCATCGGCCAGAACTATGCGGCGCACGCGGCCGAGTCGGGGGCTGCGACCCCGACGATCCCGATCCTGTTCTTCAAGCACCCCAACACCGTAGTCGGCCCGTTCGACGACGTCGTCGTGCCGCCGCGCGCGGAGAAGGTCGACTGGGAGGTCGAGCTCGGCGTCGTGATCGGCCGTCGCGCAAGCTACCTCGCCTCACCCGAAGAGGCGCTCGACTACGTGGCGGGCTACGTCGTGAGCAACGACGTGTCGGAGCGCGAGTGGCAGATCGCCGAAAGCGGCGGCCAGTGGTCGAAGGGCAAGGCCGCCGCGACGTTCAACCCCGTGGGTCCGACGCTCGTGACTGCCGACGAGGTGGTCGACCCGCAGGCCCTGCGCCTCTGGTCGACGGTGAACGGCGAGCCGCGTCAGGATTCGAGCACGGCCGACATGGTATTCACGGTCGCGCAGATCGTGCACCATCTCTCGCAATACATGGTGCTGGAGGCGGGCGACCTCATCAACACCGGCACGCCCGAGGGCGTGGCTATGTCGGGCCGCTTCCCGTACCTCGTACCGGGCGACCGCATGGAGCTCGGCATCGACGGGCTGGATGTGCAGTCGCAGAAACTGATCGACTAACTCGACCGGCTCCGGACAAGCAAACGGATCCTCCCCGCCGCGGGAGGATCCGTTTGCGTTACGGGAACGCGTCAGGCGTGGTCGGCAATGTCGCCCAGGCGCACGGGGGCGCCGATCGGGCGCTTCGCCAGCGGAGTGAGGTCTCCCGCGCAGCCCGTCTCCGACTCAACCAATTTCGAGAGCGGATACCCGCATACGCGGCCCTGGCACCATCCCATGCCCGGCCTTGCGGTGACCCGCACGTCGCGCGGGTCATCGGCGCCGAGATCGCGAACAGTGCAGGAGATCTCCCCCGCAGTCACCTCTTCGCACCGGCACACGATCGTCGACGGGCGGAGCCAGTTCGACCATCCGGGCGGCACTGGACTCGCGAGGTGCATGCCGACCGCGAAACGCCGCCCGCGTGCGATGCGCCGGCGCAGGCGCGTGATGCGCGCGACGCCCCCACGCAGATCCGACATAACTGACAGCGCCGCCAGCTCGCCCTCGGCGCATGACTGCACCGCGCCGCCGATGCCCGTCGTCTCGCCCGCGGCGAAGACGACCGGATCCGATGTGCGCTGGTCGTCGTCCACGATCGCCACGAGCGATCCGTCGACATCGACGCGGGTCTCGAGCCCGAGGCCGACCGCGAGCTCGAGCTGCGGGGTGAAGCCCCAGCCCAGCGCAACCAGGTCGACGTCTTGCACCCGCTCGGTCCCCGCGATCGGCGCGCCGGACGCGTCGACCTTCTGCAGCACGATCTGCTCGACCCGCGATGTGCCGCGGATCTCGGTCACGGCCGTGCGCATGCGGAACGGGATCCGCTTCGTGAGGAAGGTGCGCGCGTAGGCGGCGCCCTCGAGCAGCTTGCCCGGCTCCTGCATCGCGCGCCACGGCGTCGCGGCCCACCGGGTGAGCGAATTGATGTCGCACACGGCGACGACCTCGACGCCCGCTTCCGCGAGCCCCGCCGCGACCGACATCAGGAACGGCCCCGTGCCGGCGACGACCGCGCGCCGCCCTGCGCTCACCTGATTCGCCTTCAGCAGCGCTTGAACGCCTCCGGCCGCCATCGCTCCCGGAAGAGTCCACCCGGGAATGGGCAGTTGCCGGTCGTACGCGCCGGTTGCGATAACGACGCGCCGCCCCGCCACGGCGCGATCGGCGGCCGGCGCCTGATCGCGTCCCGTGACGACGGTCGTGTGCGCGACGACGCGATCCGCCCCCTCGCGCCCGACGCGCCACACCTGACGACCCGGCAGATAGGTGATCGCGCCTTGCTCGACCGCCCGTCGGAAGCGCGCGCGCAGGTCTCGGAACCGACCCCAATGATGATGGCCGGTCGACTCGTCCCGCTCGAATGAGCCGAGATGCTTCTCGTCCGGGTGCCGCCAGAATTGGCCGCCCGGCTGGCCTCCGGCATCGATCATCGCGACGCGAATGCCTCCCTCGGCGGCCGTCACCGCTGCGCTCAGCCCAGCCGGGCCCGCCCCGACGACGATCACGTCGTATTCGGAAGTCATGCCTCCTCCTCCGACAGGATCGACGGCGACGGCAACTCTGACCGCGAACGCAACTGCGACTCCGAATCAGACGGCACGGTCGACGGCAACGGCAGGGCATCCGCCGGATCACCCGTGCGCACGTCCTGCCCCTCACGCGCGGCCACGAGGCACGCCCGCTGGTCGCGCTGCCCGTCGACCGTCACGAGGCAGTCGAAGCAGACTCCGATGCCGCAGAACAGCCCGCGCGGCTCGCCGCCGCGCCGCGTCGTGCGCCACGACGAGATTCCGCCCGACATGAGAGCGGCGCCGACTGTCTGCCCCTCGCGGAACGGCACCTCGCGCCCGTCGAAGCGGATGACCGAATCAGGCATGCTGCATCTCCTCATCGAATCGCTCAGGCCGGAACGGGGCGAGATCGAGATCGGTCGCCCCGCCGCAGAGCGCCTGCGCGAGCAGCTTCGCGATTCCGACCGATAAGCCGATACCGGCGCCCTCCTGACCGGACGCGTGCCAAAGGCCGGGCACCCGAGAGTCGGCCCCGATCACGGGGAGGTGGTCGGGGCAGAACGGGCGGAATCCCGAATAGGTGCGCAAGAGCGCGAGGTCGGCGAGCGCCGGGAACAGGTTGATCCCGGCGCGTGCGATGCGCGCCACCGCCTCCGCGGAGAAGCCCTCGTCGAAGCCCACCCGTTCGCGGCTCGAGCCGAGCAGGATCGTGCCGCTCGGCGTTCCTTCCACCACCGGCGAGACCTGCAGGTCGGCGTCGCCGCTCGCGACATCGCCGACGTAGCTCGCCGAATACACCTTGTGGTTGATCGTGACGGGGACCGGCTGACTGACGAGCACGAAGCCCTTTCTCGGCATGACCGGAACACTCGCCTCACCCGCGAGCCTCGCGACCTCTCCGCTCCACGGCCCGGCGCAGTTCAACACCACGTCAGCCGAAATCGCGCCGTGCGGAGTGCGCACGCCCGTTACGCGCTCGCCCGAGCGCTCTATCGCGACGACCGGGGTGTGCGTCATCACCCGCACGCCGAGCTCTCGCGCGAGCCTCAGCAGGTGGTGCGTCGCGAGCAGCGGCTGCACCTGCGAGTCCTGCGGGTAGTACGCACCGCCCACCATCGCCGGATTCAGATATGGTTCGCGCTCGCGGAGCGCCGCACTGTCCGACAGGTCCTCGACCGTGATCCCCATCGCGCGTTGGTGGTCCGCGAGCGCGCGGAGCTGGGTCATCGTCGCCTCGTCCGGGGCGACCATGATGCCGCCTTTGGCCTCGTATTCCCACACATCGGCGTGCTCGGCGAGATCGGTGCGCCACACGTCCTGCGAGTAGAGCGCGAGCTCGAGCTCGGGCCCCACCTCCTTGTCGGAGACGAGCAGATTGCCCTCGCAGCGGCTGCTCGTTCCCGACGCGATCGATCCCCTTTCGACTACCGCAACACGAAGTCCGCGGGAAGCCGCGAAGTACGCCGCCGCAGCGCCGGTGATTCCCGCGCCGATGATCACGACGTCATACGTGTGCGCCACCGGCATCAGCCCTCCGGGTCGGTTCCGTGGGCCGAGGGGCGCGACCAGTCGGTCAGAACGTGCTCGATGTGGTGATGCACGAGCTCTCGCACGGTTGGCGCGTCGCGGGCCTCGATTGCATCGAGCATCGCCGTGTGCTCGCGCGCCGACGCCGAGAGGCGCCCCTCGGCGGAGAGCTTCGAAAGGCCGAACAGGCGGGTCTCAGACCGCAGCGACGACACGATGTCGAGCAGCCTGCCATTGCCCGTGTAGCTGAGCAGCGCCAGGTGGAAATCGCTGTCGGCCGTGAGGTAGGCGACGAGATCGCCGGCATCGGCATGGGCGACGAGGATCTCGCACTGCGCGCGCAGCTCCGGAAGCGCCTCGGCGGGGATCAGCGGCGTCGCTCGCTCGACCGCTGGCGGCTCGAGCAACAGGCGCAGCTCGGTCACCTCCACGAGGTCCTGGCGCGAGACGGGCGTGACCTCGAAGCCGCGGTTCGGCATGACCGTCACGAGGCCCTGACGCGCGAGTTCGAGCATGGCTTCGCGGATCGGCGTCGCCGACACCCCGAACTGTTTGGCGAGAGTCGGCGCCGAGTAAACGGCGCCCGGCTGCATCTCACCGCTGATGATCGCGGAGCGCAGCGCGTCTTTCACCGTGTCGCGGATGTTGGGTTGCTTGGTCAGCGGCGCCGCCGTGAACCTCGCGAGGTCGGTCATCGTGTGCTCCCATCATCGACCGTGTCGCCGGGCGACGCCAGGTTCTGCAGGATTCGCTCGACAATAGCGAGATCCTCCCACGACATGCCGACACCGGCATACACCGCCGGCGCACCGCTGCGCCGCTCGATCCCGGTCGAAATCAGCTCGCGAAGGTTCAGCACCCGGTGCTCGCGGATCCATTCCACGGCCGTCCGCGCGAGGAGCAGGTTCCCCGCCTCGCGGTAGGCCGACGCCCTCGCCTCCACAACGAGGTCGGCGGCGCGCACGAGGTCGCCGCCCAGCTCTCGAGCATCCGGCCCGTGGGCACCGACCGCCGCGATCACCGCGGCTGAGTCGACGTCGGCGAGGTCGAGCACCGGGTCTGATGACGACGTCGCAGCGATTATCACGTCGGCGCGAGCCAACTCGTCACGAGAGGAGAGGTGCGCGTCGATCCCGTCGAATCCGAGCGCCTCGACGAGCGAGCGGCCCCGTTCGGGGTTCCGCGCAACGATGTCGACGCGACCCACCGGCATCACAGCGGCGAGCGTGCGCACGTGCGCGTCGGCCTGCGGCCCGGATCCGATGACGGCGAGCCGCTCGACCCGCTCACGCGGACCGCGGGGATCGGCGCGCAGCAGCGCACGGATCGCGGCCACCGTGACGGCGGGCGTCCGGAGGATCGTGAGACTCGTGCCGTCGAGCAGCGCAGCCGGGCGCAGCGTCTGCGCATCGAAGACGAGATACCACGCGTGTATCTTCGGCAGCCCGAGATCGGTGTTGCGCGGCGCGACCGTCGCGACCTTCACTCCCGCATGATCGCGAGACTCGGCGGGCATGAGCAGGAACTCGCCCGCGGCGAGCGTGCGGAACAGGCGTGGCGTATCTGCCTCGACGTCCTGCCCGCGCCGCAGGGCCTGCTCGATCGCGTCCACTGCGTCGGCGCGGGAGAGTGCCGCCTCGATCTCGATGGCGTCGATGATTCTGATGTCGCCCGTCATAGGTCGAATCCTTCCGGAAACGGATCGGTCGGGTCCAACATGTACTGCGCCGTTCCCGTCACCCAAGCGCGCCCGGTGATGAGCGGCAGCACCGCAGGGATCCCGGCGACAGTGGTCTCGCCGTCGAGGCGTCCCATGAACGTCGTACCGATAAAAGATTCATTGACGAAGTCGGTGTCGAGCGGCAGCAGCCCCCGCGCGTGCAGCTGCGCCATGCGAGCGCTCGTGCCAGTCCCGCAGGGCGACCGATCGAACCATCCGGGGTGGATTGCCATCGCGTGCCGCGAATGCTGCGCGGTCGATCCGGGCGCCTCAAGATACACGTGATGGCACTCGCGGATCCCGGGATCGAGCGGATGCTCAGGCGCGCCCTCGGCATTGATCGCGTCCATGATCGCGAGACCGGCGCGGAGCAGGTCGTCCTTCCGCGCACGATCGAATGGCAGGCCGAGACTCTCGAGCGAGACGAAGGCGTAGAAGTTTCCACCGAAGGCGAGGTCGTATGAGATGCTTCCGAACCCGGGAACCTCGACGGTTCGGTCGAGGCCGACCACGTACGACGGCACGTTGCGCAGCGTCACGGCGTCCGCGTGCCCGCCCGACACAGTGACCTCCGCAACCACGAGCCCGGCCGGCGTATCGAGCCGGATCGTCGTGACCGGCTCCTCGACCTCGACCATGCCGGTCTCGACGAGCGCCGTGGCGACACCGATCGTGCCGTGCCCGCACATCGGCAGGCATCCGGACACCTCGATGTACAGCACTCCAAAATCGGCGTCATCTCGCGTAGGCGGCTGCAGAATCGCCCCACTCATCGACGCGTGACCGCGCGGCTCCCTCATGAGCAGGGTGCGCAGACCGTCGTTGTTCGCCATGAACCACTGCCGGCGCTCCTCCATGGTGCGGCCGGGAAACACCCCCACGCCGCCGACGATGACACGGGTGGGCATTCCCTCCGTATGGGTGTCGACGGCGTGGTAGACGTGCTGAGTGCGCACGGGCGTTACTCCTCGATGAGCGGCTTACCGGTATCCCTTGGCCAGAACGGCCTCGGTGTCGGCGATGATCTGGTCACGGATGTCGTCGGGAAGCGGCAGACGCGGAGGCCGTGTCGTGATGCCCTTCGGCGCAACGCCCGCCACCTGCTGCGAGAGCTTGATGGCCTGTACGAACAGCGACTTCGAATCCCAGCGCAGCAGCGGGTGCAGGTCGACGTAGATCTCGTGCGCCCGCTTCCAGTCCTCCGGATTTCCCGACGTGGACAGGTTGTACAGTTCGACCGTACTCTCAGGGATCGCGTTCGGGTAGCCGGCGATCCAGCCGATCGCGCCGTTGATGCCGAGCTCGAAGACGACATCATCGGATCCGATCGAGATGTCGAGCCCGGGTGCCAGCTCGCGGATCGCGTACGAGTTGCGCACGTCGCCCGAGAACTCCTTCACTGAGACGATCAGGCCGTCGGCGTGCAGCCTGGCGAGCAGCGCCGGATGCAGGTCGATCTTGGTGTCGATCGGGTTGTTGTAGGCGAGGATCGGCAGGCCGACGGCCGCGACGCGGCGGTAGTGATCGACGATCTCCTCGTCGTTAGCCCGGTATGCGTTGGGGGGCAGCAGCATGACGGCGGGCGCACCGTTGTCTGCGGCGTGCTCGGCGAGGCGCACGCTCTCCAGCGCCCCGTAAGCGCCGACGCCGGGAATGACGGCGGTACCTTCGGGCGAGGCCTCGACCGCTGTGAGGAAGACCTGCTTGCGCTCGTCCTCCGTCAGCGTCTGGTATTCGCCCAGTGAACCGTTCGGAATGATTCCGGTCACGCCGCCCGCCGTCGTGAACCTCACATGCTCGGCGTACGCGTCATACGCAACCGAGAGGTCCTCGTTGAACGGCAGCGTCGTCGCCAGGTTCACTCCGTGCCACGGCTTCTTCTCAGACATCTCGTCCTCCTCTGGCGACATCGTCGCCGCCTCTGCTAAGTACAATTGCAATTGTAGTTCCGTCAACGTCAAAAAGTCGAGCGCGACGTCAGGCGCGCGCCGGCAGCACGATGCGCTGCCGCTCTCCCTCGTTCCCTGCACGATCCGTCGCCGAGAACTCGATCACCTGCTCGCGATCGGTGAGGCTCCTCACGAACGCCTCCTGGAACGTCGCCCAGAAGGTACCCTCGCCACCCCACTGGATCCGTTCGACGCCCGACACGTCATCGTGAGCGCGAAAGTCCAGTTCGGCGCTTCCGCCGAGGATCCTTACTCGCGCCTCGACCTCGGGCGCAGACGTGTCGATCGCGAGTTCTCGGGCTCCGCGCCCGACGCGGCCGTCCGGTGCGACCGCGCGGGCTTCCACGCGCACGACGCCCTCGCCCTCGATCGCGAACGGCTCGTCATACGAACGCCACGGACCGTCGTCGATCCGGAAAGCCACGTCGAGGAACTCATCCGCGCGCCGCGCGACATCGACCCGCGCGACGGGCAGGGTTGTGAACCACCCGGTCGGATCCGCGGGGCTCACCGTTTCGACGCGCACCGCCGGCGGCAGAAGCGCGGCGTCACGCTCGTCGGGAATGCGCCACGCGACCGCACCGTCGGGCGCCGCGGACCATCCCGCTTCGCCCTCGTCGATCTGGGAATCGACGGCTCCCGTCGCGGCCGCAGCCGCGGCGAGCACCCTGGCGGCCTCGTCACTCGAGATGAGGCCCTCGCCTCGCGCGCGAACGACGCCATCGACGACTCGATCCCGAAGGGCCGACGCGTCACGCGGCGCGGGGTCGCGCCAAACGTCGTCGAGCAGCGAACTGCCGTCTTCCCGGCGCCGAACGGGCACGCCGGACGAGGTGCCCGCGAAGGCGATCTCGTGCGCCGTCGCGCGCACGTACATGTGGTACTTCTCGTCGGATCCCGTCCATACCGGGCGGAACGCAACCCCAGCGACCAGTATCTCGCCGCTCTTACGCAGCTGCTCCGACGCGTCCGCTCCGTCGGGCACGATGCCGCCATCGGTCCGCCGCCGTTCCGGTAACGGCACGTCGAGGAACGTGGTCTGATCGCTGCGCGCGACGAGCACGCTCGGCCCCAGCACGACTGTCTGCAGGTGCGGATCGTCGACGGCGCTCTCGGTCCTCAGCGTTCGCGGCAGGACGAGGTCGACCACATCTCCCGGGCGCCATTCGCGGTCTACCGTCGCATACTGCCCCGGGGCGGCCGCGATCGCCTCGTCGCCGATGGTGAGCCGTGCGCCATGCGCCCACGACGGAATACGAATGTGCAGTGCGGCGCGCACGGCGTCGTCCGACGGTTCCACACGGATCCGAGCCTGATCGCCCCACGGGTAGTCGGCGTCGATCTCGATGGTGCCGACGCCCTCCCAACGAAGCCGGGCGGGGGCGAGCAGGTTGACCCACAACTCCGCAGATCCGTCGGCGGCGCGGAAGAACACCGATTCCTGATACTTGACATGGTTCTCAAGGCCGGTGCCGCCGCAGCACGTGCCGATGTTGTCGAACTCGGGGGTCGCTCCCGGATCCACCGGGAACATGTAGGCGACCTCGGGGCTCACCTCGGAGCGCACCGCGCGCCGCGAGGCGAGGATGTGGTTCAGCAGCGCACGCTCCGTGTACTCCATGTACTCGGGGTCGTGCGTGTGCGCGAAGAGCAGACGCGCCAGCTTCAGCAGGTTGTACGTCGCGCAGGTCTCCGCGTTGCGACGCCCGATGTTGCCCGCGACAGTGTCGGGCGGGCCCCACAGCTCGCTCTCGCCCGTGCCGCCGTGGGCGAACGTTCGCCCGGGCACGATCTGGTGCCACAGCCCCTCGGCTGCGTCGAGGTAGCGGCGCTCCCCCGTCAGCTCGTACTCGTCGACGTAGCCGATCAACTGCGGGATGTGCTGGTTGGCGTGCATTCCCGTGAGCACATCCTCGCTGCGCGCGCCGGCGTCGATGAGGTCGTCCATGTCGAACATCCGGGCTGCCTCGAGGAACGCCGGCACCCCCGCCGCGACGCTCAGTCGCGCGAGCGTCTCGTTCATACCGCCGAACTCGCCCGCGATATAGAGCGACCACATGCGCTGGCGCTGCGCCGGATCCACGCGACCGAGCCGCTGCGCGACCCAGTGCCCCATCGCGGTCACGATCTCGAGCGCCCTGGCGCTGCCCGTGAGCTCGTGCGCATCGAGCAGACCCGCCATGATCTTGTGGCACGTGTAATAGGGCGCCCAGATCTCGCCATATGGCGCGAGGTGCTCGAGCCGCGAAAACTGCCATTCACCGTACGCGGCGAGGAATCCAGGGTGCGAGTAGCGGCCGGTCGCGGAAAGTGCATCCTGCACCTCGCCGAGCCCCGCGACGAGCTCGTCGACCTTGTCGGTCAGTGCACGATCGCGCTCGCCTGCCGCGGCGAGTGCGAGCATCGACAGGAAGTGCCCCGCGTAGTGGCCGCGCAGGAGGTTCGCGGTCTGCGCTTTCTCGGGGCCGGGGTAGTCCGCTTCGCCCCACGCCTGTTCCTCAGGATGGCCGAAACCTTCCCACCCGCCGGGAGGCAGCGCACCGCGCGTATCGATCCCAGCGTTCACGCGGAACACGGCGAGCAGCCGGTCCACCGGATATGCGCGCGCGAGGTGCAGCATCTCGTCGCGCGCACGCGCGAACACGGATCCATTGCCGAGCGCGACGTCGCCGAGGGGGAAGGGCGCGAGGTCGGGAGTCATGCGAGATGCCCCCTCGTCCAGGCTTCGACGCCTGAAGCGTCGATCGGCAGGGCATCCGAAAGCACCTCGGATCCGCTCTTCGTGACGAGCACGTCGTCCTCGAGCCGCACGCCGATGCCGCGCAGCTCCGGCGGCAGGGTGAGGTCGTGCGCGTGGAAGTACAGGCCGGGCTCGACCGTCATGACGACCCCGGGTTCGAGGTCGGCGCCCATGTAGTCGTCATAGTGCGACTGACTGCAGTCGTGCACGTCGAGGCCGAGGTGGTGGCCGATTCCGCATGCGAGATAGCGACGGTGCTGCTGCCCGGAAGGCGACAGCGCCTCGTCGACAGAGACGGGGAGAAGACCCCAATCGTGAAGTCCCTGAGCGATGACCTCCATCGCCGCGAAGTGGAAGTCGAGGTACTCGACGCCCGGCCGGATCTGTGCGAGGCCTGCGCGGTGCGCGCGTTCGACGAGGTCATGGACGGCCCGCTGCTCCGCGCTGAAGGTGCCGCTGGCGGGGATCGTGCGAGTGACGTCCGCCGTGTACAGAGTGCGTGCCTCGACGCCCATGTCGAGCAGCAGCAGTTCGTCGGGCGAGACCTGCCCATCGCAGCGCACCCAGTGCAGGGTGGGAGCGTGAGCGCCGGAGCCGACGATCGTCGAGTAGCCGGGGCCGTTGCCCCAGGTGCGCGCATGGCGATCGAACGTACCCTGAAGCCATCGTTCGCCGAGCCCATCGCGTACAGCCCGCGGGATCTCTGCGACGGTCGCCGCGAATCCCGTCACCGTGTGATCGATCGTCAGGCGCAGTTGGTCGATCTCCCACGCGTCCTTGACCATGCGCAGGTTCGACAGGGTGCGCTCGAGCTCGGACGACGGTTCGCCCGCGACCGCCGCAGCCCGCGTTGCGAGCACGTCGCGTGCGCCGGCGAGATCCGTCTCGAGAGCGGCGCGCGGGCGCACGTCGATGCCGAGCGCCCCCGCCCATTCCGAAAGGCCCGCGGACGGCCCGACCCACAGCTCGCCGTGGGCGGCATCCGCGAAGAACCCCTCGTCGCCCGGCCGGAACGGCGCGGGCAGGTAGAGTACGGCGTCGTGCCCGCCGGCGCGCGGCGTCATGACGAGCACCGCGTCCTCGACCTGACACGCGGTGAGCCAGACGAAGCTGCTGTCGGCGCGGAAGCCGTACGCCGAATCGTCGTTCCTGATCGGCGCCGTGCCCGCCGCCGCGACGATCGTGCGCGACGGGAACGCCTCGCTCAGGCGGCGACGATGATCGTCGCTCGCCTCCGCGGCGCCGGGCTCGAGACCCGGGCCAGGAGACCGCTCCTCCCAGCCACCGGCGATCCATTCGGTGAACGCCGGAATCTGGGCGAGGCGCGGGTAGCGGGTGCCCGCGTAGGGCGGCCGTTCGGTCATCGTCTCTCTCCTCCTCGGTCTCGCAGAATCTCGCGGAGGCGCGTGAAGGTGCGCCCCGATCCGATCCCGTCGTGCTCGAACTCGTTCGTCACCCAGCGCGCGGAGCTGCCGAGCCGGCTCAGCGTGTCGAGCTGCAGCCCCGCGTCGACGTACATGTCGTCGAAGTACACGGCCGCCGCAACGGGAACCTCGTTCGCGCGCAGTCGGTCGAGGTCGTACAGCGGCGACCAGTCGGTCTTCTCCGCGAGCACGCCGACGGCGGGCGCGAAGCCCCTCAGCGTACGGACCTCGTCGAACATCCACGGGAACGCCATCTCGCCCGTGAACTGCAGCGGCCGGCGCGCCTCGTCGAACTCGGGCCGGCGATCGCGCTCGGCCTGCGCGGCCCATCCCGTGGCGCCGTGATCCGGATCCCCGTAGATCGCCTCCTGCAGCGTCCAGAAGAGCGGATTGCCCGCCGTCGACGAGCGGGCCATGACGTCCTGCAGAAAAGACTCGGAGAATCGCCCCGGCCGCACGAACGCGCTTTCGATGAGCCAGTGCAGGCGCTCGTGCCCCGGCTTCATGCCCATGTCGATGCCGAGGGATTGGAAGCGCCTGACGGTCAGTCGATCACCGTCGGGCAGCCTCACGTCATCCGCGGCGAGCGCGTCGGCGATATCCGCGACCCGCTCTTCGTCTGCCGGGTAACGGCGATACAGCTCCGCCGTTTTCGCGGCCACGCGATCGAACGTGCGCCGGTATACCTCGGTCGCGTCGGGCGGCGTTCCCGGCACTCCGCCGCAGATGTAGCTGGCGGCGAGACCCTCGGGCGCGAACGACAGGTACGTGAGCGTGATCCAACCGCCGAAGCTCTGGCCGAGCGTGGCCCACTTCCGGCCGTCGTACATCGTCCGCCGCACGTGCTCGAGGTCACGGACGATCGAGTCGGCGCGGAAGTGCGCGAGGAACTCGGCGCCCGCACGGCCGTCGCCGCGCGCGGCCACGACGTGCTGGTCGACGGGCGTGCTCGCACCGGTGCCTCGCTGGTCGACGAGCACCACGCGGTAGTCGCGCAGCGCCTCGTCGATCCAGCCGTCGCGGCCGAGCGGACGGGGGTTCGCTCCGCCCGGGCCGCCCTGCAGGTACGTCAGAAGGGGCAGGTCCGCCCGGTCGTTCTCGGGATCGACGAGCTCGCGCACGAAGAGCTCGATCGTCTCGCCGTCCGGCCGATCCCAGTCGAGCGGAACCGTCGCCCGGTGCTCGCGGACGCGGATCCCCGGGAGCAGGTAGGTCGTCATGCCGTCGCGCCTTTCGTCGTCGCGGCCGCATCCCGAGCACGCTGCGCGGCCCGCCGCTTCGCATCCCATTCGGGATTGATGCGCGGTACCGCGCTGAGCAGAGTGCGCGTGTACTCGTGCTGCGGATTCTCGAAGATCGCGTCACGCTCGCCGGTCTCGACGATGCGCCCCTGACTCATCACTGCGACGCGCGTGGCGATCTGCCGCACCACGGCGAGGTCGTGCGCGATGAAGAGGTAACCGAACCCCTCCTCCTGCTGCAGGTGCCGCAGCAGGTTGATGACCTGGGCCTGCACCGACACATCCAGTGCTGACACAGCCTCGTCGCAGATGACGAGCTTCGGGCCCACGGCGAGCGCTCTGGCGATACCGATGCGCTGCGCCTGTCCTCCCGAGAACTGCGCGGGATGGCGATCCGAGAAGTTGGGGTTCAGGTCGACGCGCTCCATGAGAGCGCGCGCGAAGTTCTTGGCGCCACCGGGAATCTTGCGCCGCTGGTACACGAGCGGCCCCGTGATGAGCTGCTCGACCGTGAGCCGGGGATTGAGCGACGAGAACGGGTCCTGGAAGATGACCTGCACCCCGCCGCGGAACTCGCGCAGCTGCTGGCCCTTGAGCGCGGTGACGTCCGTTCCCTCGAACTCGACTGTGCCCGAGGTCGGTTCCATCAGCCGCGCAATGAGGCGCGCGGTCGTCGACTTCCCGGATCCGGATTCGCCCACGACGGCGAGCGTCTCGCCACGATCCACTTCGAGTGACACATCGTCGACGGCGCGGAATGTTCCGCTGCGGCCCAGGAGACCGCGCCTTCCGGTGGAGAACTCCTTGACCAGGCCCGTCGCCCGACACAGCGGCTCTTTCGAAGTCATCGCGCACCTCCCGGAAGCGTCGAGATCGTGTTGGTCGTGCGCATCGTGCCGATCGCGTCGTCGATGCGCGGCACGGCGTCGAGCAATCGCTGGGTGTAGTCCTCCTGCGGGTCGCAGAAGATCTGTTCGGTGCTTCCCGACTCGACCATCGCGCCATCGCGCATCACGACGATGTCGTCGGTGACTTCGCTGACCACGGCGAGATCGTGGGTGATGAGGATCATGCTGGCGCCCGACTCCGCGCGGATCTCGTCGAGGAGCGCGAGGATCTGCGCCTGCACCGTCACATCGAGCGCCGTCGTCGGCTCGTCCGCGATGATCAGGTCTGGGTCCATGGCGAGCGCCATCGCAATCATGATGCGCTGCCGCATGCCGCCTGAGAACTGGTGCGGGTAGTGATCGACGCGCTCCGACGCCTCGCGGATGTGCACCCGCTCGAGCGCCTCGATCGCGACGCGTCGGGCCTCTCGCCTCGTCACGCCGCTGCGGTGCGCACGGTACGCCTCAATGATCTGCGTTCCGACCCGGTAGTAAGGATTCAGCGACGAAAGCGGATCCTGGAAGATCATCGCGATGCGGTTGCCACGCACCTCCCGCATCTGACGTTCCGAGAGCGCGGTGAGATCGCGCCCGTCGAACTCGATGCTCCCGCGTCGCTTGCCGCCCTTCGGAAGCAGGCCCATGATCGCGAGGCTCGTCATCGACTTCCCCGATCCCGATTCGCCTACGATCCCGAGCGAGGAGCCCCGCGCGAGATCGAACGACAGGTCGGTGACGACGTCACGCAAGCCGGTGGGGCCGGGGAACGAGATGCCGAGATCTTTGACGGACAGCAGCGTCTCCCCCGCCGCGGCCGAATTGTGTTCCGCACTCATGCCTGTGCTCCTGCCCGAACTCGAGGGTCGATCGCCGAATAGAGCATGTCGACGACGAAGTTCCCGATGATGACGAAGAACGCCGAGAGCAGCGTGACCGCCATGATGACGGGCTGGTCGTTGCTCGAGATCGAGTCGGCCGTGAGCTTTCCGACGCCGTTGAGGCCGAAGACGGTCTCGGTGATGAGCGCGCCGCCGAGCAGGCCCGCGATGTCCATGCCGAAGATGGTGACGATCGGCGTGAGCGCGGGCCGGAGGGCGTGCCGGCGCCAGACGAGTGTTGCGGGCAGGCCCTTCGCACTCGCCGTGCGCACGAAGTTCTCCTGCAGGGTGTCGATCACGTTCGCGCGGGTGAGGCGCGTGTAGGTGGCGGTGTAGGTGATCGCGAGCACGATCCACGGCATGAGGAAGTTCAGGAACCACCGTCCCGGGTCCTCCGAGAATCCGATCGCCTGGGGGAACGGCAGCCACCCGAGCACGACGACGAGCAGGAACTGCAGGGCGAGCGCGAACACGTAGTTCGGAATCGACATCGCCCCGAGCGTGAGCCCCGCGACGAAGCGGTCGACGAACTTGCCCTCCTTCGCGGCGCTGAGCACTCCGGCGGCGACACCACCGAGCAGCCACAGCACGGCGGCGCCGAGGGCGATCGTCACGGAGATCGGCAGGCGCTGCACGATCATGTCGCCCACGAGCTGACTCGTCTGGAACGAGTAGCCGAGGCAGGGTGCCGAACATGCGATCTCGGCCCCGGCGACGACGAACGTGCGCCCGGCGAAGAGGCCGCCGACGTACGTGAAGAACTGCTGCCAGAACGGCAGATCCAGCCCGAGACTGCCGCGGATCTGGTCGATGCGATCCGGCGTGCAGTTCTTGCCGCAGATCTGCACCGCGGGATCCGGTGAGAGGACGAAGAAGATCACGTAGGTGAACAGCGTCACGAGGAACAGCACCAGGATCATGCCCGCGAGGCGGTTGGCGGCCATACGGATCATCCGCGCACCTCCCCCGCGTTCGCGATCGCGCGCAGGCGATCTCCGAGTGTCGTGAACGACATCACGAGCAGGAACAGGAAGAGGCCCGGAATGATGAAGTACATGGGATCCACGGCGTAGTAGGGAGCGGCGCTCGCGATCATCTGGCCCCAGCTCGGAGTGGGCGGGACGACGCCGACGCCCAGGAACGACAGGCCCGCTTCGGTTCCGACGTATCCGGGCACAGCGAGCGCGGCCATCACGATGATGGTCGACTGCAGGTTCGGCAGGATCTCTCGGAAGATGATCTGCGCGTGCGTCGCCCCAGAAGCCCTCGCCGCCTCGACGAATTCGCGCTCCTTGAGCGACAGGGTCTGCGAGCGCACGATCCTCGCAAGGTACGGCCACCCGAAGATCGAGATCACGACGATGAGAAGCACGACGCGATTGTCGGCCGGAAGCGCCGACAGGATCGCGATCATGAAGATGAGGGCAGGGAACGCCATGAGAAACTCCATGGCTCGCGAGATGATCGCATCGACCTTGCCGCCGAAGTATCCGGCGAGCATGCCGATCACGACGCCGAGGACGGTCGTCAGGACGGTGGCGCTGAGCGCGACGGTCAGCGAGACGCGCGCTCCGTAAACGATGCGAGCGAAGATATCGCGACCGTTGCCGGGCTCGACGCCGAACCAGTGCTCGCCGCTCATCCCGCCGAAGTCGCCCCTCGGCAGGGCGCCCAGGTTCGGATCGATCGCAGTCTGATCGAATTCGTAGGGCCCCCAGCCGCTCAGCTTCACGATGAGCGGCGCGAAGATCGCCGCAAGCAGCATGAGCAGGATGTACAGGGCCGACAGCATGGCGGGCACGTCGGTGACGAACGCGCGGAGGAAGCGGGTCGCCGCCCGCGGCGACGACTGGTCTCCCGCGAGGGAGGAGTCATCGCCGTGGGCGGACGCCGCCGCCAGATCGGGTGACACGGAGGTCATATCAGCCCTTCGACGGGTCCTTGAGTCCGACGATCGTAAGGTCAGTCATGCTCGTGCTCGGGTAGTAGCCGGCGATGTTCTCGCCCGGCACGAAGATGCCGTTCTCGAGGGCGAGCGGCGCGATCGGCGCGCTCTCCATGATCTGCTCGTCGAGCTCGCCCCAGGCGTCGGCCGACTCGGGAGTCGCGCCCATCGCCATGATCTCGTCGATGCGCGTGTTCACGGCATCGTCGTCGAACTGGGCGAGATTCTGGTTGCCTCGATCGGTGATGTTGCGCCCGTCGAACAGCGGTGGGATGAATGTGCTGGCGCTCGAGGCCCAGTCGGGGCACCAGCCGGTGATCGCGGCGTCGTGCTGCTGCGACGGCGTCGCGATGGTCTCGTAGAAGATCGACGCGTCGATCACGTTGAGCTTGACATCGATGTCCGCTTTCGCGAGTGACTCCTGAACGGCCTCCGCCTGCGCCTGCGCGACCGGGTTCGTCCGGATGTCCAGCGTGAAGGACACTCCGTCCTCATGTCCGGCCTCGGCGAGCAGCTCCTTCGCCTTCTCGGGGTCGCCGGCGTTACCCTCACTGGGATAGAGGTCGAATTGCTTGTGGCCGGTGACGGCGGGCGGCACGATCGTGGTCGCGATGTCCGCCAGCTGTGTGCCGCCGGAGGCGTTCTGCACGGAGGCACGATCGATCGCGTAGTTGACGGCCTGACGCACGAGCACGTCGTCGAAGGGCTCCTTCGTGGTGTTGAGCCCCATGTACGTCGTGCAGTATGCGGGCGCGGTGATCGCACGCTCCTGCAGTTCGGGCGTCTGGATACGCGCGAGCGTCGCGCTGCTGATCTTCGACGCGATGGCGTTCTGGTCGGATCCCTGGCCGGCGATCATCCGCTCATCGATCGTTGCCGGATCGATGCCGATCTCGAAGTCCCAGGCGTCCGGGTACGCCTTGCGTACGTCGTCGCTCTCCGGCTCCCAGAACTCATTGCGCACGAGCTTGATCGAGCTGCCGGGCGTATAGCTGTCGAGCGTGTACGGCCCCGACGCGATGACATCCTTGATGAACTCGTCGCCCGCGCCTGACCCCTCCGGGAACGGAACGGCATTCGCCTGCGACAGCACATTGTCGAACTCGGGGTACGGCTGCTTGAGGTGGAAGACGATGGTCTTCTCATCGGGGGTCTCGATCGTCGGCAGGTCGCCCGTCACGTAGGGGCCCTCGTACCCCTCGGGGGCGTCGATGACGTTCTTGAGGTACGGCGATCCGATACCAATCTGGGGGTCCCACGCGCGCGAGATCCCGAACTTCACCTCGGCGGAGGTGATCGGGTCGCCGTTGTCGAAGAAGATGTCGTCCTTCAGCGTGTACGTCCACGTGAGGCCGTCTTCCGATGGTTCACCGAGGCCGGTGGCAAGGTCGGCGACGATTGCGTTCGGGTCTTCTGCGTCGCCCGACGTCTGCATCGTGAGACCGCGGTACATCAGGCGGTAGAACGCGTTAACACCACCGTCCCAGCCGCGCGCGGGGTCGAGGTAAGAGAAGTCTGTGTTCTGGAGCATGTGGACGGTGCCGCCCTTCTGCGGACCGTCGCCTTCACCTGCCCCGGCGTTCTGATCGGTGCTTCCGCCCGCGCCGCAGCCGGCGAGTGCGGTCACGCCGACGGCGAGAATTGCGACCATCGAGTTTCTGAACAGTCTGGACACGGGGTGCTCCTGTCGTATGTGCGCCATTGCAATTGCGAGGGTATCAAGCGAGATTTCACAGTGCAATGTAAAACCTCACCTGATTCTGTCGCACCATGACCCGCTCGTGTGGCGGCGTCACAGGATCTTCACGCGGCTGCAACACCGCGAAACACACGGCTCCCGCGACGCAAACAGACGCTCGCGGCTGCAGATGGATCCGCTTGCGTCACCCGAACGGATCCGTAAATGGTTGCCGTGACGCAAACAGACGCCCGCCGTCGCAGAAGGAGCCGTTTGCGTCACCGGAGCGGATCCGCGACCGGCTCCCCTCACGCAATCGCATGCCCGCCACCACGGAAGGATCCGATCGCGTCACCGGAGCGCGGGGCGCTCAGTCGATCGGGCACTTGGCCGCCGAGGCGACCGCGTCGTGGGCCTGGTCGGCCGTCCACGGGAGAGTCGTCTCGGGCGCATCGTCGCCCGGCGCCTCCATCGCGATCGCCGAGAGCTCCCGCGCCAGCGCGCCCGCCAGAGTGCCGCCGCCTGCCGAGTTGTTCAGCACGACGACGACGGTGAGGCCCGTGTCGATATCGCTGTACGCGGCGACGCTGTAGCCGAGGATGTCGCCCTCCTGCCCGAGCATCGATCCGTTCAGACGGTTTCCGCCGCCCGCCCGAACCCACTGCTCGCCGTCGGAGCTGACGGGAAACATCTCGCTCCAGCGCGGTGCGAGGTCGTCGCTCGTGCCCGCGCTGCGCGCCTGGCGAGAGACGTAGTCGCGCAGATCGGTGACCGACGAGACGACGCCGCTGTCGGCATAGCCGTACGATGCCGAGAGCTCCGAGACGTCGTTGGGGGCCTCAGAGCAGCTGTTCGACTGCACCTGCGAAGACGAATAGAACCCCGGAAGCGGATTGTTGCCCGCCGTCGACGGCGCATCTGACGGGAGATAGGTGTGTTCGAGGTTCTGCGGATCGAAGATGTACTCATCGAACAGCTCGGCGAGCGTCGAGTGCGACGCGTTCTGCAGCGCGAGCCCGAGCAGGAAGAACGAGGTGTCGGAATCGGACCACCCGTCGGTCGAGCCGCGCCCCGCGCCGAGGCCGGAAGCCGCATACTCGCGCGGATCCCACTGCCGGGTGGGGTTGCCGATCACGAAGCTCCAGTTGGCATCGCGCGACGAGCGCAGCCCGGCGACGCCGTTGCAGAGGTCGACGAGCGTGACGTCGCTGAGCTGCGGGACGCTCTGCAGGTACATGGTGAGCGGGTCTTCGAGGTTGACCGCGCCGCCGTCCATCGCATACAGCAGGTCGCACGTCATCGACCGCGTCACCGTCGCGGCGCGGAAGGTCATATCGGTCGACGGCGCAGTGCCGGATCCCGGTTCGGTCTCGCCGACGCCGGCCTCCCACTCGCCGATCCACGGCGCCCACACGCCCACGATCGCGCCCGGTCCGCCGCCAGCCGTGATCGCGCGTTCGGTCGCCGACTGCATCTGCTCGACGACCTCGTCGGGCATCCGGTTCGAGATCTTGTCGGGCGAGGGAACGCCGTCGCCTCCCGTGCATCCCGCGAGCAGCAGGGCGCCGATGGCGAACGAGCTGAATGCGCCGAGAATACGGCCGCGGCGGTGCGTTGAACGCATAGAACTCCCTGATCGACGTATCGTCTCGAGTCTACGGGCGATGCCTGACATCACGCGGAGACGGCGCGCATCTCAGCGCCCTGCTTCTCCCACGCATTCTTCATGAAGCGCCTGACGTTCTCGTCCACGCGGATGTCGCGGGGACGCAGCGGTCGCGACAGGTACAGGCCCTCGAGCGACCTCAGCCGCGACAGCGCCACGTACGTCTGCCCGGGTGCGAATGCGCCGGATCCGAGGTCGACGATCGCGCGATCGTACGTCTTGCCCTGCGACTTGTGGATCGTCACCGCCCACGCCAGCCGCAGCGGGAACTGCGTGAACTCCGCGGCCACGTCGCGGCTCAGCTTCTTCTGGAACGGGTCATAGGCGTAGCGGTACTTCTCCCACACGACCGGCTCGACGTCGAACTCCTCGCCGTCGACGTCGACGCGCACGCTGTCGGGTTGGATCTTCGTGACGGTGCCGATCGTACCGTTGACCCAGCGCGGCGGTTCGCCGCCGGATCCGGAATCGTTGCGCAGGAACATCACCTGCGCACCGATCTTCAGCTTCAGGTGCTCGTCGGCCGGATACGCGTCGCCCCGTCCGAAGTCGCCGGACACGTCGGCGATCGCCGTCTGCTCTCGGCCCGGCAGCGCGTCGAGGTGCTTGGCGTTGATCTGGTTCACGCGGTCGTTGCGCGTCGCGAGGGTGATGATCGGATCCTCAGCGTCGACCGGCGGCGTGCGCGCGCCCGCGTCGTTCAGCTTCTGCGCGATATCGGCGGTCACGCGCCCGTACCGCACAGCGTTCAGCATCGTCTTGAACGCGTCGTCGTCCTGCCGGTGGATCTGCGTCAGCTCGCGGATGTGAAGCTCGGCCCCGTAGTTACCCATCTCGAGCAGCCCGTCGCCGGCCTGCTCGCCCGCCCACACCTTCGCGTCGAAGAACCAGAACGAACGGTAATGGTCATCGATGTAGCGCGCCTCGTCGCCGCGGGGCGGCACGGGTGCGAGCTGATACGGGTCCCCGAACATGACGATCTGCACGCCGCCGAACGGCTCGCGCCGGCGTGCGCGCGCCTGTCGGAGCGAGCGGTCGATGCCGTCCATGACGTCGGCATTGACCATCGAGATCTCGTCGATGACGAGCGTGTCGATCGCGTTCAGGATCTTACGCGTCGGCTCGTTCTGCTCGATGTCGCTGTCGGCGATGAGCCCGATCGGCAGTCGGAACAGCGAGTGGATCGTCTGACCTTCCACGTTCAGCGCCGCGACGCCGGTCGGCGCGCACACCGCGACCTGCTTGCGGGTGTTCCAGGTGAGATGCCGCAGCAGCGTCGACTTGCCCGTGCCGGCGCGCCCGGTCACGAACACGTGCTCCTGCGTGTCCTCGATCAGCCGGAACAGGCTCTCCTGTTCGGCGGATAGGACGGGTTCCGGCATCGGACCAGTCTAGGCCGTGCGTCGTCAGCGGTAGTCGGGCGCGGCGGGGAGGCCGAAGAACTCCTCGAGCGTGTGGTAACCGCCATCGTGGTACACGCGGGCGAGGTCGGTGCCGATGTATCGCAGGTGCCATGGTTCGGGGTTGTAACCCGTCGTGCCGGTACGGCCGGACTCGTAGCGCACGATCCATCCGTAGCGCCATGAGTTCTCGCGCACCCAGCGCTCCTGCGCGGTGCCTGCGAACGAGTACATCGAGCCGCAGCCGCCCTCGCCGCACGCCACGACGTCCGCGGCGAGGCCGAGCTGGTGCTCGCTGTGGCCCGGGCGGGCGGCGAGGCGCTCGCCCTCCTCGACGCCGAGCCGGCTCACCTGCGAGCGATGTATGGCTGACTGCGTGTTGTACGAGCGGTAGCCGCTCGTCAGGGCGATGCCGCCGGCGCCCGACGCCGCGACGTCGCGCTGCAGCTGCTCATAGGATCCGATCGCGTCGCCGCGCAGCCCGCCGTCGACGAGCGAGCCCGACGGCAGCTCAAGAGACGGCGGAGCGTAACTGACGGGCGAGACAGCGCGGTGCTTGTTCACGACGACCCACGGCAGGGCCGGGTCGTCGAGCGGCACGCATGACGCGCGCCCCTCCGCGATCGCGCCGCGCAGCACTCCGGCGCCGCCGAAGAGCCGTACGATCTTCCCCGCGTCGTGGGACGCGACGGCCGCGGACATCTCGGGTGACTGGCAGCCGAGGCGGGGCGCGGGGTCTCCGGTGACGGGCGGCGAGGCCGCTCCCGACGCGGGCGCGTACATGGCGACGCCCTCATAGCTCCAGCTGCGGTCGTTCGAGCGCAGGTTCTGCGCCTCGGAGGCGTTCGCGGTGTAGAAGTGCTTGTTGTACTCCGAGCTCCAGAACCGGTGCACCTCGACGGTGTCGTTCGCGCGCGCCGACAGCGCACAGAATCGCACACCCTCGTACTCCCAATTGTCGTCGCGACGCACGCGGTCGGCCTCCGTCGCGTCCATCGTGTAGAAGTGCGAGGTGAACCCGGGCGACCAGAAGCGGAAGACCGGTTCCGTGCCGCTCGTGCACTCGTTCGAGCTCAGCGGCCAGACCCGGAAGTCGGTGCCCTCGTACGCCCACCACCCGTCGGTGCGGTGCAAGTTCTGCGCCTCGGAATGATCGAGGGTGTAGAAGTGCGCGTTTCCGTAGCCTGCGCCCCAGAATCGGTAGATCGGGCGACTGGAAGCTGGGTCGGCCCCGGCGTCCCCGACCGCTTCGACAGCCGCCTGATCGGCCGCGGCAGCCGCCTCAGCCTGCGGAACGACGGCGGCGAGCCCGGCGAGCACGATCGTCGCCGCGAACCCGCTCAGCACCCTGCGGATCCACGCTGCCCGCACTGATCGTCGGCCCATCGCCTGACCCTCTGCCCCCGCGAATGTCATGCGGGCGATCGTATCAAGCGCAGGTGACGCGCTCAGCGCGGATCGGCGACCACCGGGCCTACTGCGGCCAGGCGCAGAGGTTCGGGGTCGGCGGCGCTTCGCCCTGGCGGTCGATCGTGATGTGCACTCCGCCGTCGTCCTGCACCTGCACGTCGGCGACCATCGTGAAGAACACGTCTTCGTCGACCGTGATGAACCCGCCCGCGTAGCACTGCACGGTCAGGTTGATGTGTGCGGTTCCGGACGTGGCCGACACCTTCCAACTGTCGCCCTCGGGCACGAGAGCCGTACGCGGATACTCGGCCACCGACCACTGGATGTCGGGCTGCGCGATGCCCCACGACGTGTCGAACCCGAACGGACAGTCGGCCGGCTGCAGCACGTTCTGGGTCGTGCAGGTGTCGTCGAGATAGTCGTCGACGCTCGATTGCACGACGTCGGTGAGCGCCGACGTCGGCTCGGTCTGGATATCGAGCGGCATCACATCGAGCAGCCCCGTCGACGTCACGGTCTGCGGATCCGCGACGGTCGCGGCCGTGTCGACGGCGACGTCGTAGTCGCCGGGCGAGAACGTCAGCAGCGACACGGGCTCGAGCGCCTCCGCGTCGAGTCCGGCGGGCGAGATCTGCCGTTTGTCGATCTCGAAGCCGTTGACCGAGAACCGCCAGGATCCGCGCACGGTCAGGTCGATCACCGACAGCGGCGAGGTCTCGAAGCCCCAGGCCGGTACGAGCCCCTCGCTCTCGAGCTGCTCGATGCGGAACACCGTCTCCCGCGCGACGCCGTCGAGCTCATACTCCACGGTGACCTCGGTGGTGTCGCCGTCGACCTCGCTCTCCCCCGCGGCACGGATGTTCGTGATCTCGCTCGTCAGAGTCGCCGACCTCAGCAGCGCCTCCGAGGCGGTGCCGCGCCCGATCGCCTCAAGAGCGTCGTACTGGGGCGTCACGCCGGGCAGCGCGAGAGCCCCGGCCGCATCCGCAGCGGCGATCTTCTCGACGTAGCGCTCGGCGAACGCGCTCGGGCTCCAGAAGTGCTTGTACAGCAGGAGGAACCCGACGATCACGGCCGCGACGATCGCCGCGAACACCAGAATCGGTGCCAGGATCCGCGACGCGCGGCCGCGCGGAGCGGCAGCGGATCCGTGGGGCATGGGCACAGTCTAGAAACTCCGTCTCTGTATCCGCCCACTTCCCGCCGGTCGTTATCGGATCGCCGCGCCCGCGGTTCTCTACAGCCCCTGCGCGCGATCCCGCTCGGCGATCTTCTGCAGCCGCGCGTTGTACTCGGCGAGCTCAGCATCGCCCGTGCGATCGGCGTGACGATCGCGGCGCTTCTGCTGACGCTCGTCGGTGCGACTCCATTGGACGGCCACGGTGATGGCCGCGATCAATGTCGGGATCTCGCCGATCGACCAGGCGATGCCGCCGCCCCAGAACTGATCTTCGAGCGGTGGCAGCCCCCACATGCGGCCCATCGAGCCGAACCACTCGGCCACCATGAGCCCTTCGCTCATCATGATCGTGATGCCGAAGAAGGCGTGCATGGCCATCGTGATGATGAGCAGCACGAGACGGCCGGCGTGCGGCAGCCGGTAATGCACGGGATCGATTCCGACGAGCGTCATCGAGAACAGGTATCCCGAGATGAGGAAGTGCGCGACCATCCACTCGTGCCCGAGGTGGTCGTAGAGGCTCCATCGGAACAGGTCGCTGAAGTAGAACAGCCACAGCGATCCGATGAAGATGCCCGCGGCGACGAACGGATGCGTCAGCACCCTCGAGACAGGGCTGTGCACGGCCCAGAGGATCCACTCGCGCCCGCCGCGCGTGCCGTCGGTGCGCTTGTGGATCGCCCGCATCGCGAGCGTCACGGGTGCTCCGGCGACGAGCATCAGCGGAATGCCCATTGCGAGCAGCATGTGCAGCAGCATGTGCACGCTGAACAGGTAGTGGCCGTAGGCGTTGAGCGGGCCGCAGGTGACCCAGATCAGCTGCGCGATGCCGATCATCCACAGCGCGGTGCGCCAAACCGGCCACTTGTCACCGCGGCGCCGCAGGCGCCGCGCGCCCGCGGCGTAGAAGAACGCCGCGAAGATGCTGACGATGAGCCAGAGCGGGTCGACCTTCCACTCCGTGAACCACGCACTCGCGGTCAGCTCGGGCGGCAGCGGGTTCTCCGTGAGGATCTCGGCGGGCGTCTTCGCGACCAGCTCGGCCTCGCCGACGGGCGGAGCGGTGCGCGCGAGCGCCGCGGCCGCGCCGGAGGCGATGCCCATGAGCAGGAACTCGAGCGCGAGCACCGCCCAGAACATCGCGTTCTTCACGGCCGAGAGCACGATCAGGCGCTGCCGATACCAGGCGCCCAGCAGCCCCATCCCGCCGAGCATCGCGATCTTGACGAGCAGAAGAATGCCGTACGGATCCGTCACCAGCTGATCGAGGGATCCGATCGATGCGAAGGTGCGCAGAATTCCCGAGAGCGCGACGACGACGAACGCGACGAGAGCGAGCGACGAGTAGCGCTCGAGCACGGTGCGCATGCGCTCCGATTCGAGCGCGGGGCGGATCAGGACGAGCGCGACGAGTCCACCGAGCCACAGGGCCGCTCCGAGCACGTGCAGCGAAATCGCCATGACGACGAGGTCGTGGCCCGCGAGGTCGCCCTTGTGGCTCGCCGTCGCCATCGGAATGAGGCTGACCGCCGCGAGTCCTGCCGTGATGAGCACGCCGAGCCAGCTGCGCACCGCGAACGCGAGCACGGTGACGATGCCGCCCGCGATCGTCTGGATCAGCCAGGCCTGCCCGGCCTCGCTCTCCGTGAGGAACCGGCCGAGCTGTTCGCCGAACTCCTGGCTGAGCGACAGCTTCGGATTGAGCGTGGACATGTAGGTGAGGAAGGTCGTCGCACCGCTCGCGACGGTGAACAGCGCCGCCGAGATCGACGCCGCATCGAGCGACACCGCGAACGCGCGCTCTTTCGGCGCGAGCGCGAACAGGGCGAGCGCGAGGGATCCGAGCATGACGGAGCCCGCGACGTTGACGACGAGTTTGGCGACCGGAACGGACCACCGCACGAACGCGCCGGGATCCTGCAGCGCCTGCGCCGCGGCGCCTCCGCCGATGGCGAGGCCGGCGACGAGGGCGAACACCGACGCGAGGGCAAGGATGAGGGGGCCAGCCCACCGGAGCACACGCGAATCCACGTCATCACACTACGCGGGCGCCCTGATCGATCCCCCGAAACAGACGCGACGCGGGCGCCCCCCGAAGGAAGGCGCCCGCGTCGGGACGTCTCTGTCTTACTTGACGGCAGCCTTGAGCTTCGAGCCCGCGGTCACCTTGACGCGCTTGCCGGCCGGGATCTTGATCTCGGCGCCGGTCTGCGGGTTGCGGCCCGTGCGGGCAGCGGTGTCGACCTGCTCGAACGCGATCCAGCCGGGGATCGAGACCTTCGAGCCCTTGGCAACGGCCTCCGAGACCGTCGTGAAGAGCGAGTCGAGGACACCCGAGACGGTGGCCTGGCTCTGACCGGTGGCGCTCG
>Ga0308157_10000827_pt1 | contig 82876 bp, 87 predicted proteins | sample PhyBR1_FD_201035 | JGI IMG/M metagenome (GOLD analysis project Ga0308157, IMG submission 201035) | Phyllosphere microbial communities from UC Gill Tract Community Farm, Albany, California, United States - DLSLB.R1 | ecosystem: Host-associated > Plants > Phyllosphere > Unclassified | place: USA...
TTCAATCGAACGATAAGAGTTTTTGTGAAGATTAATACATTCTAATTTGAAAGCAACGCTAAATTTTTCTTTTCTATACATAAAAAAATGCCCCTAAAAAGTGTCTAACTTTTTGGGGGCAGTCCAATATGAGGTGGATTTTAGTTTTATAGGTCTTTATTTTTTTTTCTCTGGTAAGCAAAATCCTTGATTTTTTTACCATTTAGCTCTTCAGTATCTCCTCTTTTGCTTTTTTCGTCAGCGAATTAAATACTAAATCATAGGACTGATCTATCATTTTAAATACCAGATCTCTCTTCAGGCCGTCTGTCATCACAGAATTCCAATGGGTTTTATTCATATGAAATGCTCCTGTAATTTGTGGATACTGTTCACGGAGTTCTGCGCTCCATTCAGGGTCTGTTTTCACATTAATATTCAAAGGTTGTTTTTCCAAGGGCATCAGTAAGAACATTTTGGTTCCTACTTTCATAACAAGTGTTTCGTTGTCAAAAGGAAATGTTTCTGTAACCCCTTTTTTGGCAAGACAGTAATCCAGAATTTCGTTGGCATCCATATTTTATTTATGAGTAATGGGTAATTAGCTATGAGTAATATATAATGAGTGGTAACTGATATTTACCGTTTCTTTTGGCCTTTTATTAATTCAAATTTAGTAAATTTAAGAAAGAAAATATCGTTTCATCAAACCCAATTGTTATGAAAGCTTTAGTAATCGGTGCCACAGGTGCTACAGGAAAAGATTTAGTCAATCAATTGCTCAATGACAAAGATTTTGAGGAAGTTGATGTTTTTGTCAGAAAACCTATTGATATTCAGGATGACAAACTAAAAGTACATGTTGTAAATTTTGAAAATCCTGAAGAATGGAAAGATCAGGTTAAAGGTGATGTTGCATTTTCCTGTTTAGGAACTACATTAAAGGCTGCCGGAAGTAAAGAAGCGCAACGGAAAGTAGATTTTGGCTATCAATATGAGTTTGCCAAAGCTGCTAAAGAGAATGAAGTGGAAGATTATATTCTTGTTTCAGCTTATGGAGCCAGCCCGGAATCTAAGATTTTTTATTCCAAAATGAAAGGAGAGCTGGAAGAAGCTGTAAAACAACTCCATTTTACCAAGATCACTATTTTCAAACCCGGAATGCTTGAACGGAAAGATTCGGAAAGGACGGGTGAAGTGCTCGGCAGCAGGATTATTAAATTTGCCAATAAATTAGGTCTTCTGGAAAGCCAGAAACCGCTTCCTACCGATATTTTAGCTAAAGCAATGATTAATTCCTCAAAAATAAAGAGTAATGGGTATTCCAGTATTAAGCTGGGAAATATTTTTTGCTTTGCAGAGAAGAAGGTGGAATAATGTTATGGGTTGGAAGCTGGAAGAGGGAGGATGGAAGTTTTATAAGCCATCATATTTAAAGTCTCACGTTAAAATTGCTTAGATTTTTTTAAGGACAAGAGCATAACTTAGCAAAGTAATACAAAGGAGTTGTATTTCAAAGATGCTTAGTGAACCTGGTTCTGAAATATTTAACTCCGTTCAGTATGATATTTCTAATACGCCCTGTATCATTGGGCTGTCATACTGAGCGGAGTCAAAATTGATAAACTAAGTGTTTATTGTTTTCTGTTATTTCAGATGTTTTGTAATGGCTTCGTCTGTAGGTTTTGTCGTACTTACGAAGGTATCTACCAGTTTTCCATTTTCATCGACAAGGAATTTGGTGAAATTCCAAAGGATCGTGGTGTTTTTTATCCCGTTAAGTTCTTTTTCCGTAAGATATTTAAAGATCGGTGCGGTATCATCTCCTTTTACGGAAACTTTTGCAGCCATCGGGAATGTTACTCCATAATTTTTCTGGCAGAAAGTCCCGATTTCAGTATTGGTTCCCGGTTCCTGGCCTCCAAAATTGTTGGCTGGAAAACCTACAATTACCAGTTTGTCTTTATGTTCTTCATATACTTTCTCCAGATCAGCATACTGCGGTGTAAACCCACACTCTGAAGCTGTGTTCACAATAAGGATCTTTTTTCCTTTGAAATCTGCAAAATTGATTTCGTTTCCGTCAAGGCTTTCTACCTTGAAATCATATATTGTTTTTCCCATAAGTTCTTTGGTTTTAGCTTGAGAAATTTCACTTTTCTGGTTGGTACAGTTTTGTAAAAATGCCACAAAAGAAAGCAGCAGCAAGAACATCTTTTTCATTTTTATCGATTTTAAGCAGCCATGCTGCGTTATTTTTCTTCTGTTAAAACTTAAAAATATTCGCAGGAAATACTTTGTTAACGTCTATTCTGTTCAACAGCATTACATAGTCTCCGTCTTTTTTAGTACTTGATGATTCTATTTTAAAAGGCATCAGAAGATTACCTACTTTTTTATAGTCAGCATATACAAGGGTTTCATCTTTTTTAATCTCCTTTAAGAGCATATAAGTTTTAGTATCGAAATAGTAAAAGTTCTTATTTACGTTTTTCGTTAACTCTACTTTATGGCAGTAGATCTCTCCTACTTTTTCTTTTCCGAGATATTTCGCTTCAAAACCTTTGCTTTCCCAGTCTATAAAGTCATTATCAAAACTTTCCGGCACATATTCTGCGTATTCCTGCAGCTTATTGGCAGCATAATTCATAGCATAACCTTTCGTCCCGTCAAAGCCTTCAATCGCTGTATCTTTTCCGTTAATGGTGATCACCGTTTTGGTAAGATTCGGGCGCTGCTGGTATATTTTTATGGGATATTCATCTTTGATTCCTAGAACAACTTTTCCCTGCAGCATTACTGAATTTAAAAGCTTCCAGTTCGTTAGTCCTCCGGAAAGCTCTATATTTTTATCTATAATTTCCTTTGCGGTCTGAGAATACAGTGAAGTTGTAACGATTAAAAGAACTAAATATATTATTTTTTTCATTTATTTTTTTTAAAATAGTAATGTAAAGAAGGTCTGAACACTAAACCCAGCTCTCCTTTTTTCTTTTGAGGTACGAGATTCCCGTTATCGTACTTAAAAATCAATCCAGGATCTTCATCCAGCTCCATTGGCTTTGCAAGATATAATATTTTATTTTCAAATCTATAGTTTACTGGTCCTTCTTTGGTTTCTTTTTTAGATGGTATTTCCAAATAAGATGGATAGAGTTTATTATTTTTGAATTCCAGAACGATAAAGGTGTATCTGTCCAATGCTCCGTTCGTTGTCGCTATGCAGCTGTGTCTGATCTGAGCATAAAATTTTTTATCATTCAGATTCTGACCTTTTACACCTGAAAGGCAAAATAATATTCCTGTTAAAAATAAGTTCTTCACCAATACCCTTATTTATCTATCCAAATATAAGAGGAATTGGTTGAAAAAGCAAAGATGAAGAAGCCTGAGAAATGAATTTTACATCAGAGAACCAGTGAATTTCCTTATTTTCAGATTAATTTCCTTGCTTTTTCCAGGTCTTCCGGAGTATCGATTCCTACGCCTACAAAATTGGTTTCTATCATTTTGATCTTCATTCCGTATTCCAGGTAGCGGATGCATTCAATTTTTTCTGATATTTCCAGAGGCTTCATTTCCAGTTTTGAGAACTGAAGCAGTGCATGTTTCCTGAAAGCGTAGACTCCGATATGCTTGAAGTAATCTACCTTATAAGAAACTTCCCTATGAAAGGGAATAGCAGAACGGCTGAAATAAAGGGCAAAACCATTATTATCGGTAATTACTTTTACGTTATTCGGGTTTTCGATTTCTTCCTTTTCTGTAAGCTTTATTTTTAGAGATGCCAGTGAAATTTCCTGATTATGATCTTCATGAAAAACTCCGATCAGCTGTTTTAATGGTTCTAGCTTCAGGAAAGGCTCGTCTCCCTGTACATTGATCACAATATCACAATCAATGTTCTGTACGGCTTCTGCAATACGGTCGCTTCCTGTTTCATGCTGGCCTGTCATTACGGCTTTTCCACCGTTTTTTACAATCTCATCAAAAATAATTTCGGAGTCTGTGGCTACAAAAACCTCATCAAATAACCCTGTCTCTACAACATTCTGATAGGTTGTGGTGATCACGGTTCTTTCACCTAATTTCTGCATCAATTTCCCCGGAAAGCGGCTGGCTTCATATCTTGCGGGAATAACAGCGATTATTTTCATATTCTTCTAATTGTCAGTTTTTTATAAAAATACTTCAGTTTTGTTGTTAACAAAATTCAAGTATTTTAATTATTTTTCATACTTATAAAAATATACATTCTGAGGCTTATCAGACTTGTAATCAAAAGGATAAACCAGCGTACTGTCTTTTACTTTCATACCGTAAAACTGAGCTCTAACCATATTGGATGCAATAAGCTGTACTTCTGCTGAAACGAAATCCGGATCATAAACCATTTTTCTCTCAGTTTCAAGATCTTCCGTTATAATTGTTTTTAAGTAGAGCTTATAATGTAGGGAATCTTTTGTTTTATAAGTAAAGACATAAGTATATCCCCTGTCAAATTCAAATACATGCTCCTTTTTATTGAATCTAAACTTTTTAAAGGATTCCATACTACTTCCGCAGTGCTTCAATAATGCCCATTTTGAATCAGAAAGAGTGATATCTTTTTCACCGGTTTTTTTGACGATAAAATAATCTACGTCTATCATTCCCGGATAATAAGCACGTTCATTTTTCAGAATAAGTTTGTTGAGTTTTGAATTGGGGCCTCTATCCAGTTCCATTATTCTCACACTGTCTTTATCTTTAATAATCCGGCCATCAAATGTCCTGCCTTTGGTTATAAACTGATACTTGTTACGTCCTGTCTGGTTGATCACTACTGAATCGCATGCATTATCAACAGAATAAAGCACATAATTTTCTTTTTTACAAGAGATCAAAAGGATTCCTGCGAGTATAATAAAACCTTTTCTAAGGTAATTCATCGTTTAATGTAACAATATAGCAATACAACAGTGTAGCAATTCTTAATAAACTATTACACTGTTGTATAGGGAGATTTATTTAAGATTATTCAATGCGTTTTCCAGTTTCGGAAGCATTACTTTGATCTCATCAATGGCAAGTCCTCCAACAGAAGCACGGAACCAAGGTTCTGATTTTTCTTCTCCGAAAGCTGAGAACGGAACTAAAGCCACTCCTGCATCATTGATCAGGTAAAATACAAGATCAGAAGAGTTTTCAATGACAGATCCGTCCGGTTTTGTTTTTCCGATATAGTCTAATTTAATAGTAAGATAAAGGGCTCCCATCGGTTCAATACTGTCTACGGTAAGTCCTTTGGCTTTTAAATCCTGGATTCCACCGTGAAGAACTTTTAAACTGTCTTCCAGCTTTGCTTTAAAATCTTCTACGAATACGTTTACATTTTCAGGGTTTTCATAGAATTTTGCAGTTGCTTCCTGCTCAGGTTTTGGTGCCCAGGCTCCAACGTGTGTTAGAAGCGCTTTCATCTTATCAATGATATGCGCAGGACCGAATCCCCATCCTACACGTACTCCTGTTGCAGCAAGACATTTGGAGATTCCGTCAATATATATGGTATATTCCTTCATTTCAGGGAAAAGAGAAACCGGATCTACGTGTTCTGCTCCAAAAGTAAGGTTGGAATAGATCTGGTCATACATTAAGTATAAAGGTTTTTCGTCTGCTCCTCTTTTTTTGTTTTCAGCGATCACCAGCTCACAGATTTCTGAAAGCTGCTCTCTTGTAAACATGGTTCCTGTAGGGTTCAATGGAGAACAAAGGGCTAAAAGAACTGCTCCATCCAAATGCGGTCTCAAATCATCTGCTGTCGGAAGGAAGTTGGTTTCAGGCTTTGTTTTTACTTCTACGGCATTGGCGGAAGTAAGGTAAGCATAGTGGTTGTTGTTCCATGACGGAGTTGGATATACTACTTTGTCTCCTTCATCTACAATGGTTTTGTAAACAGCGTAGATCAACGGTCTTGATCCTGCAGTGATAAGGATATCATTCGGTGCGTAATCCAGATTCCATCTGCTTTTCAGGTCTTTTGAAACTTCTTTTCTTAAAGATAAAAGTCCGTTGGCAGGCGGATAATTCGTCAGATTATTCTGATAAGCTTTCTGAATCTCTTCCTTCAGCAGGGCTGGAATAGGATAGATATTAGAATTCAGGTCACCAATAGTAAGATTGGCTATTTCTGCTCCTTTTGCCTTTAAATCATTTACTTCATTACCAATTTTTACAATTTCTGAACCAATCAGGTTCGCCGCTAATTTTGAAACTTTCACTTTATTTTTATTTAAAATTTACTAATATTGTCTTTATACATCCATTTTCTCACGTATCTGATCCACTGGCATCTGTGCCTCAAAAAGGGCCATTAGTTCCTTAGCTTTTTTTGCCGTGTTGGAATTCGGATATTTTTTTATGATCCTTTTGAATTCCTTTATGTTTTCATCGTATAGTTTTCCGTCTGCGCTTTCGTAGGTCATTGTATTATCCATACCGAAAAGATAATCGTCCAGATAATTATTATAGTCCTGCTTTACTGTTTTTAAAAGCTTACTTTTAGGATATTTATTAATAAAATTCTCCCAGAATATCAACCTCTCTCCTAGTTCTTCCCAAGTAATGATCAGCCCGGCATCTGCGGCATAATTGCTTTCGCTTTCTTTTGCAGTCTGAGTAATATACAGTTCATAATCCGGGGTTACTTTTCCCTTAAAAATAGGAGGATAATATCCGGGAATGGTCCAGATCTCGGTTATTCCTTCTCCTACTTCCCTGAATTCAAGGCCTACTTTTTTCAGTTCAGCAGCCACTTTCTTTACATTGTCCGGAAGATTATATTGATCTTTATCGTAGTTGTAATAATTGACATACTTGTCTAAAATATCACTGTGCAAAGTACTTAGACATTCTGTATACTTTTCTCTTATCTGAACAAAATCTTCATATGTTTTATCATTTTGTTCCGGAGTGTTCGCTGCAAGCTCTTTTTCAATCTTAGTACGATACCATTGAAGAGCAGTGATGTAATCTTCCGTTTTATGGGAAGGAGAACATGCCGTATCAATTGGTTTATACTGATCTTCTTTGGCTTCAGTTTTAACAATTGAATCGTTTGCCGGCTTTACATCAGAAACTGCAGCTTCCTTTTTACAGGAAACTACAGCCACAGACAGTATGCAAACTGCTATAATTTGTTTTATCATAATCTGTTAATCCAGTTTTAAATCTGTTTTAACGGCTCCGATCTTCGCTTCCAATGATTTTAATTTATCTATGAAATCTGCTTCTGAAGTAATGGAGTCTTTCACCGACACATAAAATTTAATTTTCGGTTCGGTTCCGGAAGGCCTTACGCAGACTTTTGTTCCATCCTGTGTATAGTAAATCAATACATTGGACTTCGGAATATCATTCATTACTTTTATTTCATTGTTAGAAACACTGAAACTGGTCTGCTCTTTAAAGTCCTTGATTTCCTCTACCAATGAGCCTGCAAGCTCTTTCGGAGGATTTTCACGGAAGTTTTTCATCATATTCTGAATTTCTTCAGCCCCTTCTTTTCCTTTTCTTACGATATTGATCAGTCCTTCGTAATACATTCCCAGATCTTTGTAAATCTCGATCATGTATTGGTACATTGTTTTCCCGTTGGCTTTACACCAGGCAGCGATTTCACAGGCTAAAAGGATACTTCCACAAGAGTCTTTATCACGGACAAAGTCTCCGGTCATGAATCCGAAGCTTTCTTCGCCTCCGCAGACAAATTTCTGAGTTCCTTCTGCTTCACGGATCATTTTCCCGATCCATTTGAATCCTGTAAGTCCCACTTTGCATTCTACGCCAAACTTTTGTGCAATATCAAAGAAAATATCGGACGTTACAATGGTAGAGCCAATGAATTCTTTTCCTGTAATTCTTCCCTGCTTTCTCCATTCGTTCAGAATGTAATACGTAAGAATGGTGTTGGTCTGGTTTCCGTTCAGCAGCTGCATTTCACCATCAAGGTTTCTTACGGCAATTCCAAGTCGGTCTCCGTCCGGATCTGTTCCGATTACAATATCTCCATTGGTAATTCTTGCAAGGTCCATCGCCATTTCCAGTGCAGCCGGTTCTTCCGGGTTCGGAGAATCTACGGTAGGGAAATTTCCGCTTGGGATCATCTGTTCTCTTACCAGATCAATCTTTTTAAATCCTGCTTTTTCCAGGGCTTTAGGAATGGTTGTATAGGTTGTTCCGTGGATGGAGGTGAAAACAATGTTTAAGTTTTCTTTTCCTACGTTCTGATACGTGGAATTTTCTATACAGGCATCGATGTACACATCATCCTGCTCCTCTCCGATCCATTCGATCAGGTCGTCATTTCCGTTGAATTTAATTTCGTCAAATTTCACGGAATATACTTCATTGATAATGGCTTCATCATTAGGCGGAACAATCTGTGCCCCGTCATTCCAGTATACTTTATAACCGTTGTATTCAGGTGGGTTGTGAGAAGCTGTCAGTACAATTCCTCCGTTACATTTTTTATCACGTACAGTAAAGGAAAGTTCCGGGGTTGGTCTGTGCTCTTTGAAAAGCAGGACTTTGATTCCGTTTGCCGTTAAAACATCTGCAACCAGTTTTCCGAATTCTTTTGAATTATTACGTACATCATAGGCAATGGCTACTTTAATCTCTTCGCCTTTAAACTGAGCCAGCATATAGTTTGCCAGTCCCTGAGTTGCCTGACCTAATGTATATTTGTTTAAGCGGTTGGTTCCTACTCCCATAATTCCTCTCATTCCTCCTGTTCCGAATTCCAGTTCTCTGTAGAAAGAATCTTCCAGATCCGGAGAATTGCTGTCAATTAACAGCTGTACCGCCTCTCTTGTTTCTTTATCGAATGTATCGCTTAACCAAAGTTTCGCCTTTTCTAATGTTGTCATATGTGTATTTAAGTTTGGAAGCTGGAGGATGGAAGTTGGAAGTTTGTTTATCCCACAATTCAAATCCACAGCTTTGTTTTATTATTTTATTTTTAATTAATGAAGAACGAGCAATTACCCAGACCTTCTATTATTATCTAATCTTTAAGTTGATTTCTGAATGCTATAATCTGATTCATTAAATTATAACATTCGTTATACATTTTATCAAATTCTTCTTATGAAATATATTTTCTATTTTTTGCTTTATACAGACATGTTACGGTTTCAGCTAGAGAACGGATAGAATAACCGAGAAATTTTTTAAATTCTTTGTTCGACTGCAAAATACTGCCTTCAGAAATATTAAGTGCAATAGAATCAGATGCTCTTCGTATTTGTGATGCCAGATTAAAAATTTCATCTTTGGGAAAGTTCAAAGTCAAACTAAAAATCTGTTCTGCAAAATTCATTGACTTCTGCCAAATCACCAATTTCTCAAATTTGAAACTCATCAATTTGTATTTTAATCTATTCTTCCATCTCCCAGCTTCCCTCTTCCTGTCTTTATTACTCTAATTTTTTATTTTCTACTCGGGTTGACTTATCAATTTTAAATGCTCTGATCGGATTGTTATAATAGATAAACTTTGCGGTGTTCTGAATATGTCCTTTTAACGAATCTTTTACATTCACCTCAGCATAGTTTCCGTTTTTAGAGTCGATGTTCAGATTCGTGATTTTCCAGTAAGGAGCGATTAAGCTTGCGGTATCGGAAATTTTTATCACTGCTTCCTTAGTCAGACCAAGAAAGTTGGCCCTGCTTCTGTTGTGCATCTCCACTTCTGCTCTTCTTGTATTCACCGATCCCATAAATGTAGCGTTATTTTTCAGATTAAGTCTGAAGTTATCGGTCTTAATTTCGCTTGAAATATTCATTTCAACAGAGTCTGAAACGGCTACTTTTTCAAGGTTATATTTTGAATAAATGGTTACGTTATAAAAATCTACCCCTTTTGTACCTCTCTTCTCTTTGATGGAAAGCGTTTTATCTTTCACATCCACATCTAAATTGGAGGCTACGTTAGGATAGGTTTCTATCTCTACAAAATTCTTAGGCCCTCTGGCATAAAATACACGGAATTTCCCTTCAAGATCCAGATTTACAAATTCTGAAACTTCCACATCTTTCTTTTCAATGGTTCCTTTTGGAGAAACTTTTCCGCAGGAAACCGCCACAATAAGCAGGGATGTGTACAATATTTTCTTCATATTTATTAAAATATTCTATATAAAATCATTACAATAGCAAGACTTTCTACTCCCATCAGAACATAAAGAACTGCTGTTCTCCATAGCAGGCCCGGTTTTGAATATGAATTTTTAAAAGCATTCCAATAGGTAACTGCCGGAAACAGAATAAAAAGAGCAAATAAAATCTTGTCCAGGACATCAAAAATCTTAGTCACAGGCTTCCACAGCCCGATGAGACTTACAATATCATTTAACAAAAATAGGATTAAAATTCCTAAAAGGCTTACTGTTCCAATGATAAAATGCTCGGCAATGTTCAATTTTATTCTTTTGAAAAGAAAAAAAGCATTGAAGGCCAGCATCGGAATGATAACAAAAAGTATTGTTTTGGAATAGTTTGAGAAAAATGATTTTACCTGCGAATCTTCGGCCAGGGTTTCCGGCGGTGCTAATTTTTCATAGAAGTGAAGCCCAAGGACGTTGAAACTGAAAAGAATCAGCAGCAACGAAAGAAAATTGTAGTACCTAACCCTTTTTCCTGAGATATAATCCATTGCTGTTTTTCCGGGTCTGAACAAAATGTCTTTTACGGTATTGAAGAATCGGGTTTCTATGTGCCAGATTGAACCCAGAATATCGCTTTTGATGAGTGTGCGGGTTGTTATTCTTCCTGTATCCGACTTCTGTCCGCAATGAGGGCAAAACTCATCGTAGATTTTATGACCGCAATTCAGACAGCTTTTTTTGCTCATCCTTTATCAGTTAAGGTTATATTCACTTTATTTTCTTCTGTAAAACCAGGTTGTAGGTTTCTTCTCATCTGATAAGAGCAGATGATCACGGCTTACATAGGAAATTTTCATAACAATTGTATCTTTGTTCTGGCTGTATTTCATTTTCAACACATTTTTCTTATTCCAGTAGCTTCCTTTATTTTCCATGACCTCAAAAGATCCATTGTTGTGGAAAATCAAAGTTCCGGTTCCTGCTTTAGAGTGGTTTTCTTTATTTTTCAGGGTATCTACATTGTTGAGTACTTTATCATACACTTCAATAAACTCCCAGCTTCCTTCCAGCTTTTGTATTTTACAGGAAGACAGGAGCAACAAGGCAAAGCATGTTAAAAAAAATCTGGCCAATTTGATTTTCAATATTCGTTTAAAAACTTACACCAACATTCTGGTTTCTGAATCCTACACTTCTACAAATATAAAGAAAAAGCACCATTTTCAGGTGCTTATTTATGTTTTCAAAATTTATAATTGGTATATTTTACCCTCCCCAGATTTCAACAATCTTTACTTTTTTCAATTCTACTTTTTCACCATCACATTCTGCATATACCTTAATATCCTTATACATAAATGAAGGAACCAATACAATATCTATAGGCTTTCCAGAATGTTTTTCTTTGAAATTTTCAAATATTTTCATCAGCTCCTCATCATTAAATCCTATTTCTGCGCTATACTTCTGCATCATAAAGATCACATTATAAGGTATTGCATCTTTTTTATATACTTCAGCCGCTTTTGCACCGATTAAGTATTCTGATTCTCCATTATAATTCAAACGATAAATTTGAACAAAAGTATCTTTCTCATCGTAAGGATGAAGCTTAAAGCGGTAATTATACTTTTCCCTATATTTGTCCCATAACCCATAGGGAATTCCGGTTTTTTCAATTTCAGTTTTAATACTGTCAGGAATTGAAATCTTGTATAATTCCTCAAAGAATCCCTGCTGGGTCCTGTTATGTGGATTATCATAAAAATCATTGACATCTACAGTGGTCTCTTTAGCCTGCAGACGACAAATTTCTGTTCTGTGGTGGTTGCCTGACAGCCATACTATTATAACACCGCCAGGAGCGGCACCAATTGCAATTTCAGTATAAGTTCCCTGAATCCATTTAGCATTTCCATTTTCATCCAGGCCTTCCTGAATTAAAAAACCTTTTTTGAATTCTTCCAGAATTTTGTCTTTGGGAAGAACCCCTTCTACTCTATAAAATTTTTTCTCTGCATAGGCAACATACGTAAGATCAATGTAAGATGGAATAATATTTCCTCCCTGTCCTGCTTTTGCGCCATCATACTGCCACGGTCCATCTTCCATTCCACCTTTTGGAACTCCACTTATAAGTTTCTTATTTTCATCACCCAGATAACCTTCATGTACTTCCGCTGTAAAACCGGTGGCTGCTGAAAATGTTACAGCATAGGAAAAATCTTTTTTATTTTCTATATTCATTTGTTTGTCTCCTTTGCTGCAGCTTTGTAATAAGAGTATCCCACACAGCAGATTGATTAATAGTATTTTCATTAGTACACAATTCTTTTCCTTTTTCCATTTTCTATATTAGGATGATCTTTCTGAACAGGAATTTCAGAGGCTTTTTGTCCATATCTTGAGTTCCAATGCAAATAATTATTACGAAGGAATTTAATCCATTCATTCTTTTTGTCAGCTTCTGCATTCAGTTTTGCCTGTCCTTCATATTCACGCATCCTTCTTTCTCTTTCATACCGGGCTGCATCCGGACTGTTTGTTGCATATACAATAGGTGGTTCATTATGAACACGCGGCTCAACAAATACAAAAGGTTCTCCTCCTTTGAAAGAATAGTTTTCTAATCTGGTCTTAATGGCTTCTAAGAACTGAACATTTCCAGTAATCCAGTTCCCTTTGAAGTTTTTAAATTCTAATAAGGCTGTCGTATTAATAGGAACTGCTTTCTTATTACAGAAATCAGCCATGATATGCAGAGGAATATAGCTGTACTGGTTACTGATTTTTCTCCTGTTTCCTTCCAAACGGAAATTATTAATGGTAGGTCTGTAAAAAGGATCCTGAATAATAGTAAGTTCACTTTCTTTAAACCAGCCCTGTCTGATCAGTTCAGACCGTAAAGGTTCCAGACTGCTTGCAAATATCGTCGCATCTATCCTTTTAGGATTATCCGGACGGCCTTCTTCATAAGCTCCTCCTACATCACAGTGAACTCCCGGATAATATAATTCTATTCCTCCTTTTTTACAACTTTCTGGAGATGTTTTGGTAACGGACGAAATATTAACCAAGCTAAAATTGGCACGATGCTCATCTGCTGCTACCATGTGTACTACATAATTAGCCCTATTTACATCATCCAGCCCAAGCTGCTTATTATCATTAGACTGGGCAATACCGTAATGTGGTACTGTATCATAAATTCCGACAAAACGGATTACAACTTTCATCTGCTCATCCATAAGCTTTGCTTCATCAAGCAACTGTCCGAGATATCCATATGCCGGCATCATTTTGTAAGCATAAGACTGATCAAGGCTATAACCAAACATATCCCGGGCATTGATAGTCTCTTTACTATAAGTCACTTTGGGTTTGTAGGCACCCTGTGTAACAACATGTACAAAATGGCGTGCTGCCGCTGCTCCCCTACTAAATCCAAATACATCAAAAACTATTGTTCCTACAACTTCGTTGCTTGGTGAAATATTAGATGATATAAATTCTCTTACATCCCGAATAGATTTTCTTACTCTGTCTTTAATTCCAGCACTTCCCATTCCAAAACCTGGGCCTTGCATAACATCATCATCTTCATAATCATCAGCTGTAAGATCTACTCCTTGCGCTCTTGGAGCTGAGTTTGTCCCTATCCCTTCTGTGTAAACCTTAAATAATTTTTTACCTTTATCCTCATTATACTTTTTAAATAAGATTGCTGGATTTGAAAGATCATTTTCATAACTACTTTCCTGATCATCAGCATCTCCATGTTTATTATATACAGTACTTGCCAGAATTACTCTATTAAGACCGGTTGTGTCAGATTGCGCTTTTCCTTCTGCTTTTTTTCTAAGCTCTGTATTATACATATTATTCAGTGTTCCATCTATAAACACTCCAAATGTAAAATTAACAGCCCTCTTCTTAGGTTTTATCTGAGCCTCGGTCTTTCCTACCACTAAAGGATTATTGGCTGGTTTGGGCTGGTCAATATGTTTTTTCAGTTCATTTTCTACCACCAGCTGCGTTTTTTCTTCTGCCTGGTCTATATGGTTTTTGTATACTATTTTTACAAAGTATTCATGTTCACTTTCGTTTACCCAGTCAGCGTCATTCAGTTTGGTCTGGTATAAATTCAGTTGCTTGAAATATAGAAACGCATAGCCTCTTTCATTAACAGCACTGCTTGTATAGGTTCCCATGGCGCGGTCTCCCGTAGTATCATCTTCGTAAACAGAAATTTTGAGGGTATCCCCTTTAGGAATATTGGCCGTTTTTATGCTGAGTGTTATTTTATCCAGATAGCCCACTTTTCGTTTTCCAATAGCTTTTCCATTGGAATCCTGCCATTCTACGGACACAATTTTAGGTTTTTCTGCAAGGATGGTCAGATTAATGGAATAAGGGCTCTGTTTGCCATTTTGCACAGCTATTGCAGTCAGTTTTACGGTTTTCCCAGCCAGACTGATATTGAACTTAAATGCGCCGCTGGTACTCGTAGCCAGCACCTTGCCTCCGTATTCTATTTTCCATTCTTTTGTGGTAACTTTTTTACCTCCTGAAGTAAGTGCGTAGGCACAACTTGTCCCGGCAACCGGGCGTGTATCTCCTGTAATAACCATGATAATTCAATTTTAATTAGTTTTCATCCTGTTTAACTTACCTTCAATCAATTCTTCACAGAATAAGAATCTTCATAAGAATCTGTCGAGGTATTATCTTTTACAGAGGTAATTATTATTTTTATTCTTTTATTATCGTAATAATAGTTTCTTTTGTATTGAAAAGTTTTATCATCATATTTTCCCTGCACTTCAATTTCCTCCAGTCCGTCTTTTCCTTTTTTGATTCTGGCAGCCTTTATCGTAGAGCTTTCCGGCAGATATGGAAGGGCGTTGCTTTTTGGAAACCTGAAATCACAGCCGCTGTATCCTTCTTTCGTTGATTTACAGTTTTCTTTGATGATATTTTCTATTTCCAGATCTTTCTTTGTAAAATTGAAGTTATTAACCGGAACTTCATCCACTGATAAAGGATTTCCCGACACAACAATGTCCGAAAGACTGGTATAGTAATCGACATATTTAATATTTCCGCCTGCTACCCTCTTTTTCTGTTTCCCATCATAGTTGAATTCTTTTACAATCAGATCGTTTTTATCACGGTTAAAAGTTAAAGAGTCGCTTTCAGCAGAATTTCCGTACACCCTTGCATATTCCGCATGATCAGAATGGAAATAATAGGTGGTCATAATCTCATTATTACCTGAGTGAATGACTTTATAATCATGTTTCTGAGATTTACAGCCGAGGTAAAAAAAGAATACGATAAAAAAATACAGGTTATTTCTTTTTCTCATTGGGTTTCTTTTTTTCATTAGGTTTCTTTTGTTCAGCGGGTTTCTTCTTTCTTGTTTTTAATTCTTTCCAAAAAATAGTTCCTAAAAATACCGCCCTTGATTCCAGAGCAATGGTACCTTCAGTTGCATATTTATTGTTAGGATTTTTGCCCGGAGTATATTTTTCTTTGGGTGCATTAAAGGTGGCTCCCAGTCTTTCAACTCCTGTCTGCCATTTGGTGTGATGCGCATCTGAAATCGTCCATCCCATGGTATTCATATGGATTTCAAACTTCCCTGTTGAATATCTGTCGTCAGTAGCCGGAAAAGCTGCCTGTTCGGCTCCATCCCACATAGTCGCTCCGTTACTCGGATCTTCATCTGTAGTTAATGAACGGATGATAGCCGCTACGGCTAACTGTTTCTTCGTCTCATTGCGTTCTGCAATTTTTGTATTTCTGAATAAAACAGCCTGCTTGCTGTTAACCCCATAAGCCACTTTATTGATTTTATGAACACAGGCTATGGCAAGCATTTCGTTTTCAAGCTCTGTTTCCATTTCAACATTACCTCTGTATGCTGAACTTTCTCCGTATATGGTGGATGCTTTTTCAACAAACTTTTCATTAGTAATAGCGGCTTCTTTTTCTTTTAACAGACTCTTTTCAATATTAATTCCCGACCATTTCTTATCTGCCTTTACTTTATCATATTCCTCCTGCGTAGCCAGATATATTTTGGCGCTTTTCTCTAAGCCGCCCAGATATAATCCTTCTTTGGTATAATAGATATACTCGGTATTATCTTCTTCTGCAGGTAACAGCTGTGCGGCCACTTCAGGACGTACGTTATCCACATTCTGCTGGGTGGGTTCTGCGGTTTGTCCATGGAATATAATTTCTATACTCGGAGTTCCGCTGATGGCACAGGTGGCTTTACTGTCTTCAAGAAGAGCATTTCCGCCATTGTCTTCCACTGTGATTTTGTCATAATAACCATCCCATTTTGTCACTGTAGGTGTACAGGGATTGTTATTCATTTTAGCACAGCTTCCGAAGGTATTTTTTTCAAAAGTTGTCCCGATGTCCACGTGAGTGGCCATTAATTTTTCGCTGCCGTCTTTATCGTTGATGTAGCGTTTGCTCTGGGTCTTTACCATAAGCTTATCCGGAGCTGTTCCGAACTGGCACTTACAGATGGCACCCTGGCAAACCAAATGTTTCTCACTCATCCTTTTTGGTGTTTTCTATACTTTTGCTCCACTGTGTTTTTCTTCAGAAAATTGGTTTGCAGAAGGCTTATACCTCAAATTTCTTCACAACATACTGCAAAGAATTTATTTTAAAACACGGATTATTTTCTGTAGAAGTAATATCTGGGCAATCGCTCAGTATTACTGTAAAAAGACATCAGGTCCGGCTAGGACTTCAGGGATCAAAAAGTACTTGCATATTAATATTTTTTTATGATTTGGTATATCAAAGATAAGATTCCTGACGATATATTTCAATATATTTTTTAAATTATTGATTATTATAGAAAATTGATAACACCTGATACTATTTTTATTATTTGACTTATATTTAATCGCTCCGTTATCCTAAAGGCTAAAACTGTACTTTTCATTATTAAAAATCACAGTACATTCGTTTTCATTAAATGTTATTTTCCCCAACCCATATACTCCGTCTAACTTATGTTTAATGACTCCGGAATTCCAATCCCAAAAAACAAGATTGTTATCAATAAGCGATGCTATAAGTTCTTTGTGGATAATAATTCTTCCATCTTTAACTACAGAGCTGCCTTTTGTGGGCAAAACTAAACATTTGGGTCTCTGTGTATGAATTACTTTTTTTTGAGAAATGGAATATCTGTAAAAAATATGATCATGATCCAATATCAGCACATGTTCGTTATCGGGAGCAAATTTAGCATCAATAATTCCGGCATAATTACTTTTAAATTTAGCGAACATTTTACCACTGCCGATATCCCATATTCTTACTGTAAAGTCGTATGGAGACCAATTATCTCCGGATCCGCTCAGTACATATTTACCATCATGAGAAAAGTCCGAGCAATTAATCCCATGTGTATGCCCGCTAAAAGAAATAACTTTCTTGCCGGTTTCGGTATTTAAGAGCGTAAGTGTTTTTTCTCCTACAGCTTCAAGGCATCCGTCTTTACTTATACTTGGATGTGAATAATAAATTTCATAATCGATATTCATTCATTATTGTTTTAAAAGTTCAATGATAATTGCACATTTTTCCTGCAGTTCCTCGCTCCAGGAAGAATAAGATTCATATCGTTTTTGGGCAATATCCATTGCTGTAAATCCATCATTATTTTTAAGAGTACGATCAACCCCTTTGCTTAATAAAAATTCAACCATTTCTACAGATGGGGATGAGGCCAGCAGACTTGCATGGAGTAATGAATTATTTTTATTTACATCCAAAGCATCAAAATTAACATCGTGTTTAACGATCTTTTTAAAAAATCTTTTATCTTGAGGATAACAGCTCACCATTGAAAAAACAAGGGGCCACTTCATCTCAGATGAATAATATGTCTCCATTTCTATGTTAGGATCAGCCCCATGATCTAACAGTAATTTAAACGAGTTATATTCATTTCTGGTATAGGCAATGCTTAATATTGGTTTTTTAAAAGAATTATCAGAACTATTTGGAGAAATCCCGTTCAACAACAATGCTTCAAAAACTTCTTTATCCGTAATAAATTCAAATAACATTTCATCTTTTGACTCTATAAATCGATTTTTCAGGATTTCCTTAGCTTGCTTTGCATTCATTTTTATCTATTTTTTTGTATTTGTTTCGAGACAATTTCTGTAGAAGTAATATCCAGTTCCATATTACGGCAGAATATATCAGCTCCGGACAGAGACTTCGGAGATTAAAAAGTATTTATGTAGTATTATTTTTTATGATGGATTCATTAGAGATAAGATTCCTGAAGGTAGATCTCAATACCTATCTTAATTTCCTGATTATCATAGAATGTTGATAATGCTCCTGTAATTGAAAATATATTTCCTCCTTTATCCAGCTGATAAACAAGATCTATTTTTCCTTTGTCTTCATCCAGACTTATTTCATCATAGTATTGTTCACCTTTTACCTGAACAACTATTCTTCCACGGTCTGTAAAAATTCTTTGAAGTGAAAAAACAGCATCATAAGAAACGGTTTCCCCAAAGGAAGGAAAATAAAAATCCAGGCGTTCTTTTTTCTGATAATCAGGATATGAATCATAAAGAGGCATAAAGAACAAAGGATAAAATATATTACGCTGTAAACTTCCTGCTCCGTTTGCTATATTTTCGTAAAAGTGATCAAATCTGGCCACAAGCCCGTCTGTAACCTCTCCCACATAATACTGTTTAATTTTGGGGCGGTATGTTTCTGTCCAGCGGGTTTGTATTTCTTCAGCATTTTCTATCTGGTCTGGTTTTCCTTTCTTATTCAGGGACATCTGCAGCGGATATAGTGCTTCTCCGGCCGTTTCCATCATTTTCTCAACCATCATTCCTACTTCATTATTATTGACGAAGAGCTTCTGACGGGAAACTGAAATCTTATTCTCAGCCTTTTTCTGGATATCAATAAGATAATCGATCTGTAATTCCGATGGCTGCTGGGTGATCAGAACTCCATATGTAAGCTTTTCTGATGCTCCCGGACTGGTGATACGGGAAGCCGGAAGCTGCTTTTCTTTCCACGTATTGTATTTTTCTACAGGAATGTAAATACTGCTGATGTATTTGGGCAGATTTTCGGGAAGCAGCTCATGCAGAGCACAGTGCCGGTTGTGAAACGAGATCAGCTCATGTTTTGAAATATTATATTCTTTTGAGATAGAGTCAATATCTACAAGATCTTTGATCTCTATTTTAATGCTTTCCATGGAGTTTATTTATCATTACGAATATCGGAAAAGGAATTGATGAAATCAAAAAAAATACTCTTAAAAAACATATGTTTTTTAAGAGTATCTATAAATTAGTGATTTATGTTAAATTTATTAAATCACTTCATCAATATTGTAATTTTTATGCTCCCTGTTCGTTCTGATGATCATTTCTCCCAGGAATCCTGCTATAAACAGCAATGTTCCCATCATCATCATCGTCAGTGCAATATAGAACCATGGGTTATTGGTAATCAGATGTCCGTAAATTCCTCTGGCTACATCAATCAGTTTTGAAATCCCCAGCCAAAGTGCTGAAAGAAATCCTACAATAAACATCAAAGTTCCCACTGCTCCGAAAAAGTGCATAGGCCTTCCTCCAAAGCGGCTTACAAACCAAAGGGTTACCAGATCCAGAAAACCTCTGATGAATCTTTCTGTTCCGAATTTTGAGGTTCCGTAAGGTCTTGCCTGATGCTGAACTTCTTTCTCTGTAATTCTTCTGAATCCTGCATTGGCAGCGAGTACCGGAATGTAGCGGTGCATATCTCCATATACATCAATGGATTTTACTACTTGTTTTTTATACGCTTTCAGGCCACAGTTAAAATCGTGAAGATAGACTCCTGAAACTTTTCTGGCCGCCGCATTGAACAGTTTTGACGGTACATTTTTCGTCATGACATTATCAAAACGCTTCTTTTTCCAGCCTGAAACGATGTCATAATTGTCTTCAACCACCATTTTATAAAGCTCGGGAATTTCTTCCGGAAAGTCCTGAAGGTCAGCATCCATGGTAATCACCACGTCTCCGTGGGCTCTTTCGAAGGCAGCATGAAGCGCCTGTGATTTCCCATAATTTCTGGAAAACTTAATTCCGTGGATTTGAGGATGCTGTATTTTTAAATTCTCAATGATGCTCCACGACAAATCTGTACTTCCGTCGTCTACAAACCAGATCTCATAAGAAAGAGAGGCTGTTCTGCAGACATTATCGATTCTTGAAAAAAGCTCTTCCAGAGAGTCTTCCTCGTTAAGTAACGGAATAACTATAGATAAATTCATTTAATTTTTGATAAAAAATTATTCTTTGATTGTTGGTTCTTCGTACACAGTTCTTGTTCTGAAGAATGCTCCGAAAAATACCGACAAAACTACGTAAAATATAAGAATTGCGGCAAAATATCCTGAAAAATGACTTGCGGTAAGCATATCTTTTCCCTTTACGGCTTCCGGAGAGAAACTAGGAAGTCTTTCTTTGTACTTCTGATCCAGTTCGTCAATGTCTTTCTGATGCTTCAGGATCTTTCTTGCAGAATTATATTCTGTATCCAATTCTGTTTTTTGCCTCTGCACATACTGATAGTTCAGCAGCTTTTTGGCATCTGTGTCTACAAAATTCAGGAATGAATAAATACAGAAAATAGAAAGAATTCCTCCAATAAACATCGGAACGAAAGCTCTTTTGAAAGCATCTTTAAATTTAACTACTTTATTTTTATTCCAGAAAGATTTCACAGACCAGAAGGCTCCTCCTGCATACAAAAGAGGAAGAACAAAAGCATTGATTTTCAAAGACGTATCAAAATAGTTGATTCCTGAAAAGAAGAAATAGGCTACAAAAAATATGATCATTGTAGCGATAAAAAGTAAAATTCCTAGTGTTGATGGACTTTTCGTCATATTTAATTTTTTAGAAAAAAGTGAAAAATTATTTCCTTAAATGTCAGCTGTTTAGCTTTACCACTGCATTTTTTCGACTAATTTTCTTTAATAAAGTTTTGAAGTTTATAAATTATTCCTACCTTTGCAACGGCAAGTCCTAAACAACCAGCTCCTGAGAATCCTCCAGGGTGGGAACGCAGCAAAGGTAATCGGTTGTAGCGGTGTGATTTAGGTAGCTTGCCATTTTTTTTTGGTTTAAATTGAAGAGAGAGGTAATTTGATGATTATCTTTTTTTGTTTTTAATCCTTTCTGCATTACTTTCATTTTTTAACTTTCAAATTACCTCTACCCTGTTTCTATTTAAAATTCGAACTCTTCACCCAGTTTTGGCAATACAAGTTCTACATTTTTATCTGCAAAATGCTTTAATGCATTTTCATGATTGATTTCAATAGCAGGGAATGTATCAAAATGACATCCTATTACTTTTGGAGTTTTTAATAATTCTGCGGCGGCAAAAGCTGCTTTTCTCGGGCACATGGTATAATGGCTTCCGATGGGAAGGATAGAAAGATCAATATTCCCGAAAAGTCTTGGGAACAGCTCCATATCAGCCATTACACCGGTATCTCCCGCCATATAGATGTTCTTGCCTTCAGGCAGTCTGAAAATATATCCTACAGGAACGCCTCCGTAGCTTCCATCCGGAAAAGAACTCGTGTGGTGAGCCGGAACCATGGAAATTTTAAGATCGTCGATTTTTGCTGACCCTCCGAGGTTCACATCGTCTGTATTTTTTGCTGTCTTAAAGTATCCGCAGATTTCCGGAACTGCAATAATGGTGGCTTCAGGATGATGCTGAAGGACTTCCTCTACATCTGCAATATGATCACCGTGCGCATGGGTAAGCAGGATATAATCGATTTTCTGAGCAGAGATATCAAACCCTGATTCCGCTTTTTTATAGTTGTAAAAGGGGTCACTCAGAATGGTTTTGTCTTTGTACGTGAACAAAAAACAGTTTTGTCCTAAGAATTGTATTTTCATTTTTAAGTTTATTTTAGTTTTAAATATCATTGATACCCCTCAACTCATGAGACTGGTATTTTCATAAAGGTCCATATGATGGTAATTAAGAATGGAATTATTGCTGCGGAAATTTATCCTCTATAAGATTCAGGTTGATCCCGTGTTCCAGATAAGCCTTACAACCGTCTAAAACTGTAGTAAATCCTCCTGTATTGTCATTGACCTGCCTTAGAAGTTCTTCACCGGTCTGGCTGAATCCATAGCTTTTAATCACAACAAGGGTTCCTTTTTCCATTACACGGAATTCGTAGTCTACATTCGTTGAAGGATCTCCCCAGATGGTTTTAATCAGCTGGTTCGGGATAATCTGAAGGGTCTTTACATCAGATGATACTCCATACATTTCCCATTCCCAAGTCACTGTTTTACCTTCTTCTAATTTCCCGGTAGATTTTGTAAACCAGAAATGAGTAGTTACTGCAGGGTTGATAAATGCTTCGAAGACATCATCAACCGGTTTTCTGATAAGCATTTGAGCTTCAACATAGATACTAGAACTCATGATATAATATTTAGATTTAGTTGAATAAATTAAGTCCGGCTGCTGTAAGAATTGCCATTACAAACGTCATAATTCCCACCTGCTTTAGATATTGGTCTAATTCTCTTGGTTCTTTTACAGCCATGATGCTTCTTCTCAGTTTCGCCAGCGGAAACAACAGGATCATTACAATAAAAGCGTAGTAATTCTGCGCCTGAATAAATCCGTTCACGCCTAAAAATATAAGAATCAGAACCAGTGGAAGCTGTAACAGGATCATTTCATAGATCATGGCATTTTTGAAACCGATTCTCAATGCGAAACTGTTTTTTCCTGACAACTTATCACTTTCAATATCTCTCATGTTATTAAGGTTAAGAACCGCCATGCTCATCATTCCAATAGCTGTTCCTGGTAATAACATATCCCAGCTGAAAGTTTTGGTAAACAGGAAATAACTTCCACACACGGAAACCAGTCCGAAGAAGATAAATACAAAAATATCTCCCAGTCCCATATATCCGTAAGGTTTTTTACCTACCGTATACCCTATTGCTGCTAAAATACAGGCTACTCCCAGCCCGATGAAGATATAAAATTCATTCATGTACTCAGGGATGAAGGCTGTGTATAATAAAGCAACTGTCGCAATAAAAGAAAGTGCAGAAAAAAGGATTACCGCATTTTTCATCTGTTTTGCTGTAATCTTTCCTGATGCTACTGCTCTTGCTTCTGCTTCATTGATTCTTTTAGCGTCGGTTCCTTTTACTCCGTCACCGTAATCATTGGCATAATTTGATAAAATCTGATACAAAAGGGTTACCAGAAGAGCCAGAGCAAAAATTTTCCAGTCCCAGGTTCCGCCTTCTCTGTAAAGCCTCCATTTGGCGATGAAAGCTCCCATAATAATTCCGCTTAGGGAAAGCGGTAAAGTTCTTAGCCTCGCGGCTTTTATCCAATCAGTCATAAATTTATAAGTAATGAGCAATGGGTAATAGGTAATGAAATAGTGATCACTACTGATTACCCATCGACAATGTTATGAGATCCATTGATCTTCCCCGAAGTTTGGTTTTCTTTTTTCAAGGAATGCATTTCTTCCTTCCTGAGCCTCCGCGGTCATGTAAGCTAAACGGGTTGCTTCTCCTGCAAATACCTGCTGGCCAACCATTCCATCGTCTGTAAGGTTCATAGCAAATTTCAGCATTCTGATAGAAGTCGGAGACTTTGCAAGGATTTCCTGAGCCCACTCATAAGCGGTATCTTCCAGTTCTGCGTGAGGAATTACGGCATTCACCATTCCCATATCCAACGCTTCCTGAGCAGAATAATTTCTTCCTAAAAAGAATATTTCACGGGCTTTTTTCTGACCTACCATTTTCGCCAGGTAAGCAGATCCGTAACCACCGTCAAAGCTGGTAACATCAGCATCAGTCTGTTTAAAAATAGCATGTTCTTTACTTGCTAAGGTAAGATCACAAACTACGTGAAGAGAGTGTCCTCCGCCAACTGCCCATCCCGGAACAACTGCGATAACCACTTTTGGCATGAAACGGATCAGACGCTGAACTTCTAAAATATTCAGACGGTGTCTTCCATCTTCTCCTACATATCCCTGATGTCCTCTTGCTTTCTGGTCTCCTCCGCTGCAGAAAGCCCAACCTCCATCTTTTGAGCTCGGTCCTTCTCCTGATAAGAGAACCACTCCTATGGAAGGGTCTTCTGAAGCATCATAAAAAGCATCATAAAGTTCTGAGGTTGTTTTAGGTCTGAAAGCGTTACGCACTTCCGGTCTGTTGAAAGCAATTCTTGCTACCCCATTGCATTTTTTGTAGGTAATATCGTCGTATTCTTTGGCGGTTTTCCACTCAATCATTTTGTAAAAATTTTTCTCAAAGATACGGAATTGCAGAGAATTTTAACATTGATTTTTGATGATAATAACTGTGAAATCTATGGGATATTTTTGTTTAAAATTCAGGATTGAGATTAAAAGAATGGTATGGAATATTTTTTCTACCTTAGAATGAAGAATGTATAATATCCCTTAAGCTACATTTAACAAAAAATTTGATGAGACAACTTATTCTATCATTAGCATTTATCCTTTTATCATGGGGTGTATCTGCTCAAAAAGTAACGGTTATAAAATCTCCGGCAGCATTGCCTACTGAAGATAAAAGGTTAAAAATATTTCTGGGCGGCAGCATTGATATGGGCAATGCTGAAGACTGGCAGGCCAAAGTTACCAGGGAATTATCTGAAAAGAATTTTATATTATTTAATCCAAGGCGGGATGACTGGAATAAGGACTGGAAACCTGTGAGCACTGAACCTAATTTCAGGAAACAGGTAGAATGGGAACTTGAAGCATTAGAAAAATCAGATCTCATCATCATGTACTTCACCCCTAAATCCCAAAGCCCGATAAGCTTACTGGAACTGGGACTTTATGCCAGAACAAATAAACTGATGGTGGTCTGCCCTGAAGGATACTGGAGGAAAGGAAATGTTGATATTGTCTGTGAAAAATATAAGGTCCAACGATATGAATCTATTGACATGCTGATCAAGGCCCTGAAAGAAAAGACAGAATAAAAAAAATATAAAAAACCGGAGCATTTCTGTTCCGGTTTCTGTATAGTCAAACTAAAGGATTATTGTTTTGGTTTTGCAGCCAATTCTGTTTCTTTAGCTTTCATTTCTTTTACTTTCTCCATATTTTTAGTTACTACATAAATTTCTTTTAAAGCAGTAACAGCTTCAATATTTTGCGGAGATGCTTTGTACCATGCTTCTGCATAAGGTAAAGCTTTAGCAAATCTTTCTCTTCTTGCATCGATAAGTTTCGATGCTTCGTCCGGCTTATCTTTTCTTAAAGCATTGATCTGCTCTACCGTTTTAGAATCATCTCCAATTACTGTATAAACAAGGTTCTGGTGAGCATTATTCATATCAGGCTTAAGCTCAATTGCTTTTTTGAATGACGCAATAGCATCTTCTGATGTTGCAGGATTTTTAGACTGCATTACCCCAAGGTTGTACCAGTTTGTGGCATCAGTCGGGTTTTTAGCCAGCTGCTCTTTAAGGGTAGAAATAAATTTATCTGTATTTCCTGATGCATAATAAGCAGTTCCCTGAGCATCTTTCAGTTTCGCGTTATTAGGGTATTTCGCCAATCCTTTCTCAATGATTGCTAAAGCCTCATTCGGTTTTTTAGCATTTAAGAGAAGAGTGGTTAATGTTTCATACAAATCCGGTTCAACACTTGGAGTCTGTTCTGTTTTAAAATCTGAATAATCAGAATTTTTCTTCATAAGATCCCAGGTTGTTTTATCCAAAGGAACAACGTTTCCTGTTTTCTTTTCTTTAGCAGTATAAGTTGTCTGGATACCTGTAAAGCCTGAATTAATTAAATCTGTATAAATTTTAATCGCTTCATCGCTATTGTTTGCCAACGCATAGCTAAGCCCTGCATAATACATATAAATCTTGTCATCCTGCCCGCTTCCTTTCAGTAAGTTGTAAACTTCTACAAATTTAGGAGCTGCTGCGGTATAGTTTTTTGCGTTATACGCATCCATAGCAGCCTTATTAGCCGCCTGCAGTTGGGCATTTACATCGCCTTTCTGCCCGAAAACGAATGCAGAAGCAACGATAGCAATACCTAAAATGAGTTTCTTCATAATAACTATATTATATTAATTGTACAATTTATTCTTCAGAGTCAGAATTCTCATTTCCCTCTGCTGGTGTTTCATTTTCAGCCTGAGGCTCTGTATTATCGTTTTCCTGGTTATCGAAAAGACTTCCTGTTCCTTCTTCATTTTCTTCAGAATCTTCTTCTACATCTTTATCCATGGCTACTTTTGCAATGGCTGCAATTTCGTCATTTTTCTTGAGGTTGATCAGTTTTACTCCCTGGGTATTTCTTCCCATTACTCTCATTTCATCCATACCCATTCTGATGGCAACACCCGATTTATTGATGATCATCAATCCATCTTCGTCTGTCACATTCTGAATAGCAATCAGATTTCCGGTTTTTTCGGTAATGTTAAGGGTAATAACTCCTTTTCCTCCTCTATTGGTGATTCTGTAATCTTCTACAGCTGTTCTCTTGCCGTATCCTTTTTCAGATACTACAAGAACGGTTTCTTTCTCTACATCGTTCACAACAATCATACCAATAACCTCATCATTGTCTTCCATGGCAATACCACGTACTCCGATGGAACCTCTTCCTACTTCTCTTACTTTTTCTTCAGGGAAACGGATACACTTACCATTTTTGGTAGCAATCATAATCTGGGAAGTCCCGTTAGTTAGGTAAGCTCCCAATAACTGGTCATTATCTCTGATCTCAATAGCATTTACCCCGTTTACTCTTGGTCTTGAATAGGCTTCAAGTGATGTTTTCTTAATGGTACCATTCTTAGTCACCATTACTACACTCATTTGATTGACATATTCAGCATCTTTTAAGTTGTTGGTTCTGATGTATGCTTTGATCTTGTCGTCCGGTTCAATATTAATCAGGTTCTGTACGGCTCTTCCTTTAGCAGTTTTGGAACCTTCAGGGATTTCAAATACCCTTAGCCAGTAACATCTTCCTTTTTCTGTAAAGAACAGCATATACTGGTGGTTGGTTGCAGAAACAATATATTCAAGGAAATCGGAATCTCTTGTTGTTGCGGCTTTATTTCCTACTCCTCCTCTGCTCTGAATTTTATATTCGGAAAGGGAAGTTCTCTTCACGTATCCTGCATGCGAAATTGTAAGAACTACTGCTTCATTCGGGATGATATCCTCGATGGACATTTCACCTCCTGAAAAATCAATTTCCGTTCTTCTTTCGTCGCCATATTTTTCTTTGATCTCAATAAGCTCTTCCTTAATAATCTCGAATCTTCTGCTTTCATTAGCCAAAATCTCTTCCAAATTCAGGATCTCTTTCATGATCGCATCATATTCGTCGCGGATCTTATCAAGCTCCATTCCTGTAAGACGTGCCAATCTAAGATCAAGGATTGCCTGTGCCTGAATATCAGAAAGCTCAAATGCTTCAATCAGGCCTTCTTTTGCTGCCTGAGGGTTTGCACTGTGACGAATGATAGAAATTGCCCTGTCTAATGCATCCTGGGTTCCGATTACTTTCATGAAACCTTCAAGAATGTGGGCTCTTTCTTTTGCTTTTTTAAGCTCAAACTTGGTTCTTCTTACGATCACCTCATGTCTGTGCTCTACAAAATGATGAATGATATCTTTTAAGTTCAGCTGTTCCGGTCTTCCCTTAACTAAGGCAATATTGTTAACACTGAAAGACGTCTGAAGCGCTGTATACTTATATAAAAGGTTCAGAACAACGTTAGGAATCGCATCATTTTTCAGTTCATAAACAACACGCAGACCATTTCTGTCCGATTCGTCTCTGATCTCATGAATCCCCTGAATTTTGTCATCTTTAACCAATTCAGCAGTTCTGGCAATCATATCTGCTTTATTGACCTGGTAAGGAACTTCTGTAACAATGATTGCGTTTCTGTTTCCGATTTCTTCGAAATTCACCTTCGCTCTCAGCACTACTCTTCCTCTTCCGGTATGGAAAGCATCTCTTACCCCGTCATATCCATAGATAATACCTCCTGTAGGGAAATCCGGTGCTGTGATATGATGCATTAACTCATCAATGGTAATTTCTTTATTATCAATGTAAGCACAAATTGCATCAATTGATTCAGACAGGTTATGTGGTGCCATATTGGTGGCCATCCCTACTGCAATTCCTGAAGTACCATTTACCAGAAGGTTAGGAACTTTGGTAGGAAGAACGGTAGGTTCCTGTAAACTATCATCAAAGTTATTCTGAAAATCAACGGTTTCTTTATCAAGATCTGCAAGCACCTCATCAGAGATTTTTTTCAGTCTTGCTTCGGTATAACGCATTGCTGCAGGCGGGTCTCCATCCATTGAACCGAAGTTCCCCTGTCCGTCTACCTGCGGGTAACGTAAGCTCCAGTTCTGAGCCATTCTCACCATTGCATCGTATACAGAAGAGTCTCCGTGCGGGTGGTATTTACCCAAAACGTCCCCAACAATTCTCGCAGATTTCAAGTATTTTCTATTTGAAAAAACCCCTAGTCCATACATACCATACAGTACTCTTCTATGAACGGGTTTCAGGCCGTCTCTTACATCCGGAAGTGCTCTTGACACGATAACGGACATCGAATAATCGATATAAGACGACTTCATTTCATCAACAATGTTGATAGGAATCAGTCTTTCTCCTTCTTTTTGCATAAACAAATTTTATTATAATGACAGTCAGACCTTTAGCTGTGCGTCTGAAAATTATTTATTTCCAATTTTTATTAACGGGCTAATTTACGAAATTTTTACCGATTTTTGCCCTAGAATTTATCCACAAAATCTTAAAAATTCATAAAATATGAGCCTATTAAGTATAACTTTCCACTGCACGAAAAACAATATTGAAGAATGGGAAAATTATATTGATGAAACCCTGGTCCTGATGGCAGAAAACCTGATGGATGTCAATAAGTATATCCTGTCGGAAGTACACAGCGATTATATTGAAGAAGGCAAGAATTACAATCTTCTTCTGATGTTTGATAATGATGATCTTCGTGAAGATTTCATTAAAAGTGAGATGGTAAACATCGCTGAGAGGGTTGAAAAGAAATTCGGACAGGAGATTATGATCTTCAATACATTCCTGAATCCTAAAAAATCCAGAATGTAATACATATCAAAAGCCCTGAAAAATCAGGGCTTTTTAATTTTTTTTAATCTCTGTGATGTTTGTGGCCTTTGTGCTTATGACGGTGACCTCTATCGTCATTGTCATAGTAGTACACTCTTTTTTTCACATGTCCCGGTGCATAGTACCTTGCACTTCCCCCATACATTTTTTTAGCATGTCCCGGCGGAACTCTTCTTACCTGGTGGTCGTGAACAACACACGATGTCAGCATCAACATTACTGTTACTACTCCAGCCATTTTAATCAAACCTTTCATTTTCTCACTTTTTCAAATTTCGTAGTGGAAATAACAATGTTAATGCCAAAGTAGTTCAATTATTGAGATATTAAAAGAATTAACAATTAAAAAATTATTATTTACTACTTATAACTCATTTTCAAGGCATGATTATGATCTTTCTGCGACTCTTTATCATTTATCCGATATTTTCACTTCTTTTCTCCATCATGATCACGTCTTTCCATTGCCCATTGAGCTTTCCTATTTTCTTTCTTACTCCCACCGTTCTGAAGCCATTTTTCTGATGAAATCTTATGGATGCTTCATTTTCAGGGAAGATATTAATCTGCAGCGTCCAGAAACCATGATCTTCACTATCCAGAATCAGTTTTTTTAAGAGAACCGATCCTAAACCTTTTCCCTGATAATTATTATCGAAATAAATACTTACTTCAGCAACTCCTTTAAAGCATTCTCTTTTGCTGACAGGCTTTAAAGCGCACCATCCAACCACTTCATTTGTTTCATTCTCCAATACCCAACGGCAGTCATTGAAATATTCCATATTCCAGGCTTCAGCAGTAGGGATTTCTGTTTCAAAAGTAGCAATCCCTCCGTTTACACCCTGTCTGAAAATTTCCAGCACTTTAGCTTCATCAGCGGGAAGCATTTCTCTTAATTCGTAATTCATCTGTTTAATGGTATTTTCTTTTATTCTTTCTTTTGATTCTTGAATAATGGGTCTGTTTTTCCTGTTCATCTTCTGAAATCACACTGATGTTGCCATCTACTTCTAAAATAGACAGCTTTACATTCTTTATTTTTTCAACACCGTGCTCACGGATGGCTTCTTCAAGTTCATCACGGGTAATTTTCACTCTGTTTAAAGCCACCTGATCAATAATCCCGTCTTTAATCAGAACCACCGGATCTTCTTCCATAAATGTTTCAAATTTATGATTGGCAAACATGAAACGTTTTAAAATAAAGTTGGCAACGAACAGAACAAGCGCAGCAATTAGGCCGCCCTGAAGGGATGTATCGGGACCTACCATTGCATTCTGAACGGCATTAGAGATCAGAAGCAATAAAACAACATCTCCGGCATTCAGCTGTGAAAGTTGATTTTTCCCAAAAAGCCGTATCGCAATCACCATAAAAAGGTAGACGCACAGCGAACGGACAACTACGTTAAGAATAGGATCCACGAAAAGTTTTTTATATAATCAAATGTATTGATTTTTTGTTATTATACGGACGTATTCATGCAAAATACATTCATCCTAAAAATAAAAGTAAGAATGGTACTCTCCACGCTCTTTGGTACAGGTTTTGGAATTGAGTTTAAGTAATAAGCACTCTATGAGACGACTATTCTTCTTATCATTAAGTATGATCCTCTTTTTCACAGCATGCAATAAAGCCGGACCTTCACCTTCATCAGGCAATGGGAATGACGCAGTTACTGAAAAGGTGAATGATCTTTATACTCAATATGGAACTTCTAATGAAGCTTTATATCATCAGTCTTTTTCTGACAGCCTGTTTTCTCCTGATCTGAAAAGAACCCTGGAAACAGCGATCAATACATCAAAAGCAGATATTGAGAAAGTAAAGAACAGTGATCATCCGGATGAAAAACCTTTGCTATTTGAAGGGGCTGTTTTCTCAAGTTTATATGAAGGATATACCGGCTACAGGATCAAATCTACAAATATAAGTGCTGATAAAGCGACTGCTGATGCTGCCGTGGAGTTTGAATATACTGCAAGTCCGCCAAAAATGATCTGGACAGACCATATACATCTGGTTAATTCAAAACAGGGCTGGAAGATTGATAATATTATTTTTGATACCATTGCTCATTCTAAAGATCTTAAAACCACACTGAATGAGTTTATTAGAAACGCTCAATAAATATAAAGCCCTACCTTCTCAGAGCGAGATACTTAAAAAAAACCGCCTTATGATAAGGCGGTTTTTTTAAGGGCACTGAGAGAGACGAATTTCACTGCATATTGTTCTATTATACCTTTCACAATAAAAGCAGTAAATTTTAGGCTGTCCTCCATACACGGCTTTCAGATCTGTTTTTGTCAATTTTTTTAAGTTTTTCATATTTTAAAATTTTATGATTGTTGAATTTAAAACGAATATCATTATTAATTATTACATGATACTATTCAAAAATTTCATTATTTATAGATTTTAATAAAAAAAATGTAGCATTTAAAGCATAAATCGATGATAAAAAATCATTTGGTTTTAATTCCCTATCTTTAAAGCACCTAACAATCACATCAATACAAAATTAATATGGAAATTATTACACCCAAGGGAGCTCATATCGGGCAAATGGACTCTATCAGTAAAGCCAGGATCGGAAATTCTCTTATTGAAGGCAGCGATGACATCATCCATTACAATAAGGGAGTATGCCACGATGCCGTAGGTTATACAATGTATATGCTGGGAGCCAAAATTACTCCAGATGAACTTACGATGTATAGCGGACAGGGCTGGCTGAAGAAATTCAACTATCCTGAAGGAGAAAAATGGGACGGCTACTCTGTTATTCCCAAAGGAAAAGCAATCGGTTTTTACAGATTAAAAGATAAAACATGGTTTCATTCTGCTTTAAGTACCGGAAACGGAGCCGAAATCCGGTCTGTAAATGGTTTTAAACTGGGAACAACCTGGTCGGTTCCGGCCGATATGAAATGGGTTCTGGGCAAACGCAATACTGAGGATGGAACCTTTAATTATGACGGTACAAAAATAGAGGTTTATATTTCTTCTTTGTAACTTCAGAATTGGATATAAAAAAAGAATCTGCCCTGAAAAGCAGATTCTTTTATATTTTAAGTGAGACCTTCTACAATTCCCTTTTCAGAAACTTCCCAGTCAGACTTTTCTTAGACTTCACAATTTCCTCGGGAGTTCCCTGGGCTACGATCTGCCCGCCGTGTTTTCCGCCTTCAGGACCTACGTCAATAATATGGTCAGCTAATTTGATCACATCCATATTATGTTCGATGATAATGAATGAGTTTCCTAATTCCACCAATTGATTAATAGCATCCATCAGGATCTTTACATCTTCAAAATGAAGTCCGGTTGTAGGTTCATCAAGAATGTATAACGTATTTCCGGTCTGTCTTTTGGAGAGTTCGGTAGCCAGCTTGATACGTTGTGCTTCTCCTCCTGAAAGCGTTGTAGACTGCTGTCCCAGCGTAATGTATCCTAAACCAACATCCTGAAGAGTCTTTACTTTAGCAAAGATCTTAGGAATTGGCTGGAAGAATTCTACAGCTTCATCAATAGTCATATCCAGAACATCAGAAATTGATTTTCCTTTGTAACGAACTTCGAGAGTTTCTCTGTTGAAACGTTTTCCGTTGCAGGTTTCACAGTGTACATACACATCCGGAAGGAAATTCATTTCAATGACTTTAAGTCCGCCCCCCTGGCATGTTTCACATCTTCCGCCTTTCACGTTGAAAGAGAACCTTCCTGGCTTATAGCCACGGATCTTACTTTCCGGAAGCTCAGCAAAAAGGTTTCTGATATCGGTGAACATTCCTGTGTAGGTTGCAGGATTTGAACGTGGTGTTCTTCCGATCGGCGTCTGGTCTACATCTACAATTTTGTCGATATTCTCAAGACCTTCAATTTTTTTATACGGAAGAGGTTCCTGAACAGCTCTGTAGAAGTGTTTATTCAGAATCGGGTACAATGTTCCGTTAATCAGGGAGGATTTTCCGCTTCCTGAAATTCCGGTTACCACCACCAGTTTGCCTAAAGGAACATCCAGGGTTACATTTTTCAGGTTATTTCCTGTAGCTCCTTTTAATACTATATTTTTTCCGCTTCCTGCTCTTCTTTCAGCGGGAATTTCTATTTTTCTTTTTCCATTGATATACTGTGCGGTGATGGTATCTGCCTTCAGCAAATCTTTCGGTTTCCCCTGCCAAAGTATTTCTCCTCCGAATTTTCCGGCCCTTGGACCAATATCCAGTACCTCATCAGCTTCAAGGATCATATCTTTATCATGTTCTACCACCAACACGGAGTTTCCAATATCTCTAAGGTTTTTCAGTGAGCTGATCAATCTTTCATTATCTCTCTGGTGCAGCCCGATACTTGGTTCATCCAGAATATACAGTACGTTAACCAGCTGAGAACCGATCTGTGTAGCAAGACGGATCCTTTGGGATTCTCCACCGGAAAGGGTTTTAGAGCTTCTGCTTAAGCTCAGGTAATCCAATCCTACATCCAGAAGGAACTGAAGGCGGGTTTCTATTTCTTTTAAGATCTCGTGGGCAATGATCTTATTTTTTTCTGAAAACTTATCCTTTACATCAGCCAGCCAGTCTTTCAGATCTGCTAAGCTTAAAGCATTAACCTCAGCAATATTTTTTCCATCTATTTTAAAACTCAGACTTGAAGGCTGAAGACGTGTCCCATGGCATTCAGGACATATTTCCTCTGTCGTGAAGTGTCTTTCTAACAATACGGCTTCATAAGATTCTCTTTCTTCAATGATCTCTTCCATAAAAGAAATCAAACCATCAAAGCTGATCTTTATTTTCTTGGTAATTCCTGCGTATTTAAGATCTTTGTTGAATTCCTTATGACATCCGTTATAGATATAATCCAGCGCTTCTTCAGGAATATCCTGCATAGGCGTTGTCATACTTAAGCCAAAAATTTCAAGGATATTTTTAATCTGTGACAGGATCCATTTGTTCGATTTAATATCTTCCAGCGGCAACAATCCTCCCTGATTAATGGAAAGCTTAGGATTTTCCACAAAGTAATCGGTATTGATCTTTTTGATCATTCCCAGCCCTTTACAATCTGGGCAGCTTCCTTTCGGAGAGTTGAAAGAGAACGTATTCGGTTCCGGCAGTGCCAGTGAATGTCCTGTTTCTGCATCCATCAGGTTTTTTGAAAAATATTCAATATCTGTGCTTCCCAGTTTCTGAATACCAATAATCCCCTCACCCATTTCCATAGCGGTACGGAGAGATTTTTCCATCCTTCCTTCAGAAGCATTTTCACCGATAATCCAACGGTCTATCACAATATCAATATCGTGGGTTTTATAACGATCCAGTTTCAGGTCGTATTCTATATCCTGTAATTCTCCGTCAATTCTTGCCTGCCCGTATCCTTTTTTGGCCATCTGAACAAAAAGTTCGTGGTAATGTCCTTTTCTGGAACGTACAACAGGAGCCAGAAGCATTATTTTTTCACCTTTATAGTTTTCCTTGATTGTTTCCAGAATCTGTTCTTCCGTATAGCTTACCAGTTTCTTTCCTGTAGATAAGGAATAAGCATCAGAAACTCTCGCATACAAAAGACGCAGAAAATCATAAAGCTCAGTAACTGTTCCTACTGTTGAACGTGGATTTTTATTCGTTGTTTTCTGTTCAATGGCAATTACGGGAGAAAGTCCTTCAATTTTATCTACATCAGGTCTTTCCAGCCCGCCCAGGAACTGTCGTGCATAAGCCGAAAATGTCTCGATATAACGGCGCTGCCCTTCTGCAAAGATGGTATCAAAGGCCAATGAAGATTTTCCGCTTCCGGAAAGCCCGGTAATAACAACCAGTTCATTTCTCGGAATTTTGACATTAATATTTTTCAGATTGTGTTCACGTGCTCCGTAAACTTCTATATATTCTGTTGATTTACTCATAATCTGGTGTGATTCTACCTGAAAATCACGATGTGCAAAATTACGGAATTTTATGCAATTGTATAAACCGGAAAGTTTTATTAAAGTTTAATTTTAGTTAAATTTTTTAAGTTACAATTTCTATCTCACGGAATCACGCCTGTAAGGGATAAATGGAGTTATTTTTCAGTTTCCGTTTAATATACTTTGATCAGGCATACGTAATTTTTTAATACTTTGACCTGATCCTGTAGTTCACTGGTTGAAAGTTTAGAAGGAGGCTGTACAGCCTCTTTTTTTGAAATTTTTCTATATAAATTGAGTAAGTAAGAAGATTTTAAAGCATAATTTACATTCTCCGTTTTGGTTCCGGCAGCTTTTAATTTAGCGGTTGTTATCCCCACTATATTACCATCTTTATTAAAGAGCGGACCTCCACTGTTTCCGGGCTGCAGCGGAACGGAAATCTGGTAATAACGCTCATCATCGGCAATACCGGATGTGGCACTGATAATACCGTCGGTAACTTTATAATTGCTTCCCATGATATCATTTAAAGGATACCCCAGCGTAAAAACCCTTGAGCCGACCTCCTGGGTCTGTGCAATGCTGTATGGAATGGTTTCCATGTTTTTAAATTCACTGTCTGTTATCTTCAGCAATGCAACATCATTAGGTGAATCAGCGATTAATAGTTGGGCTTTATAAGTGGATACCCCGGATTTACCGTTTACCGTAACTTCAATATCAGACGCGTCTGCTACAACATGGGCGTTGGTGGCAATAATCCCGGTTGTGGTTAAAAAAAATCCACTACCCGATGCTATTGAATTATCTTTTTTAAAAATAGTCTCGTTTCCGGCAACAGGGTATGTTTTAATAAAATAATCGAGGCGTTTGCGCAGCGTTTTGGTATCTTTTAGTTCTATTGAAAGTAAAGTTTCGCTTTCCATATCTACACTCGAAAAGGTTTCGTAGGGTGTTTTATCACTCATATACCATTTAGTAGAATACATTCCCTTTACAGCACCGGGTTCAAATACAGCTTTAACCTCTCCGGTTTTCCATCCGGGTACTTCGGTTTCAAGAATAATGGCTTTATATACAGAACCATCTTTTATAATTCCTATTTTGTAATGCGGCATACCATCCCGCTGATAGCTTTTATAAATACCTTCTATTGGGTCAAACTTTCGGGATGACATCGCAGTTCTGATGGATTCGTCTGTCCATTTCGTAAGTTCTGTTATGTTCTCTGCAGGCTGAGCTGATATCACAAATGAATAAAGCAGGAACAATAACAATAGAGTCTTATTTTTCATTCGTAAATTTTTAGTTTATACTTTCGTAAGACAAAGGATAAAATCCAAAACAACTGCTTTTTGCTAACGGGTCAGAATATAAGTCTGTTTGTAGGTAGTATTTCCTTCAGTTGCAGTATTGCTGAATGTAAATTTGTTTTGGGTCAGTTCCAGGATTTTATGTTCCTTTTCCCATAAAATCATCGTGTTATTGACCTTCAATTCATAGGAGTATTCTGCTTCCCCTTCGACATTCGTCTTTACTCTTCCGTTGGCAAAAAATTCAAAATAAATATTATGAGGATCATTGTTGATGATTTCAGGAGGCTGGTTGCCCACTGTTGTTTCTTCTATAAATTCCACTAAATTCCAGTAGCCCAGTATTTTTTGCTGCGTCACTGATATCATGTCATCTTCATCATCTCCTGAACTGCTTTTCTGACAGCCAAAAGTGGCCATTAAAACGGCTAGTAACAATGGCAGGATGGGTAAAAATTTATTTGTTTTCATATCTGTTCAATTGTATGTTCATATTATCTGCCCAGGCTATAGGTTTGTTTACTGGTATAATTGGCATTTGCTTTTACAAATTCAAAAACCAGTTTTTGCTGGGTAAGTTCTTTTATAACACAGACATCGTTATTAATTTTAAGGGTGGTTTCGTTTTCAATGCTGTACGGTTCTATCTGCTCTTCATTTCCACCTAAAGCATAGTATATATTTCCATCATTACGAAAATCAAAATAGTCGCCTTCCGCACCCGGTTTCGTGACGATCTCAACAGGTTCCGAAGGTCTTGTGGTTTCAGTTACTAACGAAATGAATTTCCATTTAGCCAGTATTCTTTCTTTTGCGGGGGCTTCTGAAGAATCTTCTCTGGAACAACCTGCTGTAATAACAAGTGATATTATTGTAAGCAGGATTAATATTGCTTTTTTCATAGTGTTAAAATTTAAAATCAGGACTATTATTTCTCTTACAAAGATGATGTCTGATGGATAAATTTTCCAATAAAAGAGATCTACAAAACATCTACAATCACAGATAAACGCTTTATAAAGAATATACAGCCCTATTTTTACTCTCATTCAGGATCATTTCAACGATGGAAACATACCTGTAATTAAATGAACAAATTGTATTTTTGTTTTATTCAGTATGATGAAATTCATTGAATCTGAATTAAGGTTAAGGTATAGCTTCCTTAAACCACTACGCCAAATCAAGCATTATGAAGCATCCTATAAAGTTCATAATTATTCTGTTCCTGTTTTTCGCCGGATCTGATAAGGTTCGCTCACAATCTATCATGGTTGATTCTTTGAAAAGCCTGCTCCGAAACCCGGGACTGAAACCGGAGAAGAAAGCAATGGCTCTTTCTCATCTTGGCCGTAACATCTATGAAACAGATCTTCCATCTGCCTTGAACTCCGCCAATGAAGCACTGAAACTAAGTCGCCAATTTTCTGACGGCCAGTACAGCGCTTTCGCTCTGGCTACATTAACGTACCTGAATGTACAACGGGACAGTTTGGTGCTGGCTCAAAAAAATATTGACAGTGCTTTAATTTATACGGTAAAATCTACAAACAGGGTCGTCAACGGGTATGTGTGGCTCCGAAAAGGATGGCTTGAATACACGGTTAATAATACTCCGAAAGCTACGGCCAGCTTTTTTAAAGCCCTGCAATTACTTGAAGGCCAGAAAGCATATGCTTATGAGAGTCTTGTCTATCATTATTTAGCGAGTATTTATGCCGATTTAAAAGATCCTGAAAAATTGAAGAAATACACCCATCTGAGCCTGAAATTCGCTAACCAATCCCGGGAACCGGATATCATCTGCAATGCTTACCTGGCCACAGGGTCTTCATTCTTACAGGGTTTCAGAAAAAATCCCTCAGAAAAAAAACTGCTTGATTCTGCCCTTTTCTACAATCAGAAAGTGCTGCAGCTTGCACAGGCACAACCCAGAAGGATTGTTAACCATATCAACATAGCCGCTGCAGCTTTAAATACAGCCAATATTTATTGGGAGTTCTTTCCAAAAGAGTATAAAGACAAAGCTCAAAATTATATTAATCAAGCTTTAACCATTGCCCGAAAAACCAGGCATGAAGAAGTGATTGCCAATTGTTATGGTATCTTAAGCGAATATGCCCTGGCAGAAGGTAATTATGCAGAGGCAGAAAGACTGTTCCTGTCTGGATTTTCTGAGGTAGAAAACAGTCTGGGCAGCAGTATTGGGGTGAAAGCTTCCATGATGAAGGGGCTTGCAACCGTAGCTGAGAAAAGCGGTGATCAGATCAAAGCATTAAATTACTATAAGCGGTACATGCAGTACGAAAAGGAAGCCTACAATGCTGCAAAACTGTCTATAGCCCAAAAGCTTGAAGTACGATACGAAGCAGAAAAGAAAGAAAAAGAACTTGCAACGCTGCAGGAAAGGGCCACTTTTAACAGAAAACTTAATTTTATTTCTATCGGCCTGATCATAGCGGGTTTTCTTACCCTTGTATTCATTTTCCGTTCTTATCATTTCCGTTTAAAATCCTCTATTCAACAGCAGAAACTGCGTGCTGAGGAAGCCGCCCGCCTAAAGGCTGAGCAGGAACTGCTGGAGGAAAGACAGGATAAATTACAAAAAGAACTGCTGGCGGGCAGCTTACAGATGGAACAAAAAAATGATCTTTTACAAACGATGCGGGACAAATTAGCAGATCAGCAGGAAAACGGGATGCTCAAAAACCAGATAGAGCGCATATTAAAAGAAGATCTACGGATGGACGAAGATTTTGAGCATGCCAAAGCCAGCCTCACCAACATACACCCGGAATTTTTTAACCGATTGCAGCAACAAGCCAATAATAAGCTTACCCGGCTGGATTTGAAACACTGTACTTACATACTCATGGGGTTTTCCAATAAGGAAATTGCCAATCGTTTGGGTGTGGACCCTAAAAGCATTATCATGGCAAGGTACAGGATAAAACAAAAATTAAATCTCGACAAAGAAGCCAGCCTGGATCTTTTGATACAAAAACTAAGTTGAAAATACCAGGCCAGGTTTTCAGATAAAAAAAGACTGACACACAGCGTCAGTCTTTCTATAAGTTTTCTTTGATCTTTATTTCACAAATGAATTGTAGGCATTCAATACAGATTCATAAGAGGAATCAATCTGCTGGATATCAGTGTCTGAAATTTTCCCGGATGCTTTTGAATCCCGGATTAGTTTTCTGTAATTATCCAAAAAGCCGGATGCATTTTTATTAAATTGGTCAAACTGAGATTTTTTGTAAGAATACTGTGGATCTTTAACATTGAATTCCAGTTTTGCATTGGCTTCTGCAGCTTTAGCAAATTCATCATATTTTTTCTGGGCTTCAGCTTCGTCAAATTTTCCTGCGTATTGCTTATCAAGAACATCCAAAACAGCATCCAGTGAACTCATCACACTTTTTGAAGAAATGATGTATTCTTTCATTGGATGATCTTTAAGAACGACTGCTTCAGCTGCATCTGTTGCCGGTTTTATTTTGGTTATAATGTTTTCTCCAGCTGTAAAAAAAGCCTGTGCTTCTGTCTCCAGATCCTTTTTTATCGCTTCAGCTTTCGCTCCTTTGTCGTCTTTATAGTCTTCGGAATTCATATAAGACTGCAATTCTTCAAATTTTTTCCCTATGCTCTCTTTTTTAGCTTTATAGGTATTAAAATCAGTTTCTATAGCTGCTTTATCCTTATCAAAACCCGAAGGCACTTCTTTGATTTTTGAAAAGCTGTGATCCATTGAACTTAATACAATGGGCATTATCAGCACATTTTCTCCTTTTGATTTGGCTACAGCTGCATCAGCATAGTTAAGAATTCCATCAATATGCTTGGATGTGCTTTTATAGGAATCTAAAAAATTATTATTGAAATCAATAATAGCGTTTGCATTGTCTGTACCTCCCACATCCAATACTGATTTGCCCAGTTTACTGAGGTCCTTCTTGCAGCTTATAACAGTGACTGAGGTGAAGGTCAGTGCCATGGCAAGTACGATAATCTTTTTCATATTTTTTTGTTTTGGTTTACATATCCTGGTAGTCTGTGTCTTCATTGCTGATTTTCACAACATATTCAATACCGTCTATGGCTTTTGCTATGATCTGATTTCTGAGAATATTGGCCATGTTTTCCCAATACGCTCTTCCATAGAACGAATAATTCTGTGGAATAATCTCAACTTCCACAGTTCTTACAAAGCCTTCTTTTGGTCTGTTGCTGATCATGGTTCCTCTTCTTACCCTTACTTCCTTCAGCTCATCCTTAAGAATCATTCTGCAGTAGTTTTTTACATCTTCCAAAGAAATTATTTTGTCTCTGGTTGTTAATGCATATTTATACGCCTGAATACTGTCTGTTCCTTTCTGCTCTTCGGAACCTCCGATGGTTTCGGTAAGCAGGATCACGGTCTGGGATTTTAGCTGATTGGAAAGTTCTGTTCCTGAACGCATATGATTGGCCAGTGTGCAGTGAGTGATCCAGAAAGAAGCATAAGTATGATCTGTTTTTTCTACAGGCTCCATAATTACATAATTCAGTTCCTGTCTGATGCTTCTTTTGGCATTGTTCACTTTCTGCACCATCGATTTCATTTTATCGGACATCTCGCTTAATACCCCTTTCACATTATCCCTGTTTAAAAGGGAAAAAGCAGCAATCTCATCCCTTGTCAGTTCCAGTACATTGGCAATCATATCTACTGCATTTCTGTTGGTGAATCGCTCCATACCTCCTTTTCTTACGGTATACAAGCCTTTTTTAAGATCATCCGCTGGAGTGAATGGAATTTCGGTGTATTTTCTCCCGTCTCCATCCTGAACCTCATCTACATACAGAAAATGTTCACCTTCATCAGTTACCAGAGGAATGTTATTTCCCATGATATCAAGGCTATATTCTGTTTTCTTCCAGCCTCTGTTATAAACAGGGAAAGCATTCATTACGAATGAAAAGTTATCGAGAATCTCTGCTGAAAACTGTGGTGGAAACTCGAAAGTAAGCCATAGATAACGCTTATCTCCGATCTGTTTTGTAATTTCTTCTTTTCCTGCCAGAAAATCAAGATTCTGCGGAAGTTTTCCAGGTTCTGAAAATAAGCTGCTTGAAATACCTGTAATTTCAATGAATTTATGACGGTAAATACTTTTTATGTCTTCAATAACTTTATTTCGGATAGACTGTTCTCTGAACATCTGCTCATATCCGTCCTGCTGATTATTGGAAAGATAACTTAACCCTTCTCTCACAAACAACGGATTCCCATTACTGGAAACGGTAATATAAGGTAATAGTTTATAGACGAAATCCAAATGTTCAAAAGCTGGGTTTGAGCAGAATATGCTAAGGTATTTAGGAAAGTTTTCACTGGCGTATTTACTTACATCCACCCCTATTGTAACCTTTCTATAGTCTTCCGGTCTTCCCTGAAATCTTGCGACAGGTATTTTATTCAGTCTGTCATCAACACTATAACATGTATTTCCTACAAACATCACCGCAGTCTGCGCTTTATTAATACGGACATTTCCAATGGGGGTAAAAGGAATATTCAGCTGTTTATCTGATTCTGATTTCACCGTGGAAGTCATCTGCTTACGGAAGAAAAACTCGGAATGTTCTAAAAGAATCTCCGAAGATTCATAAGGCTGGGTATAAGCAACAGCATGAGCCGGAATTGGATGGGTATAAATAGAAGGGGTCAGAAGTTTAGCCAGTTTTTCAAGAATTCTGGCATTAACGGTCTGAATTTCATTATTAGCTTTAAAAACTTCCGTACTGAATGCATCAATCAGAAGCTTTACAAAAGGATCCAGAGACTGCGGACTTTTCAGCCCCCATACTTTGGTTGCATTCTGAAGCATCCTGGCCTTTACAGATTCTTTGGAATATATATTTTGATCTAAGTTCATAAGTTTTGTGGTGGTTAAAAGATTTAGTCAATAGACATCGGGCTTAAGAATAGTTCTGTGGAAAAGCTGAAGCGCTCTCCTGTTTCCTCCATTTTGGCATTAATGGCAATTCTTACTTTCTTTTTGATTTCTGTATGTTCTTTGGTATCGTAGCTATGTTCTACAATCTGGATATGGGCATCAATCTGAGGCTGCACAATCCGTGGTTCATATTCCAGGATCTGTCTTCTGAGACTTTTAACAAAGACGTTCTCCCAAACGGCGCTGGTAACTCCATTATCGAATTCCAGGTTCCAAACGTCGTTTCCATAATTTTCATCATATCGGTTTTCGCCTTTTTTTGTGGTGATCAGCAGCATGATATTGTGGGCAATGCTTTCCCCCATATCGCATGTATCAATGCTTCCGCCCTCCGTCATTAATGTAGACGGGACAAAAGGCATTCTGTAATTTGGTGTATCCATAATCAGCTTCTTAATTTTTTTACTCCATGGTCTGGTTTACGTAAAACGAAATACCAAAATACACATTTTCACTAAATAATTGTTACAAGATTTTAAAAATATTATTCGAATTCATGGTTGGAAGCAGGAAGACGGGGACCTAAAGTTGCTGTTGGACTGTTATTTCTTATTATTATAGCAAAATTTATATTTTAGGGACAAAAAAGGCTCTTCAACGAATTGAAAAACCTTAGATTACTGTAGATATTATTTATATTATTCCTGTTGGCTCTCTGTCTTATTTTTCCGGTTGATAAAATAGTATACCGGAAGTCCTAGCAGAACCATGATAAATCCTGGCCAGGTATACTGCTGTTTATAGATCAATAGAAGTACACAAAATCCTGTTCCTATCAGCAGATAGATAACGGGAGTTACCGGATATAACCATGTTTTGTAAGGTCGTTCCAGATCCGGTTTTTTGAATCTCAAATAAATTACCCCGAAAACAGTAATCATATAGAATAAAACGATTACAAAAGAAATCATATCCAACAGGTTGCCGTATTGTCCGCTAAGACATAGTAAGGAAGCCCAAACTCCCTGCATCCATAAAGCATTGGCAGGTACCTCATTTTTATTATTTTCAACTGCTGATTTAAAGAACATTCCGTCTTTTGCCATCGTCTGGAAAACACGTGCTCCAGCCAGAATCAGTCCATTATTACACCCAAAAGTAGAAACCATGACCAGCAAAGCAATAATAATAGTTCCTGCGCTTCCGAAAATATTCTGAGATGCTGCCACCGCTACTCTATCATTGGCTGCAAAAGCAATACTTTCCCTGTCCAAAGCGTTCAGATATACAAAATTAACGGCCAGATAAAGGATCATTACAGCTGAAGTTCCGTAAATCATTGCTTTTACTACATTTTTCTTAGGGTTTTCAATTTCTCCGGAAACAAATGTTACACTTTCCCAGGCTACAGAACTGAAAACGGAACCTACCATGGCTGCTGCAATTCCGCCCAGAAGGGTCATTCCGCTAATCGATTCCCAGCCTTCTTTAAGAAAATTACCACTAAGATCTTTTTTAAGATTGTTAAATGATTCCATCCCCAAACTGAAATTTTCGGATAAATGAGAAATATTCACCAGAATAAATCCAGCTGCAATCAGTCCGGCCAAGGCAATGATTTTCGATCCTGTAAATACATTCTGGAGCAATTTTCCACTTTCCACTCCTCTTGTATTGATATAAGTAAGAAGAAGAATAACCGCTATCGCCAGAATCTGTATCCAGGTAATTTTAAATTCTCCACTCTGAAAAATGGGTGCTGCATCATTTAATGAAGGAACGAGATAGGCTGTAAATTTACCAAAAGCCATGGCTACTGCTGCAATCGTCCCGGTCTGAATCACTGTAAAAAGTCCCCAGCCGTAAAGAAATCCCATCTTTCGGCCAAAAATTTCTTTAAGATAAGTGTACTGTCCCCCGGCTTTAGGAAACAGAGCCGACAGTTCGCCATAGCTGATTGCTGCTGCTACCGTCATAATTCCTGTAATAATCCATACGACAATCAACCAGAACCCGGAGCCTAAATTCCGCATCATATCTGCGCTTACAATAAAGATTCCGCTTCCGATCATAGACCCCATCACAAGCATAATGGCGTCCCAAAGTTTCAGTTTTTTCTGCATAGTCAAGTATAGGCGTCAAATATAAACAAATATGCTATTGATTTTGAAATTTGTTTATAAATTCCCGAATGACCTGTTTTTTATCAACTTTTTATCCTTATTATATTCAATTTTAATTAGTACTTTTGAAAAAAATATTAAAAATGAAATTCAAAGTTATATTATTGGCTGCTGCTGTAAGTGTATCTACTTTAGCTTTTGCACAGGAGACAAAAAAATTTGGTCCACCTGCAGGAAATGCTGTTGTTGGTGATGCTTACGGAGCAGGAGTTGCTTCTTCTTCTGAATCTAAGGCAATATCTGTAGAAAAATTAAGCAAAAAGCTTAAAAAAGATAATAAGAAAGTAGAAAACGTAGCCATTAAAGGTAAAGTAACTGATGTATGTGAGAAAAAAGGATGTTGGCTTACCATCCAGACTGAGGATGATTCTCAGTTTTTCGTAAAAATGAAGGATTATGCTTTCTTTGTTCCTACTGCTTTAAAAGGAAAGAATGTTGTGCTTGAAGGTAATGCAGAAAGAAAAGTAACTTCTATAGATGAGCAGAAACACTATGCAGAAGATGCTAAAAAACCACAGGCTGAAATTGATGCGATCACTAAACCTAAGGAAGAGATCAGATTTGTAGCCAACGGAATCAAAGTGGTTAACTAGTTCTCTTTGAAATATATAAAATAACGTCCTCAAGCTTTTTGAGGACGTTTTATTTTATGTCTTAGATACATGAATGATTTTTATTTGCTGATGGCGCAGAGTTTTTTTAAATTTACTTTTGTTGGATTTGCGCAAAGACGCTATTTTTCCATCAGCTTTATGGGCATAAGGCGCAATGATTTTATCACTGATAAAATTTCATACTGGAAAAGACTGCTGAAAATCTTTGATTTTCTTGCGTCTTAAAAGTGGCATACTTTGTTAAAAACCTTGCAACATTGCGTTTTCCAACATCATCTTTCAGACAAAAAAAGAGAAAGTCAACTTTTCTGATTATTTAATCTTCAATCGTAAATTCCACGGGTGCATCCAGCTTCGGGTATTTGGTGTCTGCTATAAATTTTTTTCCTGTACAGTCTATTTCCAACCAGCCTTTTCTTTTTTTCACATCGCCTACTTCCATAACGAAAGGTACAAAGGAAATTTCATCTTTACCATCTTCAATAACCTCTCTATACTGAACCGCAACATCTAAGATACACTCATGTTCGGTATCCAGTTTTACATTTCTGTAGATGATATCATAATGGGTTTCCTTATTCTCCGGAATTTCGAGATAGTTCTCCCATCCTTCGATATCTGAATTTAGGTCGCTTATCGCTTTTAAGGCATAATACAAGGCTATTGTATAATATTTTCTTGTTCCTTTTCTTGTATAGTCATCTATGAAATGTCCTCCTTCAAATAAAATAGTCGGCATTCCGGCTTTGATAAAATTATCTCCCGTGGAAGTCGGATAGAATTCATCTGAGTATCTGCCAATCTGGTCAGGGATCATTTCCTTTAAGTGTTCATATACTTTACCAATGACAGCCATACACTTTTTTCTGTTGTCTGTTACGGTACGCTCTACATTTTCTGAAGGTGCCAGAAATGAAAGTGTTGCCGGATGAATTCCGTCTGTAGTAAATATGGTACGCTGTTCATGGAGATTTAATGCATAATCATATTTTTTTCCGGCGACGGCAGCTTTCAGATATTTGATCTCTTTACTCGCTTCATTATGAAAATCTCTGTTCAGGTCAACATCTGATGCATTAAGTCTTGTCCATCTTTCTGAACCGTCCGGATTAAGCATAAAAATAAAATCGAGGCTGATCTTACTGAACAGCTCATCCTTCATTTCCGGAGCCTTATCTAAAGTTTCCAATAAGTCGAGTATGGCATGAGTAGCATTGGATTCATTTCCGTGCATCTGTGACCAGGCAAGAACATTAATATTTCCGGAACCGATGCTTAAACGGTAAATAGGTTTCTCTAAATATGACCTTCCAATCTCATGAATGTAATTGCTGAGATTAGTCTGTAGGTAAGAAAATAATTTTTCGGGGGAAATATAGCGGTTTGGGAAATCAGGATTCGGAATATAGATTTGTTCAAAGTTCATTATGAAGTAGTTTACAAGAGTCAAATTTAAGCATTTTTGACTAAAAAATAAAATTAACATAAGTAAACCAGCTAAACATTGTAAACTGTCATTTTGTCTGTGGATAAAATTGTGGATTGCGAATAATTCAAAACGTATATTACATTTTATTTATTTTCAGCTAGTTACATATTTTATTTCAACTATATTAGTAATATAACTTTAAGTGTTTAATTAAGAATTTTTCGGGAAAAGCGTATAGTTTTATTAAACAGTACTAATGTGGATAACTTTAGAAGTTACTAATATATACAAATGTAAATTTGTTATTTTGTTAGAATTTTAGTGAAATAGAGGTTTAAAAAGACAACATCCTGTACAAAATACTCCTCTATGGTATTTACAATTGAAAATAAGCTGATAATTAGCTTAAAATACAAATAAAGTATTGATAATTAGATTATTACGCTTTAATTTACTTTTGTATAACGTTAAAAATATTGATATTTAACGATAAAAGCTGTTATAAATCAATTGATCTTTAACTATGTAATCTAGTTAAATATATTACTGATAATTAGCTACTTATATTGTTTACAAACTTAAATTACCTATATCAGAAAGGATTTCTAGCAAAATAATACTAAGGTCAGATAATTAATGATTCAGAATAGCATAAAAAAGAAAATTTACTTTAGTTAATTGTACTTTGCCTTCTAAAAATGTAAATATATCATTGGTATTTAGCACATTACATTTATTTACATTTGTATATTCAAAATAATCACTCCCATTTACTTTTGTAATTTGCATTTGTAACTTTATTTATTTACATTTGTAAAATAATTAAAGACTTGTTTTTATGAGTTTGAACGAAAGAATTTCCAAAGTGATAGAGTATTCTGCTTTTACTCCTTCTGAATTTGCTGATGAGATTGACGTACAGCGTTCTTCTATTTCGCATATTACCTCGGGAAGAAATAAACCCTCTCTGGAATTTATCATCAAGATAAAATCCCGTTTCCCGGAAATCCTTTGGGATTGGCTGATTACGGGTGAAGGAGAAATGTTGAAATCTGAACTTCCGGAAACCATAGAAATTCAGACAGAAAAATTGGATGACCAGCCAAAGCCCACTCCGCTTCCGGATCTGTTCACCATGATGAGCGATGATGAAGATCCTGAACTTACAGAGGTTGCTTCTGAATCTCCAAAACTCAGCCCGCGAGAATCGTCTGTACCTGCCCAAAGTACGGTCCAGGAAAATTTAACCGATTCTCGGCGATTAGAAAATTCTAATGAACAGATAATAGCGCAAGCTACTGGAAATCAAAGCAATAAGATAAAACGTATTGTCCTGTTTTATGAAAATGGAAAATTCGAAAGTTTTGAGCCATAAAAAACCTGACTAAAGAAAATAGCCAGGTAAAAAATATTTGAAGAAGAAAACTAAAGCTATTGCTTTATTTAGTTTTTAATGGATAGGGATCTGCTTTTCCTTTTTAGCAGATAACGGATTGGATTCATAAGTTTGCTTTCATCCTATTTCTATTTAAAACTTATTATATAACCTGGTCACTTTATAGTAAAACCTGTTATGTATTAAATACTTTTATGATATTATCAAATATAGCAAAACACAATTAAATTAGCAATAATTTTTAAATAAATTTAAAAATTAATTAATATATAAAGGAACAATATAGATAATTGTTAATTTCGAAAAAATAAAAATCGCTGTCAGAGTGACAATAAAAACGGTTTTTCACCAATAAATGCATAAAAAAGACCTGCAGAAAACTACAGGTCGCTTTATATTTTGGATAAGAATCTTATTTCTTTCTTCTTTCCAGTTCCTTTTTAATAAGTCCTAGTTCTCTTCCGGTCTGTCCGGCCACAGAAGTATTCTCCTGAGCTCTTCTCGTAAGATATGGAACTACATCCTTCACAGGCCCGTATGGAAGATATTTAGCCACATTATAGCCTTTATCCGACAGGTAGAAGGTAATATTATCACTCATTCCGTAAAGCTGTCCGAAATAAACATGAGGGTTTCCGTTTTCAAGAGACTTGGCTTTCATTTTATCCATTACGAGTTCTGATGAAACCTCATTATGCGTTCCAAAGAATGCTGAAACCTTATCCAGATGATTCATTACAAAATCAATTCCGGCATTATAGTTTTTATCGGAAGCTTCCTTGTTCGGCTGGATAGGATCTGCGTATCCTTTCTCTGCTGCTCTTGCTCTTTCTTTCTCCATATAAGCTCCGCGAACAATCTTATACCCGATAAAATAATTCTTTTCTCTTGCTCTCTGAAGGTGCTGTTCCATGTACTCAAGTCTTCCCGTTCTGTACATTTGAATGGTATTCCAAACGATAGGTTTTTCCTGGTTGTATTTCTCCATCATTTCTTCACACAAATAGTCAGCCGCCTCCTGCATCCAGGTTTCTTCGGCGTCTACCATTACTTTTTTATCATTTTCGTGGCACAGGCTGCATACTTCATCAAATCTTTTTACCACTCTTTCCCATTCTTCTTTCTGGCTGGATGTCAGCTCTGCATTTTTGCCAACCGCCTCATACAGATCAATTCTTCCGAATGCTGTAGGTTTAAACACAATAAAAGGAATAGCCGGATTTCCCACTGAAAATCTTACGATATCCTTGATCTCTTTACATACGGCATCAAAGGTTTCTTCATCTTCTTTTCCTTCAATGGAATAGTCAAAAATACTACCTACTCCCCTTTTGAAAAGCTGTTTTACCACCTTCATACTTTCTTCGCGGGTTTCGCCTCCGCAGAACTGCTCAAACAATGTGTTTTTAACAATTCCGGTAACGAAAGGAAAATTATGATGTACGGTAAAATTAAGGACAGAGGTTCCAAGGCTTGTAAGAGCAGGCTGTTCAATCATTTTAAACATCCAGTACGCCTTTTTCAGTTGTGCATCAGACTTGTCTGCAAATGCAACTTTAGTATCATTAAAAATGGGCATTCCTTTTTATTAAATTTAGTTCTGCAAAGGTAATGAATACCTCAGTTTATTTAAAGAAATTTTTTCTATAATTTGCTTTCAATTCCATTCAAAAGCATTGCAATAATTCCTACAAAAACCCAGAATCTTAAAATATTGAGGGTGAGAAAAATTCTTCTTCGTGAGAAGTTCAGAAGGAGGTAAATACACAGAATCATGATGAAAAGTCCTCCTGCAAAATAGTACGCCATAAATCCGGATATTCCGGTTTTAATAATGATTTTCATGGATACTGCCATTGTTACAAGCAGCAGAGAGATAATGATAATCCTTGTATTTCTATTTTTAAAATAGTTCGGGATGGTGGTATAACCAAAGGTCCTATCAACACTTTTAGTCAACATATCTTTTACAATATCAATACATAAAAGAATCAGGAAAAGGAAAACAGCCATCAGCAGTACTTTCCATGAAAAGGTCTCGTAATAGACCATCATTCCGAAGAAAGGATATAAGGTAAGGCTAACGAAAGTAAGGTTATTAAGAATCAGAATCCTGCTCAGTTTATGACTGTAAAACCACATAAAAAACTGGTATACAAGAAAGAAAACAAAAACCCTGTGTGAAATCATCCACGCTACGCCCAAAGAAATGGCACTTAATGTGAGATAAGCATACAGGAAATATTTCTGCTTGATGAAACTCTGTATTCTGGTCCGGAATGGCTTTGCAATATGATCTTTTCCCAGATCATAGAACTGGTTGATAATTCCTCCTGCAAGAATGGTAAGAACGGTACAAAAGATGATCCCGTGAACTTTGAAATCGAAGACAAATTTTCTGAAGGTTTCATCCTGATTAAACAGAAAGAAAGTCGAAACATATAGGGCAAAAGTCAGAAGAACAGCTACGAAGAACCGCGCTCCGAGAAGAAAGCCCACCAGTTGTGAGAATCTGTAAAATATAGATTTAGAGACATCGTTTTTAGATTGGAAAGTTTCTTTTTCAGAATTCATTCCAGTGTGTTTAAAATCTGTAGATCACTTCTTTCTGGAAGCCGTCAAGCATTTTTTCTGCCTTTTCATAATCTTTGGTAAAGCCCAGAATATACCCTCCGCCTCCGCTTCCGCAAAGCTTAAGATAATAGGCATTGGAATCCAGTCCTTTTTTCCAGATCTTAAAGATACTTTCAGGAATCATTGGACGGAAGTGTTCATACGCCCAATGGGACAGTTTTTTCAGGTTTCTGAAGAATGGGTTCATATCTTTTTTCAGGAAAGCGTCAATACAAGCGTTGTTGTAACGGATAAACTCTTCTTTCAGTGTTTTACGGAAACCTTCTGTTTTCATTTTTTCAAAGAAGATCTGGATCATTGGACCTGTTTCTCCGGTGATTCCGCTGTCGATAAGGAAAATTGCTCCTTTTCCGGCTTCTCCTTCCGGGATATTTACCCTGTCTAAATTTTCTTTGTTCTCAATAAGAATCGGCAGGTTCATGTAACAGATCAAAGGATCCATTCCTGAACTTTTGCCATGGAAATAGCTTTCCATTTCTCCAAAAACGGTTTTTAATTTTTTCAGATTGTCTTTTGAAATATGTTCAGAATCTAGTTTACTGATTGAATATTTTTCAAAAATAGCCGCTACCAGAGCTCCGGAGCTTCCTACTCCGTATCCCTGAGGAATATTGGAATCAAAGAAGAGCCCTTCTGCAATATCACTTTTAAAGCGATTGATATCTAATTCAAAATCATCAGAAAGATCAAGCGTTGTAAGGAAATCAGCATATTTCTGCAGATGTCTGTTGGAATTAAGTTCAAATTCAGAACCGAGATCTGAGAATTTCAAAGTTCCTTTATAGAAGCTGTAAGGTACTACAAGCCCTTGGGAATCTTCAATCATTCCATATTCTCCAAACAGGATTATTTTTGCATAAAATAGAGGGTTGGTCATTTTGACAATAAATCTTTTGACAAAGTTAAAAATTATTCCGCTGAATATAATCAAAATTCACGCCGAATTCCATATTTAATGTAAAAAGCAGACTTTTTTATCGAATCTCAACCGGATGACCCATAAAAAAGCTGTTTCAAAAGTGAAACAGCTCTGTATATTTTACAAGGTATCTCTGTCTTTCCGCATCTGAACTTTCAGGAACCGGATCAATATTAATCCGGTTGCGAAGAACAGTGTCATGGAAAGCGCTGCAATACGCATATTGTTGAAATGCTCAATGAGTGTTGCAAATATAAAGGTTCCGATGATGATGGCAATTTTTTCCAATACATCATAGAAACTGAAAAATGTTGTATTTTCCATAGAATCTTCAGGAAGCAATTTGGAATAAGTAGACCTGGACATCGCCTGAAGACCTCCCATTACAAGTCCGACAACTGCTGCCACACCATAAAACTGGTATTCCACTGTAGGATTTTCTTTATTTAGGAAAAACGCCCAAAGACAGGCAACAATCCATAGTATAATGGCTATAGAGATTACATTTCTGTTTCCGATTCTTTTTGATAATCTTGAGAAGATTACCGCTCCGATAATGGCTTCGATCTGGATAACCAGAAGCGTGGCTATCAATTTATCCTGAGCCAGATTGATTTCACTTTTTCCGAACAGGGTAGCCATCAGGAAAATAGTCTGCATTCCTACACTGTAAAAGAAGAAACTGGAAAGGAAAAATTTCAGGTTTCTGTCTTTAAACAACTCTCCTCCTACTTTGAATAATTCATGGAAACTTTCTTTAGCAATGTCTTTATAAAAGCTTAGATTATCTTTCAGAACTTCAAAGAATCCGCCCTGCTCTTCATGCTTTTTAAAAATATTTTTATAGTTTAAAAGTACCAGATCTTTTGGAAGTTTATCTTTAACATCTCCAAACTGAGGAAGGTGCTTGAAGGTATACTGTGAGAACCCGAACCACCATGCTCCTGTCAACAAGAAGCTGATTCTTGTGAACAACAGCTGCTGGGCCGCTCCTTTGGCAAATACCTGAATCAATACTAAACAGATCACCACCAATACTACCGATCCGATATATCCATAGACATATCCTTTAGCCGAAAGGGCATCCTGCTTATCCCGGGTTGCAATATCCGGCAAGAAGGAGTTATAAAATACAAGACTTCCCCAAAACCCGACACTTGCCGTAATACTGAAAAGAAGCCCCAGAAATACATTATGCATCCCTGTAAACATAGCAAGCCCCATACATGAAGTTGCTCCCAGATAACAAAAGAACTGAAGGAATGATTTTTTATTGCCTATGGTATCTGCCAATGATGATAAAAATGGAGACAGCAGTACCACAATAAAGAAAGAGATGGTGAGTGAATATCCATATACCGCATCAGGCTGGTATTCTTCTCCGAAGATTTTAATCATATGCCTCACCGGGACATCAATCCAGGATTTGGTTTCTTCTACATATTCTTTTTTCTCATACGCTGTGGTAAGAATGGAATAGTAAATAGGAAAAATGGTGGAGGTGATTACCAGCGAATATACGGAATTCGCCCAGTCATATACCGCCCAAGCCTTCATAATCCTTGGATTATTTTTTATATTTTGAGGCTGTTGATTCTCAATTTCAGACATTTCAAATAAATATTAGTAGCACAAAAATAAAAAAACCATTAAGAAATGGATAAGATTTTAAAAAAATTATCGATTCCTTAATGGCAAATACTCTCAAAGAGAATATTATATGTTTTCAATAACGATCGCTGAAGCACCACCGCCACCATTACAAATGGCTGCAGCACCATATTTTGCGTTATTTTGCTTCAATACATTAATCAGGGTAACAATGATTCTTGACCCTGAACTTCCCAGCGGGTGCCCAAGGGCTACCGCTCCTCCGTTAACGTTTACTTTGGAAGCATCCAGCTTTAAGATTTGGTTATTAGCCAATCCCACTACAGAGAAAGCTTCGTTAAATTCGAAGAAGTCGATGTCTGAAATCTCAAGACCTGCTTTTTTAAGAGCAATCGGAAGTGCTTTTGCCGGAGCAGTCGTGAAGTTTTCAGGCTCCTGGGCTGCATCAGCATAAGAAACAATCTTCGCTAAAGGTTTCAGTCCTAATTCTTCCATTTTTTCTTTAGATACAAGGATCAGGGCAGAAGCACCGTCATTCAGTGTGGATGCGTTAGCTGCAGTTACTGTACCGTTTTCTTTTTTGAATACAGTAGGAAGTGTTGTAATTCTATCGAAATTTACAGCTTTGTATTCTTCATCTTCAGCGAAAATAACAGGTTCTCCTTTTCTTTGTGGAATTTCAACAGGAACAACCTCATCATTGAATTTTCCTTCGCTCCATGCTTTTGCTGCTTTCTTATATGATTCAATAGCAAAGTTATCCTGATCTTCTCTTGAAATGCTGTAATCTGTTGCACATTTTTCTGCACATACTCCCATATGCACTTTGTTGTACACATCGGTAAGACCGTCCAATACCATTCCATCCTGCATTTTGATATCGCCTAATTTGGTAGCAATTCTTGCATTATAGTAATGAGGCACTGAAGACATATTTTCCATACCTCCGGCAACGATTACTTCAGCATCACCGGCTTTAATCGCCTGTGCAGCCATAGTAACCGCTTTCATTCCTGAAGCACATACTTTATTTACCGTAGTAGACGGAGTTTCAATAGATAATCCCGCTCCAAGGGCAACCTGACGTGCCGGCGCCTGGCCTTCTCCTGCCTGAAGCACATTCCCCATATAAATTTCCTGAACATTTTTAGGATCAAGACCAATTTTATCTAATGCTCCTTTTACTGCTGCAGATCCCAGTTTGGTAGCCGGAACTGTTGAAAGGCTTCCCATAAAGCTCCCCATAGGAGTTCTTACTGCGGAAACGATGAATACTTCTTTCATGTGTATTATATTTTACTTTTTTTAATGGATGAAGCCTTCCGGCTTCGTATAATATCTGTTCTATTTTACTTTTACGTAGGTAAGTTCAAACTGATTGTTGTCAATCTTTGTCTGAACTTTCAGGAAATTATCCTGAGTTTCCATAATTTTAACGCTGAAAACATCTCCTATCTGTACAGGATCGTTTTTATCTGATTTTTCAATGACAATTGCCTTATAGTTACAGTCGTCCACAAAAACCAGTGTTGATTTTATAAAATCTTTTCCGTTATTGAAATACTCGGTCTGAACATTATCTTTCACGATCATATACCAGATGCCTTCCGGATAATTCTCACGTAGGAATTTACCTTCTTTCAGACTTTTACATTTAGCTGGTTTATCCGGTTTGCTGAAATCTGTGCTCTGAGCTTCGGCTTTTGAAAATGCTAACATCAGTATTCCAGCGCAAAATACTTTTATTAATTTCATATCTGTACTCTGTTGTTTACTTTTTTACTGCTCCTGGCCAAAATCATCATGAATGCACCCAGAAACTCTACAGCCCAGCCCCATTTAAGCTTTACAACCCCTGCGAAAGTTTCCCGCCAGGATTTAAAAGGCAAAAAGCTGAAATACTCCAGCGACTGCATTTTGACAGCTACCAGGGTAAATGCAAACAAAATGATCAGCAATACTCCAAAAAATCTTACGATTTTCGCACTGTTATTAACAATACCAAAAACGGCACATGCAGCAAAGATCCAGCACGCAATGGCCAAATAGTGGTCCAGTTTCCAATAGTTCCAATTTCCAATGATGGGAACATGAACAAGGGGCAGAAAGCTGCCTACAACCACTAATAACAATCCTAATAACTGAATATTTCTCATATTTACTAAAGTGCCAAAATACAAAAAAAAACACACTTAAAAAAAGCGTGTTTCAAATTCAGATTATTACCGAACAAACGTTAATAAGTTTAAAAAAAATCAATTCAAATTAGCAATATAATAAATAATCATTATTTTTATTAACAATTTAAAAATAGATACTTGCAATCTCCAGACCGATCTGAAGTCCGTATTTCTTTGTAAACTGTGCGTTATTGTTAAATGTCGGCGTAAAATCTTTCTGAACAAATAAATTGAAACCTCCGTAACCGATCCCGAATTTGCCACCAACCACAAGATCGTTCATTCCATATCCTACTCTTTCTCTTTCTACAATCCTTGATGAAAATTCATTGGAGTACTTATTATAAATAACGGTTCCAACCCTTACCCCTCCATATACTCCTAAAACAATGCTCAGCTGGTCTTTTTTGTTATCTAAATAGGTATTTCCTTCAAATTCAACATATTTAGGATTCAGAACAAACCGGAGATCTACCGGAACAAAAATATAGGTATTATTAAATCGGGTCTGTTTCAGATTGCCTTTGGTAAATTCCTGTACAGACAGCGTATGCCCTTCCTGTGAATATACTTTTCCGTATTTTGCAGAAAACTGATCTGAACGGAATCCCAGTCCGAATCTGTAAAACAACGGGCTTTTAAAACCACCGACCTGGCTTTCGTATCTGAGCGTAAAATTATAGGAATTATAGACTGTATTTTTCACTTCAGAATCTTTGCTGTAAAACCTGAACGGCTGATCTTTAGAGGTCATATTGGTACCAACAAAGCTGAACGTCATGGCTAAAGAATTTAAAAGCTCTTTAGGTGTTGTTCGCCTTCTCGGAAACATTTCCATTTTGAATCCATTAGAGCCAAGCTGTAACGAATATCTGCTGGGAGGAGCAGGGTTTTTCCCTTCAAAAACAGCGTCTCTTACCATTTCTTTGGTAGCAGTTTCCAATTCTGATTTTTCTGCGTCTATTTTATCGTTAATGATCTGCTGATATTTTGAAGCTGTTTCGGTACGTTGTTTCTGCTTTTCATCGAATGTGATTTTATTTTCACTGAAGCTTTTATCTATGGCATTTAGTTCTGTATTCAACTTTGATTTTTCAGAGAGGACAATGCTGTCCACTTTTTTTGAATACAGTTCCATTCTTGGATTTATCGGCTGATTTTCCTGGGCAAAACTGCAGGTAAAAGCTGTTACTGCAGCCATTAAGGTTATTTTAGTTCTCATATTCTTATTCATTTTCAGACATTATTTATACTCTGTCCTCGTTCAAAGGGCAGTATTTTTTTATATTAAAGACTGGTTTTATTTTGAATCGATGTAGACGGTCACACCCAGAACGGTTACGTTCCCAACATTCGGTACCATTCTGTCAAAGTTGAATGTTCCTACTTTCTTATCATTTTTAGCTGCTTTTGCACGATTTTTATCATATTCATTTCCCAAAAGAAGATCATCGGTGCTGATGTAGCTTGTTTTCGTCTGCTTTACTTCTGCTATAACAGGAAGGTTAGCTGTACTGATTTCTGTTTTTTCCGGGGTCTGCGTTACTTTTTCCGGTTGTTTTACTGCTATCTGAGGTTCTTTATATTCAATGGTTTCAATACTTTGTGGCTTTACTTTTTTTGCAGGCGTTAAAACTTCCTGTGAGTTTACTTTTTCATGAGATTTACTCACTATTTTTATTTCATTTTCCTGAACTGGTTCTTCATTTGGATGTACAGGAAGATCCTGAGTATCGGAGTTTACAGGTTTGGCCACCTGTTCAAGCGTTTTTTTAACGATATAATCTGTTTTATGATTAGGTTTACTTTCCCGGCTGCTATAAAAAATAAATGTTCCCGCTGAAATCAACAGTAATGCAACAGCTGCATACTTCCACCACTGAAAAGAGGGTTTTACTGCCGTTTCAGGGTTTCCGTCCAACTTCTGGTCCAGTTTTGCCCAAAGATCTGCAGAAGGCTTTATTTCGAGCCTTTCATAGTCAGATTTTAGCTGTTTCAGTATTTCTTTTTTCATTGTTTTCGGTTTTTAAAAATTCTGTCAGCCATTTTTTTGCCTTGCTAAGCTGGCTTTTGCTGGTTCCTTCTGAAATATTGAGCATTTCTGCAATCTCATGATGTTTCTTGTCTTCAAAAACATACAGATTAAAAATCAGTCTATATCCTGCAGGCATTTGGGAAAATAGGTCTTCAATATTGATTTCCGCCATCCTTTCATCTATATCTTCTTCCGGGTGATCATCTGCAATTTCTATATCTGCATAAAGAATATTCCGGTTTTTTCTGAGAAAGCTTACAGAATCATTCACGACAATTTTTCTGAGCCAGAACGGAAAGCTTTTCCAGTCTCTGCATTCATCCAGTTTTGTAAAACATTTCAGGAAGGCACTGCTTAAAATATCTTCCGCATCATGAAGGTTGTTGACATAAGAATTTGCAATGGCAAGCATTTTAGATGAAAACATCTCATACAATGCTTTCTGGCCTCTCCGGTCCCGTTTTTTTGCCAGTAAAAAATTCTCTTCTAAATTCTTCATGTATTGGTTTCTATCTATAAGACGGAAATTCTTTAAAATGGTTGCCTGAAAATAAAAAAAACTGCACTTTTTTCCAAAGTGCAGTCTAATATTTTAATTTTCAGTATGATAAATTTAATGATTTACTGAAGAAACCTCATCAGGATTATGTTTATGCCTGAATAGAATCGCAAAGAATATAGCAAGAACCAGAGCATAGATTGCAAAAGAAAGCCATATCTGATGCCAATCTTTTACCATAACAACAGATGAAAGGGTCCCATCCGGATTTACTGCAGCATTAAAACCGCTTTTCAAAATCTCAAGGAATGTAGGATTATCCGGTGTTGTTTCCAGGTAGGTGGAAAGATCCGAAGCTGTTGTAAACTTGTGTGTAAAAAATTTATCAATGGCCCAACCTGCTATATAACTTCCGAAAACAGCTCCAAAACCATTGGTCATCATCATAAATAACCCCTGAGCAGAAGAACGTATTTTTTTATCAGTAGTTGTTTCTACGAAAAGAGAACCTGAGATATTGAAGAAATCAAATGCCATTCCGTATACAATACAGGAAAGAATAATCAGTGAAAGCCCAAATCCGTCCGGCACACCATAGGCAAAGAATCCGAATCTTAAAACCCATGCAAGCATAGACATCAACATTACTTTTTTGATCCCGAATTTCTTCAGGAAAAAAGGAATCGCTAAAATGAACAAAGTCTCTGAAACCTGAGAAATTGACATAATAATGGTAGATCTCTGAACAACAAAAGAGTCTGCATATTTTGGAAAATGTGAAAATTCACTTAAGAAAACATCTCCGTAGGCATTAGTTAATTGAAGTGCAGCTCCCAAAAGCATTGAAAACAGGAAGAATAAGGCCATTTTGTAGCTCCCGAATAGCTTAAATGCATTCAGACCTAACTGCTCTGATAATGGAGCGCTTTTATCAATTAGTTTTTGTGGCGGACATTTCGGAAGCGTCAGTGCATAAATTCCCAATAGGATCGCTACCGCTCCTCCAATATAAAACTGTCCTTCGGTTGCTTTGTTTCCTGTAAGATTGGTAATCCACATGGCTACAATAAATCCAATTGTTCCCCATACCCTGATTGGCGGGAAATCTTTTACCACATCCAGATTACTATTTTTCAAAATAGTATATGAAATAGAGTTGGCAAGGGCAATGGTAGGCATATAAAAACACATGGCTACAAGCATTACCGAAAAGAAAGAATTAGGATCTGCCGAATGAGGCAATATGAAAAGAACAGCACCATAAAGAATGTGCAGCACCGAAAAAATTCTTTCAGCATTTACCCAGCGGTCAGCAATAATTCCGGTGATGGTTGGCATAAAGATAGAAGCAATTCCCATTGTTCCGAAAACGGCTCCGAACTGGGTTCCATCCCAGTGCTTTGTACCGAACCAAAAATTAGCCATCGTAATCAGCCAGGCTCCCCAGACAAAAAACTGAAGAAAACTGAGGATGGTCAGTCGTAATTTTAAATTCATAGTTTATATAAAGTATCTCTTTTAGTCAATTTTCTTTTTCCTCCTTTTAATTTCTTCCTGAATTTCCAGAGCGGTGTCATAATCTTCTTCTCTTACGGCTTCATCCAGCATTTTCTGAAGTTCTTCCATAGACACAGATTTTAAGTTATCTTCAGCCTGTACTGTTTCTGAAAACGATTGTTCTTCTTTTGAAACATCTTCCAGCTCAAGAAGGATTCCTGCTTCATTCAGCACTTGTTGTGTAGTAAAAATCGGTGCATCGAATCTTACAGCCATTGCAACAGCATCAGAAGTCCGGGCATCAAGGATCAGCTCTTCGTCATTGGCTTTATTCTTAAAGTTGATATTGGAGAAAAATACACCGTCTACAATTTGATAGATAATTACTGAAACCAATTCGTAATGGGTAGAAACTATAAATTTGGTGAATAGATCGTGGGTAAGGGGTCGCGGTGGATGGATATCTTTTTCCAGTCCGAGAGAGATGGACTGTGCTTCGAAATTTCCAATGACAACAGGTAATTTTATGTGTGTCTCTTCATGTTCCAGTAATAGGGCGTACGCGCCTGATTGGGTCTGGCTGTACGATATTCCGCGAATAATTAGCTGTTTATAATCCATAACTACAAATATAGATTAATTTTTTATTGTGATTTCACTTTTTTACGCAAAAATAAAAGCCCGGAAAGCCGAGCTTTTATTTGTATTATGAAGAATTGTAAATGGCTGATCGTCAATGGTACTCCGTAAGTGAATTTTTAATTTATCAAAGATTGACAAGCGAAGCGAACTGACTGCTCACCATTAACTTTTTTATCCTTTTATTGCTTTGATTTTCTCTGTTAAAGCCGGGATGATCTGGAAAGCATCTCCTACTACTCCATAATCAGCAGACTTGAAGAATGGTGCTTCAGCATCATTGTTGATTACTACGATTGTTTTAGAAGAGTTTACCCCTGCAAGGTGCTGAATAGCCCCGGAAATCCCTACTGCAATGTAAAGATTAGGTGCAATTGCTTTACCGGTCTGTCCTACGTGCTCTGTGTGAGGTCTCCATCCGATATCAGAAACCGGCTTAGAACATGCGGTAGCAGCTCCTAAAACGTTAGCCAGTTCTTCAATCATTCCCCAGTTTTCAGGACCTTTCATCCCTCTACCTGCAGAAACAACCACCTCAGCTTCTTTAAGATCTAATTTACCTGAGCTTTGCTCGTGAGAGATCACTTTTGTATCTTCGTTAGCTACTGAAAGATTTTTCACCTCTTCTGAACCTGATACTCCGTTTTCTTTAACACCGAAAGCATTTTGAGAAACAGTAACAATTACTCCGCTACCATCTGCTTTTGCATGCATGAATCCTTTTCCTGAGAATGCTTTTCTTTTTACCTGGAATGGAGAAAGGTTTTCAGGAGCTTCCAAAGCGTTTGTAATTAAAGAATAGTTCTTCATTACAGCCAGCATAGGTGCAATAGAAGAAGCATCTGTTGTATGAGGGAAAACAATAATATTTCCGTCTGCTACTTCATTTACTGCCTGTGCATATGCTTTTGCAGAGAAATTCTTAAGACCCTCGTCTTTGATATTGATTACGTTTGACGCTCCATATTTGTACAATACATCTGAAGCATCTGTAGGGTTTACAGAGATTGCCGTAACGGTATCTCCTGCTTTGTCTGCAACAGCTTTAGCATAAGAAACTGCCTCAAAAGCTGCTTTTTTGTAAACTCCGTTTATATTTTCTGCGTATACGAATACTGCCATTTTTTTAAATTTAAAGATTAAAAAATTAAAGGATTAAAGAATTAGATCACTTTAGCTTCTTCGTGAAGTAATCTTACCAATTCATCAAGGTTATCAGGAGAAACCATTTTTACAGCAGCTCTAGGCGGCACACTGTCATAAGATACACCCTGAACTTTTACTTCTGAAGAAACTGGTTCTACAACCTGCAAAGGTTTTGTTCTTGCAGACATAATCCCTCTCATGTTTGGAATGATAAGGTCTTTTTCATCCACTAATCCTTTTTGTCCTGCAATGATGGCCGGAAGTTTTACAGAAATAGTTTCTTTCCCTCCTTCAATTTCTCTTACTGCAGTCGCCTCGCTTCCGTTTACGTCTAAACCTACCGATGCATTTACGAAAGGCTGGTTCAATAACTGAGCTACCATTCCCGGAACAGAACCTCCGTTATAATCGATAGATTCTTTTCCACAAAGGATAAGATCATATCCCCCATTCTGAGCTACTGCAGCAATTTCTTTTGCTGTTGAATAGCTATCCTTAGGATCAAGGTTTACTCTTACTGCATCATTAGCACCAATTGCCAATGCTTTTCTGATAACAGGTTCTGTAGCTGCATCTCCTACATTGATCACAGTTACTGTTGCTCCCTGAGATTCCTGAAGTTTAACCGCTTTTGTTAACGCAAATTCGTCTAAAGGGTTGATTACCCACTGAATTCCGTTTTTGTCGAAAGCAGACTTATCTGCTGTAAAGTTAATTTTGGAAGTAGTATCCGGAACACTACTAATACAAACTAATATTTTCATGTGTACTATTTTATTATTTCCCTTTAGTGCCTAAACCCATGATGATTTTAGCAGAGATTTTGTTTGAATTAATTTTTGCTAATATAAGCAAAAAATATATTATGCATGCATAATATATATTGATTTGTTATTCAGAGCATTAAAATTAACAAAATGTCCTAAAACAGAGCGTTTTTGTATTAATAAAGAGATCATTAATCTTATTTTCTGATGAATTTTTTAGAAAATTTGTTTCCCTTAATTTCCATGCTAATGGTATAAATTCCGGGGGTAAGATTTCGAATATCTATTTTATTGTGGTCAGGCTGGGTATTCATGCTTCTTCCTGTATTATCAAAAATTTCAACTTTGGAGACTGGTGATGCAGATTGTATATTTATAAAATCAGTCGCGGGATTCGGATACACTGAAATATTACTTTCTTCCTCAATAGTTTCTTTAGTTCCCAATGTTGAACTATTTACGGCTGTCACCATATAATCATCAAAAGATGTGATATGAGCTACTGTATTCCCTGCACCAACTACTGAAACAAAATCCAATTCAAAAGGATCTACACCTGCGGCGGCTGGTGTATGTGTTGAGGCAGGACTGTAAGCAGTACCTCCAGGGGTTATCCATGTAACAATTCCTGTCGTTTTGTTGAATGTACAGTTCAAAGTAATCCATGTATTGGGTGGATAAGTATTTGTAGCAGGTTCAAGATAAAAAAGATAATTTCCGGTTACCGCTGTTGATACTTTAGTATAATATGCAATTCCTACAATTCGTTGTGTATCATATTCATATCCGGCTCCCAGCAACGTTTTATGGGTGGTCCCGTCATAAATCAATACGGTTGCTCTTCCCACACCGCCTATGACGCTTCCTGTGTATAATTTGAAGCTTAGTTTAAGGATATCATTTCCAGCAGTTCTTGCCGCCCAGGATGTTCCCAGCCCGTTCTTCCACATATACTTTGTGCCCGTAGATCCAGCACTTCCGGTAAGCTGTAAAGATTTTCCGTGGGAAACATCTACATTCACAATCTGTGCTTCCGAATTGGAACCTCCGGCAAAATCCGTATAAAAGCCACCTTGCCCGGGAGTTGATGCAGTAATATCCGTTCCAATATTTCCTATAGTATAACTATTAAAATTATCACTTTCCAGAGTCTGGGCATTCAAGGTTTGAAATAAAACCCATAGAAATGCATTAATTGATAGAAAATTTTTCATAATATATTTTTAATTCAATGTCAAACTTACTTCAGTTAAAAAGTGGAATCAATACCAGTTATTAGGTAAATTTTATACTTTAAAGAAAATTGATTCTTATTTTAACATCAATTGAAGAAGGATTAGCTCCTGTTAATAAGACAGCAGAAATCCTGAAAGGTTGTCTGTGAAATAAAAATATCTATTGATTACTACATTAAAATTTAATTGATTTTTGAGATTTATAAAAAAATATTCAATCTGGATTCCCAAAAAGCATCATTTATAAAGGCTTTGTTGCCCTGAATTCTATTTTACTCGGCAAAACTCTTGGATTCATTTTCAAAATATCCAGTACAAGATTTCCCATATCTTCGGGCTGGATCTTCCAGCTGTCTTTTTCTGAAGGAATATTTCCGTTGAAATGAGTCGCCACTGATCCGGGCATAATCACGGTAGATTTGATATTGTATTTTCTAAGATCGATCATAGCCGCTTGGGTAAACCCTACAACACCAAATTTTGAAGCGTTATATCCTGTTCCGTTCTCAAAGAAGTTGGCACCTGCCAGACTGGAAATGGTGATATAATATCCTTCCGTTTTCTTTAATTCTTCCACGGAGGCTTTTAAAGTATAGAAAACACCGGTTAAGTTTGTTTCGATCATATCATTCCATTCCCCGGCTGTGAGCTCATCCACCGGTTTAAATATTCCCAGTCCTGCATTGGCAATTACAAAATCCAGTCTTCCAAATTTTTCTACTGCATATTTTATGGCTTCCTCTTCACTTTCTAGGCTTCTTACATCAGAAACAATTCCCAGAACATTTTCCGAATACTTCCTAAGCGTTTCTTCAGCTTTCTCTACCTCTTCTCTTTTGCGTCCCGAAAATGCTACGGAAATTCCGTTTTCAAGCAATATTTTTGCGATCCCGAAACCAATTCCTTTGGTCCCTCCCGTTATATAGGCTACTTTATCTGACATGTTCCTTAATTTTAATTCCCTAAAATAATAAAAACGCTCCAATTGGAGCGTTTTATATAGCCTAAGATTTTGTCAGGTTATTTTTTGATGAATTTTTCGGTAAAATTTCTGTCGTCAGTTTCAATATTAAGAAGATAGACTCCTGCAGATAGGTTTTTTACATCAATCTTGTTTCCGTTCAGCTTAATTTGAAGTTCCTTCCCCTCCATATTGTAAACCTTAACTGCTTTTACCAAATGTGAATCAGTCAATTTGATAAAATCTGTAGCCGGATTGGGATAGATGATGATCTTTTTCTTAGGACCAGTTGTCTCTTTTGTAGATAACCCGCTTTGATTATTTAACTGAATATTATCAATATAAGCTGATCCTTCTGCATTATTATGCACAAAACGCACCTGATCAATATTAATAGGCTCTATAGTCCCTGTATAGATCAGGATATTATCCAGATAATATTTGACTTCTGAGGAGGAACCTATTATTGAAAACCTGTGCCAGACATTGGGCTGCCATGATCCGGAAGCAGACATTAACTCCGGACTTACAAGCTTATCTAAAATTTTAACTGAGCCTGTATTTTCAAAATCAACACGGATGACAAATTTTTCTTCTGCATTATTTACTCCCTGAAAGCCGAATATTGATCCGTTAAGCTGAGACATATTAATATCAAATGAAACAGAAAACCCAGTGGATGGCTGAATCTGAATATTATTAAAAGCTCCAATGATGGGAACTGATTGAGTTCCGTATATATTCTCTTTTACAATCCTGAGAGAGTTGTAGCCATCTGTCGCATCGTCGATACAGATTGTCTGGTTTAATATGTTGGGGGGCTCATCACCGGTAGGCGTACTTATCCAAGTCCCCTGAGCGTGAATATTTCCTGTATAAAATCCTTCGTAGTCCTCAAATGAGGTTCTTTGCTGAGCAACAGAAAGCACTGATAACAAACAGATTGTGATTGAGTAGATTTTTTTCATAGTCTTTTTTTTAGTCAGAACTAAAATTAAAAACATCTGAGAGTTAAAAAAATATCATTCGTCAAGCAGAAATCCGATTATTGTTATTAACTTGAAGCCGGACTGGCAATAAAAAAGACCTCGCGCACAGGATATACCCAAAAGTTGAGACAGTCCAAAAATAAATCCAGCGCTTCTTTTCAGAAACGCTGGATGGTAAGGTATATTAATTTCAATTATTTTGAATAATTTTCAAAAAACAACGGAATACTTTCAATTCCTTTATAGAAATTAAATAATCCGTAATGCTCATTCGGTGAGTGAATTGCATCAGAATCAAGACCGAAGCCCATCAGAACTGATTTTGCTCCCAACACCTTTTCAAACATCGCCGTAATAGGAATACTTCCTCCACTTCTATAAGGTAATACCTCTTTTCCAAATGCGGTTTCCATCGCTTGTTTTGCAGCTAAGAATTCTTTTGTATCACTTGGCAAAACATATGGCATTCCTCCGTGATGTGGTGTAACTTTTACTTTTACATTCTCAGGGGCAATTTTTTCAAAATGCTTTGTGAACTTTTCTGTAATTTCCTCTGGTGTTTGATAAGGAACCAGACGCATAGAAATTTTAGCAGAAGCTTTGGAAGGAATTACTGTTTTCGCTCCTTCTCCTGTATATCCGCCCCAGATCCCATTACAGTCTAAGGTAGGACGAATAGAGGTTCTTTCCAGTGTTGTATATCCTTTTTCGCCTTCCACTCCGTTCAGTCCGATTGATTTTTTGAATTCTTCAGGATTATCTTTCAGTTTATTCATTTCTGCTCTGTCTACATCAGACACCACTTCCACATTGTCATAGAATCCGTCAATCGTAATATGTCCGTTTTCGTCAATGAGCTGGGCAATCATTCTTGACAGCACATGGATCGGGTTGGGAACAGCTCCTCCGTAAAGTCCTGAATGTAAGTCTCTGTTAGGCCCTTCCACTTCTACTTCCACATAGCTTAATCCTCTTAAACCGGTAGTTACCGTTGGCTGCTCATTGCTGTAAATATGGGTATCTGATATTAAGATACAGTCGCAGGCTAATTTTTCTTTGTTTTCATTAACGAAATCACCAAGACTTACCGACCCTACTTCTTCTTCCCCTTCCAAAATAAATTTCACGTTGCATGGAAGCGCATTGGTTTTCATCATCGCTTCAAAAGCTTTCAGATGCATGAAAAACTGGCCTTTATCATCTGCAGAACCTCTGGCAAAGATGGCTCCCTCCGGGTGAAGTTCAGTTTTTTCAATATAAGGTTCGAAAGGAGGTTTTCTCCATAACTCCAACGGATCTGCCGGCTGTACATCATAATGTCCGTATACTAAAACCGTAGGAAGGCTTTTATCTAAAATCTTTTCTCCGAAAACGATAGGATAGCCTTTTGTTTCACACACTTCCACATTATCTGCTCCTGCATTCTTAAGGTACCCTGCACAAACGTCTGCACACTTCAGTACATCATCTTTATAAGCCGGATCTGCAGAAATAGAAGGAATTCTCAGTAACTCAAATAATTCATCCACGAAACGCTGTTTGTTTTCGTTGATGTAATTTAATGTCTCTTGCATTGTAAAAATTTATTTTGTTAAAAGTAAAAAAAATGGTCTGCAGACGCAAACAAAAAGGGAGAATTTTCTGAATAGCTTATCATTTTAAATCTATACGTCTTTAACAAAAAATGTCCTACACAATGGCAGGACATTTTATATGGTATACTCGTAATTAATGTTCAGCTTTTGGAGCTTTTTCAGCTTCAGCAGGTTTTGCCGCGGAAGTACTGTCTTTTTTAGGAGCTTCAGCTTCATGTTTTTCAGCCGGAGCCGCTTCTTTGTGACCTTCAGCAGCGTTATGACCATGTGCTTCACCTCCGCCCTGTACATCATCAGAATATCTTTCTACTCCTTCTTCCAGTTTCAGTGTATTTTTGTTTCCTCCTGCCTGGATCTTTTTACAGCTTACAGCTACAGCAGCAATAGCTAAACATATAACTAATTTTTTCATATGCAAAATTTATTTTTTTAAAGGTCATATGGAATCGCATTATTTTAGTCTGTCCTGATTATCCAAACAGCGGGCGATTTCATGCTTACATTTTTAATTGCCCAAAATTAAGAAATCCTGCTTTTTTCGGCAACATTTTTATACTGATTTTAAAATAATTTTCCCTTTTTTGGATTGTGTAAAAATAAGGTAGTCTTCGCCTCCATCTTTTATTCCGTATTTCTTTCTGATCTCTTCCGGTTTTAACGGATAGTTTTTCGAAATAATATTGAATTGTTCTTTCTTTTTAATACTCTTAGATTCAACAGATTCCATCTCTAAGATTCTTCCCGGAAAGTCATCCTCTCTTTTATCCGAGGTATAAATATGGGTATTGGGATGAAGCTTTTTTAACTCAAATCGTTGAGAGATCAGATTGAATGTTCCACCTTTTAAAATGGAATTATTTGGGATATAAATGAATTTTTCCGGCTCAGCGTATAAAGCCTCCGCATCATCTTCCTCTCCAAATCTGAATATAAACACAGGTTCGCTGCTATCCAGATTAACGCAGTTGCAGGTAATTCCTTCATGAGGTTTACCGGAAAGGAAAGCAACCACTTCCTTAACATCATTTTTTAAGGCTATAATTTCTATTCTGAAAATACCGGGAAGCACCGAAACCAAATATTTAAGATCAATCAACGGAGAAAGCTTGATGACCACCTGATCTGAAGATGTCATAAGTGTGTCCTGAATTTCGAGAATATCGGGCGACAGGTCTTCCAAAAGAAATACTTTATTTTTACTACTGTCTCTTCTTGCCGGATCTAAGTAAATAACATCGAAATGCTCTTTATTTGAATTTAAAAAGTCTTCCAGTTTCTGATTGACAAAGACGGCTTTACGTTTCAGGATATTCCAGTTATGTTCTACAGTATTTAAAAGTTCAGTATTTTGCTCTACCAGTGTAATTTCCTCAAAATTCTGTGAAAGATAATAGGCATCAATCCCGAATCCACTTGTCAGATCTGCAAACTTTCTGCCTTTTAACATTTCTGATTTATAGGCAGCTGTCTTTTCTGATGACGACTGCTCCAGACTCAGCTGGGGCGGAAAAACAATTCCTTCTTTCAATAGGAACGGAAATTTCTTTTCGGCTACCTGTTTTCCTTTGATCTGCTGTACAATTTCCTGTATAGAAACATCAGGAAACGGGGATTTTTTCAACAGTAATGCGTGTAAATCTGTATTTAGATTTGTATTGATGTACTTCTGAACTTCTTCATTTAAAATTTTACTTACCACGAATCTCACTGATTTTTTTATATGCTCGCTGATTTTGCAGATAACGCAGATTTTTTAAATATAAATATCATTAATTAATACTCAATAAAGTAATCTGGTAATTTATGGAAATGTTAAAATGGCTTCCCAGAGATCTCACAAATTTCACAGATGATAATTGTACATCATCTGTTTAAGATGATAACGACTTAAAAATTCCGAATTTGTGGGAAATTAAAATTATTCAAACATTTCAGCCCAACGTACGGGCTTTATTTCATTTTCGCTGTAAAGTTCTTCCGCTGACTTTTTAACGTCTAATTTAGGGTATAAATTAACCCCGATCAGCTTTATTTTTCCTTCTTCCACCCATTTCTGTTCTTCAACAGCATGGTTATAGATCTTTTTTTGTACTATTCCCTGCTTTAAAAGCTGCAGATAACCGCCGGCCTCTTCTATTTCTACAAACAGATCCCATGATTTTTCTGCAATCTGGCGCGTGATATCTTCAATGTAATAACTGCCGTTTGATGCATCTTCAAATACATTGATGATACTTTCGTAGGCTAAAACAATCTGCTGTTTGAAAGAGATCTCTTCTGAGTTTTCCGTGCTTCTTTCCACCAGATAATTGTTGCTGAAAACAGCGTCTGCACCGCCTATCATGGCAGAAGCCAATTCTAAAGTGGAACGGATCAGGTTATTTTCATTATCAGCAACAGCTTTATTTCTAAGGGAAGTTTCTGCAAAGATGTAAGGAATCTCATCCAGGCCATATTCTTTGGAAAGCTGGTTGAAAACAATTTTAAAGGCTCTTAACTTGGCCATTTCAAAGAAATAATTTCCACCAACAGCAATTCTGAAGATCAATTGATTTAAAATTTCAGCACCATAAACTTCAGTAAGTTCTTTTGTCTGAGCCAATGCTATTCCCAACTGCTGGTATATAGCTGCTCCGGCATTCTGATGAAGGGAAATATCAATACAAATATTTCTTTTGAAGTTCTTTGCCAAAAGCTCTTTAGCCAATTGATCGTTTATAACAGACTGTTTTTCATCAATAATACTGATCAGTGAAAAATACTGGTCTTCTTCTTTAGGGCTGATATGCCCCGCAAGATCTTTATTATTAACAAACAGGGCTTTCTGTTCAAGATTCTCTACATTATGTTCCAGAACAAATGCAAATACATCTTCTTCCAGACTTTCGTGGTAAGTAGCTACCAAATGGGTATTTTCTTCCACTTTCGGCAGGTTGGCCAATGGTTTCCGAACTTCGCTGTAAAACGGTTTCACTTCAATTCCTTCAAGGTTTTCCTTTTTTAAAATTGAATAAATATCTTCTGTTTTAAGCTGTTTCTTAACTAAATTTTCCCAGTTTGGAAGTATTTCTGACATTGGAGATGGATTATTTGTGAATTGTGAATCGTCAATAGTGAATTTTAATTTAGTTTAAGATTCACTATTGACGAATTTTATTCAATTTGTATTATTTTTTCGCAATATTACTGCTGTCTACCACCAGAATAAAGATCTCTTCATCCGGTTTTTTCATAAAGTAATTTTCTCTTGCGTATTTTTCTTTTTCCGATTTATTGTTCATCAGTTTTTTATAAAAGGCATCATTTTTTTCATATTCCTTTTTATAATATTCCAACTGATCTTCATATCGGCTGATTTCGCCGTTCAGTTCATTGATTACGAGAAAAGAGGTTTTATCAAAGAAAATCATCCAGACCAGAAACAGGCAAATGGTAATGGTATATTTATTCAGAACATATTTCTGAATGAGTTTGAGTGTTTCGGACTTCGGCTGGATGTCTTTAATAAGTTTGTTTTCTTTCATTTTAATGTTTTCTCAACGAATTTTTTATAACAGTAGTTAAAAAATCAATCGCTACGGAATTCTGCTTCATGTTCGGAATGATAAGATCGGCTTCATTCTTTGATGGTTCTATGAATTCCTGATGCATTGGTTTTAAAGTAGTCTGGTAACGGTGAAGAACTTCATTTAAGTCTCTTCCCCTTTCCTGGGTATCTCTTCGGATCCTTCTGATGAGTCTTTCGTCTGAATCGGCATGAACAAATACTTTCAGGTCAAATTCTTTTAACAGTTCTTTATTGGTAAGAACCAGAATTCCTTCTACCACCAATACATTCTTAGGTTCTACAGTGACATGATCTCCTGTTCTGGAATGGGTAACAAAGCTGTATATCGGCTGTTCAATAGGCTCGTTATTTTTTAAAGCTTTTACGTGTTTCAGCATCAATTCAAAATCTATGGACTTTGGGTGGTCATAATTTAACGCCTCCCGTTCAGTCAGGGTAAGATTCGGGTTGTCATGATAATAATTATCCTGTGAAAGGATGTTCATTCCTTCAATATCAAGCTGCTGGAGTATCTTGTCAACAACTGTAGTTTTGCCGGAGCCTGTACCTCCTGCAATTCCTATTACAAGCATTCTTTTTTGTTTCTTTATAGTTTGTACAAATATACTATTTTAGATAAAAATATGACAGCACAGACCAATAAATTGAACAATTAAGGGGACAAAGATATTCTAAGGTGAAAAAGATAAAACCGTTTTGCCGGCAAATCCCCATTATTTCAAATAAAAAATCCGATGCTTAGCACCGGATTTAAAAGTTTTTACTATTTATTTTTTTATAAATTTTGTGGATATTTCCAATCCTTTTATAGTTAAGATATAATCACCCGTCTGAAGACCTGAAACGTTGATCTGGCTTCTTCCGCTTCCTACTGTGGCATCCATCACTTTTCTGCCCTCCATATTGTAGATTTCTGCTTTTTGCTCTTTATTTCCTTTCAATGATATGTTTAATATATCAGAAACCGGGTTAGGATAAACTGAAATCTGCTGTTCTTTAGTAACTTCTTTGGTACTTAGCTGACAGGTATATGCCGGAAGTGTATACCCTGCAGCCGTAAACTCCTGGGTCATTATGGTAATATCATTACAGGTAAACCCAAACTGGCCTACCATATCTATTGCAGCCTGTCTTACCGCAATAGCTGCATTCTGTTGATTAGTTGATGAAGTAGTTAAATCAAGCCCTTCTAAAAATGCCCTGTCTGTTTTTTCTCTACCTATTCTGTCATAGATTCTCATCAGAGCCGATGCCCAGATCTGGCCTTTGGTATGGATAGCTCCAGAACCAGGATACAAAACGGTATAATTGGTGATTCTTCCGGCCCAGATGGGGTTATGCCCATCCCAGCTAAACATCCAATTGTATTGAGGGGATGAAGAAGGCCATTGATTAAGGCTTCTGCTATAAGACTGTGCCCAGTAATCACCACTTCCTTCACTTAATCCATCAGAATTTGATACACCTCCTGAAAGCCAGTGATGAATTCCATGTCCTAATTCATGAAGCACAACATCGGCATCTTCAGCATCGTCTACACCACCCTGGCCGAATTCTAAAGTTCCGGCTGTAGTATATTGTGAATTATCGTCTCCGTTTAGTGCATGAGGATCATAAATAACCGCACCTCCGTTAGTAGTAGGTTTACAGACAATTCCTAATGTCTCATTGATATACCTTAAACTTTTATCGATGTGCCAGAAAGCATTTACTGCTTCAAATCCCAACTCGCTTCTGTTGAACAAAAACTGGTTGGTAGCCTGTGTAAACAAACCTGTATTAGGATTGCTGATATTTCTTATTTCAACATAAGAATTCTTCAGTTTGTAAACATTATTGGCAAATTCTATATCTGATAATGTTACCAAGCTTCTGGCATTATCCAGGCTGGCATTGGTGGCATCATTACCATCTACATAATTACCCCCATATGTTGATCCTGTCTTTGATAGCGGATCCGGATCGAATACATAACCAGATCCTGAGGCTTTAAAGCTGACGGTTTTATTCAGCTTTTTTGCTTTCTTTTTTGGAGATCGGGAAGTGTCACCTTCATGCCTATGGTGTACTGCGATGTTTTTAACGCTTATGACCTCTCCTGTTTTGGCATCAACAATGGTTTCCCAGCTTCCGGGATTGTCATAGGAGTTAATAACAGCTCTGTAAACAAGTTTAGTATTTCCTTCATCTGTAATATAGACAAACAACTTGTTTTCCTGATATGTGATCTCTCCTTTTGATTTAGATGCTTTGTATGCCTTATTAAATGCATCAGACGCAGAAACAGAAGGTACTATATCTATTTCTTTCAGGTTTTTCCTGAAACTTTCTGTACCCGTATAGCTTATTCTGCCTTCTTTATTGAAATGGACCAGAATTTCTGACTGAAAAACCGGTACATCTTTAATAAACTGCTGAAAACGGAGTGTTTCTCCTGTATTTCCTTTACGTACAGAATTTAAAGTAAGCTTACTAAAGCTCTGAATTCCTAAATCTCTCGTATTTTCCTTGATCCATCTGTTTGCAGAAGCTTCATAGGATGATTCCTGAGCCATTAATGTGCTACAGCACAGAACGCTGCCTAGCACCAGTGAAGTAATTTTTAATTTCATATATTGTTTTTTTGCAATTATTTAAATAAAAATAATAATAATTAATGAATTTTAAGTTTTTTTAACACAAAAACCTAAAAAACAAATATCAAAAATCTAACAAACCACTTTTTGACATAAAAAAACCGTTTCATTTTTCATGAAACGGCTGCTATTTATTTTATTTATACGATTTCGCTTGTTAATTCTCTTGAAAGCAATTTTTCGTGCATAGGCTTCAGAACATCCATTGAGCCCGTTTTTACAGTGCATTTGCCTTTGTAATGCACCAGAATGGTACACTGCTCTGCCTGTTCTAAGGTATGTTTGCATATTTCGATCAAACAGTTGATCACATAATCGAAAGTATGAATATCATCATTATGCAGTACCAATTTATACACTTCATCTGTATCGTCCAAAACAAGTACTTCTTCTTCATACTGCCGTTTCGGATCTTCATAATCTTTTATACTGTTATAAAAAATCATCTTTAATTATTTTAAACTTCTCCTATTTTATCAGCCAGATCGTTGATCATATTTGGCCCTTCATATACTAATTCTACAAGCTCTACGCTTTTATTATTCATTTTCAGGATTTTGAAATGATAGTTATCCAGATCAAACTCCTGATTTTCTTCCGGAATATCTTCTAATTCGTGAAGAATGAATCCTGCCAGTGAATTATATTCACTATCTTCTGACAAAGGAAGCTTTTTAGGCAGATATTCGTTGATTTCATCCAGTGGCTGGGTTGCCTGTACCCAATAAATATTATCTCCGATTTTATCTACCAGTTTATCTTCATCATCCTCTTCATCCTGTATTTCTCCTACCAGCTCTTCCAGAATATCTTCCAGGGTAATAATTCCTTCTGTACCTCCGAATTCATCAATTACAATGGCTAGATGCTGCTTTTTCTGCTGGAAGATCTTTAAGAGGTCTGAAATCTTTTTGCTTCCTACTACGAAAAACGCATCACGCATCAGTTCTTTAAGGTCTTCATGATTCAAATCTCCTTTTCTCTTAACAAATTCCCTTATAATCTCTTTGGTATAGAAAATACCAATTACATTGTCAATAGAATCAAGGTATACAGGAATACGGGAATACCCGCTGTCCATAATCTTATTGATAATCTCATTGATATCTTCTTCAAAATCAATAGAGGTGATATTCTGTCTTGGAACCATGATCTGCTTGGCAGAATGATCCGTAAAATCGAATGCGTTTTTGATGATCTCGTAGTTCTCTTCTTCAATTTCACCGCTGTCCGCACTTTGTTTTACCAATAACTGAAGCTCTTCTGTAGAGTGAATTTCCTGTTCTGAAGCCGGGTGAATTTTAACCAGTCTCAGGAAACCATTCGACATGGAGTTCATTAGCCAGATAAACGGTTTAAAGATGGTATAGAAAACTCTTAAAGGTACTGCCGTTGCCATAGTAGTCGCTTCAGATTTCCTGATCGCAATTGATTTTGGAATAAGCTCACCAAAAACAATATGCATAATTGTGATCAATACGAAACTGGTGACCAAAGAAATTGAAGTAACAGATGCCTCGCTCATTTCTATGCTCAGGGAATGAAAAATGTTTTCAACAATATGGTGAAGCGCACTTTCCCCTACCCATCCTAATGCCAGGGAAGCCAATGTAATTCCAAGCTGTGTTGCAGACAGATATTCATCTAAATGTTTGATGATGTGCTCCGCCTGCTTAGCCATAGAGTTTCCTTCTGCGGCTTTTAACTGAATTTGTGAGTAACGAACTTTAACAATTGAAAATTCTGCGGCTACGAAAAAGCCATTGAGTAATACAAGAAATAAGGCTAGCAAAAGCCTGACTATGTCCGAGTCCATTTAGAAATTGTGTAATTTTTATTTTTACAAAGATATGGAAAATATAAATAACTAAGGACTTTAATTTAGGAAAGGCGGATGGAAGCTGGAAGAGAGAAGGAAATGAAGTCACAAACAACAAAAGAATTTTCTTTTTTTGACGTTACTCAAAATCAATATTTTTCTAAAAATATCAGACTTTGATCTTCCATCTTTAATAAAAAAAGCACCGACTATATCGATGCTTTATGTATACTGTTAAGGTATTTCTTATGAATTTTTCAGGGCTTCTGCTCCGGAAACGATCTCTAAGATCTCGTTGGTAATGGCAGCCTGTCTTGCTTTGTTGTAGAAGATCACAAGATCATTCTTTAAAGCCTGAGCGTTATCTGTCGCTTTGTGCATGGCTGTCATTCTTGCTCCGTGCTCTGATGCTACTGAATCAAGAACGGCTTTGAAAACCTGAGTTTTAATTGATTTAGGAATCAAATGATCTAGGATCTCTGCTCTGGTTGGTTCAAAGATATAATCTGTTTCTACCGGTGCATCTGATGCATCTGCTTCAGGCATTGAGATCGGAAGAAGCTGTTCAGTCATTACTTCCTGAGTAGCGGCATTAACAAATTTGTTATAGATCAGATAAACCTCGTCAAATTTACCTTCTTTAAAGCTGCCCATTACACCTTCTGTAACGTGAGCAACTGTATCAAAGTTTAAATTATCAAAAACGGCACTTTCATTAGCATATACTTTACGGTTTTTTCTTACCGCATCAAATGCTTTTTTACCGATTGTAAGAACTTCAACTTCGTATTGAGATTTATTCTGAAACTGGCTGTTAAGTTCTTTTACAATAGATGAGTTGAAAGCTCCTGCAAGACCTCTGTTTGAAGTAACAGCGATGAAAAGAACTCTCTTCACTTCTCTTTTTTGAGCATAAACAGAAACCTGATCAGGATCAGAGCTAGAATTTACATTCTGGATGATTTCCTGTAGTTTTTCAGAATAAGGTCTTAACATTACGATTGCATCCTGTGCTTTTTTAAGCTTCGCTGCGGAAACCATTTTCATAGCACGTGTAATCTGCATCGTAGATGAAATTGACGTAATTCTGCCTCGTATTTCTTTTAAGTTTGCCATTAATTTGGGTTCAAAGTTTATGGTCTAAGTTTAAGGTTCAAAATTAGGTATTTCAAACCTTAAACATTGAGATTTTTAGTTATATTTAGAAGCTAGATCGTTAGCTGCCTGCTTAAGAACGCTGGTAATTGAATCATCAATTTTCCCTGCTTTGATAGCAGCCATTGTATCTGGGTGCTTAGATCTTAAGAATGCGATATACTCGATCTGGAATTCTTTTACTTTTCTGATAGGAACGTTTCTTAAAAGGTTCTCAGTTCCCGCATAGATCATAGCTACCTGGCTGTCCACCGGAAGTGGAGAGTTTACCGGCTGCTTAAGGATCTCTACGTTTCTTTCTCCTTTAGAGATTACTGCTAAAGTAGAAGCATCAAGGTCAGAACCGAATTTAGCAAATGCTTCCAATTCTTTATATTGTGCCTGGTCTAACTTCAATGTACCAGATACTTTTTTCATTGACTTGATCTGAGCGTTACCTCCTACTCTGGATACAGAGATCCCTACGTTGATCGCAGGACGAACCCCTGAGTTGAATAGATCAGACTCTAAGAAGATCTGTCCGTCTGTAATAGAGATTACGTTGGTAGGAATATATGCAGAAACGTCACCAGCCTGAGTTTCGATGATTGGAAGTGCAGTTAATGAACCTCCTCCCTTTACGATTGGTCTTAAAGACTCAGGTAAATCGTTCATTTGGCTTGCGATATTGTCATCAGCGATTACTTTAGCCGCTCTTTCCAATAGTCTTGAGTGAAGATAGAAAACGTCTCCAGGATAAGCTTCACGGCCCGGTGGTCTTCTCAATAGAAGGGAAAGCTCACGGTACGCTACAGCCTGCTTAGATAAATCATCATAAACGATCAATGCAGGTCTACCAGTGTCTCTGAAGAACTCCCCGATAGATGCACCCGCCATTGCAGAATATACCTGCATTGGAACCGGATCTGAAGCGTTAGCCGCAACGATTACTGTATATGCTAAAGCTCCTTTATCAGAAAGAGTTTTAACGATTTGTGCTACAGTAGAAGCTTTCTGACCGATAGCAACATATATACAATATACTGGTTTACCAGCATCAAAAAATTCTTTTTGGTTGATAATTGTATCGATAGCAACAGTAGTTTTACCTGTCTGTCTGTCACCAATGATAAGCTCTCTTTGTCCTCTTCCTACAGGGATCATAGAGTCAATTGCAACGATACCTGACTGTAAAGGCTCGGTTACCGGCTGTCTGTAGATAACTCCAGGAGCCTTTCTTTCTAATGGCATCTCATATAAATCTCCTGTGATAGGACCTTTACCATCGATTGGGTTACCAAGAGTATCCACTACTCTTCCTAACATACCTTCTCCTACTTTGATAGAAGAGATTCTGTTTGTTCTTCTTACTGTATCTCCTTCTTTTACTAATTTACTTTCACCAAGTAGAGCAACCCCAACGTTGTCTTCTTCAAGGTTAAGTACAATACCTTCTACATCACTAGAAAATTTCACCAACTCTCCGTATTGTACGTTTTCTAACCCGTATACACGAGCAATACCATCACCGATGGTTAAAACTGTACCTACTTCCTCAACGTTTGATTGAGTATCGAAGTTGGCCAATTGCTGTTTTAAGATCGCAGATACTTCTGCCGGATTTATTTCTGCCATTGTATGGTTGTTTTTCTTAATTTAATTGAAAATCTTTTTTAACTTGATTAAGTTTTGTCTTCACAGACGCATCTACCTGCTGATCTCCTACTCTAAGGATATATCCTCCAAGGATTTCAGGTTTCACATTCAAATTCAAATCAAAGCTAGAACCTGCTTTTAGAAGATTGCTGGCTTTTAAAATCTGATCGATATTTTCTTTTGAAAGCTGTGTTGCGGTAGTAAGAGTTACTCTCTGTACTCCGTTGATATCCTCAACTTTGTTGATGAACTCCTGAGCAATATTTTTCAATTGGTTTTCACGTCCATGCTTAATCACTAATCTGATTAAATTTTGTGAAGAAACTGAAAAATCTTTGAATATCTGGTCTGCTACCTCTATTTTCTTTTTTGCATCAATGTAAGGTGTAAGGAAGAATTTGTTCAAATCCGCAGACTGAATCATGATCTTCACTACATCTTTCATTTCAGAAAATACAGCAGCTGTGTTTCCTGATTCATTGGTGAAATCCAGGAGACCTTGTGCGTATCTTTTAGCTACTTTAGATGTAAGCATTCTTAGTTAAGGTTAGATTTGTTTAAATAATTTTGAACTAATTCGTCCTGAGCTTCGTTGTTATCCAACTTTTGCTTTAAGATAGATTCAGCGATGTTTACAGATAAAGTACCGATCTGAGTTTTGATGTCTGCCATAGCAGCATTTTTCTCAGCTTGGATCGTCTGCTTAGCAGCTTCAATCATTTTATCTCCTTCAGATTTAGCAGCATCTTTAGCTTCTCCAACGATTCTGTCTTTAATTTCTCTAGCTTCTTTCAGGATAGAATCTCTTTCAATTTTAGCTTCACGAATAATTCTTTCGTTATCAGCCTTAAGTTCTTCCATTTCTTTTTTAGCCAATTTAGCTTGGTTTAATGCATCAACGATAGAAGTTTCTCTTTCATTAACAGCATTCACGATTGGTTTCCAAGCGAATTTTGCTAGAAGAAATAACAGGATAACAAACGTAAGGGTCATCCAAAACAAAAGTCCAATTCCAGGTTCAATAATTCCCATATCTGTAAATTCTTTTTTTTAAAATGTTATTTATGGATTGTTTTTTTAAAAATTCTTAGCAGCTGCCAACCGCATGACTGCTAAGAATGTTTTTTTGAGGATAGATTACTTGATGAAAGCACCAAAGATGATCGCGATAAGACCAGCACCTTCGATAAGACCAGCAGCAATAAGCATTGCTCCTTGAATCTTACCAGCCTGCTCTGGCTGTCTAGCGATAGCGTCCATTGCGTGACCTCCGATTTTACCGATACCAAGACCTACTCCTAGTACTGCTAAACCGATACCTACGTAAACTAAACCTGTTCCAGTTGATAAATCCATAATAAATAAATATTTAGTTAAAAATTATTTTAAATTCTTTTTTTTAATTAGTGAGCGTGTTCTTCGTGGTGATCATGCTCGTGCTCAGCTACTGCGATACCGATAAATAAAGCAGATAATACTGTAAAGATGTAAGCCTGAAGTGCAGCTACCAATAGTTCCAGTACAGAAACGAATAAAGCTAATGGTACAGATGCAAACCCTAATAATGGAGACTTGAAGATGAAGATCAATGAAATGATCGCTAAAATCATAATGTGTCCCGCTGTAATGTTAGCGAAAAGTCGCATCATTAAGGCAAATGGCTTTGTGAAGATACCAATGATTTCAATAGGAACCATAATTGGGTATAACAATAATGGAACCGGCGGCATAAAGATGTGTTTCCAGTAATCTTTATTAGCACTGAATAATGTAATTAATAAGGTAATGATTGCCAGTACGCATGTGATTGCAATGTTACCTGTAAGGTTCGCCCCGAAAGGAAAGAAAGGAATCAATCCGAAAAGGTTGTTGAACCAGATAAAGAAGAACGCCGTTAATAAGTAAGGCATATATCTTTTATATTTTACTGATCCGATATTTGGGATAGCCACTTCATCTCTGATGAATACGATTACAGGCTCCATTACTTTACCGATTCCTTTCGGAAGCTGTGATTTTTTATAGTTTCTTGCCATTCCTATGAACACTACTGCCATAAAAATTACTGACAAGAACATTGAAGCTGCATTTTTTGTGATTGATAAGTCAAAAAATACTTCGTTTGATTTTTGCTTTCCGCTAATGATAGAGAATAAAGTTGCTTTTTGAACTCCTTTAGTGGAAACTACCTGTCCGTGCTCTAAAGTATATCCGTCATGTTCATGACCGTGAGCAATGCTGCTTGAAAGAAAAGTATGCCATCCTTCATTATCTTTAATGATCACTGGCAATGGGATTGAAACATGATGCTCTTCGCCACTGTCATCTTTTGTAGTCCATAAATGCCATTCGTTAGAATCGCCAATGTGTTCCATGATCACTTTAGTCGCATTGAAGCCCTTCTCGTCTTCTTTATGCTCTACTTTTTCAGCTACTTTTTCCCCTTCAGTTTCGTGCTGCGCAGTGGCTAAACCACTAATAAACACAAACAAAAATGCGAAAAATAATGAAGAAATTTTTCTGTTCATATCTCTTTTTTAATCGTGTGCAAATATATCGATTTTATTAAACTTTACCAATACTAAAAATTGATTTTTATCATCAAAAAAATCAAGATTTATTAATGAGTTTTATTATAGGCATATATATAAGGAATGACGCTACTACAAAGCATCCGAGCAAAAACAGAAAATTTTCGTTTGTTTTGTCAATAATTAGTAAAGATATCAGCAGCCAAATCACATCTTTAGGAATATTTACCGTAAGAAATCTGAGTCCCGCATTCTCTCTGCCATAAAAATACTTTTTAAATATTATATACACAGCTATGTTAAAAACCGCTACCAATGCTATAACAATAAAAACCTCTAAAAAATTCATGCTGCAAAAATAGAACTATATTTTTTAAGACGGAAGAGATAATAAGGAAGGAAGCTGGAAGTTGCTTTTTCTGCAAATTATAATTTATATTTGTTGGAATTTGCGCAACAGCGATATTCTTCACCAGTTGTATGGGTGTAAGGTGCAAAGATTTTTATCTCCGATAAGATTTTACAGTGCCAAATATTAAGAATTAAGTGTAAAAAATTTGTGCTTTCGGGGTTAAAAAAAATGCCACGGATACCGAATTTTTATTTACTGTGGATTAGCAGATTGGCTGTATATGTTTTGGCTAAAGCCAATGGATTGCTTTTATTATTTAGGCGGACTAAAGTCCACCTCTATTGAATACATTCTACAGACTACAATAAAAGATTTTAATTACACAGATATCTGTTGATGTTTTTCTCTCGCAGATTCAGCAGATTTTACAGCCAGATTAAACCTTATGGGTTTTGGAAACCTATAAGGTTGATCCGATATTTTTCCAAAGATCTTATTTTTCTTAATGTTTCCAAGAATTTCAGTTTCAAAGAAAAAATTCTTTATTAAAAAGACCAACAATTATATTTAATAGCCTTCACTACTTCCCTCTTCCCGCCTCTATCTTCCATTCCTTATTCAAAATCCTTATAATATTAAGCGTATTATACCTGCATTTCTTAAAAATTCCTTATTTTTGCAAACCTATAATTTACAATAAATATGTTTAATAGTTTACAGGATAAATTAGACAAGGCATTACACAATATTTCCGGAAGAGGAAAAATTACTGAAATCAACGTAGCGGAAACCGTAAAAGAAATCCGCAGAGCGCTGGTAGATGCCGACGTTAACTATAAAGTTGCCAAAGATCTTACGAAAAGAGTTCAGGATAAGGCTTTAGGACAGAATGTTCTTACTTCCCTTACTCCGGGACAGCTGATGACAAAAATCGTTCACGATGAATTGGTAGATCTGATGGGTGGTTCTCAGGAAGGAATTAATCTTTCAGGAAAGCCTTCTGTAATTCTTATTGCAGGTCTTCAGGGTTCAGGTAAGACGACTTTCTCTGGAAAACTTGCCAATTATTTAAAAACAAAAAGAAATAAAAAACCGTTATTGGTTGCCTGTGATGTTTATCGTCCTGCAGCGATTGACCAGCTTAAAGTATTAGGAGGTCAGATTGATGTACCGGTTTATACTGAAGAAGGAGCAACCAATCCTTCTACGATTGCAGAAAATGCAATTAATTTTGCTAAATCAAACGGCCACGATGTTGTGATTGTGGATACTGCCGGACGTTTAGCCATTGATGAGCAGATGATGAACGAGATCAAATCCGTACATTACTTCATCAAACCAAACGAAACGCTTTTCGTTGTTGACTCCATGACAGGTCAGGATGCCGTGAACACAGCAAAAGCATTCAACGATGCGCTGAACTTTGACGGGGTTGTTCTTACCAAATTAGACGGGGATACCAGAGGGGGTGCTGCATTAACAATTCGTTCTGTCGTTGAAAAACCTATTAAATTCATCTCTACCGGTGAAAAAATGGAAGCTCTGGATCTTTTTTATCCGGAAAGGATGGCAGACAGAATTCTGGGAATGGGAGACGTTGTTTCCTTAGTAGAAAGAGCTCAGGAGCAGTTTGATGAAGAGGAAGCTAAGAAACTTCACAAGAAAATCGCTAAAAATGAATTTGGTTTTGATGACTTCCTGAAGCAGATCAACCAGATCAAGAAGATGGGTAATATGAAAGACCTTATGGGAATGATTCCCGGGGTTGGAAAGGCGATTAAAGATGTTGAGATCAGTGATGATGCTTTCAAACATATTGAAGCGATTATCTACTCTATGACTCCGGATGAAAGAAGAAGACCTTCTATTATCAACACTCAGAGGAAGCAGAGAATTGCTAAAGGGGCAGGAAGAAAAATTGAAGATGTGAACCAACTGATGAAGCAGTTCGACCAGATGGGTAAAATGATGAAGATGATGCAGGGACCTCAGGGCAAGCAGATGATGCAGATGATGAGCAAAATGCCGAATATGCCTGGAATGGGCGGAATGTTCGGAAAATAATAAGTAATTTTATTTAAAATATAGAATCCGGTTCAGATGTAGACTGCACCCAAAAGTTTAGACAAAATTAAACAATATTATTATATGAAAGAGTTCGGTACTGTACCGGACTCTTTCCTTTTAGATTAAGTCTTATCCTGTCGTTATTGTAGTAATTGATATACTT
>Ga0308157_10000828_pt1 | contig 82767 bp, 71 predicted proteins | sample PhyBR1_FD_201035 | JGI IMG/M metagenome (GOLD analysis project Ga0308157, IMG submission 201035) | Phyllosphere microbial communities from UC Gill Tract Community Farm, Albany, California, United States - DLSLB.R1 | ecosystem: Host-associated > Plants > Phyllosphere > Unclassified | place: USA...
CAGAATCTTTTAATGCTAAAATAAAAGCATTCAGAAATCAATTCAGAGGAGTCAGAAAAGTCGATTTCTTCTTATTTCGATTAACTAAATTATTTGCCTAGTCCCCAACTTTTGAACTTGATCCATTTTGAATCTGTTAATCAATCCTGATTTATAACATAACCATAAAAAAGCTATAAAACAAAAAAAGCTCCTCAGTATGAGAAGCTTTTAGTGCGGATAATAGGACTCGAACCTACACGCCTTGCGGCACCAGATCCTAAGTCTGGCATGTCTACCAATTTCACCATATCCGCGTAATTGTGGGTGCAAAGATAATCATAACTTCCAATATTCAAAGAATTTTTTAAAAAAAATTATTTATTCTATTTTTTGTATTTTTGATTCACAAAAAATTTTGATTTAATGGAAGATATAAAACAATACGTCACAAAACACAAAGATCGGTTTATCAATGAATTAATAGAGCTTTTGAAAATTCCATCCGTAAGTGCCGACACTGCTTTTTCCCAAGATGTCCTCGACACTGCCGATGCCGTTAAAACAAGTTTAGAGAATGCAGGATGTGATTTTGTCGAAATTTGCGATACCGCTGGCTACCCAATCGTATATGGTGAGAAAATAATCGACCCTAAATTACCCACCATCTTAGTTTATGGGCATTATGATGTTCAGCCTGCTGATCCATTGGAGCTATGGACATCTCCTCCTTTTGAACCAATAATAAAGAAAACTGAAATTCATCCCGAAGGTGCAATTTTTGCCAGAGGATCCTGTGACGACAAAGGTCAAATGTACATGCACGTAAAAGCTTTTGAATATATGATTCAAAGCAACTCTTTACCTTGCAACGTGAAATTCATGATTGAAGGCGAGGAAGAAGTAGGCAGTGTCAACTTAAAAAATTTTGTAGAAAACAATACCGAGAAACTGAAAAATGATGTGATTTTAATTTCTGACACTGGGATGATTTCCAATCAACAACCTTCAATTACTACTGGTCTTAGAGGATTGAGTTATGTTGAAGTCGAAGTTACTGGTCCAAATCGTGATTTACATTCTGGATTATATGGTGGCGCAGTGGCTAATCCTATTAATATTTTAGCCAAAATGATTGCTCAACTGCACGATGAAAACAATCATATTACTATTCCTGGCTTCTATGATAATGTCCAAGAACTATCTGTAGCGGAAAGAGCCGAAATGGCTAAAGCCCCTTTCAATCTTGACAATTACAAGAAAGCATTAGACCTAAACGATATTTATGGCGAAAAAGGATATGTAACCAATGAACGAAATTCAATTCGTCCAACACTGGATGTGAATGGAATTTGGGGAGGATACACAGGAGAAGGCGCAAAAACCGTTATCGCCAGCAAGGCTTTCGCCAAAATCTCCATGCGTTTAGTTCCAAATCAGGACTGGGAGGAAATCACAGAACTTTTTACCAAACATTTCATCAACATTGCGCCTGCAGGCGTTACTGTAAAAGTTACACCTCATCACGGCGGTCAAGGATATGTGACTCCAATCGACAGTATTGGCTATCAGGCAGCTAATATGGCATATACCGAAACTTTTGGAATTCCAGCCATTCCTGTGCGTTCCGGAGGAAGCATTCCTATTGTGGCGTTGTTCGAAAAAGAGCTAAAAAGCAAAACAATATTAATGGGTTTTGGACTAGACAGCGATGCCATCCATTCACCAAACGAACATTTCGGGATTTTTAATTATCTGAAAGGAATTGAAACCATTCCGTTATTTTACAAATACTTTGTAGAGCTTTCTAAATAATTTTTAATTCAATACAATTCGAAATCCGTTCAGCAATGAGCGGATTTTTTTATGACAATTAATGAGAATTAGGAGCTATTTCCTGCTATTCGTTTCAATCTTGTGGGCTGAACACCCGCCCACAAGGATTTCCACTACTATCAGGGCTAGTGGCTTTAGGCTTCATAATTAACTCATTTTAAATATGATAATCATTAAAAAAACAATCAAAAATTTGTTTTTCAAAATTTTTATTCTACATTTGTAGAGTAATATCTATAACTGTAGAGCAAAAATGAATAAAATATTACTTTTTATAATGATGCTGATTTCATTTTTCGCTTGTAAACCTCAATTGGTTAATCAAAAAATTGACAAAAAGAAAGAAGGCAAATGGGTTAATTTATATATTCAAGATACTATCGAATATAAATCATTTGAATATTATAAAAATGATGAACCAATAAAAAAATGGAAATCTTATATAAACAAGAAAAAATATAAAATTGAAAAATATAAAAACGGAATCTGTTTCGTAAAAGTGTATCATCAAAACGGAAAGATAGAATCAAAAGGAAGAACTAAACTTGAAATCGATAATCAGAAATTTCATTGGTTTTATTTTGGAGATTGGAAATATTATGATAAAAATGGCAAGCTCATTTCTACAAGAAAATACGATTACGGAAAATTCATTTCGGAAACAAAAACAAATTAAAAAAACAAATAAGATGCAACTAACAAACTCTGAAGAACAATTGATGGAACACCTTTGGCAACTCGAAAAGGCATTCATGAAAGATTTACTCGAAGCCTATCCAGAACCAAAGCCCGCAACAACAACGGTTGCAACTTTACTCAAGCGAATGATTGATAAAAAATTTGTTGCATATAACGAATTTGGAAATTCAAGAGAATATTATCCACTAGTCAAAAAAACGGATTATTTCTCGAAACACGTAAACGGTTTGATTAGTAATTTCTTTAATAATTCGGCTACACAGTTTGCTTCTTTCTTTACCACCGAAACTAATTTATCAACTTCGGAATTAGAAGAACTCAAAAAAATTATCGATTCACAAATTCAAAAAAAGAAAAAATGATAACATATCTTTTAAAATCAGGAACACTGCTATTAGTTTTTTACACCATATATAGATTATTGCTGAAAAATGAAAAAATGTTGCGTTTTAATCGTATCTATTTACTTGTGAGTTTAGTTTTTAGTCTCTTAATTCCGTTACAACTTATTTCTTTTAAATCTTCTACTCCAAGTAAATTAAAATTTGTTCAATTAGATGAAATAGCCATTCAGAAAAGTAGTCAAAACTTAACATCATTTGTTGAAAATCTAAACTTAAACAATGTCATACTTTCTATTTATGCGATAGTTGTTTTAGCATTGACTATTCGTTTCATTATGAATTTGTTTTCATTGTACAATAAAGCGACAAAAAATGAAGTCCAATTTGTAAAAGGTGAAAAAATTGTTCTAATAAATGAGCCAGTTTTACCTCATTCCTTCTGGAATACAATTTTTATAAATAAAGGAGAATTTGAAGATGGTAAAATTTCAGCTGAATTAATAGCGCACGAAAAAGCACATTTAGACCAAAAACACACTCTAGACATTCTATTTATTGAGATTCTTCAAATCATTTTTTGGTTTAATCCATTAATTATTTTCTACAAAAGAGCCCTTAAACTCAATCATGAATTCTTGGCAGATGAAGCGGTAAATAACCAATTTGGAGAAGTTACCAAATATCAATCATTATTACTTGAGATTGCAACTAACAAAACAAATATCACTTTGGCAAGTAACATAAATTATTTAATAACTAAAAAACGTTTTCTTATGATGACAAAAAAAGAATCTCCTACAAGAATAGTATTCAAAGCAGTTGGTATTGGAATTATTTCCATTGTAATATTGGTTGTATTTAGTACTAATGGTAATGCTCAAGAAAGTAATACAAAAGACCAAAATGAAATTGTAAAAAATCTTGCTGATGTAGAAGTTAAACCGACTTATCCAGGTGGAATTGAAAATTTTTATAAATTATTTTCAGAAAACTTCCAAACTCCCAAAACTCCAGATAATATCAAAGTTAAAGGAAAAGTTTTTGTGAGTTTTATCATAGAAAAAGATGGCTCATTATCAGAACTTAAAATAATGAGAGATGCTTTTGGATATGGAGCAGGAGAAGAAGCGCTTAGAGTTTTAAAACTATTGCCTAGATGGAATCCTGGTCAATCTCAAGGGATGCCAGTGAGAATAAGGTATCAACTACCTATATCCGTTCAATCAAAGTAAGAAGAAAAAATCCGCTTCTGGAAAAACGGAAGCGGAAAATTAATTAAAAACCTTATCAGGATTATAACCTACATACGGCATTACTTGTTCATTAAACACAACGCCATATTCTTCCAGTTCTTTCAAAATTGGGAGATACACTTCTTTCTTAATAGGAAGTTGGACACCAGGAGTTATAATTTTTCCATTCAATATTAATAAAGTCGCCATAGCCACAGGCAATCCAACACTTTTGGCCATCGCAGTATACGTTTGGTCTTCACCAAGACAGACCATTTTTGAATCGATTTGCTTTTCTTTTCCATCCAAGATAAATCCAAACTTGTGATACATCACAATCATATCCTTGTCATTTGGTTTTAAAGTCCAACTATCAGTCAAGATTTTTTCGAGGATTTGCGCAGGAGTAGCATCTTTCAACCCCACTTTTTTATTGGGATTGAATAAATCCAATTCCAAAAGTTTGTCCCACATGATATCATCTTGATCAATCTTGAGAATCAAACGCATTTTTATCTCAACCGAATCCGTTGGATGGTATGGCAGGAATGAATTAACAAATTGTCGGTAACTCATATTCTCCGAATTTTCCATAACATAACTATCATCTGTCATTCCCAATTGCACAAACATATTCCAAGCTTTCGAAAAACCAACTCTCCGAATAGTTCCTCTATATAAGGTAAGCACATCGTCTAATCCATAAACACTTCTGTATTTAAGAGAATCCCTATTTGGGTAGGCTTCAAATTTACCATAATCCTCTACTTCCAAAAATTCGGTTCTACGAAACAAATTCACATACGGAATGTATTTATAGGTTCCTTCCTGTATAAATTTAGCGGTTCCGCCTTGTCCTGCGAGAACTACATTTCTTGGCGCCCAAGTAAATTTATAGTTCCATAAATTAGTATCCGATTCTGGTGCTACAAGACCGCCACAGAAAGATTCAAACAAAAGCATTTTACCGCCTTGCTCCCGAATTTCATCAATCACTTTCATCGCACTCATGTGGTCAATTCCGGGATCAAGACCAATTTCATTCATAAAAATCAAATTATTTGCTTTGGCAGCCTGATTTAATTCCTGCATCGCATCACTAATATAGGAGGCCGTTACAAGATGTTTTTTATAAACAATACAATCCTTTGCTACTTCTATATGAAGATGGGCCGGCAACATCGAAATAACTATATCTGATTTCTGAATTGCTGTTTTTCTTTGATTTTCATCAAATATATCCAAAGCAATTGGTGTTGCATTAGAATGATTATTTGTCTTTTTTTGGGCTAGAGCCAAAGATAAATCTCCTATAATAAGATGCAAATTCTCAGAAACCGATTTATTTAAAAGATATTGTATCAATGATGAAGCAGATCGTCCTGCTCCTATAACTAAAATTGTTCTCATAAATGTTTAATTCAAGATTCAAACCCTTTACCAAGATCCAATACCTTAATTTAGAATCAAATTTAAAAAATAAAAATACAACACAAGTATGTATTCCTGTTGCATTTATAACAATAGTTTTCAAAAACCTTTAATTTAGGAAGCAATTTTATTAAAATAAATGCAATAGAAGGTTTCAGCAAATTTAAATGCTAAACGGATTCAAAAGTCATGTTAAATGTTTTTAGTTTAATGAATATATAAAATACTTTTGCCGTACATTAAATAATAAGAAATGGATAAGAAAATAATCTCAACAGCTGCTATTTTTGGAATGATTGCAATAATTCTTGGTGCTTTTGGAGCGCATGGCCTAAAAAAAATCCTCACTTTTGAACAGCTTTCCACCTTCGAAACAGGTGTTCGATACCAGATGTATCATGCTCTATTTTTATTATTTATTGGAACAACTACACTAATCAATCAAAAATTAAAAAAAACAATTCTCAATTTGACCATAATTGGAATTGTATTTTTCTCAGGCTCCATTTATCTTTTGGCTACCAATTCATTAACTCCAATTGATTTTAAGGTAATTGGCTTCATTACTCCAATTGGAGGGCTATTTCTTATTGTTTCATGGTTTTTATTATTTTTTGACTTAATAAGACCTATAAAAAAGAAAAATAAAATATAATGAAGTTATAAAAGAAAAATTATACTTTTGCAGTAAAATAGACAACACTCGCAAAAATATATTTTTTATGGACAATTACGCTTTAGTTACGAAATCGATTTCGTTAAAAGAACTGGGAATTGAAAACGCTACAATTCAATATCAACTAAGCCCGAATGAATTACATGATATTACGATTCAGGCAAGACAGGGACGTGAAAGCAACACAGGAGCATTGGCCATAAATACTGGCGAATTTACAGGACGTTCCCCGCAAGATCGTTTCATCGTGAGGGACAGCATTACAGAGGATAAAGTATGGTGGGGTAACATAAATATCCCTTTTGAGCCAGCAACTTTTGATGCACTTTATAAAAAGGTTACCGCCTATTTATCCAATAAGGAAATTTTTGTCAGGGATTCTTATGTTTGTGCCGACCCAAATTATAAATTAAATGTACGTGTAATTACCGAAACTGCTTGGGCAAATTTATTCTGCCACAACATGTTTTTAAGACCCATTACAGACGAACTTACAAGCTTTACACCAGAATGGACTGTGATTTGCGTACCTGGATTTTTAGCGGATCCTGCTGTTGATGGAACACGTCAGGGCAATTTTGCCATTTTGAATTTTACAAAAAAAATAGCGTTAATTGGTGGAACGGGCTATACCGGCGAGATGAAAAAAGGAATCTTTTCGGCATTGAATTTTATCCTGCCTGTATTTAAAAATACCTTACCAATGCACTGCAGTGCCAACGTTGGCAAAGATGGAGATACCGCCATATTCTTTGGATTATCCGGAACTGGAAAAACAACCTTATCTGCCGATCCTAAAAGAAAACTAATTGGTGATGATGAACATGGATGGACGAATGAAAATACTGTTTTCAATTTTGAAGGTGGCTGTTATGCCAAAGTAATCAACCTTACCGAAGAAAATGAGCCAGATATTTTTAGAGCTATCAAAAAAGGAGCTATCCTCGAAAATGTTGTTTTTAAATCAGGTACAAACGAAGTTGATTTTGAAGATATTTCGATTACACAAAACACAAGAGTTAGCTATCCTATTGAGCATATCGATAATATTCAGCCCTGTTCTATTGGTCAAAATCCAAAAAACATCTTTTTTCTAACAGCTGATTCATTCGGTATTTTGCCTCCAATTTCAAAACTCACTGCTGGTCAGGCTGCTTACCATTTTATATCAGGATACACTGCAAAAGTTGCAGGAACCGAAGCGGGTGTAACAGAACCTCAACCTAATTTTTCAGCCTGTTTTGGTGCACCATTTATGCCTTTGCATCCAACAAAATATGCCGAAATGCTAAGCACAAAAATGAAAGAAGCCAATGTAAAAGTTTGGCTAATCAATACTGGATGGACTGGTGGGCCTTATGGAACTGGAAACCGAATGAAATTGAAATACACTCGTTCCATGATTACCGCAGCATTAAAAGGAGAATTAGATTCGGTTGAGTTTGTAAATCACGACGTATTTGGAATTGCTATTCCGCAATCTTGTCCAGAGGTTCCAAGTGAGATTTTAAACCCCAGAAATACTTGGGAAAATCCAGAATTATACGATACCAAAGCTATAGAATTGGCTTATAAGTTCGAAGCTAATTTTGTAAAATTCAAAGAGTTTGCCAATACAGAAATATTAGCAGGCGCACCCATAATAAAATAAAGGCAATTATTAATTCAAACTAAAAAAAGCTGTTCGTCATGAACAGCTTTTTTGTTGGATATCATCTTGAGAAATTCCAGGGTTATGGAAGAGATGGCTAGAGTAATAGGATAAATTAAACTCCGCTCAAGATGACAAGGATTTATTTATTTTTGGCTCCATCAATACGTTGCTGGATCAAATCCCAGGCATAATAATGAAAAGTCATTCCGTTACTCATAGCTACAAAAAGACCGTTTTTAAATTGACCGCCCAGATTAATGCTCGTCACATCTGCACCATCGCATTCAATTGTAGAAGTAGGAATCTCGGCCAATAAGGGATAATTGTTTGGATTTCCATTCGCTCCTTCTCTTGGATATACCATAAAAGTATTTGCTTGTTGATTGGATACCAATATATAACCAGTTGTGGCAGTCGTTTTATAAATCGCAATCCCCTCGTTATCTGCTTTAAAATCTTTTTGACCAAAAAGAGCTAACTCCTTATTGTCATTTAAGGCAGGATTAGCATTGTATTTCCTTATTCCGAATTGCTCGTCACAATACAAGACTGTTCCCAATTCGTTATCAACTGCAATGGCTTCAATCTCTTTCTTTCCGCTGTAATCGCCAAATTTTCTAACAACTGTGGCTGTTGCTATTTTTCCTGAACCCGAAAGTTCATATTGCCATAAATAACTTCCCGGAGGACCCGATTTTCTTCCCACAATAGCAAAAATCTTCTTGTCACTTGGACGTGTGTACAATGCAATTCCCATTGGATCACGCAATGCTTCTCCCTCAAAAACGGGAATACCACCGTTGTCAATCGGATTTAAATCAGGTAGCCTAAAAATTCTTATCGTATTGCTTTCACGTTCTGTCGTTACGGCAACATCAACTTTTGCACCATCAATAACTAAACCATAAGCGATGTCAACATTGTTTGGACGTTTTAACGGAATTGATTTTTTAATAATTTTTCCATCCAAATTAAAAGCATACAAACCGCCGTCCGTATCTTTATCAGTACCAATAATAATACTTTTTGAAGCATCTGTAGGATGAATCCAAATCGAAGGATCATCTGTATCGTGAGGCAAAGCTTCGGTAACTATTGTTGGTTTTACGGCATTTTCGGCAACGGGAGCTAATTTGGAGCTTTTGCAAGCTGCCAATAAAACGCTTAAAAACAAAAATCCCAGTATAGATTTATTTTTCATTATGATTGTTTTAATACCATTAGACAGAGCTGTTAAGCCCTGTCTAATTTATGAATTATATAAATTGATTATTACAAATCGAATTTCAGACCTAAATTGTATCTCGCCTGATAATATTCAGCTTGTTTGGTATTTGATTGAACACCTTGATAATAGCGTAATGGCTGATTTGTTATATTGTTCGCTTCCGCAAAAACACGAAGCTTTGATGTAATTTTATAAGAAGCATTCGCGTCCAAAAATAACTGTTTGTCATAATAGCTGTCATTGTAAGCTTCCGATCCCAATTCATCTAAATAATCTGATGTGAAATTTGTCGAAATTCTGGCAGAAAAACGTTTATTTTCCCAAGACAAAGAACCATTAAACATATGCGGAGCCGTTCCAGGAAGACTAATATCTTTTCTTTCGTTTCCATCTTCATCAGCAATTCCTTTTGCCTCAGATTTGGTATAAGTATAGTTTAAATAAATTCCGAAACCTTTTAAAAATTTACTTTCGAAGAAATCTAACTGACGCTGAAATGCAAATTCAAAACCATATACATTAACAGTTTCACCATTTTTAGGCTGTACAAATGACCATTTTTCACCAACTGGAATTGGATTTGTCTGACTTGGAAAATCAGCTGCAAATTTTTCGGCTGTGTATTGATTATCACTGTAATTATAAATAAAATCATGTAATTTTTTATAGAAAACACCACCCGAAATTAATCCAACAGACTTGAAATAATTCTCAGCCATGAAATCATAATTGTAAGCATAAGTTACATCCAGATTTGGATTTCCGGCAGTAATTTCTTTGTCGGCAGCAATATTATTAACATACGGAGCCAATGCATAATAATTTGGCCTTGCCAAAGCTGTAGTTGCTGCAGCTCTCAAAATCAAATCTTTTGTGGCATTGTATTGAAAGGTTAAACTTGGCAATACATTTGTATACGTATTAGTATTGTTTACCGTTGTTTCTAATTTTTCTTCATCCAAAACACGGTTTCCCGTATAATCGATATGAGTATTTTCGACACGGAAACCAACAACCATTGAAAACTTATCATTAAAATCCTGATCCCATCTAATGTAAGCTGCGTAGATATTTTCCTTGGCATTATAATTTGTTGTCAAATATTCTGCTGGATCAGTTTCCTTGTCAAACAATGATGCATTGTTCAAATCCAAACCTCCTAAATAATTTGCCGAAGCAAAAGTTCCCGGTACGTATTGACTTCCTGGATTAAAATCCTTCCCGTCAAAATAACTTGTTTCAACTTGTGACAATAATTTCATCCCATCTCCTGTAGGCTCATAGGCATAAAAAATATTGTCTCTCTTTTTTTCTTTCAAACGAAGTCTAAGTCCTGTTCTGATTCTTCCTTTTTCTGATGGAATAATCGTAAAAGGAAAACGAACATTTACTTTTGCTCCAAACTCACTTTCGCTGGTATCATCTGTATTTTCGGTAACCGAATCAAATTTGAATTTATCCAAGGCCTCTCCTTCCGTAGTAATCAAAGGAAATCTAGTGTCGGATAAATCCTGAGTCATATCCAAACCTTTTTGACGGTATTCTATATAACGCTCTTCTGGGCGGTATTCTCTTGCATTGGAATAATTCGTTGACCAGTCCAAATCTAATTTGGAACCAATTAAATGCTCTCCACGAAGCGAATAATTCTGCACTCGTTGGTCTTCCAATCTTCTGCTTTTATTTCTGTCATTATCAACTCCACCTTTTGTCTGACGCTTTACACGACCTTCAAAACCAACAATCTTAGATTTATTAACAGCATCATAAATAGCTTCAATATCATCATAAGTCGTTCTAAAACGGTTCTCTCTATCGTCTCTCCAATTGTAAATCGCATTGGCAAAAATGGTATTGTTTTCATTAAATTTATAATCCAAGGCAAACGAACCACTTCTGCGGATACGCTGCACGTCATATTTTCTAATTTCTGAAGCCTGTAGATATTGATTCCTAAATTCGTCTTTTACCCATTCGTTCTCGATATTATCAGAACCATAATCCACATTGTTATACGATCCACTGAAAACAGCTCCCAGTTTATTGTCAAAAAAACGATTCCCGTAGATTAATCCTGCCGTAAAACTAGCCTTGTCACGGATGGGTAAATAACCTCCAGCAAGAGTTGCAGAGATTCTTTCTCCGTTTGGAGAAGAACGTGTCACTAAATTTACAGAACCTCCGATGGCATCAGCATCCATATCAGGAGTCAATGTTTTACTAACTTGTATGGTAGAAATCATATCAGATGGAATTAAATCCATTTGTACATTTCTGTTATCACCTTCGGCAGACGGAATTCTGTCTCCGTTCAAGGTAACCGAGTTTAACGATGGAGCCAAACCTCTTATAATAATATTTCTGGCTTCGCCCTGATCATTTTGCATCGTGATACCTGGTACACGTTTTAAGGCGTCTCCAACATTGGCATCAGGAAAACGCCCCACTTGGTCAGAAGAAATAACGTTTCCAATATTTTTATTATTTTTTTGTTGATTCAATGCTTTGGCTTGACCTTTTAAATTATCACCAACAACAACTTCGTTCAACTCAGTTCCCGAAACTTTCAGAGAAAAATTAAGAACATTGTTTTTTCCTGCCATTACTGTTATTTGTTGCGTTATGGGTGTATAACCAATATACTTGACAGAAACCTGATAAGTACCAGCATTTATATCAAGAAATTCATAATTTCCCGTGTAATCGGAAGTGGTGTATTTGTTTTCGCCAACAATTACAATCATTGCGCCTGGCAAAGAAAGTTTGTCGTCAGCGTCAAAAACTTTTCCAGATAATATTGCTTTTTGAGCATAACCCGATAAGGTCAATAAAAAGAGTGTTACTGCTAAATAAAAATTTTTCATTGTTTTTTGTTTGAATTTTGGTTGCAAAACTAAAACTCAAGCATTACTAAAATCGATAAAAAAAATTAACATACAGTTATGATTTCAACATAAAATAGAGAACTATTAATATTAAAATAACCTTAACAAGTTGTAAGACAATCCCGTTCAATAAAAACTGAATGACTATTTGTGTGAGAATCAAAAAATTGGCTTTACATTTGCATATCAAATCAATCAAAAATCAATCAATCATGTTAAAACAATTCTTCATTCTGTGTTCAGGCGCAGACAAACCGCTGCTAGAAGGCTGCTCCGAAGGCGAACAAACCAAATATGTAGGTATTGGCGCAACCGTGTTTTTTACTGCCGTTATGGCTTTTATCGCCAGCGCTTATGCACTTTTCACCGTTTTCGACAATATAATTCCAGCAATTCTTTTTGGATTCGTTTGGAGTTTGCTCATTTTTAATCTGGATCGTTTTATTGTTTCCACCATTCGAAAAAGAAACAATTTTGCCAGTGAATTTCTTCAAGCGACACCACGAATAATTTTAGCGATTATTATTGCTATCGTAATCTCAAAACCATTGGAAATTAAAATTTTCGAAAAGGAAATCAATACCGTTTTATTGAAAGAGAAAAACGCCATGGCTTTGAATAATAAAAAAGAGGTAGCCAATTATTTCAAATCGGATTTGGATAAAAATAAATCTGACATCAAAAACCTAAAAGCCGAAATCGCCAATAAAGAGAAAGAAGTAAACTCCCTTTATCAAACTTATATTCAAGAAGCAGAAGGAACCGCCGGAACAAAATTAATGGGCAAAGGCCCCGTGTTTAAGGAAAAAATTGCCAAACACGATTTAGCAAAAAAAGAATTGGATACCATTCAAAAAAACAATTTGTCCAAAATTGCCATTCTTGAAAAAAGCAACAAAACACTTCAAACCGATTTAGATAAAAAAGTCACCGAAACCCAACCAATTATTGATGGTTTTGATGGTCTAATGGCACGAATCAATGCGTTGAATAAATTGCCTTCGATTCCTTCTTTTTTCATAATGTTGCTTTTCCTGGCGATTGAAACCTCTCCTATTATTGCCAAATTATTATCTCCAAAAGGCGAATACGATTTTAAACTGGAGGATTTGGAAATGGCCCTAAAAACTACGTTGGATCAAAATAAATACCAACGTGAGCTGTTAGTCAAAACCAATTCCTCGATGCATGACAAAGTTTATGAAGACATTGCACAGGACAAAAGGCTCTACGACTTGCAACGTAAAAATGCAGAAGAATTACTCGAACTGCAATCAAATGGTTTTTTAGAAAAGCAAAAACAGACGCTTTAATCAAAATCAACTTTAATGACAATTTCAATTATCTTTTTGTTTTTTGAAATTGTCATTGAAATTACAAAACTCACAAGAAGACTCTATTTCCCTCATCAATACTGATTTTTGGATTACTTCAATCTTATTTGCTTTTTTCTTTAGAAAAGCAAAATGGACGAAACTTCCTTTAAGTACCTCAAAACTTCTGCTACTGAAAATTAATTTGTCTTTTTTCTAATTCAAAGCAATAATTCATTTAGAAACTCGCTTTTAATTTATGGATGTATCCTATATGTAGATACACCACATTTATGGAATACGAGCAGGAAAACAATACTCTCATTTGTATCATACAATACACACAAGAACTATTCGTTAGATCCCAAAATAATTTATTATCAAAAATCAAGTTATAATTAAACCTTTTTGATAAAAATATGTCAAACAAATGACTCCATATTATTTAAACGATTTTGCTATGAATCAGAATACACTTTGGTCACTTCGCTTGGGTTTCTCTAATAAGGAAGCGTCAAAAATTGCTCAAAAAGGATTAGCATCTTTTCTTGAAAATTCATTTAAAGCTTCTTTTGATACTTCGATCCCTTCTTTTTTGGATGATAGTCCGAAAACAATAATCGAATTGCAACAGCAACGAGAACTTTACAAGAATGGCACTCCAGAACAAAAAAAGGAAGGTCAAAAAAAAGAGCGACAAACCTCGGATGAAATGAAAGCATGGTGGATTGACAAAATGGCCACCTCCGAGTTTCCGCTTCGCGAAAAAATGACTTGTTTTTGGCATAACCATTATGTGTCAACATTTCCAAAAGTAAAAGTGAATTATTGGATTTTTCAACACAATCAAATTTTAAGAAAAAACGCTTTTGGCAATTTCAAAACATTGACCAAAGACATTGTTAAAAGCAATGCAGTAGTGCGTTACCTCGACAATACTGATAACAGAAAAGGAAAAATCAACGAAAATTTAAGCAGGGAATTACTGGAGCTTTTCACACTTGGCATCGGAAATTATACTGAACAAGATATAAAAAATGGAGCCAAAGGCTTAGCTGGACTTGGCATTGGAGAAGAAAGTGCCGTATACCGACCAAAAATTGAAGATAACGAAGAGTTCATTTATTTTGGGAAAAAAGGCAATTTTAAAATTGACGAAATGATCGATATTATTTTCGAACAACCCAACATTCCTTATTTAATTACCCGTAAAATATTAAAATGGTTTATTTATGATAATCCAAAAGAAGAATTGGTTCGATATTATGGTGATTATTTCAAGAAAGAAAATTTTGAAGTCAAACCCTTATTGACTAAAATCTTTACCGAAGAGTTTGCCAAAAACAATGCTGGTTCCAAAATAAAAAATCCGTTAGAGTATATTTTACAATTGATGAACGAACTCAATGTTGAAAATCCCAACGAGAAATTAATCACCAATTTTCTAAAAACTCAAGCAATGGATTTATACAACCAGCCTAATGTAAAAGGATGGGACGGTGGAAATTCTTGGCTTACTTCGCAGGTTTTTTTACAGCGAAACAATGTTGCCGATTTACTTTGTAACGGAAAAAATTTAGTTAGGACAAAAAAGCTAAATGATGAAAATGCAATGATGAATCAAAATCCAACTCGTCAACTTAAAGTAAGACTGGATTGGAACAAAGAAGGAAATAACAAGGAAATTATAGCCGAACTCAAAGATCGTTTACTGTTTCAAACTGATAGTAATACACAACAAGATTTTGAAAAAATATTAAAATATGATTTTGACAGCAAAACTGAAGGTTCGGAAAATGCGGTATTGCGACTATTTAATTTTATGGTAAAAGTCCCAGAATTTCAATTAATATAACAAGTTAGTACAATTTTGAAGATGAATACTTTTTAATTGTACGCAAGAGAACTTATCTAAATAAAAAAAAGAAATGAAAATTAGTGGCTTAGTTATCACTTTTAATGAAGAGAGAATGATTGGCAAGTGTATAGATGCACTTTTTAGGGTTTGTGATGAAGTGATTATAGTTGATTCATTCAGTAAGGATAAAACGGTAGAAATAGCAAAGGAAAAAGGGGCAATTGTGATAGAACAATCCTTCCTTGGTGATGGGCCTCAACGTTCACATGGATTAGCATTTTGCAAAAATGATTGGATTCTCAATTTGGATGCAGATGAATTTTTGGACAAGGATGCTGAAAATTATATTTCGGAAGGAAAATATTTAAAAGGCAATTTTGATGGATTGAGCTTTCGTGTCAAAAATTTTTTAGGTGATAAATTAATAGATTTTGCGGGCTGGTATCCAGATCATAAAGTGCGTTTTTTCAATAAAACAACAGCGAGACCTTCAAATGCCAAAGTTCATCAAACAATTATTACTACCTATGAAAAGAAAGTTCCTGTGCATATATTACATTATGGTTGGGATTCATTAGATCAAATCATTGCCAAAAAGAATCAATATTCAAGCTGGCATGCCCAACAACTTTATGATGAAGGAGTAAGAGTGGGCGTGTTTAAACCTATTATTAACGGAATCGTGGCATTTGTTCGATGCTATTTTTTCAAAAAAGGTTTTCTAAATGGAGTGGATGGATTAACGCTTTCAATTATACAAAGCTATTTTTCCTTTACAAAATATTACAAACTAATTAAAATTCAGAAAAAAAATGAAATTTCACCATTTGTTTTAACGTTTAATCCTGATGTCAAATAAATACTACAAATCGAAAGTAAAAAAACCATTTTTTGATTATACCATATAACTTTTCAACTTTTAAGACTTATTATTATGGACAGAAGAAAATTTTTAACGCTAACAGGAACATTTACAGGAGGCACTCTCCTATTGCCTGATTTTTTATACTCTTTTGGCTCACAAACTAATTTGGTTTTAGGCGAACAATGTGTGGTTTTTGTTCAATTAAATGGAGGAAATGATGGTTTAAACACTTTTATCCCATTTGAAGACGCTCTTTATTATAATGCACGTCCAACAATTGCTATCTCAAAAACCGAAGTTTTAAATTCTGGAAAAGGAATGGCATTCCATCCTGCCTTGACAGGATTTGCGAATATGCAGCAAAGTGGTGATTTGTCAGTTATACAAAATGTGGGGTATCCAAATCCCGTTCGTTCTCATTTTAGAAGTCAGGAAATTTGGCAAACTGCACCAACAAATCAGGAATACCTCAACGAAGGCTGGCTAGGCCGCTATCTTGATTTGCAATGCAAGGAACACCAACCTACGGCAGGAATTAACATTGACACCATTGATAATTTGGCCTTAAAAGGTGATGAACCCAACTCAATTACCGTAAAAGATCCAGACCGATTCAAGACTAAAAACAAATTGGAAAACGATGGACAACTATCGAATAATCCTCAACTCGATTTTGTTCGAAAAGTGGCAAATACAGTTGTAGAAGGTTCTGAGGATATTCAGGTAGCATTGACAAAATCGGCAGCTTCAGATGTCGTTTATCCAAAGACGGGACTTGCCAAAAGCTTGGAATGGATTTCGAAATTGATAAAAGGAAATTTGAATTCCAAAGTCTATTATACTTCACTTGGCGGTTTTGACACTCATGACAATCAGCTTTCGATACACAAAAACAAATTAACCGAACTAAACGATGCCGTTTATAGTTTTTACCAAGATTTGAAAAAATCACAGCAATTACAAAATGTTACAATTGTTGTCTTCTCCGAATTTGGACGTCGTGTTAAAGACAATGGACGAGGAACCGATCACGGAACAGCAGCCCCAATGTTTATTATCGGTGGAAATAACCGCGGTAAAATCATTGGAGAAAACCCAAATCTTACCGACTTGGACAACGGAGACTTGAAGCATCAAATAGATTTTAGAAGTGTGTACGCGTCTATTTTGAAAAACAAACTGGATTTTGATTATACCAAGATTGGAATACAAAATAAAGCCTTGCAGGGTTTATTCTAAAAACTGTTACAACACAATTCTTGCAAATACGTGAAGTCACAAAGTTAAAATCAGATTTCTTTGTGACTTCTCGTTTTTGTAAAAGTAAATTAAGCAGTTTGCTTCTTTCGCTTGTAATGGAGTTGAACCAACCCAGTTTCAAATGTTTTTGTTGCTACATGCTCCAGTTGCAGTTCGGGTCTTCCGTCCTTAAAAAGTCGGGTTCCATTACCAAGTAATACAGGAACAACCGAAATGATAAACTCATCGATCAGGTCATTTTTCAACAGCTCGTTGATTATTTCGGCTCCACCATCACAATAGATATTTTTTCCGTTTTCACTTCTTAACTGCTCTATTAATTCCGTGAGATTTCCTGTGTAGAACTTAGTTTTTCCAACATTTGGTCTTTCTGTTCTTGTAATGACATATACGTCTCTCTCTCCATTATCATAATGTGAGCTGCCAATCTCCTTCAACACCCAATCGTATGTTTTTCGACCAAGTAATAGAGTATCAATAGTGGAAGTAAATGCTGCATAACCATAATCTTCACCTTCTTTTTCTACTAATTTCAAAAAACTAAGGTCATCATTCGGTTTTGCGATGTAACCGTCCAAACTTGTCGCTATAAAAACTGATATTTTTCGCATTTTTCTTAATTGTGTTGTTTGTGATATTGTTGACAATTTTTTGCCCTTCTTCCAAAAATATTTCTGAATCAAGTAACCCAAAAAGCCCCCCACTCAGTACTAAACTAATAATTATAATTCCTGTAATGTCCTATTCAGGTGAAAAGTCTGAGGCTATTCCCGTTTTAATTTAAATTTAATTGTTAAAACCCTTATCTGTCTTATTTACATTCAATGAAATTTATTCCAATTCAAATATATGTAGTTTTCTAACAATCTCATCTCTTTGATATCAATCATTATACGTTTCCAGATCATTCACGCTGAAAGCGTAAAAATTAATAAATTGTTAAAAATTAAATTGTACACAATTTAATAAAATAATCTTTCTATCTTTGTCAAAAGAATTTTAAAAATGGAGAACAAAAACTTTTTAAAACTAGACAATCAATTATGCTTTCCCCTTTATGCGGTTTCAAGGCAGATTACTCAAATATACCAACCCTTATTAAACGAATTGGACATTACTTATCCGCAATATTTGGCATTATTGACTTTGTGGGAAAACGGCACACAAACAGTCAATCAAATTGGCGAAAAACTATTGTTGGATAGTGGCACACTTACGCCCTTGTTAAAAAGATTGGAACAAAAAGAAGTTGTTAGCAGAAAAAGAAGTTCCCTCGATGAGCGAGTTGTTGAAGTTTCATTGACGGATAAAGGAAATCTTCTTAAAGAAAAAGTAGAATGTATTCCAATGAAAATGTTTGAAAAACTGGGAATTTCGGTCGAAGAAGCTGAAACTCTAAAAATAATTTTAAGTAAAATTTTAAATAACAAAAATAAATAATATACAATGAAAGCAATTTATACTGCCGTTGCAACGGCTACAGGAGGAAGAAATGGACATGTAAAATCAGACAATGGTGTTTTGGATGTACAAGTAAGAATGCCAAAAGCATTAGGTGGATTAAACGATGATTTCACCAATCCGGAACAACTTTTTGCCTCTGGTTATTCTGCCTGTTTTGATAGTGCGCTGAATCTTGTTATCAAACAAACCAAAGTAAAAACGGGGGAAACAACCGTAACATCAAAAGTAAGTATCGGACAAATTGAAAACGGAGGTTTTGGACTTGCAGTAGAAATGTCTGTAAATATTCCTGGGGTCAGCCTTGAAGAAGCTAATGAATTAGTAGAAAAAGCACATCAAATTTGTCCTTATTCAAATGCGACCAGAAATAATATTGAGGTGAATTTGATTGTAACAAACAATTAAAAATCATTCTCTTTAAAAGAAAAAGCACACAGGAATTTTTAGTTTTCTGTGTGCTTTTTTATTTATTACTTAACTTGAATTAATTATGAAAACAAGACTTTCTAAATTAGCCCTGATCGCAGCGGCATCCTTTTTATCCCGATTTTTCATCGGGATAAAAAGATACAGCGTAGAGCAGGAGGAAACTTCTTGAAAATCTCAAAATTTCTGCTCCTAAAAATTAATTCAGCTTGAAATTAATCTGCATTTTCTCCAATTCGAATAATAATTCATTCGATATTTGAACTTTGAGTTTTCGGCTTGGCATGGCTAATTTGGTGACTACTTTTATTTCTTCGACTTCGGTGACTTGTTTTACTTCGGTTACCTCAACGGCTTCGTCATTTTCATCCAAAAATGCTTCTTCGTCTGCTTCAAAATCGGGAGTTGTTTCGACAATTCGTTTTATTTTTTCGAGTTCCATGATTTCAAAAGCTACTGTATTGTCACCTTTATATTCTTGAAAAAGACGATTCAGTTTATGAATAAATTCGGTTTCAATATCTTTTATATTCAACAAAAGAATGAGTTTTTTGGCAAAAGTGCTCAACACATCCTGTAGGTATTGCACCAGAACAAACTGCATTCTAGGCTCTGTCTTTTTACCGGTTTCCTGATTTACCCAGCCTTCCTTGATTAACACTTTCATGAAGGTGAAATTATTTTGAATAAAGAAATGCCTGAATTTCAAATACTCTTCCCCGAAAATTTTGAACTCGTAACTTTCATCATATCCTTCCAAAACAAAAGTCCCCCAACCCTTTCCGTTCTTCGCCACCCGATGCTGAACGTTGGTAATAATTCCGCCAAAAGTCAGGTTCTTACCTACATATTGTTCCATATTTTTTAAAGCCTCGAGTTTGGCGTTACAGAAATATTTCATCTCAAATTTGTAATCGTCCAATGGATGTCCCGAAATGTAAATCCCTACCACATCTTTTTCCTTGGCGAGTTTTTCCATTGTACTCCAGTCTTCACACGGAGGCACGACAGGTTCGGCAATCTGTACATCACTGCTTTCGCCAAACAAACTTACCTGTGATGAGTTTTCGTTCTCTTGATACTTGGAACCATAACGAATGGCTTTTTCGTAAAAGGTAATTCCGTCGCCATCATCATGGAAATATTGTGCTCTGTGTGTGTCTTTAAAACAATCGAAACCTCCTGCCAAGGCAAGATTTTCAATTGCTTTTTTATTCGCAGCACGTAAATCAATACGTTTCGCCAAATCAAAAATCGACTTGTATTCTCCGTCTTTTCTGCTTTCGACAATCGTTGCAACCGCTCCAGACCCCACACCTTTAATCGCTCCCATTCCAAAACGAACCGCGTAATCATCATTTACCGTAAATTTATAATACGACTCGTTCACACAAGGTCCCAAAACCTGCAGTCCCATACGCTTACATTCTTCCATGAAAAATGACACTTGCTTGATATCATTCATGTTATTCGAAAGCACTGCTGCCATATATTCGGCTGGATAATGTGCTTTCAGATAAGCCGTTTGGTACGCAATCCATGCATAACAAGTAGAGTGCGATTTATTAAAGGCATAACTCGCAAAAGCTTCCCAATCTTTCCAGATTTTCTCCAAAACCTTGGCATCATGTCCTTTTGCCGAAGCCTGCTCGACAAATTTAGGCTTCATTTTATCCAGAACGTCCTTTTGTTTTTTACCCATCGCTTTACGCAAAACGTCAGCTTCACCTTTTGTAAATCCTGCCAGCGACTGGGACAAAAGCATCACCTGTTCCTGGTAAACGGTAATTCCGTAGGTTTCGCCCAAGTATTCTTCGCAGGCATCTAAATCGTATTTGATTTCTTCTTCACCGTTTTTTCTTCGGACGAAAGACGGAATATATTCCAAAGGTCCCGGACGATACAAAGCATTCATCGCAATTAAATCCCCGAAAACCGTCGGCTTCAATTCCTTCATGTATTTCTGCATTCCGGGTGACTCGTATTGGAAAATTCCAACCGTTTCACCTCTTTGGAACAGCTCATACGTTTTTATATCATCAATTGGAAAAGTATCTGGATCGAGGTCAATGTTGCTACGGTATTTGACTAACTTCACAGTGTCTTTTATCAAAGTAAGGGTCTTCAAGCCCAAGAAGTCCATCTTTAATAATCCTGCACTTTCGGCAACGGAGTTATCGAATTGCGTTACGTATAAATCAGAATCTTTGGCGGTAGTAACCGGTACATAATTGGTGATATCCGAAGGCGTGATAATTACCCCACAGGCGTGAATACCCGTATTTCGCATCGAACCTTCCAGAATTTTTGCCTGCTGAATAGTTTCTCCTGCCAAATCATCTTCATTGGCAATGGCGATTAATTCTTTTACCAATTCAAATTCATCAGCACCTTTCAATGCTTTTTTAACTTCATCTTCTGATTCAGAAAGAAAACGCGCCAAATTCCATTTACCTGGCATCATTGCTGGAATCAACTTGGCAATTCTATCCGCTTCAAACAACGGCAAATCCAGTACACGAGCGGTATCACGAATAGCCGATTTGGTTGCCATCTTACCATAAGTGATAATCTGGGCCACCTGATTGGCACCGTATTTATTGATTACATAATCCATAACACGACCACGTCCCTCGTCATCAAAATCGATATCAATATCGGGCATGGACACACGATCCGGATTCAGGAAACGCTCAAAAAGCAAATCGTACTTAATGGGGTCGATATTGGTAATTCCCAAACAATACGCCACCGCAGAACCAGCAGCCGATCCACGGCCAGGCCCTACCGAAACGTCCATTTTTCGGGCTTCGGCGATGAAATCCTGAACAATCAAGAAGTAGCCGGGATATCCAGAATTGGAAATCGTCAATAACTCAAAATCCAGACGTTCCTGAATCGATTCTGTAATCTCTCCGTATCTTTTTCTGGCACCAATCATGGTCAATTCCCTCAAATAGGCATTTTCTCCACGAACTCCATTGTCCTTTTCATCTTCGGGATCAACAAATTCTTCGGGAATATCATATTTTGGAAGTAATACATCACGATAGAGCGAATAAATTTCGACCTTATCTACAATTTCCTGAATATTGATAATGGCTTCGGGCAGATCGGCAAAGAGCTTCTTCATCTCTTCTTCCGACTTGTAATAATACTCCTGATTCGGTAGTCCGTAACGGTATCCACGGCCACGGCCAATTGGTGTGGCTTGCTTCTCTCCGTCTTTTACACAGAGTAAAATATCGTGCGCATTGGCATCTTCCTTATTTAAATAGAACGTATTATTGGTAGCAATCAGTTTGACATTGTGCTTTTGCGAAAACTCAATCAAAGTCTTGTTGACACGATTTTCATCTTCCTGATTGTGGCGCATCACTTCAAGATAAAAATCATCTCCGAATTGTTCTTTCCACCAAATCAAAGCTTCTTCGGCTTGGTTTTCACCAATGTTCAGAATTTTACTCGGAATTTCACCGTATAAATTTCCGGACAGCACCATGATGTCTTCCTTGTATTTTTCGACTATCGTTTTATCGATTCTTGGGACATAATAAAAACCATTCACATAGGCTATCGAAGCCATTTTGGCCAAATTATGATACCCTTTTTTGTTTTTTGCCAATAACACTACCTGATAACCATTGTCTTTTTTGGATTTATCCAAATGATTGTCACAGATATTGAATTCACAGCCTACTATCGGTTTGATTTCGGTTTCTGTTGGTTCTGCTCCTTCTTCAACCAAAGCTTTATTTTTGGCGGAAGCCGATTTATTGTGATTCATCACCGCACTAACAAAATGGAAAGCTCCCATCATGTTTCCTGTGTCAGTCATCGAAACGGCAGGAAAACTATTTTTGGCTGTAGCCGAAACCAGATTACCAATTCCAATTGTCGACTGCAATACCGAAAACTGTGTGTGATTGTGCAAATGCGCAAACTTCGCTTCCTTCAACCCTTGTTTATCCGAATCGGAAACTACGGTTTGTTTATCATCCGAAGCTAATGCTTTCAGTTGCTCTCTAACAGCATCCGAAGCCTTTTTCAGATTGATGTGCTTTAGTCCGATTAACGGAATTTCCCTTGGATTTTTATTTTGAAAAGCTTCGAAATAATCCTTTGGGACATCAAGTTCTTCTTTGGTAAAAACTTCACGGCGGATTAATTCCAAAAAACAACGTGTGGTTGCCTCAACGTCGGCAGTTGCATTGTGCGCTTCCGCAAAAGGAACGCTGAATAAATATTCGTGTAATTCCGTTAAAGTTGGCAGTTTGAATTTTCCCCCACGCCCTCCCGGCAATTTCAATAACGAAGCCGTTACTTCGGTACAGGTGTCCAAAACCGGCATCGAACTCATTGGAGAATCCACTCCCATTCGGTGCAGTTCGGCTCCCATAATATTGACGTCAAAACCTAAATTCTGCCCAACGATGAATTTGGATTTACTTAAAGCGATATTGAATTTCTCCAAAACTTCCGCCAAGGAAATTCCTTCGGCTTGTGCCAATTCGGTCGAAATACCGTGAATACGTTCGGCATCATACGGAATATTAAAACCCTCAGGCTTTACCAGATAATCCTGATGTTCGATAAGTGTTCCCATTTCGTCATGCAACTGCCAAGCGATTTGAATACAGCGAGGCCAGTTGTCAGAATCGGTGATGGGCGCATCCCAACGCTTCGGTAATCCAGTAGTTTCGGTATCGAATATTAAGTACATAATTGCAAATGAAGTGATTGTAATTTTCTAAAATTACAAAAAGTGAATTTCAAAATTAGGGTATTTTTAAAGGAATGAAAAGGGAAGTTATCAACAAATAGAATGGAAATTCAAATGCATTAAACATTAATAACATATTTTATTACGAAACAACTCAAATAAGATTTTTCTTTATTAGTAGCTTTTTTTAATATATTTGAAATACAACAAATTAAATCAAGGTAATTGTTTATGAAAAAGATCATCTACACAATGCTAATACTAACCTTAAATATTGTAGAGTCTGACCTGAAACCAGAATTCCTTTTTTATACCAAGTATAAGTTTTAAATTCTTTTGAGCTATTATCAAAGAAAATAACGTCTTCGAACTGTTGCCAAATTAAATTGGATTGGCTATTTACAACGTGTAATTATCTAACTTTTGCAGTTCAGAAGGTAAAATGTCATGATGCTTTTTGAAAGCAGCAGTAAATTTGCTGGTATTTTCATAACCAAATTTATACGAGATCTCTTTTACCAAAAGTTTATTTTCAATAATGAGTTCCTTGGCCAGCAGCATTTGTTTTTCCTGGAAATATTTGTAGAGAGGTTTTCCAAAAAACTGTTTGAATTCTGATTTCAGTTTGCTCTCAGAAATTTTGAACTTCTCAGCCAACATATCAATACCTGGAAATTTATCGTACAAGTGATTCAGTAAATAATTTTCAACCTTATTGATGCTGAATTTATCTTCATAATCAATAGCCAAATGGTTAGCTATTACATTCTGTTCTTTACAAATCTTGAAAAAATCAAAAATAAGATTGATAGTGGAAAATTTCAACTGAAGAAAATCGATAGGTTTTATTTCACCATTTATATTCATTACTTCATCAAACAAACTGAAATTTTTTAAGGTTTCTTCACTTTCCGATATAGGCCAAGCAATATAAGGCTGGTTCGAGGCGATAAAAGTATTTAGTCCACCCTCAGAAAATAAGTTATTTTTAGCTAGATTTTTTTGCAACCACTCTTCGTTGAAATATAAGGTAATGTATTTATTGTCAGCTCCTTTAAAGTTCAGATCACAATTGCGTTCTTTAGGTTTAAAAAAAGTCCAACTGTAATTAGAAAAGCACAATTGCTTTTCACAGATTTTTTTATCAACAACCGTCTGATTGGAAATATGGTTTAGGCTCAACATATAATAGCCTTTGTCTTCTACTTGTTTTTTGTTTGGATCATCATAAACAAGGTCAAAGGCTACGTTAGTCTTATATCGCATCTTCGAATAGATAATCCAACATCCTTCTTCCAATTTTTGATAATTGAAACCACCTTCACAAAAAGGGGTATTAGCATAAACCCTTTGCCTTTGTTTGTTGTGTTTCATAAAAGGGTAGTTAGCAAAACTCTCCACGAGATCCTCTGGAGATTTACTGCTATACGGTAGGTGATAGAAACCATTGCTGTACGTGAAAAAGTACTGCTTAAACTGGTTTAGCCAATTCTGTAATTTTTGTTGGAGCATATTGTCTGCAAAAATAGAATTTATTTTATTTTTTCAAATTATGACTTATGTTAAATAAGAATAACAACTAGGATCATTGGTTCAATCTCATTAAAAACCTGTATAAATTCATTTGTAAACTGCGATTGATCTTCGTGTTTACTATGAATTGGAAACCTTGAAAGTCCCTTATAACAATATTGGTTTGGATTATCATTTCTGTATTTTATCAAGTCGGGCCTGTCATCCTGAGTGTCTACAAAGAATTGAATTCATCTCCCGAATAAAAACACAGTTTCGGCTGCACCTAATCTAAAGGAATATTACCCAATATAGTCCCTACAAACTCAAAACCAAAATCATATTATTTTTTTTAATGAAATTTATATTCTTTGGATGTCGTAGTATTTCTATCAAGAAAAAACAATTTTTAAAACCATTATTTTCTTTAAAAACCGACAAAGTCATTCTTAAAAACCAAACTAAAATTCAATATCAAAATCTAATATTAATTACTATTTCAAATCAAATTGTTATATTTTTTACAACAAAAACTGTTATTTTATAGCACAATAGCGATAAATTTGCAAATTATTAAAAACAACAGTAAAACTATTAGTCGTTGTTCGGATTAAAAAAAATAGTGTCATTTATATCGATAGTTCTTTTTAAAATAAAGAGCAGCAGTTTGCTATCCAAAAATCATAAACCTTTTGGGTATCGTATAAAACGAAATATCGGAATTGACCCTTCAATATCTTTTTTTAATTTTGAACTTCTATTATAATGACATGAAGTTACTGTGGTTATAGAAATTACAATTAAAAAAAAATAAAATGAGTAAGACATTATTTGACAAAGTATGGGATTCACACGTTGTACGTAAAATTGAAGATGGACCGGATGTGTTTTTTATTGACCGTCATTTCATTCATGAAGTTACGAGCCCAGTTGCATTTTTAGGATTAAAATCCAGAAACGTAAAAGTTTTATACCCAGAGCGTACTTTTGCTACTGCCGATCACAATACACCAACTATAAACCAACATCTTCCTGTTGCTGATGCTTTATCTGCTAATCAGTTACAAGCATTGGAAGATAACTCAGCTGAATACGGAATTTCTCACTGGGGATTAGGTCACCAAAAAAATGGAATTGTACACGTAGTAGGGCCTGAAAACGGAATTACTTTGCCAGGTGCAACTATTGTTTGTGGAGATTCTCACACTTCTACTCACGGTGCTTTTGGAGCTATTGCTTTTGGTATCGGAACTTCTGAGGTGGAAATGGTGCTTTCTACACAATGTATCATGCAGCCAAAACCTAAAAAAATGCGTATCAATGTAAATGGTACTCTAAGTAAAGGTGTGGGGCCAAAAGACGTTGCTCTTTATATTATTGCTCAATTGACTACTTCTGGAGGAACAGGTTATTTTGCAGAATACGCAGGAAATGTTTTCGAAGAAATGAGTATGGAAGGTCGTATGACGGTTTGTAACCTAAGTATCGAAATGGGTGCCCGTGGCGGAATGATTGCTCCAGACCAGACTACATTTGATTTCCTTGAAGGAAGATTATACGCTCCAAAAGGAGAAGCCTGGACTAAGGCAGTTGAATACTGGAAAACCTTAAAAACCGATGCTGATGCTATTTTTGATGCGGAATTAAACATCAAAGCGGAAGATATCGAACCAATGATTACTTATGGTACAAATCCTGGAATGGGAATTGGTATCACAAAACATATTCCAAGCGCCGACCAAGTGGAAGGTGGTGAGGAAACGTACAAAAAATCTCTTGCATACATGGGCTTCCATGAAGATGACGTGATGATTGGAAAACAAATTGATTATGTTTTCTTGGGAAGTTGTACAAACGGACGTATTGAAGATTTTAGAGCTTTCGCAGAAATTGTAAAAGGTCGTAAAAAAGCAGATAACGTAACAGCTTGGTTAGTTCCGGGTTCTCACGTAGTTGAAGCACAAATTAAGGAAGAAGGTATTTTGGATATTTTGACTGAAGCAGGATTTGTACTGCGTCAGCCGGGTTGTTCTGCTTGTTTGGCAATGAATGATGATAAAGTTCCTGCCGGAAAATATGCAGTAAGTACATCAAACAGAAACTTTGAAGGTCGTCAGGGTCCAGGCTCAAGAACGTTATTAGCTTCTCCAATTATGGCAGCAGCAGCAGCAGTTACTGGAAAATTGACAGATCCAAGAGAGCTTTTTTAAAAGATTTTTTGATTGAGGATTAACGATTTTTGATTTCAGATTGATTTCGTTACTCTAAAAAATCATTTAAAAACTTATATTTTAAAATTTTACAAAATCAGTAACATCTACGATTTTTACTTTCTACCAAGAAAATCTAAAATCAGAAATCGTTACTCAAAAATCTAAAATCACAATGGCATACGATAAATTTAATATACTTACCAGTAGTGCAGTACCACTACCGATAGAAAACGTAGATACCGATCAAATCATCCCGGCTCGTTTCCTTAAAGCTACAAAACGTGAAGGTTTTGGAGATAACCTTTTCCGTGACTGGAGATACAATGGAGATGATACTCCAAAAGCTGATTTCGTTTTGAATGATTCAACTTATTCAGGAAAAATCCTTGTTGGAGGAAAAAACTTTGGTTCTGGTTCCTCTCGTGAACACGCTGCTTGGGCAGTTTACGATTACGGATTCCGTGCTGTGGTTTCTTCTTTCTTTGCAGATATTTTTAAAGGAAACTGTTTGAATATTGGTGTTTTGCCAGTACAAATCAGCCCTGAATTTGCTGAAACTATTTTCAAAGCTATTGAAGCGGATCCAAAAACAGAATTGGAAATCAACCTGCCAGCGCAAACTATTACTTTATTGAGTACTGGCGAGAAAGAATCTTTTGACATCAACGGATACAAAAAGAACAATATGATCAACGGTTTTGATGATATTGATTACTTACAGAATATTAAAGAAGATATTGTAGCTTTTGCTGACAAGCTTCCTTACTAATATAAAATCCTAAAAAAATGCAGTTACTTAAGCTTCAACTTTAGGGTTGGGTTTAGTAACTGCTTTTGACTTAATTTTTGATTTGATATTTTCGCATTTAAACAAAGCCCAAGAATGAACGACAATAGCATTGTATTACCTAAATGGTATTCTGAAATTAAGATAGATTCTGAAAAAATTTCTTTTTCAATGCCTTCGGATTTACAAACAGGGAGTTTTCTTAGAACATTAGTCGCAACAAAAAGAGAAGGTCGTTTTTTAGAATTAGGAACAGGGACAGGATTATCACTTGCATGGCTTGTAGAAGGAATGAGTGAAAATTCCAATTTAATAACGATAGACAATTCATCAGATTATCAAAAAATTGCAAAGCACTATTTTAAAGAATCAAATATTTCATTCGTTTGTGATGATGCTGAAAAATGGATTTTAAATTATAATGATGCAAAATTTGATTTGATTTTTGCTGATGCCTGGCCTGGCAAATATGTGATTTTGGAAGAAACATTAAATTTATTAAATCATGGAGGAATCTATTTAATTGATGATATGTTGCCTCAGCCTAATTGGCCAGAAAATCACAATAAAAATGTCGAAATTCTTATAGCTGATTTAGAAAAAAGAAAAGACATTCAATTAACAAAAATGTGTTGGTCAACAGGATTGATCTTGATAACAAAAATATAAGACATTCAATTACCGTGCTTATAATTAAAAGCTAACAATAGAATAATGGAAAAAAGAAAAATTGAAATAATGGATACCACACTCCGCGATGGTGAACAAACCTCGGGGGTATCTTTTTCTGCTGCAGAAAAGCTAACCATTGCACAATTATTGTTGGAAGAATTAAATATTGACCGTATTGAAGTAGCATCAGCTCGTGTTAGCGAAGGCGAATTTCAAGGTGTAAGCGGTATTATGTCATGGGCCACAGAAAAAGGATATACCAATCGTGTAGAAGTATTGGCTTTTGTTGATGGCGGAATTTCTATCGAGTGGATGAAAAAAGCGGGAGCCAAAGTTCAAAACTTATTGACCAAAGGTTCCTTAAATCATTTGACGCATCAGCTAAAAAAAACACCGGAACAGCATTTTGCAGAAATTGCACAGTCTATTGCCTTGGCAAATGAAAATGGTATTGCTACCAATGTATATCTTGAAGATTGGAGTAATGGTATGCGTAATTCTCCTGAATATGTTTTTCAATATTTGGATTTTTTAGCGACTCAGCCTATTAAAAGAATATTATTACCCGATACATTAGGGGTTTTGATTCCATCGGATACCTTTCAATTTATATCCAAAATAACAGCAAAATATCCAACTATACATTTTGATTTCCATGCACATAACGATTACGATTTGAGCGTTGCCAATGTCATGGAGGCCGTAAGAGCGGGTATTAACGGATTACACGTTACGGTAAACGGAATGGGAGAACGCGCTGGAAATGCCCCTCTCGAAAGTACAGTTGCCGTAATTAATGATTTTATGCCTCAGGTAAGAATTAATATCAAGGAATCTTCTTTATATTCGGTAAGTAAACTCGTTGAAACTTTTACCGGTTACAGAATTCCAGCCAACAAACCTATCGTAGGTGATAATGTTTTCACACAAACCGCTGGAATTCATGCGGATGGCGACAATAAAAACAATTTGTATTTTAATGATTTACTTCCAGAGCGTTTTGGAAGAAAACGAAAATATGCTTTAGGAAAAACATCAGGTAAAGCCAACATCGAAAAAAATCTGCAGGAATTAGGATTGAAACTGAATCCTGAAGATTTAAAATTGGTTACCCAAAGAATCATCGAATTGGGTGACAAAAAAGAAACGGTTACCAAAGAAGATTTGCCATATATCATTTCTGATGTTTTGGACAGTCAGACGTATGAAGAAAAAATTGTAGTGGAATCGTATTTATTATCTCATGCCAAAGGATTACGCCCTTCGACAACACTTTGTCTAAAAATTGACGGTGAAGTTTTTGAAGAAAGTGCACAAGGTGACGGACAATTTGATGCTTTTATGAATGCTCTTTCAAAAATATATAAAAGCAGAAAAATGAATTTACCAAAATTGATCGATTATGTAGTTCGAATCCCTCCCGGAAGTAGCTCAGATGCATTATGTGAAACGATTATCACTTGGACAGACAACGAAAAAAAATTCAAAACAAGGGGATTGGATTCAGATCAAACTGTAGCGGCAATTATCGCAACACAAAAAATGCTGAATGTAATGCATTGAAAAAGTTACCAAGTTGCCAAGATTCTAACTTGCTAAGTTTTCTTAACTTTCTTAAAATCCTGGTAATTAAGTAACGTATAAAATTATAAATCTAAAAAATATTTAAAAAAGACTAAGCAAAAAAACTTAGTAACTCAGAAACTTAAAAACTTAAAAAAAATGAAATTCAATATTGCCCTTTTAGCCGGAGACGGAATCGGACCAGAAGTAGTTAACGAAGCAGTTAAAGTATCTGATGCTATTGCTAAAAAATTCAATCATGAAATCACATGGACTCCTGCCATCACTGGTGCTTGTGCTATTGACGCAGTAGGTGAGCCTTATCCTGATGCAACTCATGAAGTTTGTATGGCTGCAGATGCTGTTCTTTTTGGCGCTATCGGACACCCAAAATATGACAATGATCCAAGTGCTCCAGTTCGCCCTGAGCAAGGATTATTAAAAATGCGTAAAAAATTAGGTTTATTTGCTAACGTACGCCCTACTTTTACTTTCCCTTCCTTGATTGACAATTCTCCTTTAAAAAGAGAAAGAATCGAAGGAACTGATTTGGTTTTCCTAAGAGAGTTGACTGGCGGAATTTACTTTGGTGAAAAAGGAAGAAAAGATAACGGAGATACAGCATTTGACAATTGTGTTTACACTAGAGCTGAAGTACAGCGTTTGGCTAAAAAAGGTTTTGAATTAGCAATGACACGTTCTAAAAAATTGTGTTGTGTGGATAAGGCAAACGTTTTGGAAACATCCCGTTTGTGGAGAGAAACAGTACAAGCAATGGAAAAAGATTATCCAGAGGTAACAGTTTCTTACGAATTCGTTGATGCTGTTGCAATGCGTCTAGTTCAATGGCCAAATTCTTATGATGTATTGATTACTGAGAATTTATTTGGAGATATCTTAACAGATGAAGCTTCCGTAATTTCAGGTTCAATGGGATTAATGCCTTCTGCATCTGTTGGAGAACATACTTCACTTTATGAGCCAATTCACGGTTCTTATCCACAAGCTACAGGATTAAATATTGCAAATCCGTTGGCAACTGTTTTATCTGCTGCCATGATGTTTGAAGATGCTTTCGGATTGAAAGATGAAGCAGAAGCTATCAGAGCGGTTGTAAACAAATCATTGGAACAAGGTATTGTTACTGAAGATTTAGCTGGAAAAGGTGCAAAAGCTTATTCTACTAGCGAAGTTGGTGACTGGTTGGTTGCTAATTTGTAAAAATTAAAATATGGTGAGATGCATACAGGCATCTACCTTTTATTCCTATAAATAAGAAAAGGCTGTTCCTAAAAGGGCAGCCTTTTTATTATATCTGTACCGTTCGGAAATATAGAAGCTTTTAAATTACTACGATTATAATTTTTACCAACGATTGAAACCGCTGGGCAGGGTTATAAGCCACAGATTTTAAATCGTAAAACAGTATGTCGATTTATAGCCACGATTACTTTCGTCTATTCGCACCACTGATACACGATGAAAATCCTTATGGCCTTCAGTTCGGTTCACAAGATTAAAACGAAAAGCGATGAGGACTATTTCTATAAATGTCTAAACTTTCTGCTTGAAAAAACAATAATCGAGTTCAAGGATTATCTGTTAAAACATTTTTAGGATTATATACCATAAAAAAACCTTAGTTACGATGTTAATCGCTTCTAAGGTTTTTAAGTACAGTAAATTTTTTAATTATAAATGTTTATACTATGTATTATTTCCAAGTAAATGGTAAATACCAATTATTTACATTCATTAATTTAGCTCTTACTTCTGCTGCATGAGTATTTCCTTCCTTGTTCAGTTTATCATACACTTTATCGGCTAAGAAAGACGGATCATTTCTACGTCTTGCAATACGCACTAAATCTTCCCAACGGTTTCCTTCATAAGCAAGTGAAAGTGCAGCTTCATCAATAATGTTGTTTTCAATCGTAATTAAACTATCTGTTGCAATTGGAACTGGAACACCTACTAAATTTGCACGACCTCTTATACCACCACCACGATACCAAGTACCTCTATAATAAGGGTTTTGGCCTTCACGAGCATCAAAATCATAAGGAAAAGGCTTCTGATTTTTTCCATTTATAGTATTCATGGCATAAGTCACATCATCTTTATCCTTATTAAGTCCTCCACGATTATAAGCCGATTTTATTCCAAAATTTAAAATTGCATCAGCAATTCTATGTTGGTTATCTCTATTTGCAGCTTCTGCATAACGCAGATGCAATTTTTCAGCGCGGTATAAAAACCAATCCCCGTCAGTTTTAAACACATCGGCAGCTTCTTCATACTTGTAAAGATATTTCATGATGACAGGATCATTCCCAACCATTTTATAGGTAAATTTTGGACCACGAGCGTCATAAGGAAAACCATTACCTTGCATATTACTATTCCAAAGAGTAATTGCTCTTTGAGACGGTTTTGCTAAATATTGTCCACCTGTTTTAGAAAAAATATTAATAAATGGGTTTTTAGGTGCAAATTTACTATCAAAAGGCAAAGACCAAATCCAGTCTTGATTCCATACTGCATCTCTAGGTCTACCAAACAAAGATCTCCAACCTTGAGTATTAGTATTAAATAGTGTATTTACATTTTGATAATTAGAATAATTAACAAGAAAATCATTATTTCCAGAACCGCCAAAATTACTAATACGATATACCTCATAAAATTGCGTACCGCTTGGTAAAGATGAAGCTGTTTCCATTATCGTTTTGTAATGCATGGCAGCTTGTTGATAATTACCTTTCCAAAGTTGTAAATCGCCTAACAAACATTCCTTATTAATAAACAATTTAGCAGTATAATAACCATCCACCGTTACTAGTAAACTACTAGTTGAATCATAGTCTTTTTTATAAGTCAATCCTTCGGTAAACTTTACCAGTTCCTCAATAAGTTGATTAAAAGAAAGTCTAGGATACTTATTAATATTTTTAACATCTTCTAAGCTTACTATTGGTTCTGTAATGTAAGGTACAGTACCATATTGAATTCCTAATTGTAAATAAATCCAAGAACGAATACAGGCAATATCTGCATAACGTTGATCGTATTGTGATTGTGTAAATTTCTTTTCAGCAACCATAATATCGAAGTTTTTAAGGGCATCATTACAGTTTTGAATAACCTCATAAAAATCTTTTGGATTAGCATAAGGATTCTCTGCAGAAATATTTTGCTCCGAAAGTTCTTTTAAATAACCATCGGAATTAGCCGTAGTAGTCATCAAGTCGGCACGCATTTCATTAAGCATGACATACTTACTTGCAAGTCCCATAAATTTACCATATATCCCTATAACTGCAGCATCTGCGTCATATACATTTCGGTACACTTGATCTCCAACAAGTTTATCTTGAGGTTGTACATCCAAATACTCTTCGCACGAGCTAAGGCTAAGCATTAACACTGTCACCCATAATAAGGGTTTAGTGGCTTTCTTTAATTTTATTCTTATTGTTGTCATCATCAATCTGTTCTCTATGTTGTAAAATAATTTTATAATCCCAAACGTAATCCAAGTTGATAACTTGTAAACTGAGGAGTCAAACCGATATCTGCACCTTGACCGAAAATGGATGAAGTAGCACTAAATTCAGGATCAAATCCAAGATATTTGGTAACCGTTAACAAGTTATTTGCTGTAGCATACAGTTGAATATACTTAATCCCTTTATTACCATTTATTGGCACATCGTAACCTATGACTAAATTTTTCAATCTTAAGTAAGAACCGTCCTCAATCCATCTATCCGAAAATGCAGCATTACCCATTGGATCACCCCAAGTTGCCTTAGGCATATCCGTTTGCTGTCCTTCAGCTCTCCAACGGTTGGCAACAGCAGTACTTTGATTTTCATAACCACTCATTTTTTCAAGATTGTAACGTAATCCATTATAAAGATCATTACCTACGGAGAAATTGAATAATGCTTTTAAGCTGAATCTTTTGTATGTAAAATCAGTATTAAAACTTCCAGTTATAGTTGCATTAGGGTTTCCAATAACTACGCGATCTTTGTCATCAATCACTTTGTCACCATTAACATCCGTAAAACGCATATCTCCACCACTAAAAGGAACTAAATCACCATTTGTTAAACGTTTTGACAATCCATCAGCAGTTGCTTCTGCAGTAGTGCTATAAACACCATTGCTCTTTAATCCATAAAACAAGTTGGCATCTTTACCTACAGATGTCAAATAAGTAGCCCCACCAAATTCTGTAAGAATGTCACCGGTTGGCAAACTTTGTACCTTATTATTATAATGACTCATTCTATATCCGAAATCGAAAGTGAAATCTGGAGTATTGACAACACGAGCATTCAAACCTAATTCAACTCCAAATGTATGCATGGCACCACTGTTGGACTCTACAGAATCAAAACCGTTTTCTGCACCAGTTCTTTCAAAAATAACCATATTGGATGTTTTATTTGAATAGACGTCCAAACTACCATTGAAACGGTCTTTGAACAATCCGAAATCAACACCTACGTTGGTTTTTGTAACTGTCTCCCATTGTAAATTGGTATTTCCAATATTTCCACGAACCAAACCTTGCATTCCAAGTAAATTTTGAGAAACATAATAAGTCTGGGCACTATAATTTCCAATATCATCATTTCCACTTTTACCTAAGCTAACTCTGATTTTAAGATAATCTATATCATTTAAACCTTTCATAAAGTTTTCAGAAGAAATCAACCATGCTCCAGAAATAGAAGTCATCAATGCATATTTACTTGCTCCAGATGATGCATCATCACCAAAACGGCTTGAGCCATCCACCGCATAATTAGCCGCAAGGAAATATTTATTACGGAAATTATAGTTTCCACTGGCATACATATTAACCCAATTCCATTCTCCTAATTCACCTCCTACAACACGCAACAAGGACGAACCTGCTGTTACACTGGTAAAATCATCGGTAGAGGAATTGTAACCCAAACCTAAATCTGTTTCTGTTTTATTGCTTTGACTTCTGAATCCGAAACGAACATCCACATTATGATCATTGTAAAAAGTCTTCATGTAGTTTGCAAAAGTATCTGTAAAAAGTCCGTTATAAGTTTGAACTTCACTTCCAGAACGATTTTTTCCGATAGCTGTAGGCAACATAAAATCAGTAACACCTTTGTCTGGAATAAAGAATGACTCTCTTTCCTTATTGAAACTTAACCCTAATATTGAATTAACATTCCAAGCTTTGCTTATCGCATAGTTAAATTTTAGGTTACCAAAAAAACGATAATTATTATTCGTACCAAATCCATTGTCTAAAATAGCACTTGGATTACTTACATTAAAATAATCCACATCAGCCCAATTAGGCGAAACTTCACCAGCATCACTAACAACCCTGTTTAATAAAAAAGGAGCTTTGGTTAGGGATAAATATTCTGGATTAGTGGTATATGCAAAACCTTGATTCCACTGATTTTGTTGATTATTAATAAAAGAAAGATTAGCATCCACGCTTAATTTTTCCGTTAATCTCAAAGCGGCATTTAAACGTACACTGTAACGCTTGGAATCCGTTTTGTCAACAATTCCCTTACTGTCTAGGTAACCCACAGATAAACCAAACTTTGCAATTTCATCACCTCCACGAACTTTAAGGAAGTAATTTTGATTAATGCTGGATTTAAAAACCTCTTTTTGCCAATTGGTTTCATTGTGATATTTGTAATATCCTACAGAACCAACATTATCATTCATATAAGGCAAGTTGGCAATTTGTTGTTGAGATAAACCACGAGTAGCTTCTAATTGAGAAAGATGCGTACGATAACCAGCTGCATCCAACAATGGTAACTCGTCCGGAGTTTGATTAATTCCTCCGTACATCGTGAAATCAATTTTAGTTGACAACTCGGTTGCACGGGTAGTGGTAATATTTATCACACCATTTGCCCCCTTGGTTCCGTATAACGAAGTACCATCTTTCATAATGGTAACATCCTCAATGTCTTTGACATCAATATTTGTTAAAGGAGAAGAATTGTTATTCGATATGATTCCTGATCCATAATCTTCATCATCATAAATCATCCCGTCTACAACAATTAAGGGTCTATTACTTCCGTATAAGGAATTAAAACCTCTTAATGCCAAATAACTTCCCGCATTTGGAGCTCCAGAATTTTTAACGCTCGTCAACCCAGTAGTTCTACCTTGAAGAAATCCTGCAGCAGATTCGGTTACAGGAGTTGACCATTGATCTTTCTTGAAATTTACCACAGTAGTTGCATCGGTGTTATTATACTGAAAACGGTCTCCTGATGGCAAACTGGCTTTTAAAAAGGTTGAAGAATAATAAGGCTCATTTAGCAATATATTCAAACCTGATTTTCTATTCTTAACAGGATACACCTTAGTTTGAAAATCTTGTCCGCTAATAGTAAGCAGTGCTTGTAAATTAGGCACGCGTATTTCAAAACTACCGTCATTATTGGAAATGGCTGCCGAAAATCCTTCAACAGTCACATTTATTCCTGATAAGGGAGCATTGGTTTTTGCATTTTTTATATTACCTTTTATGATAATTCCATTTACTTTTTTCTGAGAAACTGCTGCAATTGAATCCTTTGCTGTTTGAGCCTGTAATTGCGCTTCAATTCCTCCAGATAAAAATAGACTTACTAGGCAAGTTAGTTTTATAATTTTTAACATATCTAAGTTTTTATACTATATTATTTAATAACCGGAACAAATCTCATATAATCAAGACTAGCGGGACTTGTACTGGTAGTACCGGCAAAAAGAGTTATCAAATCGAGATCTCCTGCTTGATCCAATGGAAATTCACCTACATATACTTCATCATAAAAATAGGGCTGTACAGAAATAGGACCAAGAGTCGCAATAACCCCGGTAATTACTGTTGTTGTACCAGTTGTCGTTATTTTTCCTCCTATACGAAGCGATTGTTGAAAAACCGGTGGAACCAAAACTGTAGCAGAAAGCCCAAAATCATTTATAGCCCTCCAATAAACCTTGTACTTAGTGCTATACAAATCTTTTGCACCATAATATATTGCAAAAGAAGCAGATCCGGGACTTTGAACAGTCATGTCATTGTATAGTACACCAAATGGATCTATTTTATCACGATACCATATCTGGTTACGACTCCCATTAGCATTACCCCAATTTTTTTCTCCTTCAATCCTTGTAGGAAGCAAACGTTTTTCAAGAGTAATATCTACTTTTTTCATGATATAGATAATTCCATTACTTAACTGTATTGGCTCACCTACAATTTGTGTTTTATCTACATCAAATTGAACTCCAAATCTTGAAGTCAATGTAGTTGGTAATGTCGCTTTTGTATATGCTTTTGGGAAAGCCAAATCTCTAGTCGTAAAATATTTACTATAAACTGCTGTAGAGTCAATTGTACTAGATTTTTTAGTCAAATATGGCGTCATTTTAGTTACCTCAGCATTAAAGCCATCATCTTCCATTAAGAAAAGAGTATATGAATTTTTCTCATTGTTAAGATTGTAAACATTTGCCAAATATGAATTAGATAAAGAGTCAGCAAGGTATCCCGCAGGAAATTGCTTTTTGATTTCATCCTCTTTATAAATACTAAACTCTTTTAGACTCACTAAATAAGCACTCATTGCCGAAGTAGTCGTATGAGCATTTACGTATTGCCAAATATTCATTTTTACAGTAAGAGCCTTATTAATAACATGAAACACTCCATTAGCAGCATAATGATCAGCAGTAACAATAGTAGCATCATCAATAATAGTACTTCCTTTGAATATTAAATATTTATCACTTAACATTTGAACTTTTTCTTGACTAGCCTTTCTTATGGATGAAAAAGAGTTTAATGCAATATGATTGGCTACAAATTTTTTAAGTGCCTCAGGATCATTAAGTATTGCTGGATCTACTTTTGCCAAAGCTTCATTCGTTGGAGCAAAAACGGTATATGTTTTTGAATTTGCCAAAACCTTGTCGTAACCAGTTTGAACTAATAATTTTCCAAACTGGGATACTTCGGTTGTATTTGAAATTGCCTCATTCAGTGTAACTCCTAGATTTGCATCCCCATTGTCTTCTCGATCGTCCCAAGGACTAGAACAAGAGACCAACGCTATGGTTAATACACTAACCAACAGTCTTTTATAATTAAAATTTAATAAAGTCATTTTTACTTGATTAAGTTTGTACTTGTACACTTTTATACTATTAATATCCGCTATTACCATTGTCCCCTTTGTTTGCCTCTGATCTTTGAATTAAACCATCACCATTAAGATCGTTTCCACTTGGAAGTCCACTTCTAATACCTTTTAAAAATTTCGGCCATATTTGATCCATATCTACAGGACGGAATTCTACCATGTCTAATCTGTCTGCATCACCTCCACCGCCACTGCTAGGAACATCTGTGTGAAATTTAATCAAATGTCTTCCTGTGGTTGTCACCTCTACAACACCCACCAGTCTACAAGCCATATTATCAGCCTTAACATATGGAAATATATAACGCTTATAGCCTTGAGACTCATACACCTTGTCCGGTATACCCGCTGTAGCACTACTAGGATCATTTGCAAACTCTAAACCATTGACAACCCTAGAAGTTGGAACACCATCAAAATATAGCTTTGTGCTATTAGAGGCCTTAGAAGTGGCTGGACGATAGGAAACCCATACTTTATAACGTCCCTTAACAATTACAGGGGTTTTAAATTCAATATCATTATTACCATTATCAGTAGGTTTATTTTGAGTACGAAAACGAAAAATATTTAAAACATCACCGTTAACTCCGTTGGCTCCGCCGCCGCCCTTATTATCCCAAGTTAAAGTTCCCGTTCCTACCCAGGTAATATCCTTGAATGCTCCATTCCCAAGACCAAAACTTACCCCTGTAGATTTCCTGTAATTGGCAACATTCGCAGCGAATTCAGGCTGATCACATAAATCAAAATAAACCGGTGATGGAGCACGCTTTTTAATAGTGAAATGTCCATCCACATAATGCAACACCCCATTGGAACATGTAACATTACTTAAATCTCTTATTACCGCAACACCTTGTTCCTGTACTCCGTTAAAAACATCATGATTTATCAAAATAGATGTCTTATCCAACTGAGAACTGATTACTTCCAGTGGCGCCTTGGTTAAAAATGTAGGAGTTATTGCCATATCACTTAGATAATTTAAATTGGGCAACACATGATATTGCACAAATAAATTTAAACTATCTGCAGGATTGGTAGGATCATTTAAATGACTGTATCTTTTCTTTAAATCATCCAAGCTGTTAAAACCTGCCTTGCTAAAGACAGCATTGCTTTGTGCCAAAACTGTCAAGAAACTACCCACCTTGTTTTCATCATAAACAACAGGCTGGTTTAATTTTTCATACCAGCCAGTGGCTTTCAAAACTTCGGTGAACAATGAAAGATTCTTATCTGCTTCAATGGTTTTTGCCAATGTCTTATCGGCTACTCGCAACACCTTATCAATAACATGAATGATACCGTTTCCAGCTGCAATGTTGGAAACCACAATATTGGATGTTTTATTAACCGTTGTGCTTGAAACGCCATTGATATTGGCAGCTCCAGTTATCAAATATTGACCATAAAAAGTAGGGGTAGCAATTTTTCCATCGGTAAAAGAAGTCGTAGCTATTGCCTTATCTAAAATATGCATCTTAACCAAATTTTTCAAGTCCTCCATTGGAATTTCCTTTATCGAACTAACGCCCAAATCCGCCATGTACTTTTTCACGGCATCATTGGTTGGAAGGAAAAAGGTATAGGTTCCATACGTATTCATGAAAGAAGCGTAATTGGTATAATCAAGAATTTCCAAAAACATGGAATAATCAGGATTCTCTCTTAAATATTCAGTTATATTAGGAGTCTTGTCTGTGCCTTCCTTTATCTTTTGTTCTGTACAGTTTTGAAAAACCAAAACAATCAAACCCAATAAAGCAAATCTCAAAAGACTGGGTAATCTTAATAATCTTTTCATGTCTTATTATTTTTTATTTATAAAAAGGATTTTGTACAAGTGCTTTATTCGTAAAAAGCTCATACGTGTTAATCGGTAAATAATGACTGTTTGGATCTTCCAATTTTGTTATAATCGATTGTTGTTGATCTGGCGGAGCATTCAAAATGGCAGCATTAATCAAGATATCCTTACGCTCGTAATTATTTCTTCTAGCCACTCTAAGCATGTCAAACCATCGTTTACCTTCAAAAGCCAATTCACGGGAACGCTCGGCCAATACATAATCTATAATACCATTTTTATCACTTGCACCGACACTCATTTCTGTTTGACTAATAGCACGACGTTTTAATCTTAAATCCTTAATAATTGCAAGAGCCTCAGCTCCTTGATTTAATTCAGCAAGCGCTTCTGCTTTCATTAATAACGCATCACCATAACGATAGACAAACCAGTGAGTATCCGAATCCTGTAATGCTTTTGTCCCTTCACTATTTCCGATAAATTTATAAATTCGATTGATTGAACCAATGATCGAGGCTTCCTCGCCACGAATATCTCTGTTTGTCGTTGGATTATCCGGATCTATACCAAAAACATCTTCAGCAACATTTCCAGCAGTTTGAAATTTTGGTCTTTGGTAAAAGATACTATAAAAAGGCCCCAAATTTGTTGTGGTATATTGAAATTCAAAAATACTTTCAACAGAATTTCCATTCGAAAACACCGTATTATACCAAGTGCCATAACTTGAAGTTTCAAACAACGAGTATTTTTTGGAGTCAATAATTTTGTTAGTGGCATCAAGAGCTTCCTGATACTTATCTGTCCATAAATAAACATCTGCCTGCATTGCATTAATAGCATAAACGGTAATGCGCCCTTTAGTGGATGCATTGTTGCTATACTCAGTCACGGCATATTGTTCTGCAAGTTTGAGATCTTTGATTACTTGATCAAATATTACACTTTGAGGTGAAGTTGGTATTTGAAAATTATCTACGTCACTCAATGTAGCGTTAATTTTTAAAGGAACATCCCTAAAAGTACGAGCCAATGTAAAATACATATAAGCTCTTATTGCCAATGCTTCAGAAAGAAAATTATTTAATTGAGTCTGAGTTAAGGTTGGATCCTTTTCCTTAACACCAGGTGCCAATTCAATTACGGTATTACAGTAATTAATGGTTCTGTAAAATGCATCCCAATTTGTTAGATTATTGGAAGCCGTAATATTTGAAGTCATAATAGCTCTTTCATCAGGTTCAACATTAACACCTGGGGCTACCATATCACCTCTTAAATCTCCATACATGAATAAATATTGACTTATCGGAAAATCAGATACACCTGGAGGCGAGTTTAACAAGGAAGAATAGATTCCGCCAACAGCTGCTTGAATATCTTCTTTGGTTTTCCAAAATTCAGAACGAATAATTCCGTCTTGAGGTTTTAAATCTAAATAATCATCACAGGAAGTCACTGAAACAAACAGGATGAATATTGATAGAATAGTTTTTATTTTAGTTTGCATAATTCAAATTTTATTATTTAGAAACGAACTGAAACTCCAAGTGTAACACGTTTTGTCGGCGGAGTACTGGAATTATCAACTGCCATACCAAACGCTCCTTTACCCAAGGCCACCTCAGGATCTTGTCCTTTATAGTTGGTAAACGTAATGATGTTATCCGCAGTTGTATAACAACTTAATTCAGTAAGTTTTAACTTGTTTATAAAGTTTTTATTAAAAACATAACGGAATGTAATTGTACGAAGACGGGCATAAGACGCATCCTCAACATAACGATCCGAACCTAGCCAGTTATAGCCAGCTCCATAAACAGCTCTTGGCATGTTTGTGACATCTCCGGGATTACGCCATCTAGACAAAACAGCCGTGCTTTGATTACTATAATCATACATATTGGTAGCCTTCATATCGGCACGATTGATAACATCATAATCCAATTTGTATGTAAAATAAAGAGATAGAAAGAATTGATTCTTAAAAGCGAAGTTAGGCCCAAAACCTCCTGCAAATTTAGGATTACTATTTCCTAAATAAACTACGTCACGACTATCTATATTCCCATCATGGTTGACATCTTCATATTTTGCATCTCCAGGTTGAAACACATAATCAACAGTTGGATAATTGAAACGCATCAATACTTCCTGTCCATTAGGCCCTACAATTTTATTCCCGTTGGCATCAGTAGCCTTGGTCGCTTCCAAATCTGAATACACACCTTTAAAACGGTAGCCATAAAACGAACCAAATGGGTTATCAATTATAAGAAAACTTTTGTACTCACCGTTTTTGTCAGTATTTCCGTTCTCACTTTGGTAATATTCGGAAATTTCCTTTATAGTGTTTTGATTACTGGAAATATTGAAATTAAAATCAATTTTCCAATCCTTGGATTTAAAAGGAGTTGTAGTAAGATTTATTTCATAACCTTTATTTTCCATACTTCCTGCGTTTTGATCAAGCGTAGAATAACCAGAAACACTAGTCACTGCCATATTTTGAAAAATCAAATCAGTGGTCAAGTTTTTATAGAAATCCAAATCTAACGAAACACGGTTTTTAAACATTTGCAGGGTTAAACCTAAGTTAGTCCCTTTTAATGTTTCCCAGCGTAAATTACTTAATTCAATATTAGAAGGAATAACTCCATTAAGATCTAGATATTGAGTAGAGTAGTTTCTATACGTATTAAAGTAGCGATAATCACTATCAGGGGCTCTACCCGATTCACCATAACTGGCTCTGAAACTCAAATCATTAATTGTTTTAACATTTTTCAGGAAAAACTCATCAGAAACCCTCCAACGACCAGATATAGAAGGGAAATAGCCATATCTGTTTTCAGGTCCAAATCTGGAATTTCCGTCCACACGCAGACCAGCATTAATAGTATAACGATTATCTAATAAGCTATAAATCACACTGGCTAATGCACCAATTCTACGATTTTCACTACTACCACTTTTTAGTGTCAAATCCGAATTTTGAGTTCTTGACGGAACTGATGGATCTGTTAATAAAGACGAAGCCGTATTTGATGTTAATGCCTCATGAGAGTTATATTTAGAACCATTTGTTTCCAACATTAAAAACGTTTGTAAAGTTTGTCTCTTTCCAATGTTTGGAGTATAGAAAATACTGGATTTTGTCACAATATTAGATGCGTCAATATCAGCATCAGACGCTCTATTTACGACAGTTTCGGTAAAAGGTCGTCCTGTAGCATTCTGTGGTAAAAAAGATTTATTTTTCGTGCTGGTATAATCAAATTGCAAATCAAATGACGCAGTTAACAGTTTCGGTAAAATGTCAAAATTCACATTAAAATGGGGTGTTATACGATTTACCTCTTGCTCATTTGTCGCAAACTCGGCCATTGCAACCGGATTATAAGTACCTGAATAAGTACCTTGAATATTTTGAGCAGGCGTAAAATAATTTGGCGTAAGATTACCCTGCGCATCATACTCATAAATACTCATATTAGGCATCTTAATATATGCAACACCACGTAATTTATCACCATCAGAACTACTAAAACTGTTTACATAATTACGTTCCGTAAGAGTATGAGTGTAAGAAATATCTGTTCTGAATTTTATACGATCAGAAACATTATAATCCAAATTCAATCTTGTATTTATTCTCTCTAAACCAGTACCTTTAGTTGTTCCTTTAGAATTATAATAGCCAACCGAGCTATAATATCTTGCTTTTTCACCCCCTCCTGACAAAGAAAGGTTATGCTCGCCTGTTTTACCAGTTTGGGTAATGGCATCTATCCAATCCGTATTTTGTCCGTAATTCTTAAAATAGTAAACGTCTTGAGGATCATATTGAAATTCTTTAACAGTGAAGGTATTTAAGGGCACCCCATTTCTGTTCATATATTCTTCCGGAATCAACTGAGAATACTGATCTCCTGTTAACATAGGGACTGATTTAGGCACTGTAGCATAAGTTGCTTTATAAGTATATGAAATTTTTGGAGCAGTAACACCTCCACGTTTGGTCGTAATTAACAAAACTCCACTGGCAGCACGCGAACCCCACACAGCAGTAGCAGCAGCATCTTTTAAAACTGTGATAGTTTCAATATCTGAAGGAGCAATATTTAACAAGGCAGAATAACTTTGCTCATCAGCAGTACCAAAGTTAAAATCTGGCGGAACAACTGTCTCATAAGGCATTCCATCTACTACAATCAAAGGATCTGAAGATCCGGTAATTGTAGAGGTTCCTCTAATTCTGATTTGCATACCTGCTCCAGGATCACCACTATCCGCAGTAATATCCACACCGGCCAAACGTCCTTGTAATGCCTCATCGATACTTGGTGCTTGGGTATAAGCCAAGTCAGCAGCGTTAATAGAAACCGAACTGGTCGTTCTATTACGCTCATCAACTTTCATCATACCATTATCAGATTTTTTCGTACTATTAACAGTTACTCCTGTAAGCTCTTCCACGGTTGAAACAAGCAAAACCTTAATTGATTCTCTTCCCTTGATTTCTATACGTTGGGATTTATATCCAATTGTAGAAATAAATAATTTGTTATTTGGGTCTTTTACGCGTATGGCAAAATTTCCATCAATATCTGAAACCGCACCGGATATGGTACGATTATCGGCATCTTGTTCTGCAATAGTTGCTCCTGGTATACTTAGCTTATCGCCTGAGTCAATAACCTGACCACGAACTAAAAAAGTTTTATTTCCTGTTTGTGCCAAAACTGGTAAAGCAGCCAGAATAACCAAAGCAAATGTAAAACTGTAAAATATATTTGTGATTTTGTGTTTCATTTTATTCCGTAAATTTAAGATAGTTGTCTACTAAATGAATTAAAGACCTGTCCGCCAAGTTATTACTTGATGAAGGTATAAAATTAGCCGGTGGATTAGGAGTTGAAATAGTAGCTGAATTATCCTTGAATGATAGTGATCCTGCATTACTAATTACATCAACATACGTTTTATCTCCTTTCGAACTTTTTCTTAATGTTTCAAACTGACCAGTAGTTAATCCATCATTTGAAGCCGTTCTATTAACAATGATATGATAACGGATAAAATCAGCAACTAAATCTTTATCACCTTGCAATGTAGGATTATTTGAAGCAGGAAGAACTCCATCTGCAACCGCCTTTGCAATAGCGGCATTATTTGGCACTATAAAAGTATAAGAAGTACCTAAGTCTACCCCTTCAATTTTTCCAGTACTGGAAACGTATATTGTAGAATTTAACAAATATTGATAAAAACTATTGAATTGTGTATTACTTTTAGATAAGCGCTCAATAACCTTACCTTGTAATTCAGTAGAAAATTGTGGAAATTTATCAACATAATAGGTAATTCCATTTTCTTGAAGTTCTTTTCCTATTATATTAACAGAAGTACCATTTGCATCATCACCGGCAGCATAGACTTTATTATTAGCCCATCTTATATACTCTCCAGGCAAGTCATTATCTCCTGTACGAATAATCCCCGAAGTAGTTGCAATATTGTCCAATTCTCCTTTAGGAGAAAGAATGATACAATTATAAAAAAGTCTTAATAATCTATTTCTGGCAAGTGAACCTGTTTCAGCAACTCCAGGAGCATTATAAGTCCAATATTGAAACCTCGTATCATAATTGAATCCAAGATTCATTAATGTTGCATCAGATGGTAACAAAAGAGTAAATCTGGTATTTATATTACTAATCAATTCCTTGTAGCCTGAACCATCATTAAATATCCTTGTTGCAAAACTATAACTAGGATCCAAATAAGCAGAAGTGTAAACAGTATAAAATATATTTGATTTCTGCAATTTATTGGCACCATAGAAAAGCCCATTACTTAAAACTTTCCTTTCTGTAATATCAGTATTAAAATCAAATGTCAAATCTTCTTTCAATCCATTTAATAAATCCTTCTTGGAAGGCCATACTGTACCTTGCACCATGTGTGCGTTTATTAGATCTTGAAAAACATATTTTGGTAATTTATCAATAGACGAATAGTGTTTAAGAAGAATACTATTTACAAATGCTTGCAAAGGTGCATTTTCAGGAACAATTAAGGTAAATCCGGAAGATTGTCCATCATTATCTTCTAATTTTATAAAATTTTCATTATTAGGAGAAAATGCTAAACTCGCATCATATAGTTTAACGTAAACATTATCTGTTTTACCAGTATAATTATAATAAGCAGTTGTCGCAGGTTGAAAAAAAACATAACTGGCAAGATTATCTTCCAGTATTTGACGAAATAAACTGTATTTACTATTATTTTGTTCCAAATACTGATCTATATTTAACAATGGAAGATTCACTTGATCCACTTCATGAAAAACACCATTTTCCGCAATACCATTAGCTTGGACTACCTTGGAATCAAAAACATTAAATCCTGTATATTCCTTACCTGGATAGAAAAAATTAAAATCATAGGAACTCAAGGCATTAGTCTTAAAATACTCACTCATAAAATAAGTAATGTATTTATTGTTATTATCGCCTTGTATATAGCCACCATTACGGTTAGAACCTATTGTTACCATTGATTTACCATTAATGGTTTTAGTCACAAAACCATCGTAAAAAGCAGTTCTTCTTCTATAAGCACTACCTTCTACCCATCCTTTCGCTGATTGGTAATCAGAAAGCCTATCGTCCTTGAAAGCATTATAAACAAGTGCATATCTAACAATTTTATTTGCAGTCTCATTATCTATTTTACTAACATCTGAGATTCCTTGCTCTTGAAAGAATTTGGCAAAAGCAGCATCATTTGGAGCAAACATAGTCCAATATCCTGATTTACTTAAAATATCCTTATAACCTGCCTTCTCAATTAAGGCTGTCAAGTTTTTAAAATTCCCCTTAGCTTCCAGTTCCTGAAAAATCGGATTTTCCAGACCTTCGGGGCGTGCATAGTATTCATCGTATACATCTGAACTACAACTTAGCAACAAGGCTAGAAGTGGGACAACAAACAAGTAGTAGTGTAATCTTTTTTTCATTTTAAATAAAATTGCTAATAAACATTTATACTTTTTTTAACTTTTTTAATTATTTGTTAACGGTCAAATATATGTCTTCATTAAATTCTGTCTATCCTGTCGTATCCTGCAAATCCTTATTATTTTTCAAGTTCAGACATTATATTACCATAGAAACAATCAATTAACTATTGAATGCGTAATAAAAAGATTATTTTTTTACAGACTATTTTAAATCAGAATTTCAAGAATACATTGTTTATATTAACTTTTCATTATGTTAACAGGCCAAATATAATATTCATGAAAGAACAATTTCAATCGTTTTCGAAAGAAATTATAAAAATGAGATTTTTTAACACAAACAAAGGATAAAGACTACGTATTTTAAAATAAATTAATAATCAATTTCTTCACCAAATCCGTTTCCCGTTAACCCGAAAAGGATCTATAAGGTATATCCAGACTAAAAAACTGTAGTCTTCAATAACTTGAATAAAAAGAGTGAAAAAAATTTAACTTCTCCTTATTTAATATTAAACTTATGTCTTAAGAAAAAGCATTTGAAGAAGGAGGAACTTAGTGCGGATAAGTTTTAACTTATAACTTAATAAATATTGAACCTTATATAAAGATTCCATAAACAAATTCAATTTAAAAGCATTTTTATAGATACAAAAAAAGGTGTCAATTTGCATTGACACCTTTTATATATGATTGAAAAAAATATTAATATCTTCCTCTGTCTCCACCACCACGGTTATCTCCTCCACGGTTGTTTCCATAACCTCCGCGAGAATCACCTCCACGGTTGTTGTTAAAACTTCTTCTTTCGCCTTCTGGTTTTGGTTCAGATTTGTTAACAACGATTGCACGTCCTTGAACAGTAGCTCCGTTCAATTCATCGATAGCTTTTTGAGCTTCACTGTCATTTGGCATTTCAACAAAACCAAATCCTTTACTTCTACCAGTAAATTTATCAGTGATAATTTTTACAGAGTCAACTGCCCCGTAAGCCTCAAAAGACTCTCTTAAATCTGCTTCCTCAATACTGAATGGAAGGCTTCCCACAAAAATGTTCATATGTACTTATTTATAATAATAAACAAATGTACTCTATTTTTTTCTAATCAACTATTAATTAGCTTATTTATCAGATAATTTATAAAAACACTTTATTTTCCACGCTACTATATTTTTAATATTAAACTCAAAAACTCCTTTATGATGACATTATTAATCAAAAAATCAGTCCCAAATAAATTGTATAAAAAAATGTAATTATTACTCTAAATCGCAGATATTGCAGTTCTGCAAAACCCATATTTCAACAAGCAAATAGATTTAATTCGGAAAAGATTAATTAAAATGGCTATCCCTACTTTGACCCTTTAGTAACTGGCACTTTATAAAAAACTCCTTTTTGAAAATTCACATGTAGCTTAACCGAAGAATCCAATGACTCATTTATGGCATTAAAAGTAAACTCACCGGTTACCGTGTGATTTACAGCATCCAGTTCTGTAATAATAATTTGTCCATTCCCTATATTTTCATCAGTTGAAAAAACAGTAATAACATCTCCTTCTTTTTTTTCCAATGAAACCTTATTAATATCATCTAGTCCTAATATATAGGTATTAACTGTAGCATTTACCGTTTTCAAGGTCAAAACCTCATTCGTTTGAACAGCGCGTATTGTCAAGGAACCATCAGGGGCTTGAACTGCAGTAAACAAAGTAGCTCTCCAAGGTTCATTGTCTCTTAGAGCCTGAACAGCTGGATTATTAAACTTAACTTGATCTTCACAAGAAGTTAAAGCCAAAAACAGAATTATAATCGAAAAAAATCTATACATAATTTTATAAAATTTGAATCACGAAAATAATGGATTTTTTACATTCATGAATTGGTTTTCTTTTTCAAAAATAGAATAAAAAACTAGCTAATAAACTATTGTTCATTAAAATAATAAACTTTTTAGATTGTTTCGATAAAAGATGTATCTTTGCACCCTTAATTAATCGAGGTCGAGTACCTCAAATTTAATCATACGATTATGTCAGTAAAAATTAGATTACAAAGACACGGTAAAAAACAAAAACCGTTTTACTGGGTTGTAGCAGCAGATGCTCGCTCAAAAAGAGATGGTAAATACCTAGAAAAAATTGGTACTTACAATCCAAACACAAACCCTGCAACTATCGAATTAAACTTGGATAGCGCTGTAAAATGGTTGCACAATGGTGCTCAACCTACTGATACGGCAAAAGCAATTCTTTCTTACAAAGGAGCGTTATTGAAACACCACCTTGATGGAGGTATCCGTAAAGGAGCGTTGACTCAAGAACAGGCTGATGCAAAATTAGCTGCTTGGTTAGAAGCTAAAGCTGGAAAAGTTGATGCTAAAAAAGACGGTTTATCTAAAGCGCAAGCTGATGCTAAAGCCAAAGCTTTCAAAGCAGAACAAGAAGTAAATGCTAAACGTTTAGCTGCTGCTGCACAAGCTGAAGCTGATGCTATTGCCGCTGCAACTCCTGCTATTGAAGAGGAAGCTACAGAAGAAGTAGCCGCTGAAGCTGAAGAAGCTCCTGCTGCAGAAGAAAATAACGAAACAACTGAAGCATAATTTTAGTAGGCAACGATGCGTAAAGAAGATTGTTTCTATTTAGGTAAAATTGCCAAAAAATTTAGTTTCAAGGGGGAAGTCTTAGCTTATTTAGACACAGACGAACCTGAGTTATACGAAAACTTGGAATCAGTGTTTGTTGAATGCAACAAACACTTGGTTCCTTTTTTTATTGAAAACAGTTCCCTTCACAAAAACGATTTTCTTCGTATTCGTTTTGAAGATATTAATACAGAAGAAGCTGCAGATACCCTTATAGGCAATAATCTTTATCTTCCTCTAAAAATGTTGCCTAAACTTACAGGCAATAAATTCTACTTTCACGAAGTGATTGGTTTTGAAGTAGAAGACAAACGTCTTGGTTACGTTGGAGAAATCCAATCTATCAACGACACTACGGCTCAACCTCTTTTTGAAGTTCTCAAGGGAGATGCCGAAATCTTAATTCCGATGATTGATCATTTCTTGGTTAAAATTGACAGAGAAAACAAAAAAGTCATTATGGATTTGCCTGAAGGATTAATTGAAATGTACCTTTAATTTTAGTGTTCAGTACTCGATTCTTACTATTCTGTTACTAAATCTGAAATCAAAAATCGTTAATCTTCAATCTAAAATCTTTATGTTTCAATTCAAGCAATTTTCAGTAGAACAAGACCGTTGTGCAATGAAAATTGGCACTGATGGTGTTTTGTTAGGTGCTTGGACTCCCATCGAAAACAATCCTTTCAGCATTTTAGATATTGGAACCGGAACTGGAATTATTGCATTAATGCTTGCACAAAGAAGTAACGCAGAGCAAATTGATGCTTTGGAAATTGACGAAGAAGCTTATGAACAAGCCACGGATAATTTTGAAAATTCCCCTTGGAATGACCGGTTGTTTTGCTTCCATGCTGGTCTGGACGAATTTGTGGAAGAACCCGAAGATGAATACGATTTAATTGTTTCCAATCCGCCTTTTTATGGCGAAGATTACAAATCCGATAATGAACAACGGGATCTGGCACGTTTTCAAGATGCAATGCCTTTTGAAGAACTAATTGAAGCCGCCGATTTATTCCTTTCCGAAAATGGAATTTTTTCTGTTATTATTCCTTTCAAAGAAGAAAATTTTTTTTTGGCCCTTGCCAAAGAATATGAACTTTACCCTCTAAAAATCACTCGCATAAAAGGCACTCCTGCTAGCGAAATCAAGCGTAGTTTATTAGCTTTCGGCCGAACTGAAATTATCGATTTACCTATCGATGAATTAATTATTGAAACCGAACGACATATTTATACTCCGGAATATATTGAACTAACAAAGGCTTTTTACTTAAAAATGTAGCAATCTGCCTTGTTTATACTTGCCAAAAACATTTATCAAAAACTTAAGCAAGACTACCTTTTTAAGCCTACATAATTATCCCTTCATTAAAAAAACATGATTTCTTCCTTAAACTCTTCATTTTAACCATAAATTTATCATAAAAAAATCTTAAATTTGGATATGAATCCAAGAGACAAAGATTCAAAACGAATTGACATATTAAAATTGGCAACAATTGTCTTATACAATTTTGAAGAACTTTTAAAATTAGAAATTATGAAAAAACTATTATCTTTTACTCTTCTTTTTTTATTTACATTACAATTATTAGCTCAAGTTCCGTCTATTACTAACAAAAATTTTTCGCTTGGAACTTACGGTAGGGTTGGATTAGCCAAATCACTAGGGGCTCCAAACTCTGATTTTCCACAATCCCTGAATTTAAATGGAATGGGATCTATTGGAGGCCGTTTCGAAGAAAATGACTATTTCGAATTAGTAACAGCCATGCATTTTGATCCTGCTATTTCAGGAAAGGAAAAAACCAAAATTAATGTTCAGGCTCGATTTTCTTTCTATACTTCCAAAGGTCAATTAATAGGTAATGTTTCCAATAAGGCAATTGGAGGAATAACAACAGCCCTACCCGAAGTATACGCCGAAGCCAACAACATAATGGGTAGCGATTGGAGTGTGTGGCTGGGAGCAAGACTTAATCGTGGTGATGATATTCATATTATTGATCATTTTTATTTTGACGATCATTCCGGACAAGGTGTTGGGATAAAATACAAAAACACACAATTCTCAGAAGTTTTCACTGGCTCAATTGACACAACATCAACATTGCCACCCAACTTTTATCTTAATATTGTAAATGGCGCTCCTACTCTAGGTCTGCGAAATAGATATGTTTCCGTATTAGAACACAAAATAATGGTGAAAGAAGGATACATTAAATTACTTGCCGAATTCCAGCGTCTTCCAGCCGGAACAGTACAAGATTTTGATTCCTTTTACAACTATCCTGCCGATAACGGTTATGTTGTTGGAGCAAAATATTTAAAAAACATTTCATCCAAGCCAGGCTCGTTCAATGCTGTGAGTGCTCGTTATGGAACCGGAATTGCGAATGGAGGTGACGGAGGTAGCAGTAAAACATTTGTCACTTACGGAGCACCTAATCTCGAAACAAACAGCTTTAAAAACGCTTACTCATTTGCATTTACCGAAACCTTCTTGCTTAATCTTAGTAAGAGCTATACTCTTAACGGCTATGCTATTTATACCAAAAGCAGAGGAGCCAGCGATAGTTTGGACAAAGCCCCAGACTATCTTGGTAAACAACTATTATTCAACAGAAAACAAGATATCGCTGTTGGTGCCAGAGGAACTTGGTTTATAAAAGACTGGCTACATTTACTGCATGAGTGTGATTTAACCTGGAGAAAAGATGGTACACAAGACTTCGGACAAATGACTAAATTTACTCTTGCTCCAACATTTGTACCTACTGCCACCAGAGATGTTTGGGCTAGGCCTCATTTTAGACTGGTATATAGCGTGGCACACTACAATAAATTTGCCTCAGACAATCTTTATTCTTCATATCTTGCACAAAGTGGCTCCAAAAGTTGGGGACAATATTTGGGAGCAAAGGTGGAATGGTGGATCTGGTAAAAAATTAAAACTCCAGTAATTTGAGATTTAAAATCACATTTTACTGGAGTTTTATTTATACTGATTTGTGAACTATTCTGTTACTTTGATATACAGAAAGTGCTCTCTGGATCTACATCTCCATCTGGCAAATTTTTAGCATGAAAAGTTCTTTTTACGGTAAAACAATCACCGTCAATGCTAACAATTGTCATTACAATTTTGTCTCCTACCTCCATTTGTGACTCCACGAGTTTTTTAGTACAGGTAACTTCATATTCACAGTCGCTTAGCCACTTTACACTCCAAACTAAGTGAAGTACTCCATTGTCGTAACTTTCTTGAGTAGCGCCTTTTATCACAAATGTTTTTTTAGGATAATCTGGATTATACGCTTTGATGTTTTTAAGTTTACTGCAGTCCAATGTTTGAGAGAATCCTATTGATCCCGCAAATAATAATAAAATAAGTGTTAGTTGTTTTTTCATAATTTTAATTTAGGCTGATTTGGGGTAAAACAGTTGATTGTTATTTGATAATTTGTATCGCAATATTACAAAATAGTATTGCTCAATCCAATATTTAATTTAGCCTTTTGAGACATAATTATAAAATTTATTCGTGGCAATTTTTGATTTTCTTCGCCTTGCGTTCATCTAATTATTTCTTTCTGATAAAATTTTTAATTAAAATTATTTTACAACATTGCGGATTAGTTTTGTTATATTTCTTTATGTAGATTTGTATCAACAAAAAATTACAATATGAGACTAGATTTATTTCAAGCTCCGGATTATTACAATCTAGATGACTTGCTAAGTGATGAACATAAACTAGTTCGTGATTCAGCACGCTCATGGGTAAAACGCGAAGTTTCACCTATTATAGAAGAATATGCACAAAAGGCTGAATTTCCAAAACAAATCATAAAAGGTTTGGGAGAAATAGGCGGTTTTGGCCCTTACATTCCAGTAGAATATGGTGGTGCAGGGCTAGATCAAATCTCTTATGGCTTAATTATGCAAGAAATTGAACGTTGTGACTCTGGCGTCCGTTCAACTTCATCAGTACAATCTTCATTGGTTATGTATCCAATTTGGAAATATGGAAATGAAGAACAAAGAAAAAAATATTTGCCAAAACTCGCCACTGGAGAATTAATGGGCTGTTTTGGACTCACTGAACCCAATTACGGCTCTGATCCCGGAAGCATGATTACCAACTTTAAGGATATGGGTGATCATTATCTTTTGAATGGTGCCAAAATGTGGATTTCCAATGCACCATTTGCTGATATTGCAATCGTTTGGGCTAAAAATGAGGAAGGAAGGATACATGGCTTAATCCTAGAACGCGGTATGAAAGGCTTTACAACACCCGAAACTCATAACAAATGGTCACTTCGTGCATCATCGACCGGAGAATTAATTTTTGATAATGTAAAAGTTCCTAAGGAAAATTTACTTCCTAACAAGTCTGGATTGGGAGCTCCTCTTGGATGCTTAGATTCAGCTCGTTATGGGATCGCGTGGGGAGCTATTGGAGCAGCAATGGATTGTTATGATACAGCTTTGCGTTATTCCAAAGAAAGAATCCAATTTGACAAACCTATCGCTGGAACACAATTACAACAAAAGAAATTGGCTGAAATGATTACTGAAATTACCAAGGCCCAATTACTTACCTGGAGACTTGGTGTTCTGCGAAACGAAGGAAGAGCTACTTCAGCTCAAATCTCGATGGCTAAAAGAAATAATGTAGACATGGCAGTCCATATTGCACGTGAAGCAAGACAAATGCTAGGCGGAATGGGAATTACTGGAGAATACTCTATCATGCGCCATATGATGAATTTGGAATCCGTGATCACTTATGAAGGAACCCACGATATTCACTTATTAATTACAGGAATGGACATTACAGGAATTTCAGCTTTTAAATAATCATCCTTATAAAAACCAAAAAACTCCTTAAATAAGGAGTTTTTGGCTTTTATAGCATTCTATTAGTTTATAACAGTGATAAAAAGTATAGCCAAGACAAATTCATAAATTAATATCCTGCAACAATCAATTTACACTCTTTAGGAACAAAAAATATAATAAAAGTTTAGTTTTCCGGAGCTAGTTCTAATTCCAATCCATCAAGACCCTCGGTAATTGGAATCTGGCAACCCAATCGGCTATTTGATTTTACATAAAATGCTTCTGATAACATAGCTTCTTCATCGTCACCCATTTCTGGCAACTCAACATCATTAAGAACATAACATTGACAAGATGCACACATTGCCATTCCACCACAAGTCCCTTCAACCGGAAGTTCATAAGCTTTGCAAAGTTCCATTATGTTCATCGCCATATCTGTAGGCGCTTGTAAATCATGAATTACTCCTTCTCTATCTTTAATTTTTATTAAAACGTCCATTCTTTAATTTATAGTATTTTTTGTTTATTAAAAACAAGCTGTTTGAACTTGGTTTTTATCCTTTAATTTCAAGATCAACAGCCATTTCCTTTCTATTTTCTTTATTCAATATTTTCAAACCTATAACATCTGCCTGATTGATTATAAAAACAACTTCGGCATTTGGAGCATAAGCCCCATCATGTGTCTTGAAAACAAGTTTGCCTTCGTATGTCAAATTTACCAAACCTTTTTTATCGGTTTTGTTTTTCTTCAATGTTTGTGAAGTAAATTCAGCCGTAATGTACGCACTATTTTCTAACATTTTTGCTTTTCCACCACTAAGTTCTGTCAAAAATTCAGCATTGGATATCTTCAATTGTCCTGCCCTATTGGAAAAAACATCAACCATAGCACTGAAATTTATTTCACTCCATACCTCATCAACATTCACATACGTTTTTTTAACATACGCTTCTTGCATTGGTTCTTGTCCATAAGTTTTACAAAGACACAATAATAAAACGATCAACAAATACATTTTTTTCATAATTCAAATTTGTAGGTTAGTGTTACAAATTTAAATTTTAAAATAAAAAAACGGCTAAAAAAAACTTGAATTATTCGCACAGTTTTTTACACATAATATAAAAAACTATTAATTTATTGATGATTCTTTAATGATAATTTTCAAAAAACCTTATTTATCCTTAGTTTTAACAAGAAAGACCACTTAAGTTAACAAGCGAAAATGTGATTCACAAATACTTGTCGTTATCCTTTTCATCAAAATAATTAAAACTGGGACTGACTTTTTGAAGCCTTATTTACAGAACATTCACTACAGTCTCTATTTGAGGCGCATATTTTTTTATTGTAGTTTCTACACCTGCTCTCAAAGTCATTTGATTAACGCTACAACTAGTGCAAGCTCCTTCTAGGCGCACTTTTACATGTTTCCCTTCATCAATTGAAATGAGCTTAATGTCTCCTCCATCTGAATTCAAAAAAGGTCTGATTTCATCTAGTGCCTTTAAAATAACATTAGTTAATTCTTCTGTTTCCATAGTTATATGTATATCCCATCACCATTATTCGAGAAATCACGAATTTTATTTTGATGGTATTGAATTAATATCAAAAATTTAGAATTATTTTTTAACAGCCGAGCATCCAGCCATGGTCGTAATTTTGATAGCTTCGGTTGGTTCCAAATTTTCATTTCTATTGACAACCTCACTTACAACATTTCGCGTTATCTCATCAAAAACATTTTCAATGACAGAACCTGTCTGTAATGCAGCAGGACGACCATAATCACCTGCTTCACGAATGGATTGAACAATTGGCACTTCTCCCAAGAAAGCTACACCCAAATCTTGAGCAAGATCCTTGGCTCCTTCTTTACCAAAAATATAATATTTATTGTTTGGCAATTCTTCTGGTGTAAAATAAGCCATATTTTCTATAATTCCCAAAACAGGTACATTTATCGCTTCGGACAAAAACATGGAAACTCCTTTTTTGGCATCGGCCAATGCTACCGCTTGAGGCGTACTTACCACTACAGCTCCCGTAACAGGCAACGATTGCATAATTGAAAGATGAATATCTCCAGTTCCAGGAGGCAAATCAATTAACATAAAATCCAACTCTCCCCAATTAGCATCAAAAATCATTTGATTCAATGCTTTAGATGCCATAGGCCCTCTCCAAATAACGGCTTGGCTAGGAGAAGTGAAAAATCCAATAGAAAGCATTTTAACTCCGTAACTTTCTATAGGCTTCATTTTTGATTTTCCGTTTATCTCAATAGAAATAGGTTTTTCACTTTCAACATCAAACATGATTGGCATGGATGGTCCATAAATATCGGCATCTAGAACTCCTACCGAAAAACCCATTTTTGACAAAGTTACTGCCAAATTTGCTGTGACAGTAGACTTCCCTACTCCTCCTTTTCCAGAAGCAACAGCAACAATATTCTTAATTCCCGGAATTGCTTTTCCTTTGATTTCATTCTTCTCAGGAACTTCAACCTTTATATTTACCTTAATTTTGGCATCAGGAGAAACCAAATCTTGAATTGTTTTTTTGATATCGTCTTCGGCCCTTTTCTTGATATGCATCGCTGGAGTATGCAAAATCAAATCCACCAAAACCTCATCTCCAAAAGTGACTACATTTGTAACAGCACCACTTTCTACCATATTTTTACCTTCACCAGCAATAGTAATTGTTTCTAATGCTTTAAGAATGTTGTTTTTATCTAATTTCATTTTTTAATCTTCTATCTATTTGCGCTTTAAAAAACGTGTTTTTATTTAATCTGATTTCAGATTGCAAAGATAACTTATTAAGTTCTTATTCTAAAGGATTTGTATTGGATTTGTTGATATTGAAATTATTCAAAATGATACTATTCGTTTGAAATTTCCGCTCTAATCCATTTCTGGTTTATAATTGTCGTTAATTATTGCCGTTAATGTGAATTTTAATAAAAGTTGATAATATTCTGTAAATAAGTTGTTTGCCCCCTTCATACCTTTGAATAACATAAATTTCTGATTTGCAATATTTTGAAAAAAATATGCGGAGACTTATTGACCGGTATTCTTAATATGTTTTCGCATTTTTAAATGATAAGTTAATTCTAAAATTTAAAAACATAAAGTCATGCGAAAATTTAATCTCCTATTAGTTATTACAGCGGTTGGTTTTTTATTGTCTTCTTTTTGTTATGGCAATAAGGTAAAAAATGATTTAATTTCAAGAGAAAACACTTGGTTTGTTGAAAATAATTATTCCAAAATGTTTTTTGACAGAACAAACACTCGAAAACCTTTAATTACCAATTATTTAAAACCTCATCAAAACATTTCCGATTCAATTAAGGTAAAATCTGATATTATAGATCGAAATCAATATGCTTTATCAACTCAATTTGATAAACTTCAACAAGCGCTAGAAAAATATCAAGCTATTGAAAAAAATAATCAATGGAAAAAAATTGATATCGATCCTGCAAACTACAAAAATTTAAAACCTACTGACAGCAGTGCCATTTTAAAACAAATTAGAGAACGATTGTTTATCGTTGGCGATTTAAAACAAGATTCCAAAAGCAATATATATGATGAAGAATTGATGGCAGGTATTTTAAATTATAAAAAAAGATATGGACTTGCCTTAAATTATGAGTTAACATTGGAACACATAAATCAAATGAACGAACCTATAAGTAACAGAATAAGAACTATAAAACTAAATATGGAACGTTGTCATGAAATGCCCGAAAACATGGCAAATGCTTCAGAATATATTATTGTCAATATACCATCCTACAAATTGTTTTATGTAAAGGATGGGAAAAAGGAATTTGAAACCGATGTATTTGTGGGCGCAAAATGGTCAAAAACCGAAATCTTTAGCAGTATGATGGACAAAATTGTATTCAGCCCTTATTGGAATATCCCGCAAAGCATAATAGATTATGAATTGAAACTAAAAATGTACACTAATAAAAATTATTTGGAAGAAAATAACATGGAATGGAACGGAGGTCGTGTCAGACAAAAACCTGGACCTAAAAATTCTTTAGGATTAGTTAAGTTCCTGTTTCCAAATCCATATGATATTTATATGCATGATACACCCGCTAAAAGTTTATTTTTATTGGAGAAACGTACTTTTAGTCATGGCTGTGTAAACATAAAAGATGCCAAGGGTCTTGCCCAGGCTATTTTAAAAACTGACCCTGATTGGTCAAATGACAAAATAGACAGTGCCATGAATGGCGAAAAAGAAACACCCTATGAATTGAAAAATAAAATTCCAATATATATGGGATATTTTACGGCTTGGGTTAGCTATGATACTGGAGAAATTAATTTTTTTGAAGATATTTACGGCAAAGATGGCAATACCGATGAATTGCAAAATTCCAATAGTGTAGTAATGTATTAAAAAAAGCTTTTTTAAAGAGTTTCGAATGTCTTACATTTCTAACTGAGGTTCCCAAAAATGCTTTTCCAAATCTATAATTTGGCTGTCCTTAACCTTGATGCCTTCGCTTTCCAGCAATTGCTGCATTAGGTTGGTTCCGTCAAAATGGTGTTTCCCCGTGAGCAATCCTTTTCTATTAACCACTCTATGGGCAGGAACATCCTCTAGATTATGAGCTGCATTCATTGCCCATCCAACCATTCTTGCGGAACGTCCAGATCCCAAAACTTTGGCTATTGCCCCATAAGAAGTTACTTTCCCGTATGGAATCTGTCGAACAACAATATAGACTCTTTCAAAAAAATTATCGTTTTTTCCTTCCATTATTTCTTATCCAAAATATCCTTTAATAAGTTTGAAAAGTGTAACAATGGAAACGAGTCCGGTAATGGCTCCAATAATATAATTCCCATTATTCATTAAAAAAGAAGACTTCGCCTCTCTCTTTTTAAAATATACGATATAAAGATAAAAAACTAAAAATGAACCTGCTACAACACCTAGTACAAATAAGTAAATAAAAGGTTCCAAAAAATAAAAATACCCATAAGTAGAAAGTGTAATGGATACAAAAACGTAATACGGAATAGGAAATAAATTCAATGCCGATAATAACATTCCTAGAAAAAATCGATTGGTCTTACTACGTATTTTTATTTCTTCCTTGGGTAATTTTGGTCTTTTGGCTTTCCAAAAAAAATAAAAAGTCAGCCCCATGAAAATAAACAGCCCTACTTCTTGCAATTTATTAATGACATCGGGATGACTATTAATAAAATCAGCAAATAATAAGGCTAAAAATGTTTGAAAAAAAACTATTACCGTAGCACCGACGGCAAAAAAAATAGCTTCTGTCCTACCATCTTTCAAACTTACTTTTGCTGCTGTCATGTTAATTAGACCAGGAGGCGTAATACCTATAGCAGCAACAATAAATCCGAGAAAAAAAGGTAATAATAATGCCATCTTTTGTTTTTAATCAATACCGACAAAAGCAGATTCAGTACTACTAGATTTTGATTGTCGTATACGGTTATTTAGCTAAGCAAAAATAATAAATTGTAATCTAAATACTATTTTATCTTGAAACGAATATACGTAATTGCTTTGTTAATTTCTAAATATTGTTTTTCATAAAAAGTTTGAAAAGCAGTTACTTCCTCCGGACTTCCCTCGTTTACGTAAACATTGTGATTCGCATACAACACTTCATGACCTTCGCCATGCAATAATCCAAGAGTATATCCGTGCATGAATTCACTATCGGTTTTCAGGTTTACAACACCGTCTTTTTTCAGAATCTTTTTATACAATTGCAAAAACTCTGAGTTAGTCATTCTATGTTTCGTTCTTTTGTATTTTATCTGAGGATCGGGGAAAGTAATCCAGATTTCATCCACTTCATTTTCGGCAAAAATATGATTGATCAGTTCGATTTGGGTACGAATGAAAGCCACGTTATGTAACCCTGTTTCGACAGCCGTTTTTGCACCACGCCAAAAACGTGCCCCTTTAATATCGATTCCTACGAAGTTTTTATTTGGATATCTCTCGGCCAGACCAACAGAATACTCTCCTTTGCCACAGCCCAATTCAAGTACCAACGGGTTATCATTTTTAAAAAAATCTGAATTCCATTTTCCTCTCAAAGGAAATAAATCCCCCACTACTTCTTCTCTTGTTGGCTGAAAAACGTTATTGAATGTTTCGTTTTCTTTGAACCTTTTTAATTTATTTTTACTTCCCACGATATTTTTGCTATTTGCGGCAAAATTAAGGAATTATATAAGAATGAAGGCTCAAGTACCGAAAAAATCAAAAATTATCATTTGGCTTGAATCTTTTGCAACAAAATATCTTCCATCGGGGCAATGATTTTGACTACTTCATTTGTATTGTCATTAGGAATTGTCATCGATAGGACGTAATGCTTGATTCTCCATTCCTTGCCTATTTTTACAATAACGCCAGAACCTCTGCAAATTTTCATTTGAGTATTCAAAAGTTCATCGAACCAAGCGATTCTACCTGATTTGTCAAAATAAACATTGCGCTCAATAGCCTTAAAACTCCAGGCTTTTCCTTTATCAAAATACGGTTTAGCATACGCCTGAAACGCTTTCTTGTTCCAATTCTCGGTTGGATCCGTCCCAATAAAAATGGCGTCTTCTGCCATCATCCCAAAATATTCATCAAAATTAGCTTCGGCGGCAGCTTTATGCCAAGCGTTAATCGTTATGTTTACCTGCTCTTTTTCATCCGCTTCCTTATAATGCAAGGAATCAAAACTAACTAGTGACAATACAGCCAAACTTAAAAACAGTACTTTCATAAGGCTACTTTTTGTTTTTATCAGGAAGGCTTCCCAATTTTATTTTCATCTCGCCGTCTTTCCCGTCTACTATCAATAAACGCACAACTATCCCTTTATATCGCTTAGCTTCTCGCTCTTTTAAATCTTTGATTTTCAAATCATCTTCCGGATTTCTAAGAGGAATTGTCAATCCCAATTTAGTTCCCTTCTTGAAAGAATACACACCTCCTACATCAAAATTCAAAACATTGGAACTCACTTTAAAATAATTAACATCAACCAAATTTCCCTTAATGCTTAGACTTCCCGACAAATCATTAAAAACAATATGCTTGACATCCCGATTTGGAAAAGCATATTTCCCTACTTTTATGATTGGTTTAAAATTGATCAACGAACCATTTTTTATTTCATATTTAAAATTCCCTCTGGCTGATTCGTCAACTAAATCTCCATCCTGCGTCATTTTTATTGACATATCGGCCTTTGCTGAAAGCTGTCCATTAATGTTATTCGGCTGAAAAGATTTAACTCCGAAATTTTTAAATGAAGTCAAAAATTGCGGAATATTGACTGTTGCAATATTTACATTTGTTTTCACATCAAATATGCTGCCTTGAGGAATCAACTGAGACGCAAATGTAATTTTTCCTCCACAAGTTTCTATTGCTCCCTGTTTGATAAAAAATTGTCTGTTTTTTGCCACAACAACAATTTTAGCATTTTTGGCGGTCAAATTTGAATAGACCATTTTGTCTAAATTCAGATTTAAAACCACTTGACATTTTTGGACGAGAGCAATTCTTTTTTTGGTGTCCGCTTTGGTTGCAGCTTTTTTAGGCTCTTTTACTGCTGAACCTTTTTCTTTATAAGCCAAAGTGCCCATCATTTTTTTTACATCCATAAATGGACTTTTCACATTGAGTACGGCTACCATATTTTCCGGATTATTATAATAGAGATTTAGAAAATTATCTATTCTTCCATCCAAAAAAGCAATGTTTTTATCTCTTTGATATTTAATATTTCTGATGAATAAAGCTTCATCCGTAAAATCAAGAAGAATATTTGTTTCAAAAGTCAGGTTTTTGGGTTTATAAAGCATGTTTGCATTCTTTATATCCACTTTACCGGTAAATTTAGGTTTTGAAATACGTAATGCTACAATATCAACATTGAATTTAAAATCTACTTTGGCTGTTCCTCCTGTAAATTTGAAAACATCCTCTCCGAAAACATTTCCTAATTTATCCACATCAAATTGAGTGTGGATGTCTCCTGTAGCGATTGGTTTTTCCAGATTGTTAATTGCTGCATTTGGAATTGATATCGGGATACCTTCATAGTTTCCTTTAAAATTTTTTACGATTACTGCAGAGTTGATATCATTGTTTCCCAAACCGTTTTTGAAATTATTAATATATCTGGCTGTAAAACTACAGTCGGTTACTGTGGCATCTGGGGAAACCAGAACATTATCCTTTATTTGTGCATCGACAATAATTTCGGGATCACCTTCCGCATTCATATCCCCGATAATACTGCATTGCGCATCAAGCGGTTTGGTTATATTGAAATGATTTAAGATTTTGAATAAATGCGGATCTAACAAATGAGCTGCATTCAACCAAAGGATATGGGTTTTTATCTGAATATTCATTATTGGATGCTCTTTTTGCAAACCAAAACTTGCCTTGATATTAAAATCATCTTCGCCAATTCCCAAATCTTCAGTAATAACATCAATCCTGTTCTTTGCCTTCGAGAACTGAACAGCCAGTTTTCCCTTCACTCTTTTGTCTTTTATAAAACTTCCGTGTTTGGTATTAAACGCCATGCTTTTTGCAAAAACATCAAGAAACAAATCAGTCTGAAAACCGTCATCAGTATAGTCTATCTTGGTTTTTAACGAGGCCACTTCAAAATGGAACATCTTATTGCGTTGCACATTTTGAGAAATAAAAACGACGTTCTTAAAATCCACTTCACCAATCTCGGTTTCTGTTTTGCTTTTGGGTTTGTTGGATTTTGGCTTAGGCTTAAAAATATTGGAATTGGAAACTCCATTTTTGTCCTTATACAAATCGATTTTAGTGTCAATCAGCACCACTTTTTCGATATTTATTTTTTTATTCAATAGACTCAGTATATTCAATCGGACTTCAATTTCACCAGCTTTAAGTACACTTCGTTTATGAAAGGTATACAAACTATCCTGTAGTTCGACTTTTTTCAAGACTACAGTGAAATTAGGGAAACCTATTAAAAATTTATAACCAAAATCGCCAATACTCGCATGTCCCGAAATATTTTCATTGATTTTTTGATTGATATTTGTCATTATATCGGCTTTATTTTGTTCGAAATAAATCCTTAAACCAATAAAAAGAGCCAACAACAACGCCAATATCGAAATAACTAAGATTTTAATTATCCTAAATACTTTTGTTTTTAAAAACTTTTTCCCTTTTTGAACAAGTTCATTCATACTAATAATGATTTATTGTTGGTTAGCTAGACTATTGGTCAGTTATAATTCTAAATTACTTGAATCGGGAAGCGGTTACAACCCCCTTCTTTTCAAAGTTACTATAATATATTTACAAAAAATGGCGTTGTATATCAATATTTTGATTTTTATGTTGAATTATTACATGGCAATTAAGTAACACTTTTCATTGAAATTGAAAAATTTGATTCATTGCTTTTTATAATTTTGTGTATGTTAAAATTAAAATTTGCAGTACTTTTGAAACAATCAAACCCCAAAAAGGGTGTTAATCTAAAAAAACAAAAACTATGCGATCATTAAAAATCTTATTATTGGGTGCTTTCCTAATGTTATTATCTAACACGGTTTCGGCACAAAAATGGGGAATTAGAGCGGGTGTCAATATCTCGGATATCAATTCAGACGGTTGGGACTCTGATGCCAAAACAGGACTTTATGTTGGGGCTTACAGAGAAATCCCGTTGGTAAAAAGCTTATTATTTATTCAACCTGAGGTACAATACTCTCAAGAAGGATTTTCAACAAATGTTGATGATGTAAAGGTGGATTATCTTACAGTGCCTGTTTTGGCAAAAATCTATGTTGCCAAGTTATTAAGTTTTGAAACGGGTCCACAATTCGGATTTGCCGTAAATGACAATGTTAATTATGCCGACACAAACAGTTTTGTTCCTTCATGGGCCTTTGGAACGTCTTTGAATTTACCTCTTGGCTTATCAATCAATGCCAGATATATTTCTGGACTGAATGACACTTTTGATGGTGTTACCGGAAAAAATCAGGTTTTTCAAGTGGGAGCCGCTTTTCAATTCTAGAAAAAAGAGACCTTTTACATAAGCAAAGAGGCTGTCCAAAATTTATTGGACAGCCTCTTTTTAATATCTGGGTTATTGCTTAATGCACTTTTTGTTTGTCGAATGTAGTGTTAAGTACTTTTTTGATTTTGTCCAAAGCACCATGAAAAGCTTTTTCGATGGAATCGGCATGTTCGGTAACAGCAATAGGCTGCATATTGGCTGGTCTGGCTTCAATCAGACAACGCTTATCGTGTACACCAACTGATTTAGCACTATTTTCGTCTCCAAAATGCACTTCTATACGAGTCACTTTGTCATCAAAACGAGCCAATACTCTTGATATTTCACTAGAGAAATAAGATTCCAATCTTTCGCTTCCTTCTATATTCTTGTCTGTGTTAATTTGTACTTTCATATGTAATTTTTTATTGTTTTTTATAATCTATAAATAAATCAATGAGCGTTATTTTAATGACATTATCAAATTCTATTCCAAAGCCACATTTTTCGTAAACGTTCTTTCTCAAAGTTAAAAATTATTCTCGGAAATTGATTTGTTTTAGTAAAACATTATGAAAGAAAAAAAATCTTATGAACCTTCTTCTTCTAGCCCATCGAATTGCTTGTCTGTTGCCGTATCCGTTTTAATTCTCTTTACGGTTTCCTTTCGGGTAATGAGTAACGGAATAGCAACTCCTGCCGATAATGCCAGGATGATAAACAAAGCCGAAAGTCCATTTTTTGCGGTTTCAAAAAAAAGCTTGGAATAGACATCTGGATCTTTTTCGGCGGTTAGTTTCATAACTCCTACCATTGCCTTATAGGCAAAAAAACCTGGTATCATGGGAATTAATGCGGGAAGTGCAAAGGTCATTGGGGGTGCTTTGCGATAATGTGCCGCCAAGACACTCAAAAAACCGATAAGGCTAGAACCGCATAAGGCTGCAAATACCAATCCGAATTCGAGCGAAACCATATAAAATTTCAACATTCCGCCTAATGCTGCCATGACATAAATAGCACCCAAAGTACGGCGGGGAACATTGAATAATACTGCAAAACCAATTCCTGCACAACCTAACCATATTCCTTTTTCCAATAATGCAAAATCCATCCTAGTGTAAATTAAAAATTAATAATGAAACCATCAATCCCAATGCAATGGCAAAGGCAATAACCAAAACGTTTACGCCTCTTGTAGTTCCATTCAATATATTTCCGTCAATAAAATCAGAGAACGAATTGATCATGGGCACACCAGGTATTAAAAACAAAACAGAAGTGGACAATGCATGTATAAAATCTTTTTCGGGGTTAAAATACGAATATGCCCCAACTAAAAAAGAAGAGGTTAAAGCCGCGAAAAAGATACAGAGATAAAAATTAAATTTGAGTTTTACTGTTTCCTGTCTCACAAAAAGTCCTGCAAAAGTTCCTAAAAAACAAAGAACCATTTCAGATAATCCGCCACCAAACAATCTGCAAAAAGACGCTCCTGCCAAGGATACTAAAAACAAAACTGCAAATCTTGGATATAAGGCTTTTCGATCCAATAGTTTTATTTCATTGTTTATACGCTCCAGCGACCATTTTTCTTCGACTATTTTCCAACTCATGGTACTAATATCCGAGATGAGATTGAAATTAAGATGCATATTAGGCACCCATTTAACACTGGTGAAAGTTTTATTTTCATCCTTGTATCTTACCGTAATCATTAAGGCGTGATTGGTAATCATTAAATCCGAACCACATCCAAAAGCGCTTGCAATTCTATTAATGGTCACTTTGACCCGTTCTGTATTGGCTCCCGCTACTATGAGCATGGAACCTATTTCCAAGAGCATTTCTCCCAGTTCATACTTGTTTGGTTTTGCAACTAATTCCATAAAAAAAGTTTGTTGTTTTTTACTTCAAATTTAACGAATTAGCACCTGAAAAAGGCTGATTTTCACTCTTAAAACGGTAATTTATTTAGAAAATAAATAACAAGTTTTTTCAATCGATTTCGCCTGTCAAACAGTCGAAAAAAGACTTGTTGCAACGACCTAATCTGGATTTTTCAGATACATGAACTTTTAAAAAAACTGAAAATAACAATTAGCAATACATTTATAATGAAAACTAATTTGGGAATGGCTTTTGATTGGTTTTTAATTTCTAAATTTGTAGTCTAGTTAAAACAAATTAGCATTTAAACATAAAATAAAAATAGTATGGCATTAGCAATAACAGATGCTACTTTTGATGAAGTAGTTTTGAAATCAGACAAACCGGTAATGGTAGATTTTTGGGCAGCATGGTGTGGACCTTGTAGAATGGTTGGACCAATCATTGACGAACTAAGCAGCGAGTACGAAGGTAAAGTTGTTGTAGGTAAGGTTGATGTTGACGCAAACCAAGAATTTGCTGCAAAATACGGTGTTAGAAATATTCCAACAGTATTAGTTTTCCATAAAGGAGAAGTAGTTGGAAAACAAGTTGGAGTAGCTCCAAAACAAACGTATGCAGATAGTTTAGATGCTTTATTGTAATCTAAATTGAAATAAACAAAAAGGTCTGGCGAAAGTCAGACCTTTTTTTATGCTATAATTGCAATGTGAACGTAGTCTTTTCGTTGATTTTTGAATCGACCGTAATTTCACAGAAAATAGCTTTGGCCAAATCACGAATAAGATGCAGTCCTAAACCAGATTTAATCCCGACCACCTCTGTTTCATCATACAGCGCCTTAAATTGCTCCTGACTGGCGCCGGGACCGTTATCGGTTATGGATAAAAATGATTTTCCGTTTTCCTGCCAGGCTTTCCAGACAATAGTTGGGTTTTGAGTTGTTGTAAAAGCGTTTATGGCATTACTGGTTAGATTTCGAATAATCGTTTTCAGGTAGTTTTCATCTGTGAAAATTTCAATATCGTCTGGATTATGATATTCGAATTGGATCTTTTGGTAGCCCGAAAAGACTTTTTTGGTATCTTCAAACAATTGGTTTACAGCAACATTTTTGGGCTGAGGCTTAAAGTTTTCCATCTGGCCTTTACTCCACAATAAAATATCTTCCATCGAACAAAGCAAATTTTCGGCTCCTGCAATGGTTTTATTCTGCATGCGTTTTCTGGTTTCTTCATCAAGCAATTCGGGACTGTCTTTTTGCAGATGCAGAAAATGAATCAAGTTTGCCACCGGACTTCGCAGATCATGATTTAAAATACTGAAAAAGCGGGTTTTTATTTTGTTTGCTTTATCGAGTTCTTCATTTAAAATCTGCAGTTTGTCATTCAGTTTTTTACGGTTCCGACTCTGATAAAATACCAAAATCCCAATGACACTAACCAAAAGTATTCCAAGCAGTAAAAACCATTTTTGCTTATTGGCATTATTAATCTGAATGTTTTTAATGGCTATCTGCTGTTCTTTTTTTCCGGTTTCGTATTTGCGGAGCAGGTCTTCGGTGTTTTTTGCGATGTCTATTTTATTAATTGAATCTTTGGAAACCTCAGCAGTCTTTTTGTGATAAAAAGCTTTCTTGTAATCGCCTTTCGCTTCGTATAAATCAGCCAAATCCTCGTGTGCAATATATAAATACTCCGGATCTTCTATTTCTTTGGCAAGAGCCAGTGCTTCCAGATAATATTTCTCGGACAAATCGTATTTCTTTTGAAAAAAGTATAAGTCTCCCAAACTTCCGCAAACGGTTTCCAGCGATTGGGAAGCTTCTAATTCTCTACATAAGGTTTCGGATTTTTTTAGGTATTTTTCGGCCTTAGCATAATTCTTTTCTTTTTTATACAGCCTGCCGGCATTAGTCAATAAATCAGTCTGTAAAAGCTTGTAATTTGCCGATTCCGCATAACCCAAACCTTTTTCATAATGAAGGATTGCCTCTTTGTTTTTCTTTAAATCATCATATAAATTGCCAATATTGTTTTCGTTAATGGCCATTCCGGAGAAATTCTTTAATTCTGTTTCAATCTTTAGGGCTTTATTAAAATATACTAATGCTTCATCGTATTTTTTATAAAACTTAAGATTGTTCCCTAGCAGGCTGTAAGGACTCGCTTTTAGAGGTTTCAAATTATTTTTTTCCTGATAATTAATCAGCGTGATGGAATATTGTGTCGCCTTTTCCCTATTGCCCATCTGTTCATAAACGACACCAATATTATTTAGTGAGTTTTGTAAAATCTTTTTTGGGAGCTTATATTTTATAATTATTTTATTACATTCCAAAAAGTAATCCATCGCCTTTTGAGGGTTTTGATTGGTGTACTCAATGATGCCTCTCATATTGACTGTTTTATAAAAACCAATGTGATAATTGAGTTTTTTGGACAAATTATCCATCTGTGCAATTGTTTTTTTTGCTTCATCAATTTTTCCTTCCTGAACCAATATAAAAGCATATTCGTTGAGCGCCTTCACATAAGTTGTGTCCTGCGGTTTTGTTTTTAGAAAAACTGTCAAAGAGTCCTTCGTTTTTGGAACCTGGGCAAATAAGGAACCCGTAATTAAAAGCAGAATAAGGACGTATTTTTTCATGAAAACAGGTTTAGGTTTTCTTTGTAACTTCTTCCAACAGGAATTACAATGTTATTGTTCAAAATGATTTCACCAGGATTTATTTTCTGAATGAACTGCTTTTGAACCGCAAAACTTCGATGAATTCGGATAAAGGATTGAAAATGGTTTTCTTTCAGAAGATTTCCAATACTTGATAGAACACAATGTCTTTTTTTATCGGTAATTATAAGCGTGTAATCTTTTAATGCTTCGAGGTATAAAATTTCATGAAGCTTGATCTTCGTCTGTTCGTGACCTTCCTTAATATAAATGGTATCACCGCCAATACTGGCTTCAAAGAGCGAAGCCTTGAGCCTAATTTCCATAAACTCTTCAATCCGTTTTATCGTTTGTGTAAAGCGCTCCAGTTTTAATGGTTTGACGATAAAATCCAATGTATCGATTTGAAAACTCTCCACGGCATGTTCCGGATGAGCAGTTATAAAAATACAAACAGGAATGTCCTGTGTTTTTTTTCTAAAATCAATTCCATTCAATCCCGGCATATCAATATCCAGAAACAAGATGTCTATTTTTTCTTTTTCAATAAAAGGAATTGCATCCTCGGCAGATTCAAAAACACCTAAGATATTAAGAGAAGGAAATTTTTTTGCAAAAGAAAGAACAGTCAGTCTGTCAATTTCGTCGTCATCAATAATAATACAGTTGTAAGGTTTCATTTATATAAGCTGAATTTATACAAATATAAGTATTTGATCTTCATTCGTCTATTTAAAAAGTCATTTATCTATTAGTGATTTTTTAAGAGTAAACGGTTGCACACCTTTGTAATAGAATTATGCAACATAACTAATTAATAAACCATAGAAATCATGAAAAATAAAAAAACCTATTTCCCAATTGACGCAAAAAACATCTTGTCATGTTTTTTAATCATTATACTAAGCATACTATCCATTTCATGTGATAATGGTGATAGCGAAGACAATGGTGATACTAATAATTCTACACAAACGCCGAGTGCAGGAACCGCCAACATAATCTTGACTGCAGGCGGGCAGGAATTTAAAATTGCCGGACCATGTGGCTGGGCATCGGTAGCAGGTACTAATTATATTGGAGCCAATCAGGCCGATAATAATCTACGAACGTTTTCTTCCTTTTTTAACATCAAACAGCTTCCTGCCATAACCTCGACTTACACCTTGGTAGGAGACAGTTCCGATACCGACCCTACTCACATCACCATGAATATTACTGAAATATCAGGAAAAACACTTACAGAATGGAGTTCCAAAAATACTTCAGGAAAATTGACACTGGTTGTTGATGGTAATAAGGTAACAGCAAATCTCGCTGGCATCACCTTGTATCCACAAACTAACAGTGGTTTTTATACCAACGGAAATGTTGGAGCTTTTGCAAATAATGGGGCTTTAACAGGAACACTAACATTTTACAGACAATAAAACAAGCAATTAAAAATTTAATTTTATGAAAACACTTAAACAACTTTCGATATTAATAATCTTGGTTTTTACAATTTCATGTTCCAACGATGACGATTCAGAACCAACACCTGAACCAATAGCTGCGCCAGCAAATTTTTCAGAAATAAAGCTGTCCGATATTGTTGCCAAAGAAAGTAAAATGTCATCTGCTATCATAACAGGCACTACCGAAGCTGGAATACAATTGACACCAGGAATCGTATTGGTGTATAAAACCAGCGAAAATCACTATGGAAAACTTCAAGTTGTTTCTATAGATCTGTCAAATTATACTATCGTTTTTAAGGGTGCTAATTTTAATTCTGATGGATCGGTAAACAATAGCACCAGTAACTTTTTAGTAAATGCCACTTATGAAGCTGACATAGATTTATTTACAACAGGAGGCGAAGCTTCATTTAAAGATTTTCACTGGAGAAAATTAACTTCAACCAATGCCAATTTAGAACCAAAAAATGGAGCAAAATTTTATAAATACACTTTTTAAATCTAATAACGATTTGCAAAACCTAAAAATCATGAAAACACAAATAAAAAAACTGAGCCTTTTACTTTTTACAGCAATAATCATTTCTTGCAGTGGCGGAAATGATGATGATACAACAACACCTCCAGCAGCAGCAACAACAGTAAAAGATGTATATGTTGCAGGTCATCAAACAGTAGCAGGCAGTCAATCTGCCACTTATTGGAAGAACGGAACGGCAGTTTCATTACCAGCCACTTGGTCAAGATCCACGGCCAATTCCATTTATGTAGCAGGAAATGATGTATATGTGTGTGGTTATCAAGTTACTCCATCGCCTCAATTTATTGCTACCTATTGGAAAAATGGTGTTGAAACAAAACTGACTGAAGGATCAATGTATTCTATTGCGACCAGTATAGTAGTTTCGGGCAATGATGTGTATATCGTTGGGTACAGATTAGTTTCATTAAACGGAAAATATGTAGCTACACTTTGGAAAAATGGTGTGGCAACTAATCTGTCTGATGGTTCAATTACTAATGCTGCGTACGGTTTGGCAGTATCAGGCACTGATGTTTACGTTTGCGGGGTGGAAACTGATTCAAGTTTATCAAGGGCCAAATATTGGAAAAATGGCGTAGTCACTTATCTTACTAATCAAGCTCAGGCAGATATTAGTGCCAATTCCATTGTAGTATCGGGCAATGATATATATGTTGCCGGATCGGAAGGCAAGGATGCCAAATATTGGAAAAACGGAATACCAAATGTACTGCCTCCGGTTGCTGCTGGTAGTGGTATTCAAAAAGCTACGGGGATAGCCATTAACGGATCGGATGTTTATGTTTCGGGTAATGAATATGTAGGTGCAAGTGTTCAAGCCAGAATGTGGAAAAACGGAACAGCTACAGCCATTAATAATTATGGAGGTGCCAATGCTGTTACAGTTTCATCAAATGGCGATTTTTATATTGCAGGAATGCAATATATAAATCTTAAAAATATTTCCATGATCTGGAAAAACGGAGTAGCAGCTACTTTGTCCCCCGACGCAAGTTCACCAGCTGATGCAAAGGCAGTGTTTTTAACTTATAACTAAATCAAGATGAAATACTTCATACTATTAGCAACAGCAGTAATTCTTTTTTCCTGCAAAAAAGAAGAAGCAACCTCTGTTAATGAAGCGGTAAAAGAGATAAAAGAAAATACTGAAATAGTTGCCAAAGAAGGTTCTGGAAAAATAACCCTAAGTTGTAATGGCAAACAAATCATTGCAGAAGGCGTTTGCGGTGGTGTAACAACAATGGGAACTTTGACCATTGCGGTAAAAGACAAAACCAACCCAACAAAAGTTTTCACCATTAATTTTAGTACTCCGGATTTTCCAGAAAACGGGAAAAAATATTTGATAAAACCCAAAGATTACACTTTGGATAAAAACCCGGAAAACGAGGTTGGAGTAAGTTTTATGGAAGGATTACCCAATAACAAAATGAATATTTGGGATGCACACCCTAACTCAGGAAAATTGATTTTTACTGTTAATGGCAACGAAATTAAATGCCAATTGAAAGACATAAAACTGCAAGCTGCCAAAATGTATAACGCAGACGATTTACAAGGAGAAGGAACGGTTTCGGGGGAATTAACATTATACAAAAGCTAAAAAAAATATAGTTTTCTATTTATAGTTTTTGGTTAGTTAGTTTGAAAGGTTTGACGAAAGTCAGGCCTTTTTAATTTTTTAAAGATCGTCCAAAAAGTATACTGATTCTGTTTTTTGCCACAGATTGAAAAGATCCACACGGATTTGATTCGCAAAATTTTAAAAAATCTGTGCTAATCCTTTTAATCTGTGGCTAATTTTACCGTTTGGTATTGATTATGAATAGTCATTTAATTTTTTAATCATTCAATCTTTTAATATATTTGGAAGATGAAGATTGAAACGCAAATAAAAAAAATAGCCAGTTTTCAGCACTTGGAATTGCTGGCCAATCAAGTGGTGGAAGGTTTTATTTCGGGTATGCACAAAAGTCCGTTTCATGGATTTTCGGCCGAGTTTGCCGAGCATAAGGTTTACAATACCGGAGAAAGCACCAAACATATTGATTGGAAACTATTTGCCAAGACCGATCGTTTGTATACCAAGTGTTTTGAGGAAGAAACTAATTTAAGATGTCATATTATCATTGACAATTCCTCGTCGATGCATTATCCTAAATTGAATGAGGACCAACAGTTTTACGAAAGCAAAATTGGTTTTTCGGTATTGGCGTCGGCGGTTTTAATGAATTTGCTGAAGAAACAGCGTGATGCCGTAGGTTTGAGTGTATTTTCGGATCGTTATGAATATTATGCTCCCGAAAAAGGAAGTGACCGACACCACAGAATGATATTGAACACCCTTGAAGGACTTTTGGAAAGTCCAAAAGAGAAAAAAAGCACCGATACCATTACCTATCTTCATCAAATTGCCGAGAAGATTCACCGTCGTTCGATGATTATATTGTTTACGGACATGTTTCAGTCTGAAAATGAAGAAGCGCTGTTTAATGCCTTGCAACACCTGAAACATGACAAGCACAAAGTCGTTTTATTTCATGTAATAGACAAGGAAACAGAACTAAAATTTGATTTTGACAACTCCCCAAGGAAATTTATTGATGTTGAAACAGGTGAAGAAGTAGTTTTTTTTGCAGATAATGTGAAAGAAGAATACGAAAAAAGAGTTGGTGAATACTTCAAAAAACTGGCTTTAACGTGTGCTCAGAACAAAATAAAGTACATTCCGGTAGGGGTTGACGAAAGTTTTGATAAAATTTTGACCGCATATTTAGTTGAAAAACAAAACTTTGGATAATCAAACCGATTTTTTTTAAAAATTCTCCAATAAAAGGCTTGCGTAAACGGAAATCTATTGTATCTTTGCCACCGCAATAAAGCAGAGGTTTGGTAGTTCAGTTGGTTAGAATACATGCCTGTCACGCATGGGGTCGCGGGTTCGAGTCCCGTCCAGACCGCAATATTGGGGAAAGCCTTTCGTAACAGAAAGGCTTTTTTGCCCAAATACGGTATCTAAAGCTAGTTGTGTTGTTTTCTCGTCCAATCGAAATGACGAGATCGGTTTGTAGTTAGACCAATGAAAAGCTTTTCGCCTCGGCGAATAGCTTTTTTGATTTTTAGGGAGTTACATTTTTTTTAATTCTTCTGTTATAAAATAGTTGCGTAAACGAAAATCTATTGTATATTTGCACTCGCAATAAAGCAGGGTTTGGTAGTTCAGTTGGTTAGAATACATGCCTGTCACGCATGGGGTCGCGGGTTCGAGTCCCGTCCAGACCGCTTAAATTGGAAAAGCCTTTCGTAACAGAAAGGCTTTTTTTATGGATATAAGTTTTTCTAAATTCTTTGTATTGTTTAGAGTACAGCTTTAAATATTTCACTTTTAGTATTTAGACAATGAAAAATGTCCTTAAAATAAATTAAGCCTTTTTGCATTATAGAATTTTCAATTTCTAATGTTGGAGAAATTCTTTTTACTTTTTTTTGCCATTATTCACCCATATTGTATCCCCTAATCCGTTACCTTGGGTTTTACAAATCGAAAATAAATTGGAATTGGTTTATTTAATCAAAAATAAATAAAAATAAACAAAGCGTTTTAAAGCATTTAAATTTAAGTCGACTCATAACTTTAAGAATAATTAACTAAAGTTTCTTAAATCAAATATTTTGCTTATTAATTACCATAAAGCCAATAATAATCACTAAGACTTCATTTATAAAACAAATAAAACGGACTAAATAACTTTGCCTTGTGTTATTTAATTCCGCTTTACTTTATTTATCAGCCTACTTTGGCTATTAGTGGTTATCTCTTTATTCTCTACTTGATAATTATTTTAGTTTTCTTCTATTAAAAGCTTATTACTATTAGAATAAGGATTAAGCTTATTATAGATTAAACTATTAATTTTCTTCTCAAATTCATATAAAAGGTCATCTCTCAAACTTATATTTGTAGATATATGACTTCTTAATAGACTAAAGATTTCATTACGGTACTTTGTCTTATTGGTTCCAGTTTTTATTTTATTTAGCAAGTCAATTATTTTATAAATTCCAAAAGTTTTAAAGCCTTCAGTCATAAAGAATTTTTTTAATTCTGAGAAAGTCATATTTTCAAGTTCTACTTTGGCTTCATCAAAATTAATAAATTCAATACGTTCAAAAAAATTCTGAATTTGGATGATAATTTCGTCCCAATGTTGAATTATTTTCCCCACAGTGTTTGCTTTCTCTTTATAAAAAGAAACACCGCAAACAGAATTTACTTTTACTTCAAATCTTAAATATGAATTCGTTATTTGGATAGGTTTATCAGCTTTAATAAATCTACCTTTATGATAACGGTTTTTTGATTTAATTTCAATCTCTTTTTCATAAAGAATAAAGCTGTAAAATTTCCCTCTAAAATAAAGAGTAGTATCATTTTCTTCGACTCTTTCAAAATCTTTGTACCAAACAAAACATTTCAATAAATCGTTAAATTTAATCTTTAAGCGAATTGTTATACCAGATTCTATTTTAGTATTTCGTCCCAAAAGTAAATCGTCATATAAAACACCAATTTTTTTAGCTATTTTCTTATTGCATTCTTCATATTGTGGCTTAGTTAATTCGTCTAGAGTATTTCCATTTAAATACCATTTTTTCAAACTTCCATTAATTCTTAATCTGAATATATCTTCTTCGTCATCGTAGCGTAATGACAATAACAAAAAATTTCGCCCTTTATCAGCATACAATTTTCTTTTAAAGTAATGGTAGTTTTTAGGTAAAGCTTTTTTTCCCTCTTTGGGTTTAGGATGGTATTGAATCCATTCTGCAACATTCATCCTATTCGTAACATAATTATCAATATATGTGGTGTTGTTATCCATGACGTTTTACTTTTTAATTATATATTTTTCCAATTCACTTCTTTTTATCAGAATCTTTCCGTTCGCTATTTTTTGGTTAGATTTCAAACCCTTTCTTCTATACCCGTCAATTATTTTTCTACTTAAACCAAATTCACTTTCTATATCAGATATAGATAACCATTCTTTATTAAATTCAGGTCGGTTAGATAGTTCTAATAATAATTTTCTCGTATCAACAGTAAGCTTTATTAGATTACTATATTCTCTTCGGTCAACCATAATTTTTGTATTCATAATTAAATTTTTTATGTTTATTCTAATACATAATAGTCGCCAGCAATTTTTTTTTTTTTTGAAAAAAGGCTTTTTTTTAAAAGATATTTTGTAAACGTCAAAAAAACAGTTAGTTATGAAATAAAAAAACAACCTTTTTTGAGGTTGTTTTCTTATGAAATAAAATTTTAAAAATCAATTCAGATTGAAATTGTAAACAATTTGACCGATTTGATTATCGGGTGCATTTTCATCGGCTTCCCATTTCGTTCCTAATGCAGCTTCTTTAGAAGCATCTAGTAAGCACTTAGCGGTATTGGTAGTGCCTTTAATCCCAGGAGTTGCTCTTATTACATTTCCTTCTCTATCAACTGTGACTTCTACTACAATTTTCCCCATTTCATTACAAGTGTATTTCGGAACTGGATTCGATATTTTTTTCCTATCTTTAAATGAGCTTTGATTACTTCCTTTTTCTGAAATAGAGCGATTTAGTATGTTTGATAAAGCATCATTAGCATTAGAAGTAGTTTTCAATGCAATACTATTTTTAGGTTGAATTATTTTTTCAGACTTATTATTTGAAAAATATCTACCATTAATTTTTTTATTTACAACTACAATAATTGAGTAACAGCCTTTAGGTAGTTTGTACTCATTATCAGATTCGGTTTGTATAGTTACGATTCTATTTCCATCTTCATACATTGAATTGGAATTTAATTTTCCCTTCCTTTCAAATCCTTGATACGTTAGGTTTTTAATCATACTATTTAATAAGTTAGTATCATTGGAAACAAAATTAGTTAACCAAAGGGTCTGACTAGTGGACAAATCCATTCTTCCACATTTATTTAAAATTTGCTTTTTATTATTTCGATTGTAAGAGAAAATATATCTTTCCGTAATAAATCCTTTTTCAGAGGTGTCTTGGATTGGCGAATTTAATTCCCAGGTATATTGTAATACACTTATCGTTTTCTCCAGATTCAATGCTGAAATTTCAAGCAAATCATTTAAATTATTAATTTGTGCATTTACCTCAGCAAAGAATAAGAAGGCAATTAGGGTTGCAAATTTCATCTTTTTTATTTCTTTAATTTTTTAGCTAAAATAATAAAAAGTCCTATTATATGCGGTTTTTTAGTTAATGGTATTTACAAACCTTCGCCTTTGCAATGGAGGATAACGAAGAAAAAATATTATTACGTATAGAAAAGGTTGCTAACAAGGTTAAGCAGCTTAGAAAGGATGCAGGATTTACAAGCTTTCAATCCTTCGCATTTACTTACGAAATTAACAGAGTACAATATTGGAGAATAGAATCAGGGAAAAACATTACTTTAAAAACCTTGATTAAAGTACTAGATATTCATAAAATTACATTAGAAGAATTTTTCAAGGATTTATAATTTAGAATAACGAGGGATAATTACAGCGAAAATAATTCAGCTTTTTAAACATTGATGAATATATTCTAATAAAAAAACCCGCATTAGCGGGTTTTAGTAATTTTAAGACCTATTCATTTTATGTTTCGAGATCTTGACAGGCTCAACTTATAATAAATAGTCATTTATAAACAAAGAATACAAGTTACCTAATGTAAAGATGAACGATAATATCAATTATATTAGTAAAAATGTTTTTTTAAAATTTTAGTTCCGTTCTCATGAAATTCAGCTAAAGCTAATTCAGCAAAGTTTTTTATTCTACAACAATCACTTTCGTCCATTTCAATTAAATCATCTTCACATAATAAGACATTTATTCTATCATATACAAAGTTTGGATTATCTATTTCAGTTTTATCAATACCTTGATACAATAAACTAATATAATTCTCTACTAGCTGGGACTGGCTTTGCATAAATAATTCAATAAGCCTTTTTCTTTTATCCTTTTTCATCCAATAAAGTAACCCCCATTTTTTCCTTTTTGAATCTCCTTCAGTAAATTTTTTATAACCAGTACCTAATGATAAAATTTCTAAATCTTTTAAATCTTTTCCAAAAGCTTTTGTAGCTTCTAAAATACCTATGATAGTTGGATTATTAGCCATTACACCTCCATCAACTTTATTTTTAAAAGGCTTTTCTATTCCATCTAAATCTAAATAATCCGATGAATAAGGGTCAAAATAAGTTGGAGCTGCTGAAGTAGCCATAGCTACTTTATAGGCTGGGATATGCAAATCTCTTTTGAAATTAGGATGATAGGGAGATTTTATTACACTAGGATTTCCTTTAATCAAATCGTAAATTGGAATTGCTACATTCGTTAAACAATCATTTATTCTGGGGTCTTTTTCGTTAAAATATTCTTTGAATTTATTTCTAACTAAATTTTCTAAAAAATCTCTTTCGTGAGCAGAATTATATAATTGCCCAAAGAAAAAAGACTTTTTATTTCCAAAAATATTTTTTGCATTCAGAAGATATAAGTCATAAATCTCTTTAGCAGGGATGCCAAAAGATAAAGCTAATGCTATTATTCCTCCAGTAGAAGTTCCCGTAATTAATTGAAAATGGTCTTTAATTTTAGTTTTTCCATCGCTCCTTTTAGCCAATTCTTGTTCGACTAAAGCTAAATAAAAAGCAGGAAAAACACCTTTAATTCCTCCACCATCGATCGAAAGTATTTTAAATTTATTTTCATTCATCTTTTATTGTTTTGTTAGATTTCTCATTAGGATATTCATTATGACCTCCGCCATACCATTCCCCATCAGGTAGCCATAATTCATAATAAAAAAGCCATTCACTTGCCCAAGGTATAATACTATTTATTATATACTGAGTAGATTTCCACTCTTTCTTAGAAGGTGAGTATAGGCAGAGCTGTTGTTCTTTAGTATTATATACATGAGGTAGTTTACTTCTATTGTTAGCTATTTTTAAAACCTTATCTATGACATAAATTTTTATAAATAGATTTTTTTTGTAAACAATTTTTATTCTATATATTTCAGAAAGAGGTGAGGGTTGTAAATTAAGTTCCAATTCAAAGTTGTTCCATCCTTTGTTCAACACTTTAGCGTCAGGAAAAGCTTTTCTTATTTTCGATAGTTGAATATAAGCGGGCATTCCAATGAGCTTTTTTTTTCTTTTAAAAAAGTTACTACTCATTATTTCCTTCAAAATTATGACTAGGTATTGTTACACCTACAGTTCCAAGCATACCAGTGCCTTCAGCCATTCTTCTTTTTCCTTCTTCTCTTAAGAGAGTATTTTTATTACCATAGTTAGAAAATACTTTTTTAGTTATTTCTTTTCCATACATGTTAGAAAAATTCTCGTTTAAAGATTGTAAACCTTTACCTTGACCATCATTTAATTTTGTTAAATCCTCTTCAAGTTTATTAAGCCATAAATAAAAATAATCTTGTTTTTGTTCAACTTCTTTCCATTTATCGGCAAAATTCTCATTTTTTGTATTGGCTGGATTAGGCACCCATTTTTCGGTTTTTCCAGTTTCGGGATTTATTCTCTCTTCGATAAAATCTCGCATCCTTTTTACAATATTAGTATAGGCATCAATTAGATTTTCACTCTTATCATAAGCTCTACTTGCTAGTGTTGTAATAATTATAGATATAGGTTTATTTTCGCTATTATAATTCTCTGAAGAAAACATAATATCTCTATGTCTTTTTAGTAGTTGAACAACTCTTTGAAGTGGCAATTTTTCGTCTTGAAAAGCTCTTACAGGATCAACAGATTCATTTAGAGAGAAAAATTTTGTTCTACTTATTTGAGCTTTATTAAGAAACCATGTTGCATATCCGAAAGGATTACTTTTATGCCAATTCTCAACATCAGTATCAGTATCATAATTATCTCTTTCAGTATCGGTAATTCTAATTGCTAATTTGTTTAATTCTTCTTTATTTAATTCTTCATAGCTAAACCTCTTTTCCATTAAAAAAGTTAAATTGCTATCTGCAAAAGATGGTAATATATCCATGTGATATCCAGCCACATCAGAATATTTAAGCGTCCAGCATCTTCTACCACCTTCTACGTAGTAATCGCCGTCTTTGTAATCGAAAAGCATTCTGTTATAGTCAGAGTTTTCCTTTAACCTATCGCCAATTTTTAATTTTAATTCTTTTTGTGTCCATGAAATAGGTTTTTTCTCTAGTTTACAGACTAAGTCAATATCTATGTCGTCCTCATCACAAATTGGTCGTACAATAGTTCCTAACATAAAAGAGCCTTGAGGTAATATTTTAGGATTATAATTTATCAACGATGATGTTTGCTTAGAAAGCCAATCTCCGACAGCATCATAGCTTTTTACAATAGCTTCATATTCGGTTTTAGTAATATCAAGTTCTTTGCCTAATTCTTCTAAGAATTCACTAATTTCTTTATTATATAATTTATTTATCATATCGTCTATCCTTTACTCTTTTTGGGGTCAATAGATTTAGGGTAAGTTCTTTCTTCTTGAAAACCACCTTCATTTTTATGGATTTTCAATGAACCTCCACCGTGATTAAGGATAAACTCTTTAGATTGTTTAATGGCATCAATCTTATTAGCATCAATGACTTTAGAAGCTCTTTCAGCATTCTCTTTTTTCAACTTGTACTTTCCGTCCTCGTGGACTAAATGAAAATTCTCCATTTATAATTTATTTTTAATTGAATAGCAGTCGGTGCTACATATACCGAGAAAAGGAAGTAAAAGTTTGCAAAAGAAAAATAAAATGGTATTTTCGCTCCGCAAACTCAGGATGGTCTCCTATTTCCAATGAACCGTCCAAGTCTAGTTTATCAAAAGTCCTTTCGGTCATAGGTTAGGACTTTTTTAGTAAGTAAATTACTGGCAAAATCCATGCCTTTTTTAACAAAATATTCACATTATGACATGATGGCATATTTTAAGGATATTTATAATATAATTTAATGACATGGCAGTAAATTTTAGTTTTATATGTAGTTTTAGGATTTTTAGCCTTTAAACAACTTATATTAAACAAAGGAGCGGACTAAATAACTTTACATTGTGTTATCTAATCCGCTTTATATTTATTTTTAGATTGCCTTTCCTTAGTAGTTTTTTTTTACTTCAAACTATTTTTCTTGTAAACCTATTTTAGAACTAAAATTTACGTTAGTCATTATATCTTTCATTTTACCTACATTCACACCAGTGTAAGAGTAGGTTTGGCTTAATTTTTTATGCCCCATCATTTTAGAAATATAAAAAACGTTTACATTATTATTTAGAAGAGTAGTACCGAAAGTATGACGACCAATATGAAAATGAAGCTCTTTTTTTATTTTAGCAATTTCACCAATTTTTTTCAAATATCGATTTACAGTTTGGTTTTCAATTTTAGGAAAAATATTTTCGTCTTCTTTCCTCTTGCTATAAAACCTACATATAATTTTTTTAGCTTGTAAATTAACAGGTACTTTTAAATCAACGTTAGTTTTAACTTGTTTTAGTGTAATAATTCCATTTTTATAATTTTCTTTTTTTAGAGCAACCACATCGCTAAAACGCATTCCAGTATAACAACTGAAAAGAAACATACATCGAGTTAGTTCATACTGTTTTTTTGAGGATAAATCGCAAATTTCAATTAGATGTATTTCAGCAGGAGTTAAATAAATTTCATTTAAGTACATGACAAAAAACTAAATAGATTGTTTTCTAAAGACTTAAATCCAGTCAAAAGAAATTTTGACAAATAATCTAATCCATATTTGAACACGCTAACTGCTCTTCTGCCATGTTTTTTTATT
>Ga0308157_10000829_pt1 | contig 82762 bp, 74 predicted proteins | sample PhyBR1_FD_201035 | JGI IMG/M metagenome (GOLD analysis project Ga0308157, IMG submission 201035) | Phyllosphere microbial communities from UC Gill Tract Community Farm, Albany, California, United States - DLSLB.R1 | ecosystem: Host-associated > Plants > Phyllosphere > Unclassified | place: USA...
TCAGATGACGCGACGATCCGGAATTTCGCACTACCAGCTTCGCGGCGTACGCCGGTCTTGCAGCTGCCTCCGATTTCCCGGGTGCGCTGCGCTTACCCGGGCTACATTGCTGCATGCTGTGAACGACAATGGCCCGCGCAAGCGGGCCTTTGTCGTTGTGCGGCCCAACCCGCAACCACAACCTCCGTAGCCCGGGTAAGCGCAGCGCACCCGGGGAAACATCGAAAGCGCGAAACCTGATTCCTGCTGGAGGAGCGGCGTAAGCATGCGCATCATCAGGTGACGCGCCGATCCGTAATTTCGCACTACCAGCTTCGCGGATTACACCTGCCTTGCAGTCGCCTCCCATTTCCCGGGTGCGCTGCGCTTACCCGGGCTACGGTGACAGCGCGCCGACGCGATCTGGTGTGGCGAGCGGGGTATCAAACCAATCCGCGCACCACGGCAGAATCCTGCTCTGATGCCTGCGCGGCCTCGCCTGACGCAACAGCAAACGCCAGGCGCCGCTCATCACGTACAAAGAACGAAGCCAGCAGCCCAATCACCACCAGCACCGCGATCACCGTGAATGCAACGTGGTAGTTACCGAAGTGATCGAACATCACCGCCGTCAGCCAGATGCCCAGACCGGCCGAGGTGGCATCCATCAAGGAGATGGTGCCGAGGATCTTGCCTGCTGCGCTCAAGCCGAACGCCTCCACGATCTGCAGCTGCAGGATGGCGTACAAGCCACCCCAACCCAGCCCCATCACGATCAGGCCGGTCCATAGCAAGCCCGGCTGCTGCAGGGCGATGATCACTGCTCCCACAGCCATCAAGGCGACGTTGCAGACGAACACCTTCTTCGATGTGGTCACGTCGGCAAGAAAGCCAAACAGGAACTTGCCCACCATGCCCAACCCAAACAGCAGGAACATGCCATTGCCTGCCTGCTCACCGTTGAAGCCCAGGTCCTTCATATTGAGGATCAGGTGCGAAGACAGCGACATGATTCCCCAGAACGTGGTCACCGCCACCACCGCCAGCGCCCAGAAGGTACGGGTGCGCAATGCCTGGCCATAACCGAGATCGGGCAGGTTGCTGCAGCGGCCCGGCACGGGGTTGCTGCTTGCCTCACCTTCGCCCCAACGGCGCAGCCCCTTGCCATCGGGCGATCGCACCAGGGCCAGGCACAACACGAACAAGGCCACCGGAATCACCGCCATCAGCAGGAAGCTGCCGCGCCAGCCGTGCTCGGGAAGCAAGGCGATGATGATCTTGGGCACCAGCATGCCGCCCAGGCTGCTGCCGACCAGCGCGATGCCCAGTGCGGTGCCGCGGCGGGTCTGGAACCATTGCGAGACCATGATTACCGCCACGCTCAGGCCGCTGCTCACCACCACCGCTGCGAAACCGACATGGATCAGGTAGACGTGGGCAATGGAATGTACCTGCGAATAGGCCGCATACAGCACCGCCAGCAGCAGGCTGCCGAACAAGGCCAGGCTGCGCACGCCGATACGGTCGATCAGCGCGCCGACAAAGGGCGACATCAGCGCCGCCAGCAGCAGGTTGAACATGTCGCGGAACTTGAGCTGGCCACGGCTCCAGCCGAATTCATCCAGCAGTGACGGGTCGAAGGCGGTGATCCCGGTCATGGTCATGCCATTGGAGATCGCAAGCATCAACATGGCCACGATGCAGATCAGCCACGGGTAGAAACGTTTCATCGGCACACCTGTTACGGGAGGGGTGAACGGGGAACGCATGCCACTACAACAATGTCCGGACAAAGAATGGCACAGTCCGGCCGCCGGATGTAGCCGGCGGGGCAGATTGCGGCGCCGGTCAAATATAGTTATATAGATATATCATTAAGATTATTCTGAACCGCAGCCAGAACCATCGCCTTGGATCCGTTCACCACCCAATCCCTGGAGGGCATCCTCCGCCGCGACGTGCATGCGCCGCTCTATCACCAGCTGCAGGGTTTCCTGCGCGGGCTGATCGAGCGTGGCGAGATCGGCGACGGCGAGCAGTTGCCCCGCGAGGAAGAACTGGCTCGCCGCCTGCGCATTTCGCGGGTCACCGTGCGTCAGGCCCTGCAACTGCTGGCCGATGACGGCCTGCTGGTGCGCCAGCGTGGCCGCGGCACCCGCGTGGTCGGCGGCAAGGTCCGCACCTCCACCATCCCGATGCCGCTGAAGACGCCGCTGGGCGAGCTGATGCACAGCCTGGACACGCTGGCCGGCAATACCCAGGTGCGCCTGCTCGGCTGGGAACGCGTGGTGCCACCGGAACCGATCCGCGAGCTGTTCGGCAGCGCCCCGGGCGAAACCCTGGTCCGCTGCGTGCGCGTACGCAGCCGCCACGGCCACCCGTTCGGCTATTACGCCAGCTGGACCCGCACCAACCATCCCGATTTCAGCGCCGAGAACCTGGCCTACGGCTCGCGCATCGACCTGTTCCGCCGCTGCGGCATCAATGTGATCAAGGTCCAGCAGACCGTGTCGGCCATGCGCGTGGGCGCGCTGTCGGCCATGCACCTGCAGATGTCCACCGGCCAGGCGGTGATGACGCTGGAGCGGCGCTCCTTCGATGCCAACCAGCAACTGCAGGATCTGCTGGAAATCCAATACCGCCCGGACCAGCTGCGCTACCAGATGCGCCTGGACTATGAAGCCAACAACCCGGAGACGTCTGCTTGAGTGCGACTGTGAGTGCAACGCTTGCTGAGAAAATCCTCGCCCGTGCCTGCGGGCGTGAGGCCGTGCGCGCCGGTGAAATCCTCACCGCCAAGCTCGACCTGTTGATGATGCACGACTCCGGCGGCCCCCGCCGCGTGGCCTCGCGCCTGGAAAAGCTCGGTACCACGGTGTGGGACCCGAACAAGGTGGTGGTGGTCTCCGACCACTTCGTGCCCGCCGTGGACATGGAAAGCGCCGACATCCTGGCGCTGACCCGCAAATGGGCGCAGGCGCAGGGCGTCACCCATTACGACATGCTCGGCATCTGCCACGTGGTGCTGCAGGAACACGGCCATGTGCAGCCGGGCATGTTCTGCGTGGGCGGTGACTCGCACTCGCCCAGCGGCGGTGCCTTCGGTGCCTTCATGGTTGGCATGGGCGCCACCGACATCACCGGCGCGCTGGTCACCGGCGAAGTCTGGCTGCGCGTGCCGCAGACCACCCGCGTGCAGTTGGACGGCATGCTCGCTGCCGGCGTCAGCGCCAAGGACGTGATGCTGATGCTGTGCGGCCAGTACGGTATGGGCAACGAAGGCCAGGTGTTCGAGTACGGCGGCAGCGCGGTGCAGGCAATGCCGATGCACGAGCGTTTGACCCTGTGCAACATGGCCGCCGAACTGGGCGCGGAAACCGGCATTGTCGAACCCGATGCGACCACGCTGGCCGCATTGGAACAGGCCGGCAAGCCCTTCCACGGTGACCTGGCGCAATGGCGCAGCGATGCCAACGCCAACTACCTGCATCACTACCGCTACGACGCCGCGCAGATCGCCCCGCATGTGGCCGCCCCGCACAGCCCGGCCAATAGCCGGCCGGTGGATGAGCACGGCAAAGTACATATCGACCAGGCCTACATCGGCGCTTGCACCGGCGCCAAGCTTACCGACCTGCGCATGGCCGCCGAGGTACTGAAAGGCCGCAAGGTCGCCAAGGGCACGCGCCTGTTGATCGCCCCGGCCTCGGTGGCGATGACGGCGCAGGCGGCTGCCGAAGGCACGCTGGCCACGTTGACCGCTGCCGGCGCCATCCTGCTGCCGTCCGGTTGTGGTGCCTGCGCTGGCATGGGTGCCGGCATGCTCAGCAGTGGCGAAGTGTGCATGTCCACCACCGCGCGCAACTTCAAGGGCCGCATGGGCTCGGCCGAGGCGCAGGTCTACCTGGGTTCGCCGTACAGCGTGGCGGCGGCCGCGGTGAAGGGCGAAATCTGTGATCCGCGCGAGCTGCTGGGAGAAAGCGCATGAACGTCCGTGGCAAGGCCTTCGTCTTCGGCGACCGCATCGACACCGATGTGCTGGCGCCCGGCCCCTATATGCGCGAGCCGATGAGCGTACTCGCCAGCCACTGCCTGGAAGCGGTGGACCCGGCATTCGCCAGTGAAGTGCAGCGCGGCGACATCGTGGTCGGCGGCGAGTCCTTCGGCATTGGTTCCTCGCGCGAACAGGCGGTGCAGGCACTGGCCGAGCTCGGCGTGGGCGCCATCATCGCCAAATCCTTCGCGCGCATCTTCTATCGCAACGCGCTCAATCTCGGCGTGCCTGCACTGGTCTGCGCCGATCTGGAAGCTTCGCGTGGCGAGGAACTGGAAGTACGCCCGGTGGAAGGACGCATCATCAACCACAGCACCGGACGCGAATTCAGCTGCGAGAAGATCCCCACCGAGCTGATGGAAATCGTCGCCGGCGGTGGCCTGATGCCGTGGCTGGAGCGCAAACTGGCTGCGGAGCGCCGCACATGAAACAAGGCATCATCCACGCCACCTTGATCGCACCGGACCTGCAGCAGGTCTGCGATGCCTATGTCGGGCAGTTGGCCCTGCAAGTGCAACAACAAGGTACGCTCGGCGCCGACGATGCAGCCGCACTGGACCTGGCAGACCTGGCCGGCGCACCGCTGGCGTGGCTGGCCAATAGTGCAGGCGAGCCGGTGTTGCGGGTGATCGAAGATCCCGCTGCGGTCGTCGCTGAGCCGATGTACCGCCACGGCTGGCTGTCGCTGGAAGTGCTGGTGGGTGACATCGATACGCTGGCTGCCGGCCTGCAGGCCCCCTTCAAAGTGCTGGGCGCTGCCGCCAACCTGGAGCTGAGCGACGCTATCCGCGCCGCGCAGGTGCTGGGCCCGTGCGGCGAGCTGTTGTATCTCACCCAGATCAAGGCGCAGGTGCCGCCGTTCGATCTGCCAATGACGGATGCCACGGTAGCGTCCACCTTCATCGGGGTGATGACGACGCCGGATCGTGAGGCCTCACAACGTGCATGGTCGGCCTTGCTTGGCGCCAAAGGCTGGGCCTTCGATACCAAGATCACCGTGCTCAATCGTGCCTATGGGCAAGCGCTGGAAGGCCGCTTCCCGGTCGCCGTGGTGCCGATGCCGGGGCAATGCATGGTCGAGATTGATCAGGTGGAACTGCCTGCTGCAGCCAAGGTCCGTCATGCCGGTCAGTACAGTCTTGCGCTGCGTTTGCCGGCAGTGGAGGACAGCGTGCTGCGTGATGCGGGCTGGGAAGTGAATTCGGTTTGCGCGCGCCGCAGCCTGCGTGGGCCGGCTGGGGAGCATGTGGAGTTGCTTGCTGGGTGAGTTTTGGGTTGAAGCGTAGAGCTTGAGAGCCCCCTCCCCGACCCTCCCCTGCGCTACGCACAAGGGAGGGGGCAACGGCGGTACCCGTTGACCTGACGCGCCCAGTGAACGGCCCCCTCCATTGCGCAGAGCGCAGGGGAGGGTCGGGGAGGGGTGTCTTTCGCATCTGCCCATGACCTTTGCCATGTGTAACCGCCGCTACACAGGCATAGCGTCAGCGTTTGCCCAACGCGGATGAGGTCGAGCAATGCGGATCCAGATCCTGGCAGCAACCATCGCCGTCGTCTGCGGCATCGGCATCGCAACAAGCGCGGCGGCGCAGCTCTCACCGATGACGCCGGACATCACCGGCAAGAAGTTCATCGCCCCGCAGCCCGCCCGTGATTTCGACAAGCGCGAAGTGATGATCCCGATGCGCGATGGGGTCAAGCTCTACACCGTGATCATGATCCCCAAGGGCGCACACAACGCGCCGATCCTGTTCACCCGCACCCCCTATAACGCAGCCGGCCGCGTCGACCGCACCCCGGGCGCGACGCGGCTGGTCGACGCCCTCGCCCAGGGCGACACGGTGTTCGCCGAAGACGGCTATATCCGCGTGTTCCAGGACGTGCGTGGCAAGTACGGCTCCGAAGGCGACTACGTGATGACGCGGCCACCACGCGGTCCGCTCAACCCCGGCAAGATCGATCACAGCACCGACGCCTGGGACAGCATCGACTGGCTGGTCAAACACCTGCCCGAGTCCAACGGCAAGGTCGGCATGCTGGGCTCATCCTATGAAGGTTTCACCGTGGTGATGGCGCTGCTCGATCCACACCCTGCATTGAAAGTAGCCGCACCGGAAAGCCCGATGATCGATGGCTGGATGGGTGATGACTGGTTCCAGAACGGCGCCTATCGGCAGGTAAATCTGGGCTACTTCACCGGCCAGATGACCGCACGCGGGCAAGGCGCAAAGATCGCCATGCCTGGCGCTGATGACTACAGCAGTTTCCTGCAGGCCGGCTCGGTCGGTGCCTTCGCCAAGGCCCAGGGTCTGGAACAGATACCGGCCTGGCACAAGGTCAGCGAACATCCGGCCTATGACGCGTTCTGGCAGCAACAGGCATTGGACAAGCTGTTGGCCAGGCTGCCCGAAATCACCGTGCCCACGATGTGGGAACAAGGCCTGTGGGACCAGGAAGACATCTATGGCGCGCACACCGCCTGGGCCGCGCTGGAACCCAAGGACCACGACAACACCCGCAACTTCCTGGTGATCGGGCCGTGGCGGCACAGTGGGGCCAACTACAACGGCAGTTCACTGGGCGCTTTGGATTTTGACGGTGATACTGCACTGCAGTGGCGGCGCGATGTGCTCAAGCCGTTCTTCGACCAATACCTGAAGGACGGCGCGCCGGCCGCCAACACACCACCGGTATGGGTCTACAACGCCGGCAGGAACACCTGGGATACCTACAGCAACTGGCCGCAGAGCTGCAGCCAGGGTTGCAGCGCCAACCCGCAGCGGGTGTATCTCAACACTGACGCAACGCTTGGCACCAGCAGTGCAGCAGGTGACGCACAGTACGTCGAATACATCGCCGATCCTGCCAAGCCGGTGCCCTTCGTGCCGCGCCCGGTCAACATGGGTGACCGCGATGTCTGGACCACCTGGCTGGTCCGCGATCAACGCTTCGTCGATGGCCGCACCGACGTGCTCACCTATACCGGCCCGGTACTGGACAAGCCGATGAAGCTTGCCGGCATTCCGCAGGTGCAGTTGAGTGCATCCACCTCCGGCACTGACAGTGACTGGGTAGTCAAGCTGATCGATGTCTATCCCGACCATTACCCGGACAACCCGAAGATGGCCGGTTACCAGTTGCCATTGGCGATCACCATCTTCCGCGGCCGCTACCGCGAGAGCTTCAGTGATCCGAAGGCGATCACCGCCGACACACCGCAGACCTACCGATTCGATCTTCCCAACGTCAACCAGACACTGCAGCCTGGCCACAGGTTGATGGTGCAGGTGCAATCCAGCTTGTTCCCGCTGTATGACCGCAATCCACAGCACTATGTGGAAAACATCTTCTTCGCCCAGCCCAGCGACTACCGCAAGGCCAACCAGCGCATCTGGAATACCGGCGAACATCCCAGCTTCATCAGCCTGCCGGTAGTGAACTGAAAGCAGCGATGGATCGCATGACACGCCTGCAGCGCAATGCAGGCGTGTTGCCCGGCTCTTTGCATCGGCTGTGCTATAGCCAAGGCAGGCAAGAACGCCTGCAACATGGAGCAGCCGACATGAAACCCAGAAGGCTCAGCAAACGCAACATCATTCTGATCGGCGTTGCGATCATTGCATTGGTGCTGATCATGTCCATCGCACCCTGGTGATTGTTAAGGACACGTGGCACAGCGCGACACAGTGCACGCGCTGTGCCTCGCGTGTAGCGGCCAACATCGCTTCTGCGCATTCAGTCATTGTCGCGGGTGTCACCGCCCGCTATAGATGAATGGACCGGTTCGGGGGGGATCGCATCGCGGAGAACATGCAATGGCTGACGTGAAACTGTTCCTGGAAGGACCTGGCCAGCAACGCCGACAGGTAACGCTGCTGGCAACGGAATCCAGGCAGGTAACCAAGGGAAGTTTTGATGGACGGCGCGTCGCCACTGCAGGTGCCAGCAAGATCTGCTTCCATACGATGATCGACGAGGACGGAAACATTGCCCGGCAGGTCGACTTTGATGGATACCGCTTCAAGTTCAACGGTTCCAATCTTGCATGGGATCTGGTGATCGCCTGAACCCGGGCACGTCTGCACAGGGCCTTTGCATGCCGTGCACCCGCCCATCACCGGATGCACGCATCGGCTTAATTGCAGTGCATGCACTATCGATCATGAGCATCATCGCTCTGATTGGAGACTTGCCATGAATATCCGCAAGACGAAGCAACTGCTATGCGCAGGTGTCATCGCGTTGAGCTTTGCTGGCGCGGCTGTCACGGCGCAGGCTGCTGGCCAGGCCATGCAGGGGCATGATTCCGAGCAACCGGGTACCGATACCTGGATCACCACCAAGGTGAAAGCCGAGCTGCTGACCACCAAGGATGTCTCTGGCCTCGAAATAAAGGTGGAAACCGTCAATGGCGTTGTCACGCTGAGTGGAACGGTTGCCAGCCAGGCCGAAGTTGACCGGGCGGTCACTGCGGCGAAGGGTGTTGAAGGCGTCAAGAGCGTCGACAGTTCGGCATTGACGGTGGCTGCGGTGCGTTGATCCCAGTGCGCAGTTATCAATGAGCGGCGCTATCAGGCGCCGCTCTTCTTTCTGGGAGGATTGTCGCCGGGAGCCTTATTTTCAGGCGGCGGCTTGCTTGTATCGGGTTGGTGCGGCGGTGGCTCCCTGACCGGCACGGGATCGTCAGGGCCTGGGTCGGGCGGCGACGAGGCGCCCCGATGAATCGGGACGCCGCGATGTCGCCGTACGGTGACCAGGCTCACTCTTCCTCTTCGTCGTGCGATGGATTCTTCTTCGGCTGCTGCTGGCCCGGGTTCTGCTGGGCGTGGCGTTGCTGCGGATCAAGTGGATCCTGGACATCGCGTTGCGGGGTGTTCTGCTGACTGGACATCGAAGTTGCCTCAGTGACGCAGCAGGTAGTGCTGCGAGCGCAGGTTCGCCCCGCAAGCGTTAGCACCAGGTTTGAAATCCGTTCGTCGCGACATGGACCTGCATGAATTCGGTTATCCGTTCATCGACCGCTGTGCTTTGTGTCAGCCACGCCAACGCTGCCGCCCCGTCAGGAGCACGCCTAACGAAGCAGGAACTGCACCGGAGTAGTTACATCGATCTCGCGACCCACCACGTCAGCCGGTGGTGGCGGTAGCGGGCTTGCGCGCAGGACAGCCGCCACCGCTTCTTCGTCCAGCGCGCTGTGGCCGCTGCTACCGGCCAGCCCTGCGGACAAGACCGTACCACCGCGGTCCACGGTGTATCGCACCTGCGCAACACCCTCATAGCGCCGGCGCTGCGCCGCGCGTGGGTAGCGTTTGAATGCCTGCAGGTGACCCAACAGGCGCGATTGCCAGTCAGCGAACGCCGCGGTGCTGGCCCCTACGCTGGAAGCGGGTGCCGCCGTGGAAGTGGCAACGCTCGCCTCGCTGTGTGGCGGTGCGCTCGCCTGTGCAGATTGGGAGGAAGACTGCGCAGGCTCAGCCAGGGCTTCGCGCGCATCGGCCCGTGCAGTGTCGTGCTGCGCGACCGCAGCCGGCGCAGGTGTCGTCGGCAGCGGCGGCATGATGGGCGGCGTTTCCGCGCTTTCACTCGCCTCGGCGGCCGCAGCATCCTGCTGCAAGGGACCGGGGGCCAGTTCACTGCTCATGGCATCTGCTGCAGTGGGTTGAGGTGCCAGCTCCAGCATCACGGCCTGCGGCGCACTGCTCGGTACCACCGGTGACCGATCGCGCGGCCAAAGCAGATATACGCCGATCAACAATGCATGCACCAGCAGCACCGCAATCAGACTGGCGGCCCAACGCAGCGCAGGCGGCATGGGTGACCTTGCCGTCATTGCCTGCCCTGCTCTTGTGCAACCAGCGCAACCTTGAGATAGCCGGCCTCTCGCAGGCGGTCCATCAACTGCATCAGCTCGCCATAGGCAACGCGTTGGTCCGCACGCACGAACACGCGTTGCTCGCGGTTGCCACCTGACAGTGCATCAAGCTGCGGGGCCAGCTGCTCCGGGGCAACGGACACATCATTGAGGCTGAGCGTGTGGTCAGCCGCCAGCGTGAGCTGGATAGGTGCCTGCGGCTCCGGCTGTGCCTGCAAGCTGCTTGGCGGTAGCTCCACTGGCAACGACACCGTCGCAAGCGGTGCCGCCACCATGAAGATGATCAGCAGTACCAACATCACGTCGATGAAAGGCGTGACGTTGATCTCGTGGTTCTCTTCCAGCTCGTCCGGCTCTTCACGGTGTCTACGCGGCATCCGAGGGCTCCTCAACGGATAGCATCAATGCCGGAATCCGAAACCGGCATGGCTTGGCGGTCCAGATCACGCGAGAACAAGCGCTCCACGCCCGCGGAGAGATCCCCCAACTCGGCGCGTGCGGCAGTCAGGCGGCGTCCAAAGTGGTTGTAGATAACCACCGCCGGGATCGCCGCACCCAAGCCGAGCGCGGTTGCCAGCAAGGCCTCGGCAATACCTGGCGCAACCACCGCCAGGTTGGTGGTATTGGCACGGGCGATGCCCACGAAACTGTTCATGATGCCCCAGACCGTCCCCAGCAATCCCACGAAGGGCGCGGTTGCACCGATCGTGGCCAGTACGCCGGTGCCACGCCGCAGCTGCCTTGCGTAGGCCAGTTCGGTGCGCTCCAGCCGCGAGGCCAGGCGCTCCTTTATCGCCGCTTTGTCGCTCAGCCCGCCCGATTGCTGCAGTTCTTCATGGGCCTGGTCCAGCAAGCTGCGCCCGATGCCCGCATCCAGCACGTTGGCGTCTGCCAGGTGCACGGCCTGTAGTACGCCGTTGCGCGCATGCCGGAGCTCACGCTGCGCCGCGCGCAGTTCGGCGCCCTTGGCCAGCAACACGGTCCAGGTCAGCAATGAGGCAAGCGTCAGCACGATCATGATGGCCTGCACCACCGCGTCGGCATGCGCGAACATCTGCCATGGGCTGAGGTCGGGGGGGAGTTGGGTTGTCACGGACGACATGGGCGATCCAGTTGAAAGGGAATGGGAGGTGCGAAAGCAGCAGATTGTTGGCGCCGTGCTCAAGGCTCCGGCTCGGGCTTGCGCCAGAGCCAGAGCAGGACGCACGCCATGCAGAAGACGATGAAATACACACTGGGCCGATGCGGGATGGTCAGGGCAGCGAAAGCGCCAGCTGTGCTCATCGACGCCAATGCCGCCCATTTCGCCCGGCGTGGCAGCTTGCCGCTCTGCCACTGCAGCAACAGCGGCCCGAGCAGCCGGTTGCGCAGTATCCATGCATGCAGACGGGGCGAACTGCGGGCGGCCGCCCACGCTGCCAGCAACACGAATTCGGTAGTCGGCAGGCCCGGTGTCACCACGCCGACGAAGGCAATGCCCAGGCACAACACCGCAAGCAGCCGCAACAGCGCACGTTGCAACCTGCCACGCCGCGGCGTGCCGGAATTCATGCTCAGCGGCCGCATCGCATGACGCATCGGAGCCACGTGCGACATGCCGTGCCGATGTTCATGCCCGCGCATCCGCGACCTGGGGCAGCTCGCTTTCCACGTAGCCACGCACGGTGACAAACGCGTGGCATGCACCGTCGATGAGCTGTTGCTCCTGCATGTCATCCATGACAATGCTGTCCAGTGCCTGGGTGAACTGCCGCCAGTGCCGCGCTGCGCCCTCAGGATGACCCGCCAGGTGGCCGGCGCCAAAGCCCCTGTGCAGGCCCAACTGGTCGCGTGCCATCTTGAACAGCACCGCCCCGCCAAGGTTGGAGCCTTCGGCCACGTACAGCCAGCCCAGCGAACGCCAGATGTCCTGGCCCAAGGTCGCCGGCGGCGCGGTCGAGCCTGGCACCCCCTGGCCGAGATCAGACAAGTCATTGGCGATCTTCAGCAGTCTTGCGCGCTCAGCCAATGCAGGCACCAACGCAGCCAATGCCGCATCGGCATACAGGTGCTCGATGTCGCGGTGGAAACGGTACTGCACACGCAGGAAGCCTGCGAAGTGCTCCCTGCTGGCGAAAATATCGGCAGCCATGATGCGCTTGTCCAGCGCGTCGTGTGTCTGGTGCGTTGCGGATTTCAGGCGCTGACTGCGCGGTACCTTCAGGCTGACGATGGGCTCGTTCATGGGGCTCTCCGGGGAGGGTCAAAAAACACGTTCCAGCTTCAGGCTGGCAACGTTCTTGTCGTAGCTGTACAACCAGCCCACATTGCTGCGGGTTACGTTGCGGCGCAGGGTCAGTACCGGCACAAAACCGGCCATCGCCCAGCGGCTGGCTTTGATCACCAGCGTGTAGTTCTGCTCGATGTCTTCGCGCCGCCTGTCCACCGCTGCATTGAAGGCGTCGTGGCGCCGTTCCCGCAGCGACACCATCGCCGTGGTGGACACGCCTTCGGGCCATTGCAGTACCGCTCCTGCGCGCAGGCCGCGCTGCAGATAGGCGTTGATGTGCTGACGCGCGCCGCTATCGGCAACATCGGCACCGGCAAATAGCGTCCAGCGCTGGCTCAACGCGTTGAAGTAGGTAAGCGACAGCATGTTCACGCTGCCGTCGTAATTTCCCGCAAGACTGTCATTGCGGTACCGCAGCGCCTTGCTGTCAGCTTCGAGCCGAAGCAGGTGGCGCGGCCGTGGCGTCCAGCTCCACTCGGCATGTACACCCCAACCGGCATACAGGGTCTGCGCACCCCAACGGTAGTAGTCGAATGTGGGCGCCAGCGACACCCGTTGGCGGGCGCTGCGATAGCTGTAGCCCGCCTGTGCGGCGAAGCTCGCCTCGTTGTATTCACTCCCATCGCGATAGACCTGCCCGTACAGCAGGGAGCGCATGTACACGCCGTGGTGCCCCGCCAAGGCGACGCGCTTTCCCAGTGTGGCGTCGTATTCGATCCCCTCGCCGCTGACCGCGGCCGGTGTCTGCCGGTCCAGCAGGCATTCGTCGCCAAGTTGATAGAGGCAGATGCGGCTGGCTGAGCTGCGATTGAGATTGTCATTCCATTGCGGGCCAAGTGCGAAGGAGCCCTCGATACGAGCGCGGTTGCGCAGCGCCTGCTGGAACAACGCCACGGTCTGACGCACCCCGGCATTACGCGGATCCTCCACCGCCAACGATGCCTGGATGCTGTCAAACAGCGACCGCGCTTCAACATCCTGCTGGTCTTCGAACAAGGTACGCGCCAACTCCAGCCGCGCCAGCATGAAATCCGGCTGCAAGGCCAGCAGCGCGGTGAACTCGGCAATGGCCTGCGCGTGCTGGGCGTCGGACCGGTACAGCATCGCCTGCGCGTAGTGCAGCAACAGCGGATCGCGATCGGGGAGCTGGCGATATTCCTGCAGGAAGCCACGGGCCAAAGTCCATTGCTGCCGCGCCAGCATCAGGTACAAGGCCTGGCCAACATCATTGGCCGTGCTCTCGACGCGATAGGTTTTGCCCTCGACCGTCAAGGTTGGGCGGTCTCCATCCGTGGCCTGTTCCAGCAGCTGCTGCTCGCGTTGCAGTGCCTGCTGTCGAGCGTCCTGCTCCAGCAGGCGACGGGTATCGTCCTGGCCACATGCCGAGCCCACTACCAGCATCAGCAACAGCAACGACGGCATCTGCAAGCACGCAAGTGCCCGGGCAGCACAACAGCGGCTTGCGCTACGCGCAATCCGGCCAGGCATCAGTCGTGAGTGGATCGGGTACATCGTTGTTGCCGGGTCCGCCGTCATTCAAGGCCAAAAGCAGGGGTGGCAACCGCCAGCCCCTGCCATTCATACAAAGTCATCCGCGCTCCTTGGGGTATCACGCAGCTGCAGCTGCCCTTGCCTGGGGAGATGGAAGATCAGTTCTTGCTGCCGCCGAATGCGGTGTTTTTGCTGGTATCGGCAAACTTCACCGTGCCGGCCACGGCCGAGGCGCCGGTGCCGAAGAAGTCACCGTTCAAGCTGCCGTTGCTCCCGGCAACACTGGTCACGCCGACATTGCTGGCACCCAGCTGCACGCGTGCACCGTTGACCGAGATGGTGCCGCCGGTGAAGTTGATGTCACCGCTGGAGCTGGCCTTGTACGTGCCGAAGTTGGCGGTCAACGTGCTGGTCGGCAGGCTCGCGCCGGTGCCCGAGTAGGCGTTGTTGATCGACTTGACCGTATAGGTGGCGGTACCGGTGGGCAAGGTGGTGGCTACATTGCCCGCTTCGCCGGCGTAGTAGGCGGTGTGCTGTGGGCTGGACGTGCTGCCAGTGTTGGACCACTCACCGAAGTACACGGCCTGGGAACCGACCTGCGCAAAATTGAAGTAGCCCAGGCTGGCGTGGCTTGGCGGCATCATCGCGGTGGTGATGCGGGTGATCTTTGGGTCGGCGGCGGTACCGGCACCAGTGGTGGCACCCATTCCCTGCAAACCGGAAAAGCTCACCAGGGTGCCACCGTAGAACGCCTTCACACCAATGGCAGGGTCACCCTTCTGACCGCCATGATCGTCCGAAGGACCACCGCTGCCACCCAGGGCGACATAGCTTTCGTTGGTGCTGCCAAAGCGCACGTCGGCGTTGGCTGCACCAGCGACGGCGCCCAGTGACAAGACGAGCATCGACAAACCGATAATCTTCATCATCAAACTCCACAGTTGGGTTGGTGTTGCAAGGGTTGGGGAGTCCCTTCCCCGCTGTTTCTGCTCCGTTGTGCGGTGCTCAGAACCTGTAGCCCAGGCTCAACTTCAAGGTGCGGCCCGGCGCGGCCAGTGCCGAACGCGTCAATGGGTCGATGTAGTAGAGGTTGCTCAGGTTGGTGCCGATCAGCTCGATGCTCATCGCCTCGTTAGGCCGGTACGACACATACGCGTCATAGGTGAGGATGCGACCCCATTGCATGGGCGTATTGGCGTAGTACGGCACCATGGTTTGGGTGCCGTAGTTATCCTTGTAGGGGTTGTCGAAAGCGCTGTAGTAGACGCCACGCGCACCCAGCTCCAGGCGCTTGTCCAGCAGGCGGATGCCCACGGCGGTGTTCACCGTCCAATCCGGTATGGCCTGGGTCACCAGGTAGCCGCCAACGAAACCTCCATCGACGCAGTTCTTGACCGCGCCGAGCAGCGGCGAAAGCTGTACGGCCGTGCTTTCGTCGCAGACGCTGTTCTCGAACGTATGCGCCGCGCTGAGATCAACGAAGAACCGTCCATTGTCGTAGCGGCTCTGCATCTCGACGCCGCGGATGGTCTGCTTGTCGATGTTGCTGAACATCAGGTTGGGGCTGCGTTCGATCACATCGCGGGTACGGTGGTGGTAGTACGCCAGTTTGAAATCTGCGTGACCGTCCTCACCGGTATGCAGCAGGCGCGACAGGTCGTGCACATAGCCCAACTCGTAGCTGTACACGTGCTCTGGCTTGAGTTGCGACGAGGGGATGGATGCCGAGAACCCCAGCGTGGTTTCGAACATGCTCGGATAGCGGCGGGTCTGGTTATGCAGCAGATAGATGCGGGCATCGTCATTGAGGTGGAATGCAGCCGACAGCGAAGGTGCCCAGTCGCCGCCCTTCCTGTGCTGGGCGGCATTCAATTGCCGCATCGGTGGCGCGTCCTGCAACTGGGTGGAGCCGCGCGATGCGCTGGCCATCTTGTAGTCCACACCATCCAGCGTTCCATTGAGAAAGATGTTGTCAGCACGCGAATAGCGGCCGTTCTCGTCTGCCAGCCAGAGGCTGTCATGGCGCTGGTTGAACACGGTGAAGTCCATGGCGTGTTCGAGCTGGTCACCGCTGTAGCCATCGGCGATGAACTGGTCGCGCAACGCCTGGATCTGTGCGGCACTCAACGCCGGGTCGGCGGTGTAGTAGCTCATGCCGTAATACGTGTACTCGCTGCGCTGGCTGAAATTGGTGTAGCCAGCCGCATCCATCCGGCGTACGAAGTCATCCACCGCCCAGAAAGATTGATAGCGCAGGCTGCCTGCGACATTCAGCCGGTCGCTGGGCTGCCATTCCAACTTCATGCTGAACTCTTTCTCGGCACGCCTGCCAGCGCGCGGCAGCATGCGTGAGGTGGCATTGATGGCCGTGTCCCAGTAGCTGTCATCCGAGCGCAGCGATTCGTGCTGGTAGCTGCCGGCAAGCGTCAGCTGGATATCGTCCGCCAGCGCGAAAGCATTGCTGACGGTGATGCCCTTGCGGGTATTGTCAGCGTTGGCAACCGCAGTGTTGCGCAGGTAGTTGCTGTTGACGTTGCGGCCACCGGTTCCGCTGGCATTGGGCTCGATATAGCCACTGGGGTCATTGGGCCGCCCACCGCTGCTGTAGGTATCGCTGACGGTATCGGTCTGCCAGAGGTTGGCGTACAGGTCGATCCAGCGGCTGCCCTGCGGCTGCCAGCGGTACTCGAGGTTATAGGCCTTGGCGTCGACGCGGCTCAATGGCCATTGCGGCACGCCATTGGTCGAGGTGTCGACCCAGGCGATGCGCGAGGGCATGATTTCGCCGTAGTGCGACAGGGTGTCGCGCAGGCCTAGCTGCACGACCTGGTCATCGCTGATCCGATAGGTGAGTTTGCCCAGCCAAGATTCCATCTGGCTCGAGGTGTTGGGCACTTCATCGCCGGGCCGGTAGATGTTGGCCAGGAAGGGGATGTAGTCCCAACCGTCGGTCGCAGGCTTGGAGTAGTAGCCCGCGTCCTTCTTGCCGGCAAAGTGGTTGCCCTTCTCGCGATAGGCGTACGCCGCCAGGACGTCCACACGTTCGCCGCGCCAGCCCAATGCAACGCGATAGGCCTGATCATCACCCGACAGCAGGTGGTTGCTGCCATCGCCACGTGGCTTCACGTACAGGCTGGGGTCGTAGTAGTTCCAGGTTGCGGCTGGCCAACCTTCGATCTCACGCCAGTTCTGACCGGTCAACAGCGTGGGGATGCGTGGTGAAACAGCGTTGTTGCTGCCTTCCAGCTTGACCTCGCCACCAAAGCCTTCGCCCTCGCCGAGGATGTCGCCGACATCGAGGGTATTGATCACAACTGCGCCGCCGACCGATGTATTGACGTTGCGCTGCAATTGCGGCCCCTTGATGACCTGGATGCCGCCAATCAGGTTGGGGTCGATGTAGTTGCGGTTGTTGGCGCCCATGTATCCGCGCCACACGGTAAGCGCTTGCTCGGTGCCGTCGATGCTCACCGGGATGCGGCCCGGGCCCTGGATGCCACGGATGTTGGGGTCCAGGGCACCGCTGTTGCGGGCATCGCCGCTGTAGACGTTGACCATGCCCTTGAACACGTCCGCCGGCGCGGCCCCCTTGTAGCGTTCTATCTGCTCCTTGCCGGCATAGACCGAGGAAAGATCCAGGTCATACACCGCGTCGCCGCCCTGGCGGTCGCGCTCCGCGCCCTGCGATGCGCCGACGCGCTGGCCGGCGACATTCAGGGTGCCCGTGACTACGCCATCGCCCGCAGGCACGGCCGACGCTGCGCGGCTGACCACCACCGTGCCCGGCTCGCGCCACTGCCAGCTCAATCCGGTCCGGGCCAGCACGGTGGCCAATGCCTGGTCCACGCTGTAACGACCGGACAAGGCAGCAGCCTGCATGCCGCCCACGTCATCGGATGCAAACAGGATGCGGATGCCGGCCTGATCGGCAAGGCGGGTCAAAGCCACATCCATCGGCTGCGCGGCCAATTGCAGATTCACCGCCGCCGGCGTGGATGTGCTCGATGATTGGGCCAGTACCGGCATGGTGACCACCAGCAGGATGCTGGCAGCCAGGGAGGACAGCAGAAGGGGCCGGCGGCCGGGGAGGGAAAGGGAGCGCATGGTTCCTGTCGGTCTGGAAGGAGTTCCGCAGCCCTGGGGCTACGGGGTGGATGAGAACGACTCTCATTCCTATAGACGAACCGACACGGCAAAACTTGCACCGCCAAACCACGAATTCTTTGTCAGGAATTCCGCCGGGTACAGTCCACCGACCGCACAGGCCGGTGCTGCACTCAGCGAATCACATGCAGCAGCGGCAGGTTCACCAGTTCAGCATCGGCCAGTGTCGCGACTGCGCGCAGCAGCGCAGGCAGGTCATCCAGCGCGAATACCCCGCTCAGGCGCAACTGCTGCAGCCGATCCCCCACCACCACCACGCGACCGCGCAGATAGCGCTCCAGCTCCAGCGCGATGTCCTGCAGCGCCTGCTGGTTGAAGATCAGCTTGCCGCGGATCCACGCCGTGGCTGCAGCCGCGTCCACGCTTTCCAGCAGGCCAAGCACGCTGTTGTTGAACACCAGGCGCTGATTGGCGGCCAGGGTCATCGTGCCGGCGATCGCGCTGAGTTCGACCACCCCGGAGAGCACCGTCAACACGCTATGCCCCCCGCGTTGATGCAATGAGAACCGGGCGTCGCGACTACGCAGTTGCCCATCGCGCGCATTCACGGTGAACGGCAGCGGGCCCGCCGCCGCTACCTCCACGAAAAGCTCACCGGCATCCAGTGCCAGCTGTCGCTGCCGTGCACCAAACTGCATCGACACCGCACTGGCAGTGTTGAGCCAAGCCCGGGAGCCATCAGGCAAGGCCAATTGCAGGCGTTGCCCAGGGGCGGTGCGCTGGTCCGCAAGCACCGTACCGCTTAGCCCCAACACCCCTGCCCCGGCCAACGCAGCGGCGGAAACGCCACCCAGCAGCAGCCCCCGCCGGCTGATGCCGCGCGCCGGCGATGCGGCCAATACCCGCACCAGTTGCTTGTGCTCACGCGCAAGCTCGGTATCGGCGACCGCCTGCAGCAAGCTTTCGGCTTGATGCCACGCCTGGCGATGGGCGGGCGAACGCGCACACCATTGGCTGAAAGCCTGGCGCTCGTCGGCACTGGGTGTGCCGCCCAGGCGCACCAGCCAATCGATGGCTTCGTCGTCGACGACGCTGTTTCGGGAACGGAATCTGTCAGGCATGGAGGCGTGGCATCAAGGGCTGCGCGATGGTGTGGGCAGTGGGAATCACACCCCACACCTTGTAGACGAATGGACCGCACCAAACTTGCAGCAGCCGGCGCGGCAATGATCATTCTTTCTGCAACTGGCTCCGGCAATGGCGCAGCGCCTGACCGATGTACTTGGCCACCATGCTTTCGGAAACCCCCAGCCTGCGCGCGATCTGCGCGTGGGTAAGGCCGTCGACGCGGAACATCAGCAGCGCCAGGCGGCTGTTGGGCGGCAACTGCCGCAGCGCGCGATCCAGCCGGCGCAGTTGTTCGTTGCCCACCGCATGCTGTTGCGGCCCCGGGCCAGGATCCGGCAGCGAAGCTTCCGGCTCACCGTAGCCCTGGGTCCGCTGTTCGCGCCGCACCGCATCGATGGCCAGGTTGCTGGCAACCCGGTAGATGAAGGCACGACCATCCTGGATGCGTGCGTCTTCGTTGCGAGCGTCGGCATCGAGCAAGCGCATGTAGGTGTCCTGCATGACATCCTCGGCACGCTCACGGCTACCGGTGCGGCGCTGCAGGTGGCGCGCAAGTTCGTCATAGAGGGCAAGAAAGCGCTCGACGAGACGCGAGGCCGGGCGGTTCACCGGCGCTCCCGCATGAGCGCAATGTGCCCAACGCGGCGCACGCGCATCGCGATGGAAAGGCTACGTCCGTGCATGACCAGACACGTTCTCCGTGTAATCAACCGTTGGCTGGCACGGAAGGCTGGCTAACGCGTACATCATAACGTGGCTGCCGCACACGATTCAGCGCCGCTGGACGAAAGCCGGCAGTACCTCGGTCATCACAGTGTTGCAGCACCGTGCACTGCAATGCCCGCGGGTGCTCAGCCCGCCTGCTCCCGCAGCCATGCAATCACCGTGGCCACGGCATGACGACGCGATGCATTGGCGGTGCTGCGCGGCGGGCGCACGATCCAGTAGGCATTGGCCAGGCGGACTTCGTGTTGTCCGAACGGACGGACCAATGCACCGCCTGCAAGTGCATCTGCAGCCAATCGCCCGCGTGCCAATGCCACACCTTGTCCCAGTTCGGCACCGCGCAATACCAGATCCGACGATGCCAGCCGCGGTCCGTCCGTTACCTGCAATCCTGCCGGCCCATGCACATCCGACCAGCGCCGCCAACTGGCCGCCGGATCGCGATCATGCAGCAGCCGCAATGCGTGCAGGCAGGCGGGGTTTGTGCCCATGTCCATGGCTTGGCAGAAGCCGGGGCTGGCAACAGGAAACAGCACTTCATCCATCAGTGGTTCGCATTCCAGACCGGGCCAGGGCCCCGTCCCCATCCTCACCGCCAGATCGACGCCATCGGCCAACGCATCCAGACGCTGATTGACCAGAACCGACAGCGCAATGCGGGGATGCGCACGCTCCAGCGCCGGCAACCGCGGCAGCAACCAGCGCGCGGCAAAGGACGGCGCGACGCTGATCGTCACCGAGAACAGCGACTGCGTCTCACGCGCCGCGGCGGTGGCGTCGACCATGTCCTGCAATTGCAGCAGCAGGCGCTGGCCCAGCGCAGCGCCGTGCGGCGTTGGCGCCCATGTGCGCGTGCCCCGTTCAAACAGCGGTGCACCCATCCACGCTTCCAGCTCGGCCAGGTGACGGCTCACGGAGGAATGGGATACGCCCAGTTCCCGCGCGGCAGCCCGGACACCCCCGTGCGCGCAAACCAACGCAAACGCCCGCAACGCATTCAATGGCAGTGACTTCATGGTCTCAATGGTAGACCGTACTGGTTCAATCACGCACCAGCCTGGTCCGGGACACTTCACTCACCACGCCACCCGACCCCGACATCATGTTGCTCAGCGCACTCATCGCCGCCAGCGGACTCCTGCTGGTCGCCACCCTCAGTCCCGGACCCAACAATCTGGTGGTGTTGCGCACCGCCGCCCAGGGCGGCATCGCCGCAGCCTGGCCGTCGATCCTTGGCATCGTCCTTGGTGGCGTCACCCTGCTGGGGGTAGCAATCACCGTTGGCGCCAGTGCATCGGCGTGGCCGCAGGCGCGCACCGTCATCGCGGTAGCCGGCGCCATCTACCTGGGATGGCTCGGCCTGCGCCTGCTGCATGCACTCGGCGACGAGCACGCCAGCGCGGCGCTTCCTGCCGGGATAACCGGCCTGTTCTGCTTCCAGTTCCTCAATCCCAAGAGTTGGGTGATGGCGCTGTCGTTGGTAGCGGCTTTTCCACCGCTGGGCATGGTGCAGACGCTGGCTTGGCTGATACCGCTGTTCCTGCTGATTCCCACCGCCAGCCTGCTGCTCTGGGCCTTGCTCGGCCAGCAGCTGGCGACGCATCTGCGCAACCCTGGCCTGCGTCGCCGTGTCGACCGCATCATGGGGCTGGCCTTGCTGGCCAGTGCCTGCCTGCTTCTGCTTTGACCCACCACCACAGGAAACCCGATGTCCAACGACAGCCGCCACCTGCAGATTCTCGCCTTCGCCGGCAGCCTGCGCCGCAACAGCTACAACCGGCACCTGCTGGAAACCGCTGCCCTCGCCGTCCCGGATGGCATTCAGCTGACCGTGTACGACAGCATCGCCGACGTGCCGCTTTTCGATGAGGACCTGGAGAAGGAACACCCGGCCGGCCCGGACGGCGTGCGTCGCCTGCGTGCCGCGATCGCGGCCGCCGATGCAGTGCTGATCGCCACGCCCGAATACAACCAATCGCTGCCGGGCGTGCTGAAGAACACCATTGACTGGCTCTCGCGCAAAACCACCGATGGCCAGGAAGTGCTGGCCGGCAAGCCGATCGCCATCATCGGCGCGACCCCCGGCGCCTGGGGCACGCGCCTGGCCCAGGCGCAGCTGCGCCAAGCCCTTGTAGCCACCGGCTCGCTGGTGATGCCGGCACCGATGCTGTTCGTTCGCGATGCCGCGCGCGTTTTCGACGCCGACAGCGGTCACTACGACGCGGCCACCCAGAAGCGATTGAGCGCGGTGCTTCAGTCGCTGCAGCGCTGGGCCCGCCAGCAGCTGGCCAGCGTTGATTGAGCGGAAGCCGCTCGCCTCCAGAGGCGCTGGAATCCAACTCAGGCAGACCCGTCTGCCCGTAATGAAGGCGACGTAGCGGGCTGTAACCAAGGTACAGACGAGAAGTTCCCATTTGGCATGCCCAATTTATGTACTGCTCAGTTTGGTATTCAGGGTGGATTCCGTTGGCTAACGGATAATTCACAACTGTCGAAGCGGGAAACGTTTTCACCCCCCTCCCGCCAGACCAAACCAAAAATAAAAAGGTACTAGCCGAAATGAAGACTTCCCTGATCGCCCTGGGCCTGCTGGCCGCTCTGCCGTTCGCTGCCTCGGCCGCTGATGGCTTGTCCTACAACTACGTGGAAGGCGGTTACGTGAACACCGACACCAAGGGCGGCGACGCCGATGGTTGGGCCCTGAAGGGCTCGGTTGCGGTGCACCCGAACTTCCACATCTTCGGTGAGTACAACGCTCAGGAAACCGACCGCGGCAACGTTGATGTCGACCAGTGGCGCCTGGGTGTTGGCTACAACTACACCGTGGCCCCGAACACCGACCTGCTGGCCCGCGCTGCATACCAGAAGTTCGATCCGGACTACGGCCTGACCTTCAATGGTTACAGCGCTGAAGTAGGCGTGCGCACTGCCTTCACCCCGAACTTCGAGGGCTATGCCCTGGCCGGTTACGAGGACTACAGCAAGAAGCACGGCGTGAACCCGGACGGCGAGTTCTACGGCCGCGTGGGCGCCACCGCCAAGTTCAACCAGAACTGGGGCCTGAGCGGCGAAGTGAAGCTGGCCAAGGCTGGTGACAAGGAATGGTTCGTCGGCCCGCGCTTCACCTGGTAAGCCGAATAGAAACAAAAAGTTAGTGGTGTTGTACGGCGCGTGCTCTCTCTCCCCCGCGCCGCTGGAAGCCCGGTCCTCCCCGACCGGGCTTCTTTTTTTGCGTTCGGCGCTGGGTGATCCGGCAGTGCCGAGCCATGCTCGGCAGGGGCTTCACCCAGTCAACCGCCAAAACTACCCCTCCCCAGCCCTCCCCTTGGCTACGCCAAAGGGAGGGGGCAAAGAAGCCCGGCATCGCCGGGCTTTTCTTCAATCCGGGGTAAGCCCGGTCCCCCCAGCCTGACTTCTTTCTTGCGCTCGGCGCTGTGTGATCCGGTAGTGCCGAGCCATGCTCGGCAGAGGCTTCACCCAGGCAACCGCCAACGCTACCCCTCCCCAACCCTCCCCTTGCCTGCGGCAAAGGGAGGGGGCAAAAAAAACCCGGCATCGCCGGGTTTTTTCCATCTGTATCGATCCTTATTTGAACAGCGTGTCCGGATATTCCGGCTTCTGCTCACGGGCCAACAGTTGCTGCAGGCCTTCAGCGGGGCTCAACTCGCCATGCAGTACCGACTGCACTGCCTTGGAGATCGGCAGGTCGATGCCATGGCGATCGGCCTGGCGCATGACTTCATCGGCGGTCTGCACCGATTCCACCACCTGGCCGATTTCCTTCACTGCATCCGGCAGGCTCTGGCCACGGCCAAGCGCGAGACCCAGGCGGCGGTTGCGCGACAGGTCGCCGGTGCTGGTCAGCACCAGGTCACCCAGGCCGGCAAGGCCCATCAGGGTTTCCGGCTTGCCGCCAATGGCAGCAGCCAGCCGCAGCATTTCGTTGAGACCGCGGGTGATCAGGCCCGCACGGGCGTTCAGGCCCAACTGCATGCCATCGGCCACGCCGGTCGCTACTGCCAGCACGTTCTTCATTGCCCCGCCCAACTCGGCGCCGACCATGTCGTCACCGGTGTAGGCACGGAATGCCGGGCCATGCATGGCATCGGCCACCTGCTGGGAAAATGCCTCGTCATCGCCGTGCACGGTGATGGCGGTGGGCAGGCCCAGGGTCACTTCCTTGGCGAAGGACGGGCCAGTGACGACGGCCAACGGCACGTCCGCGCCCAACACTTCGCGCGCAACTTCATGCAGAAAGCGACCAGAACCGGGCTCGAAGCCCTTGGTCGCCCAAGCCACGCCGGCCCCGGCCGGCCGCAGCGGCGCAAGCGCGCGCACGGTTTCGGCAAAGGCATGCGAAGGCACTACCACCAGGATCCAGCTGGCACCACTGACGGTTGCCGCCAGGTCGGTGCTGGCACGCAGGGATTCGGGCAAGGGAATCCCCGGCAGATACCGGGGATTCTCATGACGCTGGTCAATCGCCTCGATTACAGCGGCATCACGTCCCCACAGCACGGTCTGACACCCGTGCCGGGCCAACAGGGTGGCCAGCGCGGTGCCCCAGGACCCCGCGCCAAGAACGGCGACCTTTTCCGCGTCGTTCGTACTCATCCTGAAAACCGAACGCCGATCAGGCGTTGCCGGCCGGCTCGGAGTCGGCCAGCGAGGCGTTCTCGCCCTGGGCCTGACGCTGACGCAGGGTTTCGGCGTACAGGCCTTCGAAGTTGATCGGCTGCAGGTAGAACGGCGGGAAGCCGCCAGCCTGGATCAGGTCCGACACCATCGTGCGCACGTACGGGAACAGGATGTTCGGGCACTGGGTGCCCAGCAGCACGTCGATCGCCTGCGGGTCCAGGCCGATCAGGCCGAACACGCCAGCCTGCTCGACTTCGGCCACATAGGCGGTCTTGTCGCCGGCCTTGCAGGTCAGGGTCACGCCCAGCACCACTTCAAAAGCGGTCTCGGACAGGCGCTGCACCTTCTGGTTCAGGTTCAGCTGCAGGTCCGGCTGCACGTTCTCGTTGAAGATCGTCGGCGAGTTCGGGGATTCGAAAGAAACGTCCTTGACGTAGATCTTCTCGATGGTGAAAGCCGGGCCGTTGGCGTTTTCGGCCGGGGCTACGCCGTTGGTGTTCTCTTCGGACATTTCTCAAGACTCCAGAACAGATTGTTCAATGATTGGGATTGTTACCAGACCAGCGATGGGGGCTGTCGTCCGCCTATACAAGGCCTGAACAGAACTTATTGCTCAGCCGCGGCCCTTCACCAGCAGCAGATCCGCCGCCTGCCAGGCAGGCAAGCCGCCTTCCAGCACGTAAACCTGCTCGTAACCGGCTTTCTTCAACATCTTGGCCGCCGTTGCCGACGCATTGCCGCTGCGGCACACCAGCACCACCGGCGACTGCTTGGCAGTGGCCAGCAGCTTGTGCGACGGGGTCAGCTGGGCCGGCTGCACGTTGCGGCTGCCCGCGATATGGCCCTTTTCAAAGTCGCTGCTGGTGGACAGGTCAATCACCGTCACCCCGCCCGCATTGATCATGTGGGTCAGTTCGGACGGCTTGAGGCCCTTGTAGCCACGGAACAGGCGCGCCACTTCGGTGGCGATGATGGCCACGGTAAGGCCGACCAGGGCCAGCGACAGCATCGGATTTCGGCCGGCGAAGGCCAGCAACTCTTCGTAATTCACTCAGGTCACGGGTCGATAAGCGGGCGTGGATTGTCGCACAGCCAAGGAAAATGCAGCCAATGGGCTCACTGGCCCTGCCACAGGTCCGGCAGGCCGGCAGCCTGCCACCAGCGCTTGCCCTCCGCATCCCAGCGCCAGCGTTCCTTGACCACCATGGTGCGCTCGGCCTGGGTATTGCGGTTGATCACGCTCACTTCCACCCGGCGTTCGATGCTGCCATCGTCCGCCACGCTGTTGGAACGCTCGCGGTAAGAGGACACCTGCACCTGCCGGTAGCGCTCGCGCTGCAGGTCGGTGATCGGCTGCAGCTTGAGGTATTCCGGGTCGATGAAGCCTTCGGCGGTATCGAAATCGTTCCAGCGCACCGCCGCCACATAGGCTTCCTGGGTGGGCACCAGCTTGTTGCGCTGGCTGCGGCTGGGGCCATCGCCGGCCTGGGCAGCACCGGCAACCAGCAGCAAGGACAAAGCGACGGATGAAAGCAGGCGTCGAAACATGGGCATCCCCTTGATGGTGGCCAATCCTAGCCTTTGCTGAGGGCAACGAAACGCCCTTCCAGTTCTGCGGCACCGCCAGCGATCTCGGCGCGCACGGTCACGCGCGCACGCCCGCGCTTTCTGAACAGCGTCAGGAAGTCGTCCCAATCCTGATCCGGCGCCGCCCTGGCTGCCGCCTGCAGGTCGCCGTAGACCGGCGCGCGGTAGCGGATGCTGCTGTCGGCCACGTAGACCTCGGCCTGCTCGCCGGCCAGCGACAGGCGCAGGCTGACCAGCGCCCAGCCAGCCAGGGTCATCACCGAGGCCAGGCTGCCACCGAAGGCATTGCCCTTGTCGTTGACGTTGGCGGTGAGCGGAGCCTGGATGCTCAGCACGCCGTTTTCATAACCGGTGATACGGATGTCCATGGCCAGTACCGGCGGCATCGCGTTCAAGGTGGACTGCAGGTGCGCAAGCAGCGCGGTGTGATCGGGGGTATCGGGCATGGAAGCAAACAGGAAACGGAGAGCGCCCGCATAATGCATGGAATGAACCGCCACGCCTATGTGCCGGCTGACATGCCCTGGCACCTGATCTCGCTGCGCCCGCAGGGCCAGCACGACGCGCTGCGCTGTGCCGCCGCCCGCCAGGGCGCCCGCACCGTGGCGCTTTCGCCTTGGCGATTGGTGCTGCGCGGCGACGACGCCACCCGCGAACAACTGCAGCAGGCGGCAGTCTGCGACCGCCTGCTGTTCACCAGCCCGGCAGCCGCGCAGGCCGCGGCCCGGCTGCTGCCGCTGTCGACGTTGGCAGCGGGCAGCGTGGTGGCAGTGGGTGAAGGTACGGCGCGGATACTGCGCCGACACGGCGCCCGCCAGGTGCAGGCGCCGGCACGGATGGATAGCGAAGGCTTGCTGGCACTGCCGGCGATGCAGGACCTGCAGGGCCTGCGCGTGGCCTTGGTCACCGCCCCGGGGGGACGTGGAATGATTGCCCCGCAGGTGATGGCACGCGGTGCGCAGCTGCTGCGCGTGGATGTATATGACCGTGTACCCCTGCAGCTGGGCAGCGCCACGCTGGACCGGTTGCAGGCCTTGCACGGCAGCACGGTACTGGCGGTCAGCAGCGGTGAAGCATTGCGCAGCGTGCTGCCGCAGCTTCCCGCGGAGTTGCTGGCACGCTGGCAGCAGGCACCTGTCGTTGCTGCCAGCGCCCGACTTGCGGATCTCGCACGGGAACTGGGATTCACCTCATGCCATGTCGCCGCAGGGCCCTTGCCTGCGCAGCTCGTCGCCAGCGCCGCCGCTGCCGTCCACACGGCACGGACAACCACAACCTGAGCGGCGGCGGCTTGCAGGCATTCACCGCGCGGGCGATGCTTTGCAGGCATCAACCGCACTGCCCTGTTGCCGGCAGTGCAACGCCTGCCGAGGATGTTGTGCCCCATGAATGATGTTTCCCCCGTTGCTTCACGCCGTCCGTTGCGCTGGATCCTGCTGCTGGTTGTGCTTGTCGCCGTTGGCGCGGCCGGCTGGTTCGGCTGGGACCGCTGGCAGGCGCAGCAGCAACAGGCGGCGCTTGCACGCAACGCCGAAGCGCAACAGCTCGGTGCCCTGCAACAAAGCCTGGACATCCTGCGGCGTGACCAACGCGCCAACGCGCGCAGCATCCAGGACGCAGCGGCCACCAACCGCGTGCTGCGTGACGAAGTGCTGGGGCTGGGGCAGCGCAATGCGCTACTGGAAGAAAACCTCGCCCGTCTGGCGGACAGTTCGCGACAGGGCGCCCAAGCCGTGCGCCGCGAAGAGGCCGAGTTGCTGCTCAGCCAGGCATCACAGCGGTTGAGCTTCGCCGGCGACCTGGACGGTGCGCGTCGCCTGTATGCGCTGGCCGCCGGCGTACTGGAAAGCATCGACAGCCCGGACTACATCAACCTGCGCCAAGCCCTGATCCAGGAACGCAACGCACTCGATGCACTGGGCCAGGGCGTGCGCGCGCAGACCTCCGAACAGCTGGCCAAGTGGAATACGCAGTTGGCACTGCTGCCCGAGCAGGCGCCCACCCACCCGGAGGTCCGCCAGCCGTGGTGGCAGCAACTGCTGTCGCCGCTGGTGCAGGTGCGTCCCGCCGACGGCACGGTGCTGGTGGCACGCTCCGAACGCATTGCCGCCAATGATTCGCTCGAAATCGAACTGAGCCTGGCCCGCGCCGCACTGGAACGCGGCGACGGTGCCGGCTGGCAACAGGCGTTGGACCGGGTGGACGGCTGGGTACAACGGCTATGGCCGGATTCGCCGCAGCGCCAGCAGCAACGCCGGCAGCTGCAGACCTTGCGTGCGGTTGAACTGCGCCCGGCCCTGCCCGAGCTGGGCAGCACCCTGCAACAACTGCGCGCCATGCGCGCCGCCAAGGAGGCGCCATGAAGGCATTCCGATCCCTGTTGATGGTGTTGCTGGTCGCTGCGATCGGCATCTTCGGCGCGCAATGGCTGAGCCAGGATTCAGCCCGTGCGATGGGTGAAGTCACCGTGCGCGCCGGCAACCACGACTACATCGCCACCGTGCCGCAGGCCGTACTGGCGATCGTGATCGCGCTGCTGCTGCTGTGGCTGTTGTGGACATTGATCAGCACCCCATTCCGGGCGTGGGCACGGCACCGCCGCAAGCAAGGTCGGGCACGCCTGATCGATGGCCTGCGTGCACTTGATGGCGGTCAGTGGCAGCGTGCCGAGAAGATGCTGGAAAGCGCCGCTGGCGAGAAGGAAGTGCGGCCGATCGCCCTGGTGGCGGCAATGCGGGCGGCCGAAGCCCGCGACGACAATGCCAGCGCCGGCACCCATCTGCAGCAACTGGCTGGCGAAGATCCAGTACTGCATGCGTTGCACAGCGCCGAGCGCTGGCTGCAGCAGGACAAGCCGCTGGACGCGATCAACGCATTGGACGTACCTGACGCACAGCCGTTGCCGCCGCGCGGGCTGTGGTTGCGCAGCGAGGCGCTGCAGCGCGCCGGTCGCGCCGAAGAGGCCTACGGCCAACTCGGCGCCTTGCGCCAGCAGCAGGCCATGCCACCGGCGGTGCTGGCCACCCTGGAAAGCCAACTGGCCCTGCAGATGCTGGATGAGGCGCACGACGTGAATACCCTGGCCGCCCGCTGGGAGGTCCTGCCCAAGACCTTGCGCGTGTCACCGCAGGCCGTCGCCCGCTACGCCCGCCGGGCTGCGGCACTTGGCTGGAACGATGTGGCGCTGCGCAGCATCGAACAGACCCTGGACAGCCAGTGGGACGAAGACCTGGTCACCCTGTACGCGCAGCTGCCGGTGGAGAAGCTGGATTCGCGCCGTGCCAGCGCCCAGCGCTGGTTGCAATCGCATCCGTCCAGCCCTGCCCTGCTGCTGGCCCTGGCACGCTTGGCCGGTGGCCAGGGACAGTGGTCGCAGGCCGAGGAATTCCTGCACCGGGCGATTGCCCAGGGCGCTGGTGCCGAGGCCTGGGAGGCACTGGGCGAAACCTTTGCCGCGCAGAATGACGATACGCTGGCGACGCAATGCCTGCTCAATGCCGTGCGCATGCGACGCGGGCAGTCCCCGCTGCCGATCCAGCGCCGCGACCTGCGCCAGCAGATCCAGGACCAGGCCGTCGCCGAAGAACGCGATGCGCATGGGTTCCCACGTCTGCCCGGCTGAGTCTCTAGAATTCAGCCCTCGCACTACCCACCGACATCATGAAAATTCCCCCGGATATCCACGAGCGCGTAGCGGACCTGGCCGCAGAGATCGTCAACGCAGGGCAATCCGACGACCGGCGTACCAGTTGGTCCTTGTACGAGGAACTTCGCAGTTATTGTGAGGCGGTCGCTGCAGCGGGCCGTGATCATCCATTCCTGTGGGAAACCCTGGCTGACTTCACCGGCGACGACCAGACCGCCATTGCCTTGTACCAGCGCGCCTTGCCACTGGCTGTCGCTGCCGGCGCCAACGAATACACCGCGTCCATCCACCTTGCACTGGCCGAGCGCTACTCCAACCTCGACGCGGCAGAAGCGGCGCACGAACACGCGTTGCAAGCCGATGCTTTCGCACGCACCAGCGACGACCTGCCGCTGCGCAAGGCCATCAGTCAGTTCCTGCTGGACCATTCGCAGCGCGGCGAACAGGAGTAAACCCGCGCTGCGTTTGACCACGGCACCTCAGCACGGACGCGACAAGGCGGGCTGGCGGTTACGTGCCAGCAGCCATGATCACCGTCCCTGCTCGCGCAGGGCCTGCTCGCTGGCATCGGCGGCTTGTGCCGCAGCATCCGTGGCGGCATCGGCAGCTGCTGTGGCAGCTGCGGCGGCGGCATCTGCGGCCGATGCGGCGGTGTCAGCAGCGGCCTGTGCTGCCGCTGCGTAGGCGGCAGCATCGCGGTATTGCCGGGCGGGCGCCACACCCGCAGCGGCATCCCTGTCCGCAGGTGCATCGGCATCCACCGCCATCACGCTCATCGCGTTGCCATCGGCGATCAGCTGCAACTGTTGTTCGATCTCGGCACTGTACTGGCGCCGAGCGCGGGCACGCTCCTCAGCCACCAGCAGTTGCTGCGGCAGCGCTTGCAGGCGCTGGAAGCGTGCGCGTGCCGCATCGAAGCGCGACAACCGGCGCTCCCATTCCCCCCGCAGCATCTGGCAATAGAGCCAAGCTTCGTCCCGTACTGCGCCGTCGGCGGCGTCCGGGCATTGCCTGGCAAAAACGGCGGCCGCTGCCTGCACATAGACCGGGTACTGGTCCGGCGACGCCTGCCAGGTAGCGCGCTGCAGCACGCCTGCACGTTCCTGGTCCGGGGCATCGACCGCCTCCAGCAGGCGCGCCAATCGCCAATAGCTGGTATCGGTATCGCGCATGCGCTGGTATTCGTCACTCGCGACCACGGCGGTCAGGCGCTTGATCTCCTCAGCGCTGTAATCGTTCTTGTAGATGACAAAGCCATTGCCCGGACAGGACACCAGCGGCCACGGCGATTGGATGGCGCCATACACGCGCCCGTCGAGGAAGTGGCCGAACGACGTGCCCGAGCCCATTTCCTGCGCACTGAAACGCTCGCCACCAATCGGGCAAACATGCTCCACCGTCATGAAGGTCATGGCCGCGGCAGGTGCCGCCCAGCCTGCCAACAGCACAGCCAAACCGATCGCGATGCGTTTCATGCCCTGTCCCCATCCGTTGGTGAACAAACCGTAGTGCCGACCCAGGGTCGGCAGGCGCATTACCGGTAACGCATTGCCGAACATGGCTCGGCACTACACATCGCTTCAGCGCTCGACGATGGCAACCACGCCCATGCCGCCGGCGGTGCAGATCGACACCAGCGCGCGGCCACCGCCGCGTGCGGCCAGTTCCTTGGCGACGGTGCCAATGATGCGGGCGCCGGTCGCGGCAAACGGATGGCCGGTGGCCAGCGATGAACCCAACGGGTTGATCTTCTCCGGGTCGATGCGGCCCAACGCTGCATCCAGGCCCAGGCGGTTGCGGCAGTAATCCTCGCTCTCCCAGGCGCGCAACGTGCACAGCACCTGTGCGGCAAAGGCTTCGTGGATTTCGTAGATGTCAAAATCCTGCAGGGTCAGGCCATTGCGCTTGAGCATCTCCGGCACCGCCACGGTCGGAGCCATCAGCAGGCCTTCACCATGCACGAAGTCCACCGCCGCCACCTGCGAATCGCGCAGGTAGGCCAGCGGCTCATGGCCATGCGCGCGCGCCCACTCTTCGCTTGCCAGCAGCACCGCGGCGGCACCGTCGGTCAGCGGAGTCGAGTTGGCGGCGGTCAAGGTGCCACGGCCGGACGTCTTGTCGAAGGCCGGCTTCAAGGTGGCCAGTTTTTCCAGCGAGGTGTCCGGGCGCAGGATGTTGTCGCGCTCGACGCCACGGAACGGCGCGATCAGGTCGGTGAAGAAACCGCGCTCATAGGCTGCGGCCAGCTTCTTGTGCGAGGACACCGCCCACTCGTCCTGCGAGTCGCGCGAGATGTTCCACTCCTTGGCCATGTCCTCGCAGTGATCGCCCATGCTCTTGCCGGTGCGCGGTTCGGCCACGCCGGGGAACTCGGGCTTGAGCTCGGAGAACTTGAAGCCCTTGAGCAGGGTGCGGATCTTGTCGCCGGTGCTCTTGGCGCGGTTGGCCGCCAGCAGGCGCGCGCGCAGCTTCTTGCCGTAGACGATCGGCACGTCCGAGGTGGTATCCGAGCCGCCGCCGATGCCCGACTCGATCTGCCCCAGGGCAATCTTGTTGGCCACGGTGATGATGCTGTCCAGCGAGGTGCCACAGGCCCGCTGCAGGGTGATGCCGGGGGTCAACGGCGACAGGCCGGAAGACAACGCGGCCTCGCGGCCCAGGTTCCAGTCGCTGGGGTGCTTGATCACCGCGCCCATCGCCACTTCGCCAAGCTGCTGACCGTGCAGGCCGAACCGTTCAACAAGGGCGCCTAGCGTACGGACCGACATGCCGAGATTGCCGACATCCGAATAAGCGGTGTTCTGGCGGCAGAACGGAATGCGAACACCACCAAGGATGGCGACGGGACGAGCGCTGGGCATGCGGTTACCTGACATGAGAAAGGGTCTGCGACGTGGCCTGCATGCGATAGCAGGCATAATGGTGTTGAGTGTAGCTTTGAGGCCGTGATGGGCCAACCGCGAACCATGAGCAATTCCAACCCCGACATGAACGCACTGGGTGTAGTAGCACTGGAACTGGCCGGCGGCGAGCAGCCGCGCCAGGCCGTACTGGGCTCCGAACAGGCTGGCGAACTGGCCGCCCTGATCGGCCGCGACCTGGCCAAGCTGGTGCCACAGGTCAGCGAACTGGACCTGGTGTTTGCCGCCGCGCATTTTGATCCGGCCGAAGTGCTGCGCACCGGCCTGCCCATTCATCGCCGCCTGGAAGAACTGCAGATGCGTGCCCCGGGCCGTAACCAGGGCCCGCGCCTGCTCGCCTTCGGTGCCGATGCCAATGGCGAAGTGCCGCTGCCGCTGCAGGCCGACCCCGCCCTGGGCGGCGGCGCCCTGCGGGTGCTGCCGTTCGTGCTGGCCGGCGGCGAAGAGCAAACCCGTCTGCAGGTGCGTGAGGCACTTGAAGAGGTGCTGCTTGCCAATGGCATGGCGCAGCCGGATACCGCCTTGCTGGCGCAGAACAGCTTCGGCGCGCAGATCGAGCACGCGCGTTACTTCACGGTCAACGACCTGGCCGCGATGATGGCCATGCAATATGACAACCAGGGCTTGGCCGATCTGTGGCCACTGCTGGAAACGGCGATGTTTGCGCCCGACGAGGAGCAGTGGCTGGACGCCACACCCGAGCCGCTGCTGCGGTACGTCGGCGGCGAGGTGCGCATGGCCTTGTTTGACCCGGCCGGCTGGTGCGCGCACTACGGCCACGAGCCCAACGCCTGTGACCGCCTGCAGCGCATCTATGAGCAATACCTGATGCGCCAGCGGCAGATGGCTGCGGTATTGGAAGCCCACGGCATCGATGTGCTGTACGTGCACGTCAATGCCGGCCAGGACGCGAAGGCGTTGCTGGCACATTGAGTGCGCCAGGGCGATAACAGAAAAGGCCGCGCAAGCGGCCTTTTCTGTTTACGGAGTGCTGCATGCACCGCTCCCTCCCTTTGTCGAAGACAAGGACGGCTGGGGAGGGGCGCAGTTGCCTTGGCTGTTTGCGCCGGCCTCGGTCATCCAATCACGAAGATCGTTGTTGATCACGGCACCCACTGTCCGAGGAGAACCGGTGAAAAGGCCAGAGCAAGGCACCCCTCCCCAGCCCTCCCCTTCGCTGCGCGAAAGGGAGGGAGACACGCCCAAAGCCAGCGCCCCCCTCCCCAACCCTCCCCTTCGTTGCACGAAAGGGAGGGAGACAAGCCAGAGGCGTGGCCCGGGTAAGCGCACAACAGCAAAGGGCCGCGTAAGCGGCCCTTTGTTGTTGTCTTTCACTGGTTCCTCGTTCCTGGAAACGCGTTCCTGGCTTCAAGGCACCTTGGCAATCACCGCACAGGCCAAACGCGCGCCGGCATTGCCGGTCGGCTGGCTCTTGTAGTCGTCCGGGTCGGCATGGACGATCAGCCCGCGGCCGATGATGTCGAAATCATCACCCTTGCCAACGTTGACGTTGCTGGCCACCGGGCCGTCGATATGCGCATTGCCCTGCGCATCGGCAACGATGTTGGGCATGTCGCCGCCATGGTGTGCCGGCGCCTCGATGCTGCCGTGCTCGCTGCTGCCCGGATTGAAGTGACCGCCGGCGCTGGTGCCGTCGGGGGCGCTGCAATCGCCCTTCTCATGGATGTGGAAGCCATGCTCGCTGTTCGGCTTCAGGCCACTGATGTCGCCGCTGACGCGCAGCAGCCCGTCCACCAGGTGGAACTGGATGGTGCCGGCCACCGTGCTGTCCTTGGTCGGCTGCAGCTGCGCGGTAGCCACCGGTGCGGCCATGGCAGTCATTGCGGTCATCGGCGGCGGCGCTGCCGGGTCGGCAGCAGGTGCGGCGCTGGTTGCCGGGGTGGCCGCATCGGCCGGAGCGGCATCGGGCTCGGCGCCCTGCTTGCAGGCGCTCAACGCCAAGGCACTGGCGAGGAAAAGGCTGGTGTGGATCAGTCGCATACGGGTAACTCCCTTGCTGGGCAGGATCGAAGTGGCGTGTGCGCTCAGCGCACCACGCGGATAACCGCGCAGGCCACACGGGCACCGGCGTTGCCGGCGGGCTGGCTGCGATAATCATCGGCACCAGCATGTACCACCAGGGCACGGCCAGCGATGTCGTTGGCGGCGCCTCCACCGAGGGTAACCCCACGCAGGTGAACATCCACGTTCACCACCCCATCGGCGTTGGCCATCAGGTTATCCATGTCACCAGCGTGGTGCGCACCTGCACTGGCGCGTCCGTGGGGTTGCATGGCCGGGTTGAAATGCCCGCCGGCGCTGGTTGCATCCACCGCGCTGCAATCACCCTTTTCGTGGACATGGAACGCGGCCTGCTGGCCGCGCGGCAGGCCACCGATCACGCCGGTGATATGTACCCCGCCAACCTCGGGCACCAAGGCCAAGCGCCCACTGACCAGGCTGGCCGACGCGGGCGCCAGATTGGCTTCGGCCATGCTCGCAGTGCTGGTGGTGGCGACCGTCGGTGGCGGCGCCTGCGGCTTGGGTGCCGGGGTGGACCCACAGGCACTGAGCAGGACGCTGGCCGCGATCGCGGTAAGGGGAAGCAGGATGCGCATCGATATCTCCTTGCAACAGAACAGAAGGGCCAGTGCCATGCTCAACCACCGCGCCGGCGGCCGGGCCCAAGTTTGCGGGTAACCGTGTTACGGCCCAGTCCCAGACGCGCGGCGGCGTCGGCACGATGACCGTCGGTGACGTCCAATGCTACTTCCAACAGCACGTTGTCCAAGCGCTCACGAGCTTCTGCATGCAAGCCGTTGGCACCCTCGGCCAAACGCTGCCTGGCCCATGCGGCCAACGCCTGGTCCCATTGCGACGGGGCAATGGGTGCGGCAGTGCGAGTGCCACGCCCCCCGCGGTTCAACGCGGCCTGGACGTCCTCGGCTGACACGGTATCGGCCACGGCCAATGCGGCAAGGCGCCAGCAGACGTTTTCCAGCTCGCGTACGTTGCCGGGCCAGCTGTGCTCGCGCAGTGCCTTTACCGCCGCCACCGACAAGCGCTTGGGCGGCATGTCCAGTCGCCGTGCGGCATTGGCCAGGAAGTTCTCGGCCAGCTGCGGCACGTCACCCAGACGCTCGCGCAGCGGCGGCAGCAGCAGCCGCACCATGTCCAGCCGGTGCAGCAGGTCGGCGCGGAAGCGGCCTTGTTCGACCAGGGTTTCCAGGTCCTGGTGGGTAGCGGCAACCACGCGCACATCGACGCGGATCAGCTCGCGGCCACCGACGCGGAAGAACTCGCCTTCGGCCAGCACACGCAACAGGCGGGTCTGCAGCGCCAGCGGCATGTCGCCGATTTCATCGAGGAACAAGGTGCCGCCATCGGCCTGCTCGAAGCGGCCGATATGGCGTTTGCTGGCACCAGTGAACGCGCCGGCTTCATGGCCGAACAATTCGCTCTCCAGCAGTTCGGCCGGGATCGCGGCCGTGTTGAGGGCAACGAACGGGCCCTTGGCGCGCGGCGACTCGCGGTGCAGCGCGTTGGCCACCAGTTCCTTGCCGGTGCCGGTTTCGCCGTTGATCAGCACCGACAACGGTGCCTGTGCGAGCCGCCCGATGGCGCGGAACAGCGCGCGCATGGCCGGTGTGTCGCCGATCAGCTGCGGTGGCCCTTCTTCCTTCTGCACGGGCACCGGCACCGCTACCGGCGCCGGCAGTTCCTCGGCTTCGGGCAGCGCGCGCCGCGCCAGTTCAACGGCGTCGTCCAGGTCAAACGGCTTGGACAGGAATTCATGCGCGCCACCCCGGAAAGCACCGGCGGTGCTGGCCACATCGGTATAGGCCGACATCACGATCACCGGCAGCTGCGGATGCGCCGCCTTGAGCTTGTCCAGCAGCACCAGGCCGTCATCACCGGGCATGCGCACGTCGGTGAACAACAGGTCCGGCACCGGCTGCACGGCCAGTGCCGCCAATGCCGCCGCCGCACTGTCGAAACCTTCGACTGTGTAGCCGGCATCACGCAGCGCGGTAGTCAGCACGAAGCGAACCGAGCGATCGTCATCCACCACCCAGACCGTGGCAGCAGCTGCGGGCTTATGCATCGCTCACCTCCGTGGCGTCCTCGGCGGCGGGAAGCGGCAGCAGCACGGTGAACACGGTATGGCCCGGCCGTGAGCGGTAGCTCAAAGTGCCACGGTGTTCGCGCGCTACCTGCTGGGCCAGTGCCAGGCCGAGCCCGGTGCCTTCGGCGCGGCCACTGACCAGCGGCAGGAACAGGTGTTCGGCCAGTTCCTCCGGCACACCGCGACCATCGTCGGCCACTTCAAGACGCAGGGCCAGCGCATACGGCTGCTCGGCGATACGCAGGCCATGTTCGACGCGGGTACGCAGGGTCACGCTGGTGGCACCGGCCTGGATGGCATTACGGACCAGGTTGAGCAGCGCCTGGGTCAGGCGATCACTGTCACCGGCGAACTCGGGGATGCTGGGGTCGTAGTCACGCAGCAAGCGCACCGACCAGCCGGCTTCGTTCTCGACCAGGCGCAGTACCCGCTCCAACGCGGCGTGGATGTTCAGCGGCGCATGCGGGCGCTGCGGGGCTGGCGACAGCAGCTGCTCCAGCAAGGTGTTGAGGCGCTCGATCTCGGCGCCGATCAGCTCGATCAGCTCGCGCTCATCGGCATCGCGGCCGCTGGCGCGGCGCGCCAGCAGCTGGGCGGCGCCCTTGAGCCCCGCCAGCGGGTTGCGCAGCTCGTGGGCCAGGCCTTTGAGTGCCGCACTGAAGGCACCGGGCAGGACCTGTGCAGGATCGGTGCCTTGGAACTCGTCCACCGGGTGCGCTTCCAGTAGCCAGCCACCACCCTCCACGCCACTGATCCAACCATCGGCAAACCGCGGCGTCTCGCCCGGCAAGGCCAGGGTCAAGCGCGGCAGCCGGCTCATGTCGTTGGCTGGGTTGGCCAGGCGCTGTGCCAAGGCCTCGCCCTGGGCCTCCAGCGACACCAGCGGCTGCCCGAGCAGGCGCCGCACGCTTACCCCCAACCAGCGACAGAAGGCCGGGTTCGCCCCCTGGATGCGCCCATCCGCGCCACTCCACACCAATGGCGTGGCCAGCATTTCCGGGGTGGGCGAGAAGTCAGCAGCGCTCATTGCACCAATATAGTGCAAAGCGGGCGAATCACCGCTTCTGCTGCAGCAGGGAGTACAGGATGCGGGCGTCTTCGGCGTCCAGATCAGCCGGCAACGTGTCGCTGCCACGGAAGCGGCGGTGGAAGGCGCGCGCCGCGGCGGCACGGTCGTCCAGCGCATAGCCGAAGGCCTGCATTGCCATCCAGCTGTCGAAGCCAACCGGTGCCGGGCCGTGTTTGGGGTCCGGCCACAGGCCGAAGCCGGCTTCAGCCAGTTGCTGCCACGGGAAATAGCGGCTGGGATCGGCCTTGCGGGTGGGTGCCAGGTCGGCATGGCCGATGATCTGGCTGCGCGGAATGTTGTAGCGGGTGCAGAGGTCTTCGAGCAGGCGCAGCAGGGTAGCGATCTGCGGCTGGGTGAAGGGGCTGCTGCCGTTGTTGTCGATCTCGATGCCGATCGAGGTCGAGTTGAGATCGGTGAAACCACCCCAGCGACCGCCGCCGGCATGCCAGGCGCGTTCGCCATCGGCCACCAACTGGTAGAGGTCACCATCGCGGCCCACCAGATAATGCGAGCTCACCTGGCCACCGCTGTTGGCGGTGCGCAACGTGTCCAGGCTTTCCTGCACCGAGCCCTGCTCGGTGTGGTGCAGCACGATCAACACCGGCTTGCGCTCGTTGTAGTTGGGCGACGGCACCCACTGTGCAAGCGGATTGCGCTCCGGTGCGGAGGTGCAGGCAGTCAGCGAGGCCAACAGGGCGAGCGGCAGCAGCAGTTTGGTCTTCATGACGGGCATTGCACGTTGCCGAGCGCCGCTTTGCAAGTGCGATCAGGCATGAAATGGAATCTGCGCCGACAGAGGTGGCCAGGTGGATTGCTTGCATTGGAAGGCCTGCTCAGGGAGTTGGGGAGTGCGGCGTGGTGCCGGCGCCGAACATGCGCTGCATGTTCATAATGCTTTCCGCTGGGGTTGCCTGCCCGATGTGTCCAGGCTGTGCAGAATTGTTGTCCAAGGCTCGATTGGAACTGCGATGCGCGATTCACTGAAACAGAAAATCATCACCGTCTGCGATGCCAAGATTGCTGCGAAGGGCCCGACGGTAGGGCTGTCGTTCTATGCGTTTTTTGCCAACCGCAATGATGATCCGGAACTGCTGATGGAAGCGGCTACCTGGTGGATACGGATCCATCAACTGGATCATTTTGAGAAGGCTGAAAAGGTCAAGGCATTGGTACTGGCTGAGGGCCCGTAGTGCCGAGCCATGCTCGGCAGAGGCTCTACCGGCAATGCCTGAAAGCTGCCCTCACCCCAACCCCTCTCCCGGTGGGAGAGGGGCTAGAACTGTAGTGCCGAGCCATGCTCGGCAGGGGCTTTCCCGGCATTGCCTCAAAGCTGCCCTCACCCCAACCCCTCTCCCGCAAGCGGGAGAGGGGCTTTGATCTGCTTCGGCAGAGGGGCTAGTGCAATCACACCTCGTAGGCCGACTCGCCGTGGGTGGTCACGTCCAGGCCGGTACGTTCGGCTTCTTCGCTGACGCGCAGACCAACCAGCGCGCGGACCAGCAGCAGGATCAGTGCGGTAACCACCGCCGACCACAGCACGGTGAAACCAACGCTGATCACCTGCACCAGCACCTGATGCCCGATATCCAGATCCACCTTGGTGCCACCCAGCGACTGCGCACTGAACACGCCGGTCAGGATGGCGCCAACAATGCCACCGACACCATGCACGCCGAACACGTCAGCGGTGTCGTCCGCCTTCAGCAGACGCTTCAAGCCGGTCACGCCCCAGACGCAGACAATGCCGGTAACAAAACCAATCACGATCGCGCCGAGCGGACCAACGGTGCCGCAGGCCGGCGTCACGCCCACCAGGCCGGCAACCGCACCCGAGGCCGCGCCCAATGCCGATGGGTGGCCCTTGGTGATGGCTTCCACCAACGTCCAACCCAACACGGCGGCCGCAGTGGCCAGCACGGTGTTGATGAAGGCCAGCGAGGCAACAGTGTCAGCGGCGGCAGCCGAGCCGGCGTTGAAGCCGAACCAGCCCACCCACAGCAACATCGCGCCGATCCAGGTCAGCGGCAGGTTGTGCGGCTTCAATGCGGTCTGGCCATAGCCCAGGCGCTTGCCGACAAACCATGCCGCCACCAGGCCGGCGACGCCGGCATTGATGTGCACCACGGTGCCACCGGCAAAATCGATCGCGCCCATCTCGCCCAGGTAACCACCACCCCAGACGATGTGCGCCATCGGGATGTAGCTCAGGGTGAACCACAGTGCCGAGAACAGCAGCACCGCACGGAATTTGATGCGCTCGGCGAAGGCGCCGACGATCAGTGCGGTGGTGATGCCGGCGAAGGTCGACTGGAAAGCGACGAACAGGAAGTCAGGCAGGCCGGCGATCGGCGTGTTGCCTACCGAGTCCGGAGTGAAGCCCTTGAGGAAGGCGAATTCCGTGAATGAACCGAAGAACTGGTTGCCCGCACTGAACACCGCGCTATAGCCATAGGCTACCCACAGGATCAGCACCAGCGAGAACACTACCAATACCTGGCTGAGCACCGACAGCACGTTCTTGGCCCGCACCAGGCCGCCGTAGAACAGTGCCAGGCCGGGCACCACCATCATCAGTACCAGCAAGGTGGCGGTGAGCATCCACGCCACGTCGCCCTTGTCGAATGTAGCTGCCGCCTCTGCTGCAGGTGCGGCTGCAGCCTCCGTTGTTGCGGCCGCAACCTCGGTGGCTGCGGGCTGGGCCTGCGTGTCCTGCGCCCAGGCGCTGCTGGAAAACATGCCCAGCAGCAGCGCAGTGAGCATGAAAGACAGGCACAGGCCTCCGAGCCGGGCTTTGAACCCGGTGAAAAATTCCGTTCGCATTGTCGACTCCGGTTGTGGGGGTGGAACCTGCCAGCGACCCGTTGTCACCTGGCGGTCGCTGCCGCCGGAGGACGGGTTTCAGCGGGCTCTTACAGCGCGTCGGCGCCTGTTTCACCGGTGCGGATACGCACCACTTGTTCCAGCGCGGTAACGAAGATCTTGCCGTCACCAATCTTGCCGGTGCCAGCTGCGCCCTGCAGGGCTTCGATCACTGCCTCGACGTTGTCGTCGGTGACAGCGGTTTCGATGCGGATCTTGGGGAGGAAATCGACGACATATTCGGCGCCACGGTAAAGCTCGGTGTGGCCTTTCTGCCGGCCAAAGCCCTTGACCTCGGTGACGGTGATGCCGGAAACGCCTGCGGCGCCCAAGGCTTCACGCACTTCGTCGAGCTTGAATGGCCGGATGATCGCGGAGATTAATTTCATGCGCATGTCCCGATGTGGAGGAGACCGGCCTGCGGCTGCGGGCCGGCATCGTGTCTTCCACCGGCCGTTGTGCGGCCGCTGGCTGTTGCGCCGAACGCATCATGGGCCTGGCTGTCGCCACCGCCATCACTGACGGCGACCACAACCACGCGGGAGGGAGGAATGGCCCATGCCGCGCGCTCGGATTCTCTTGCCCCTGGCAGATGTGGTGCGTGCTGTTGCCTGGCCTGTGTGCTCCCCAGCAACAAAGGCGGCGGCGATGACGCAGATGGGAGGGGGAGGGTCCACGCCACCGCCGCCTAACAACAGCTAGCAACTACATCTGGTGTTGCCGGCGGCCAGCACGGTGCACTGGCCGCCGTTACATCAGCTTGCGTAGTACAGCTGGTATTCCAACGGATGGGTCGCAGCGCGGAACGCGGTGACTTCCTTCATCTTCAGCGCGATGTAGGCATCGATGAAGTCGTCGCTCATCACGCCACCGGCCTTGAGGAACTCGCGGTCCTTGTCCAGTGCTTCCAGCGCCTGGTCCAGCGAGGAACAGACCTGCGGGATCAGCTTCTCTTCTTCCGGCGGCAGGTCGTACAGGTCCTTGTCGCTCGGTGCGCCCGGGTCGATCTGGTTCTTGATGCCGTCCAGGCCGGCCATCATCAGCGCGGTGAAGGTCAGGTAGCCGGACTGGATCGGATCCGGGAAACGCATTTCGATACGGCGTGCCTTCGGGTTGGACACCCACGGAATGCGGCACGACGCCGAACGGTTGCGGGCCGAATAGGCCAGCATCACCGGTGCTTCGAAGCCCGGTACCAGGCGCTTGTAGCTGTTGGTGCCGGAGTTGGCGAAGGCATTGATCGCACGGGCGTGCTTGAAGATGCCGCCGATGTACCACAGCGCCATCTGGCTCAGGCCGCCGTAGCCGTCACCGGAGAACAGGTTGGCGCCGCCTTTGGCCAGGGACTGGTGCACGTGCATGCCGCTGCCGTTGTCGCCGACCAGCGGCTTGGGCATGAAGGTCACGGTCTTGCCGTTGCGGTGGGCAACGTTCTTGATAACGTGCTTCATGCGCTGCAGTTCATCAGCCTTGGTGACCAGGGTGTTGAACTTGGCACCGATCTCGCACTGGCCGGCATTGGCCACTTCGTGGTGGTGCACTTCGACTTCGATGCCGACCTTTTCCAGCACCTTGCACATCTCGGCGCGGATATCGTGCAGCGAGTCGGTCGGCGGCACCGGGAAGTAACCCCCCTTCACGGTCGGACGGTAGCCGCTGTTGGTGCCGTCGTAGCTCTTGCCGGTGTTCCAGGAACCTTCTTCAGAGTTGATCTTGTAGAAGGTGTTGCCCATGTCGTTGGCAAACTGGACCGAATCGAAAATGAAGAATTCCGGCTCCGGACCAAAGAAGGCCAGGTCGGCGATGCCCGAGGACTTCAGATAGGACTCGGCGCGCTTGGCGATGCCACGCGGGCAGCGGCCGTAGCCCTGCATGGTGGCCGGGTCGAGCACGTCGCAGGTCAGCACCAGGGTCGGGTCGGCGTAGAACGGGTCGACGTATGCGCTGGCCGGGTCCGGCATCAGCACCATGTCCGATTCGGCGATGCCCTTCCAGCCGGCGATCGAGCTGCCGTCGAACATCTTGCCTTCTTCAAACAGCGACGGCTCGATGATCGAGGCCGGGAAGGTCACGTGCTGCTCGATGCCACGCATGTCGACAAAACGCAGGTCGATGAACTCGATCTGGTTGTCCTTGATCAGCTTCTCAACATTTTCCAGGGACATCGGGTGCAACCTCGGGTGGATGATGATGTGCGAGTAATACAGCAAACCCCATGCCAACTTTCACGCACATATAACGCATTGATTTCATTGGGACACACCGGGCAATGCACCCAAACGGCTGCACCAATATGGTGCTTAAACATGAGAAAGCACCTTCAAGGTGCGCACGCGGTGATGCTCTATGCTGTGCCAGCCTTTTCCACAGCCAGCTTCCATGTCCGACCTGCTCTCCGCCCTACTGCTGGGCATTCTTGAAGGCCTTACCGAATTTCTGCCGATCTCCAGCACCGGCCACTTGCTGATCGCCCAGCACTGGCTGGGTACCCGCTCGGACTTCTTCAACATCGTCATCCAGGCCGGCGCCATCCTCGCCGTGACCTTGGCCTTCCGCGAGCGACTGTGGTCGCTGGCCACCGGTTTGAACAAGCACGAAAACCGCGACTACGTGATGAAGCTGGGCGTGGCCTTCCTGGTCACGGCCCTGGTCGGCCTGCCGGTACGTCTGGCAGGCTGGGAGCTGCCCGAGACGGTCACGCCCGTGGCCTGGGCATTGGTGATCGGCGGCGTGTGGATGCTGGTGGCCGAGCGCTTCGCCGCGCGTCTACCCGACAGCGATACGGTGACCTGGAAAGTCGCAGTGGCCGTTGGCTTGGCACAGGTGGTGGCCGGGGTGTTCCCCGGCACCTCACGCTCGGCTGCGGCGATCTTCCTGGCCATGCTGCTGGGCCTGACGCGGCGTTCGGCCGCGGCCGAGTTCGTGTTCCTGGTCGGCATCCCGACCATGTTCGCGGCCAGTGGCTATGCCTTCCTCGAACTGGCAAAGGACGGCAAGCTGGGCAGCGAGAACTGGACCGACGTGGGCGTAGCATTTGCCGCGGCGGTAGTCACCGGTTTCATCGTGGTGAAATGGCTGCTCAGCTACATCAAGCGCCGCCCCTTCACCGGCTTTGCGTTGTACCGCATTGCCCTGGGCATCGGGCTGCTGCTGTTTTTGCCTGCTGGAAACTGAATGTGCCCCTGCGGTACTGACCCCGATGCTTCCGGCGGTCCGTTTATCGCCCCGAACCTTTCCACTCAAGCAAGGAGCTCACCATGAAGCGCATTTTCCTCCTGGCCCTGCCGTTCGCCCTGATGACGGCGTGCAGCAACCCGCCCACCGCCAAGGACAGCACCACCACTGCCCCGGCACCCGCGCCGGCAACCAGCGCGCCGGCTGCCAGCCTTGAGGTGGCCCAGCTGCCAGCCAATCACTGGGTGCTGGAAAACGCTGTCGACGCAAGCGGCAAGCGCATCGACGGCCTGTTCGTGCGTGCCGACCGTCCGATCACCCTGGACTTCAAGGATGGGCGCCTTTCGGTCAGCAATGCCTGCAACATGATGGGTGGCAGCTACACCCTGCAGGGCGATGCCCTGAGCGTGGGCAGCATGATGTCCACCAACATGGCCTGCCAGGGCGAGGTGATGGCACTGGATGGCCTGGTCAGCGAACGCCTGCAGGACAAGCTGACCATGCGCTCGCTGGACGCCTCCGCGCTGACCCTGGTTACCGCCAAGGGTGACGTGCTCAGCTTCCGCGCCGAACCCACTGCCGAAACCCGCTACGGCGGCGAGGGCGAGACGGTGTTCATGGAAGTGGACGCACAGACCAAGCCCTGCTCGCACCCGCTGATCAAGGACGCTACCTGCCTGCAGGTGCGTGAGGTGAAGTACAACGATCAGGGCCTGGAACAGGGCAAGCGCGGTGCCTACGAGAACTTCTACGGCAACATCGAGGGCTACAAGCACGAGCCGGGTGTGCGCAACGTATTGCGCCTGAAGCGCTTCCAGGTCAAGAACCCGCCAGCTGATGGCTCCTCGCTGGCCTATGTCCTGGACATGGTGGTGGGATCTGAAATGGTGAAGTAAGCCCATCACGCTTACGCAAACAGAAAGGGCGCCAATGGCGCCCTTTCTGTTTTTTTGTAGAGCCGAGCCATGCTCGGCTGAGGCCTTGGCAGGAAAGCCCCTGCCGAGCATGGCCCGGCACTACTGTTCCAGCCCCTCTCCCTCCGGGAGAGGGGTTGGGGAGAGGGTCGCTTTGAGGCACTAGCAGGAAAGCCCCTGCCGAGCATGGCTCGGCACTACATGTGTCGCTCAGGCCAGCTTTGGGTTCAGCGTATAGGTGCCGTGGATCGCCGCTTCGCCCAGCACATGGCCGTGCATGGCACGGTGCACATCAGCCGCGGTGAACGCCCCCTCCACCGGCAGACGCTCCACATCCAGCGCGAACAGCCGGAAGAAATAACGATGCAGGCGCTCGTCGTTGAACGGCGGGTACGGGCCGTCATAGCCGTAGTAGGTTCCCGCCATCTGCGCATTGCCGGCAAACCAACCGGTGTAATCGTTGATGCCCTGGCGCGCGCCGGCCGGACCAGCCGGCTGCGCCTTGCCATGCGCGGTGAAACCATCGCTGCAGCTCCCTGCAGCGATCTCCCGCAGTTCGGCGGGAATGTCCACCATCACCCAATGCACGAAGTCGCCGCGCGGCTGCTCCAGCGGGATGCTGACGTCGTCGCGACCGACCAGCTCCGGCACGGTCGGCACGTCCGGGTCCACGCACAACAGCGCGAACGAGCGCGTACCGGCGGGCACATCGCGCCAGGCCAGCTGCGGGTTGCGGTTGTCGGCGAAGCCATCGGCCTTGCCGGCGGCAAACTCGGCAGGAATCGGCTGGGCGTTGCTGAAACTCTGGCTGTCCAGTTTCATCGTGTCTCCTGGGATCAGACTTCGGGATAGCCCAGTCGGACCGCGACCGGGGTGAGATACAGGAACTCGGCCGACAGCGCCTTGCTGTACTTGCGCCAATGACCGGCGTCGATGGTGCGTGGGCCCAGGCTGCGCACCGGCGGGAAACGCAAGCCGAATGCCTGCTCCAGCAACGCACCCATCGCCGCCGGGTCGTTGACCGCGTCATCGGTACGCAGGATGAGGTGCGGGTAAAGGTCGCCTTCGTGCAGCTCGGCCACCTGCTCCACCGCGCGCGCCAACCACTGGGCCGCGTCCATCGATGACGGCACTGCCAGCGGCGCCGGTGAACCCAACGCCAGCCATTCGATCAACATGTCGCGTGGATCGCGCAGCGCCACCACCAGGCGCCCTTCGGGCAGCTGCGGCCGCAGTGCCCACAGCAGTGCGTTGTCCCACCACAACAGCCAGTCGATGATGTTGCCATCCTCGATACCACGGGCCGGCAGCTGTTCGCGCCACTGTTCCACCAGTTGCTGCGGGGTCAGCACGTCGGTAGCCAGGCGCTGCAAGGTCAGGAAGTTCTGGAAGGCGTCAGCGGGTGGTGTCGGCCCGAACCGGTCGCCACGCAGCACGCGGCTACCCGCAGCCATCACCGTGGCCACACGTTCCACGCCCGAGCCCGGCGCGCCCCACAGGAATATCGGGCGCACCCGCGTTTCGTCCGCGATCTCACCCATCGCCGGCCACTCCGCCGGTGCCTTGGCCTGTTGCGGCAGCGGCAGGCGGCTGGGGGCGAGTTCGTTGTGCACCTGCAGCCAGGTGCTTACCGCGGACACTGGATCGTTGGCGCGATCCTGGGTGGCTCCGAGCCAGCTGCGCAACTGCGCGCGCGCCGGTTCGGGCGCCTTGTCCAGCAAGGCCTGGATGTGGGCGACAGCGGCCGCCGGCTCGCGCACCAGCAAGGCCTCGACGATGCGCTGCTCACCGCTGAGCCTGCCCGGCTCCAGCGCCACGATGCGGCGGGCCATGGCCTCGGCTTCGTCATGCTGCTGGTTCATGTCATGCAGGCTCATGCGCGTTTCCAGCGCTGGAACGTGATCGGGCATCGCCTCGATCCAACGCTCAACCACCTGCACCGCCTCCTCGCTGCCCACCTGGGCAACGGCCAGGCGCGCCAGCCACAGATCCTGCAGCTGGGTGTGGATCTGCAGCGCGGCCTCCAGGTCATTGCGCGCCTCTTCATCACGTCCGAGCCGCTGCCAGGCCACCAGCAGCATCTGCAGCACGCCCCGGTCGCCGGGCACCTCGGCCAACAGCGGACGCAGGTACTCCAGCGCCTGCTGCGGTTGGCCCGAGGCCAATTCCAGTTCGGCAGCCAGGCGGTGCATGCCGGGGGACTCCCCCTGCGGCGAGGCGAGGACATCGCGCATGACTTCGGCCGCACGATCCAGATGCCCCTGGCGCAGCGCCAGCTGCACCAGCAGCCCGCGCAGGCTGAAATTGTCAGGGCTCAGTTCCAGCACCCGCCGGAACGCCTGCTCGGCAAACGCCGGCATGTCCTTGCCCATGTAGGCAAAGCCCAGCGCATATAGCACCCGCGGATCGTTGGGCTGCTGGGCGGCTGCCGCTGACAGCACCGCCAAGGCGCGATCCAGGTCACCACGGCGCAGGGCGACCATGCCCTGCAACGTGCCCAGTTCAGGGCTTTCAGGTTCGACGCGTTCGGCCAGGCGAACCAGGCGCTCGGCCTCGTCGGTATCGTTGCGGCCCAAAGCCAGATGCGCCTGCATCACATAGGCCGAGAACTCGTTGGGGTTGAGCGTCGTGCTGCGTTCCAGCGCCTGTCCGGCTTCGCCCAGTTGGCGCTGGGCCAGCAGCAGGCCTGCGTGCTGCAGGTGCAGCGCGGCATCCTCGGGCGCCAGCGACAGCGCCTGCGCCAAACTGGCCTGGGCGTCGTCCAGCTGGCCCTGCTGCTGCAGGGCCAACGCCAACCAACGGTGGGCCAGGGCATGTTTCGGTTCGGCGGCGACCCAATCACGGGCCAGGGTCACAGCCTCGTCGGCCGCGTTGCGGCGCAGGGCTTCGATGATGGTGTCTTGCATGGCGGTCCAGCGTCGGTGCAAAAAACGCATTGTAGCGGGCATGGCCGCCCGGCCACGGTTCAGCGGGCGACGGCCTGGGCCAGTTGCTGCGCTACCCAACGTTCGGAGAAGCCATCGCCGCGCAGGTTTTCGATGAATCCGCAGTGCCCACCCCAGCGCGCGATCTGCAGGCTGGCCTGCGCGGGCAACTGCCAGTCGTCGAAGGTAGTGAACGGGATCACCGGATCGTCGGCGGCCATCAGGATGTCCGCCGGCACCTGCAGGGTGGCCAGTTTTGTTCCAGCGATGGAATAGCCGTCGAAGTAGTCCTGCAAGGTGGGGAAGTCGGTATGCCGTTGCACCAGCCAATCGGTCAGCGCACGGATATCCAGCTTCAGCACCCGGTCGTCGCAGTCCGCAAGCTCGGGAAACAAGGCGCGCTTGCGTCGCAGCGAGCCGGTCCATTTGCGACGGAAATACCAGTCGTACATCGCCGGACCACGCTCGATGCTGTCCATGGTGATGGCCGGGTCCAGCACCGGACAGACCGATGCCACATGCTGCAGCGGTACCCCTGCCGCCGGCGCGTGCAGCGCCAGGCGCAGCACGAAATTGCCGCCGAGCGAGTACCCGGCAGCGACCATCGGCAGATCCGGGAAACGCCGCGCCACGTCGGCAGCGGCATGGACCACTTCGTCGATGCGGCAGGAATGGAAGATGCCAGGGTTGAGATGGTGCGTGTTGCCGTGGTCACGGAAGTTCAGGCGGACCACCGCAAACCCCCGCTCCAGCATGCGTGCCGCGGTCATGCGCATGTAGCTGGACTCGGCGCTGCCCTCCCAGCCATGCAGCAGCAAGGCCAGTCCGACCGGGGCGATGCCCGGGATCTGGCTATGCCAGGCCTGCAGACGAACCCCGTCGCCACCGTCGAGGATCAGCTCACGGGTGAGCGCGCCACTGTTGACCAGCAACTGCTCGCCGCGGCGCAGACGCACCCGGCTGGAGGCCAACATGGATTGCAGGTGGGGGCTACGCAGCCAGCGTGGCGGCTGGTAGTTGGCCGCGATCAACATGGCACGACTGCCAGGACTGCCAGACCAGCGGTAGCGGGCAGCATGGGCATCGGCTCACGGGCCTTCCATCACCGCCACGATGCGCGCGCGCGAGGTCTCGGCGATGCGCCGGCGGCCTTCCAGGTCGTGGCTGCCGATCGGCTCCAGGAAGTGCACTTCGGCACGACGCGCCGGCTCGCCCAGCAAGCGCAGGAAGTTGCCAAAGAAACTTTCGTGGGGGCCAAACGCCACCATGGTCTGCGCGTCGCCGCGCACGCCATAGCGCAGCGCCACCGGCTGCACCGGCACGTTGGCTTCGACCGCCGCCTGGAAGATGCGGGCATGGAACGGGCCCACTTCGTGGCCGCCACGGGTGCGGCCTTCCGGGAACACGGCCACCGGCCGCTGCTCCTGCAGGCGCTTGACCATTTCGTCCATCACCCCGCCCAGCGATTCGGTATTGCCGCGCTGGTGATAGATGGTGTGGCCCCGGGTCGCCAGCCAGCCCACCACCGGCCAGCCGGCAATCTCGCGCTTGGCGACAAAACCGACCATTTTCTGGCTGTGGATCATGCAGATATCCACCCACCCGACGTGGTTGGCGACAAACAACACCGGGCCAGGCAAAGGCTGGCCATAGCGCTGCAGGCGGAAACCGAAAATCCACATCAGCCACCCCGACCACCAACGCACCACGCGGTGCTCCAATGGGTCGGCGGCACTGCCCAGCCGTCCCAACGGCGGCGTCATCAGCAGCAGGATCAGCGGCAGAAACAGGACGATGTGAACCAGCAGCAGCGGGGCGCGGTACAGGTAGCGGAACACGCGAGCCACACCGCCCTGGTGGGCGGGTCGGGGGGAAGTCATCCGCGCACGATACCGGATGCGGCAAGGCTTCCGCCAGCACGCCCTACTGGCTCACCATTACGCGCATACTCGGCAAAAGAGTGAGCTGGGCCACAATATCGTGTGGGAGCGGGGGTTTCCTACATGTATGTCTGGTTTCTTACGCATTTGGTGTCCACTAAATGTGTAAAACAGGTGTCCAACGTTCAGGGGAGCGGAGAAATGGATCGGCAGCTGCTGTTGCCAGCCGAGGAGGTCCTGCAGTTTTTCCCGGCTGCGCTTGAGCAGGTCAGCAGCGGGGTGATCCTGTTCGACGAGCAGAACACCATCCTGTACTTGAACCGTGCCATGGAACTCATTTCCGGCTGGCCGCGGGACCAGATCGTGGGCCGCAACCTGGGCATCCTGGCACCGGAGGCGATGCGCGAACGCTATGACACGCGCCGCTACCCGGGCGCCAGCAACCGCGTGCAGGAGCTGGCCGCTGCACCGCATGACATCCAGCTGATACGCCGCGATGGCAGCAGCTGCTGGATAAGCACCACCTTGTCGCAGGTCACCAGCGACGTCCGCGACCTGCGCATGGCGCTGATCACCGACGTCACCACCCGGCGCGAGGCGCAGGCCCGCGAGCGGCTGCTGTCATTGGGCTTCGACGAGACCCAGAGTGCGGTACTGATCACCGACGGCGACGGCAACATCGTCCACGTCAACAAGGGTTTCCGCCGCCTGTTCGGGTTCCTGGACAGCGAGGCCATGGGCCAGTTCGTGCCCGAGCTGCTGGCCCCGGGGCGCTTCTCGCACGAGCAGATCGAGGCCTACCGCGCACGCCTGCTTGCAGGCCAACCGGTCCGCGCCGATGAGCGCCTGTTCCGCAAGAACGCTCAGCCGCTGTGGTGCTCGGTGAGCACCAACCCGATCTTCGACGACTACGGCGCACTGGTGAACCTGGTCATCGTGCTGATGGACATCACCCGCACCAAGGTGCATGAGGTGCTGCAACACAAGATGCTGGACGCGATGGTGCGCGAGGTGCCCACCGTCGAGGTGATGCAGATGATGTGCCTGGAGGTGGAGAAGATCGCGCCACAGGTGCTGTGCTCGGTGTTGCGTGTGGATGACGGCAAGCTGCGCACGCTGGCCGCGCCCAGCGTGCCTGATGCCTTCAATCGCCTGGTCGATGGCGTACCGGTGGGGCCGCGTACCGGCAGTTGCGGCACCGCCGCCTATTCCGGGGAGATGGTGGTCGCACGCGATATCGCCACCGACCCCAACTGGGAAGGCATCAGCGAGCTTGCCCTGCAACATGGCCTGGCCGCCTGCTGGTCGACCCCGATCAAGGCCAATGATGGCCGGGTGCTCGGCACGTTCGCCTTCTATTACCGGGAGCCGCACGAGCCGGACAGCTTCCAGCGGCGACTGGTCGAAGTCATCGTCCACCTGTGTTCGCTGGCGCTGGAACGCGAGGAAGCGCGCAACCGCATCCGTCGCCTGGCGTTCTACGACGACCTGACCGGGCTGCCCAACCGTAGCCTGCTGCATGCACAGGCCGACCAGGCAATCAGTGCCGCTGGCCACAACGGGCAGCTGCTGGCCGTGCTGTTCATCGATCTTGATCGCTTCAAGCAGGTCAACGACTCGTTTGGCCACCCTGGTGGCGATGAACTGCTGCGCACGGTGGCACGCCGCCTGCAGGAGGAAACCGGGCCGATGGACATCGTCGGCAGGCTGTCCGGTGACGAGTTCGTGGTGCTGCTCAACCCCTGCGACGTGGCTGCCGCCGCCGAACGCAGCGAGCGGATCCTGCGCCTGCTGGGCCAATCCCTGCAACTGGGCGAGGTGGAAATCCGGCCGTCGGCCAGCATCGGCATCAGCGTCTTCCCCCACGATGGCACGACCATGGACGCGCTGCTGCACCACGCCGACGTGGCGATGTACCAGGCCAAGCACAACGGCCGTAACCGGGTGCGCTTCTACAGCAGCGAGATGGACGAAAGCGCACAGGAACGCATGGCGCTGGAAGCAGCCCTGCGCGAGGCCCTCGAACAGGGCCAGCTGCAGCTGCACTACCAGCCGCAGATCGATATCCAGAACGGTCGCCTGCACAGTGTCGAAGCGCTCGCGCGCTGGCACCACCCCCGCCTGGGCAGCGTGCCGCCGATCCGTTTCATTCCCTTGGCCGAGGAAGCCGGCCTGATTGGCGAACTGGGCCGCTGGGCGCTGAAGGAAGCCTGCCAGCAGCTACGTCGCTGGCGTGATGACGGGCTGGAAGTGCCTTCCGTGTCGGTGAACCTGTCGCCCACCAATTTCCACAACCCCAGCCTGCCGGGAACCATCGGGCAGATCCTGCGCCAGGAGACCCTGCAGGCCTCGGACCTGACCCTGGAGATCACCGAGGACGTGTTGCTGGACGGTGACCCCACCACCTTGCAGGTGCTGCGCCAGGTACATGCGCTGGGCGTGCGCCTGTCGATGGACGACTTCGGCACCGGCTATTCCAGCCTCAGCTACCTGCGCCAGCTACCGGTGAGCGAACTGAAGCTCGATCGCAGCTTCGTGCATGGCATCGAAGCGGACAAGGTTGCCAGCGCCCTGACCCAGGCCATTGCCCACATCGGCCAAAGCCTGCAACTGAAAGTGGTGGCCGAAGGCGTGGAGAGCGCCGAGCAACTGCGCCTGTTGGGCGCACAGGGCTACCAGATCGCACAGGGCTTTCATTTCACCCCGGCCTTGCCGGCGCCGGCATTGGCGCAGTGGGTGCGCGAACACCTGCCGGCAGCAGTGCCGGTCTAGTTTGCTGCCGGGGGCAAGTGCGGAAGCAAGTGCCACCCCCTCCCCTTGCCTGCGGAAAAGGGAGGGAGCGAAGCAGGAGCAACGGCAAGGAGTGAAGCACACGCAAAGGCGGCGAGCCGCACCGTTGCCCCCTCCCTTTGCTGAAGCCAAGGCGAGGACTAGGGAGGGATGCTTTCAGCTCCCAGCTCCACCCCCTGGTTGCTGGTCCCTGACCCCTGGTTCCTAGCCTTTGGCCACAACCGCCAAGGTCAGCCGCGAGATACACACCGGCTTGCCAGCCTCGTCCTCGATGCGGATTTCCCAGACCTGGGTGGTACGGCCCACGTGCAACGCGCGTGCGGTGCCCGTCACCACGCCACTGCGTGCGGCACGCAGATGGTTGGCATTGATCTCCAGCCCGACGCAGACCTGTTGCGACGGATCCACGCACAGGTTGCCGGCACTGCTGCCCAGGGTCTCGGCCAACACCACCGAGGCGCCGCCATGCAGCAAGCCATAGGGCTGCTTGGTGCGCTGGTCCACCGGCATGGTTGCCTGCAGCCAGTCCTCACCGGCCGCGGTGAACACGATGCCCAGATGATCGATCAGGGTGTCGCGGCTGAGTGCGTTGACCTGTTGCAGGTCGACCGGTTGGCGGAATACTCGGGACATGACATGTACCTGGAAGTGACAAGGGTTACAGGATCGGGACCAGCCCGGCGCCGAAAGCGGTAAGCATGCGCACCAGCAGCCACTTGGGGCCGACGTCCACTTCCGGGAAATCTCCAACCGAGCCGTAGCAGGCGTGGAAACGCGGGTCCTGGCGGCGCAGCGGCTGCGGACACTCGGGGCCGGGCTTGAATTCGTAGTTGGTGGCGTAGCGCCAGGGCCAGAAATCCAGCACCGGCAGCGCCTCGGAGGCCTTGCCGATGCTGTAGTTCAGCCCGGACAGTACCGGTGCCTTCTCGCGCGGCGCCACCACCCAGGAATTATCGGGGTCGACGTCGCGCAGGATGCTCTGCGCAAGCGCCTCAGCGAACCGGGGGTCCTCGATGATCACCGCGCCTTCGGTGTTGTAGTTTTCACTGCGCGGGTCGAAGTTGTGGGTACCGATCACGGCGATGCGGCGGTCCACCACCATCGACTTGGCATGCAGGCCCATGCGCGCGCCGGTGCGCGTCACCGGCAAGGGCCGGTTGACCGCACGCGTACCGAGGAACGATGGCCGCGTCTCGGTACGCAGTACATCGCGCTCGACTTCACTGCCGTTGACCGATGCCCTGCGCCCGGAACCACTGCCGCGCACATTGCTGCCGGCCGCGCTGCCACCGATCACGCGATTGCGCTCGGAGCGCGCCGGAAGCCCCTCCAATGCCGGCGGCAGCAACTGGCGGTAGTCCACCGGCGCATCCAACGGGAACGGCTTGTACTCGTAGATGTTGAAGCCCAACTCGCGCAGGTTGCGGCGCTTGTACTTGTAGGACAGCGCATACACGATCGGGTTGTCGGTGGCGGCCAGGCTGTTGGTCGACACCACCACGCGCGGCGGCAACTCGCGCTTGCGCAGGTCCTTGAACAATTTCTGTGCTGGCTTGGACAGCACCAGGTAGGGCGTCTGCAGCAGCACCTCGCTCTGCGCCGAGGCAATCAATGCATCCAGCCGGGGTTCGGTCAGGTGCTGCCCGTCCAGCGGATCGTCGTCGCGCTCACGACGATGCTTGCGCGGCAGGTCGGCAACATAACTGACCGACTGCACCGGCAACGCCGGGGTGACGAAGGCCTGGGTGATGAATTCCGGATCGGACGCTTCCTCGTCCACCCGCTCGATCCGCTCGGGGTGCAGGAAGGCCGCCTGCGGCATGGCCGGCACGCCGCCACGCAGCAGCGCCTTGCCCACGTCGTTCAGGCGCTCGGCCGGCACGCTGCGCCGCGCATCCCAGAACGACTGGAAGTTGCTGGCCATCTCACGCACTTCGGGACCGGCGACGATCACGTCACGATCGCGGAAGTTGTACTCGCGATCCCAGTCGTAATAGTCGTCTTGGTAATTGCGGCCACCGACCACGCCCAGCACGTCGTCGATTACCAGCAGCTTGTTGTGCATGCGCTGGTTGAAGCGCCGGAAGCAGCACAACACGCTGCCAGCATAGTCCAGGTAATTGAGCTTGGCCTTGCCGAAGGCCGGGTTGTAGACACGCAGCTCGAAGTTGGCGTGCGCCCCGGACAGCGCGCTGAGCATGTGCACGTCCGAGATCGCCGAGAGCTGGTCGATCAGTACCCGCACCTTCACCCCACGCCCGGCAGCGGCCAGCAGTTCATCGATGACCATGCGCGCACTGTCGTCGGTATCGAAGATGTAGGTCTGCAGATCGATGCTGCGGGTGGCGCTGCGGATCAGGTTCAGCCGTGCCACCAACGACAGCTCACCCTCATCCAGGATGGTGGCGTAGTGACGCGGAGCCTGCGCGGTGGACTCGGCCATGGCCTGGCCACCCAACGCGCGCAGCGGTGAGTCCAGGGCGCAGCGATCGGCGCGGTCACAGTCGACCACGGTCGAACGTGCCGCCACGGCAATGCCCTGGGCCTGGTCGCGCTGCTGCTGCGACAGGGAGGCACAACCACTGGCCAGCAATACCGCCAGCATCAGCAGGAAACGGACGAAGGAAATCACGGTTTGGGGGCGCTTTTCAGGCGCGTACGCAGTACGAATATCACACGATCACTCAGGGCCATCTGCCAGGCGTCCATGCCGTACAGGCTCCGGGAAACGGTGCCGCGGCTGACGAGGTCGCAATCATAGCCGGGTCGTTCGCATTCAGGCTTGCCCAGGAACATGGTCTCGCGACGGCTGATGCCACGGATGGAAAGCCTACCCGGTACCGGCCCGCCGGTCTCGGTGATGCCCGGCAGATAGGGGTCGGAGTCGAACTCCACCACCGGATAGCGCGCGGCATCGAAAAATTCATCGCCGCGCATCCAACTGGTGTAACGCGGCTTGCCAGGGATTTCGACGTACTGGGTGAACATGCGCAGGCGCACCTGATGGCGACCGTCCGGCAGTTCGGTGATCCAGCCCTCGAACCGCGGAAACACCCCTTCCACCCGCTGCCCAAGCCGGGTGCGTATCTCAAAACCAAAGCGCGACTGCGCCGTGTCAAAAGGCAAGGGCTCGGCCGCAACGGCCGAGCCCGCACAGATGCCTAGCGCCAGCAGCAGGGCATACCGCACCAACTGCATCGGCTTACGGCCACCAGAACGCCGCAAGGCGGGCAATGCCCGGTTCTATGCTGGCCTCCATCGGCAGCGACAGCACCGCCACCGATGCCGGCGGCATGCCGCGGTAGTCGCCGGACTGGCCGCTGTGCATCAAGGCCACCAACTGCTCCAGGCCCGGGTTGTGCCCTACCACCAGCAGCCGCTCGACCTCGCGGTGCTCGTCCAGCAATGCCGCCAGGGTGCCGGGGGCGGCCTCGTAGATGCGTTCTTCCAGACGCTGCTCGACGTAGCCGGTGCGCTCCAGCACCGCCTCGAGCGTCTCGCGGGTGCGCCGCGCGGGTGAACACAGCACCCGGTCCGGCACCAGTTTCTGTTCCTGTAACCAACGGCCGGCAGCCTCGGCCTCGGCCAGGCCATGCGGTGAGAGGGGCCGGTCGATATCGGCTTGGCCATTGGCCGCCGGTTCGGCATGGGCATGTCGCAGCAGGATCAATTCACGCATGGTCGGGTAGTACTCCTGTCAGACCTTGTTCAACCACTTGAGCAGCGGCTCCCAGTCCTGCTGGTGCTCGCGTACCTGTGCAGAGTGATAGTCGAACAGGCTGCGCCCAAGCCCGACCATCACCACATAACTCTGGCTGTCGCGCAGCTGCGCGACAACGTCATACGGCCATTGCGCCAGCATCTGCCGGGCCTGTTGCGAGGTCTGCGTCCACGGCTTGGTGCGGTTGAGCACCAGCCCTACCGGCACCGCCCGCGAGTGGATGCGCTTGATCTTGGCCAAGCTGTTGAGGAAGCCGACGATGGCTTCGATATCCAGCGCCGAAGGCAGCACCGGCACCACCACGGCATCGGCGATATCGATGAAGCGTTCCAGGTCCTCGCCATAGGCGCCGGCCGGGGCATCGACGATGACCTGCTCGGCCCCGTCGGGGATGAGCTTTTCCCAGTTCTTCTTGCGGTGCACGTCCACCGGCAGTACCGCGCTCTCCAGGCCGGAGCGGCGCTCGGCCCAGCGCGTGCTGGACCCCTGCGGGTCGGCATCGGCAATCACCGTTGCCTTGCCGGACAAGGCCGAATGCGCGGCCAGATGGGTGGCGATGGTGGTTTTGCCGACACCACCTTTGGAGCCGGCTACCAGGATCGTCTTCATGCACGCCTCGTTTACGCGGGTCTTGCCCGCAGCGTACACCGCGCCGTGTTGCCAAAGGTAGTCATCAGGTGATGGGCGTGACCGACAGCCCAGCTTTGCTATCGTGTGCGGCCAGGCGATGGAACCACCATGAGCGAACTGCAGGACCTCACCGCGCTGATCCGCGCCAATACCCCGCTGATCGTCATCGAAACGCAGGACGAGGGCCGCATCGTCGAGTTGTTCCGGCAGGCGCTGATGAACGTCTGGCGGGCCTTGTACCGTTGGACGATCACCGAAGGCCTGCGCCGGATCGACATGGACCGCGAGGACGAGGCCTCTGGCCCGCCCGATGCCAGCTCGGCCCTGCGCATGATCCAGGAGGCCGAGCAGCGCGGGATCTACCTGTTGTTGGACTTTCACCCCTACCTGGGCTACGCCAGCCACCAGCGGCTGCTGCGCGACATCATCCAGCGCCGCCACAGCCAGCCGCACGTATTGGTGCTGGTTGGTACCAAGGTCGAGCTGCCGGCCGAGCTGGAAGCCCTGGCCACCCGCTTCAACCCGCGCCTGCCCGACGCCAACGCCCTGCTGAAGATGCTGCGCGAGGAAGCCAGCGCCTATGCCAACGAGAACGGCGGCCGCCGGGTGGAGGTAGACCAGCAGGCCGTGCAGCAGATCCTGCGCAACCTGCGCGGCCTCAGCCTGACCGACGCGCGCCGCATTGCCCGCCAGCTGATCTATGCCGACGGCGCCCTGCAGGCCGATGACCTGCCGCAGCTGGCCAAGCTCAAGTTCGAGCTGCTCAACCGCAGCGGCAACCTGCACTACGAATACGACTCGGCGCGCTTTGACGATGTGGCCGGCGCGCGCCGGCTCAAGCGCTGGATCGAGCAGCGCCGGGCGGTGTTCGTCTCCGGCAATGCCCCGCCGGGCCTGGACCCGCCCAAGGGCATGTTGCTGCTGGGCGTGCAGGGCTGCGGCAAGTCGATGCTGGCCAAGGCCACTGCCGCCGGCTTTGGCGTGCCACTGCTGCGCTTGGACTTCGGCACCTTGTACAACAAGTACCACGGCGAGACCGAGAAGAACCTGCGCGACGCGCTGACCTCGGCCGAGCAGTTGGCACCCTGCGTGCTGTGGATCGACGAAATCGAGAAGGGCCTGGCCAGCAGCGGCGAGGACGGCGGCGTATCGCGGCGGGTGCTGGGCTACCTGCTGACCTGGATGGCCGAGCGCAAGTCGCCGGTATTCATCGTCGCCACCGCCAACCAAGTGCATGAATTGCCAGCCGAACTGCTGCGCAAGGGCCGCTTCGATGAAATTTTCTTCGTTGACCTGCCCTCGCCCGACGCCCGCGTCGAGCTGCTGCAACTGCACCTGACGCGGCGGCACCTGCAGCCGGAGCTGTTTGCCTTGCCAGCGTTGGCCGCTGCCAGCGACGGCTTCTCCGGCGCCGAGATCGAACAGGCGGTGGTGGCAGGCTTGTACTCGGCGCATGCCGAGAACAAGCCGCTGGACACCGAACTGCTGATGGCCGAGATCCGCAACACCCGGCCCTTGTCGGTATTGATGGCCGAGCAGGTGCAGTCGCTGCGCGAATGGGCGCGCGAGCGCACCGTACCGGCGGATTGAGCACCCGCCAAAGATCCATAACCCACGCACCTTCGTAGCCCGGGTAAGCGCAGCGCACCCGGGAGCTTGATACGTGTGCAGATGGCCAACAGCTCAAAGCCACCGGTATCCCCACGCTTGCAGCGCTGCTTGCTCCCCGATTTCCCGGGTGCGCTGCGCTTACCCCGGCTACGGGGACTTCGTTTTCTCATCAGGCTGCGGCAAGCAAGTCTCTTCATCCGCTACGCAGAAGATCTCGAACAGCGCTGTAGTGCCGAGCCATGCTCGGCAGGGGCCTCACCAACAATCTGTAAGCTGCCGAGAGATTGGAAATCCCCCGCGCCTTCGTAGCCGGGTAAGCGCAGCGTACCCGGGGGCCGAGTACGCCTGCAGATAGGAAACAGCACAAAACTGCTGCTGCCCGGCAGCGTGCAGCGGTGTAGCGCAATCGATCTCCCGGGTGCGCTGCGCTTACCCGGGCTACGGGGGCTTCGTTTTCTCATCAGGCTGCGGCAAGCAAGTCTCTTCATCCGCTACGCAGAAGAGCGCGAACAACGCGGTAGTGCCGAGCCATGCTCGGCAGGGGCCTCACCAATAATCTGTAAGCCGCCGAGAGATTGGAAATCCCCCGCACCTTCGTAGCCCGGGTAAGCGCAGCGCACATTGGGGCCTGATACGCGTGCAGATGCCCAACCGCTCAAAGCCGACGGTATCCCCACGCTCGCAGCGCTGCTTGCTGACCGAGTTCCCGGGTGCGCTGCGCTTACCCCGGCTACACCGTAAACACTTCGCAGAACCTCTCCGTGCGTACGGCTGGTCGGCGGGGCGCGTGATTCCTTGTCCCTATTTTGGTGCCAACAAGGACGGCTGCCAGTCCGTCGGCGGTTGGGTCGCCACACCATGCACGGCCAACAGCTGACGCATCGCAGGCAGCTCGCCGTTTTCGCTGATCCAGCGCAGATAGTGCTGCGCCTCCGGGGGCGTTGCGTTCGATCCCGTCCCTTGCAGTGCTGCGGCACTGTGGATAAGCCAATCCAGTTGGCGTTTACGCTCCTGCCAGCGCTTCTGTTCTGTCTCGTCCAGCGCGTAGCCTTTCATCTTGCTGATGCCGAAGCTGCTGACCAGTGCGGAAGTACTGTCCGCCATCAGTGCTGCCAGCCGCAGGCATCCCTGCTTGGGAACAACGCCCTTCGTTGCCGGGCACTCGCGATGTACAGGTGCCAACCAGGTCACCGTCAGTGCCGCGGCCAGGGCATACAGCATCGTCTGGCGGGGTTCGTCAGGATCCATGCCCGGATCCGCGCCTTCTATCGGCAATCGCATGCCAATGGTCATGCGGTCCAGTAACCCCAGATACTGCGCGTAATCGTCCTCAACACGACTTGCCTGCGCGACACGCGCCCAGGCGCTGGCGGCAGCACTTGCGTCCCCTTCCCTCACAGCCATCTGCCAAAGCAATAACTGGGCGACCGCGTCGTCGGCCTCCTGCGTACGAAGGGTATTGATTGCGACAGGGATGTCGCACTGCCCGCTGCTGATGCATCGGCCAACCGCTGCACGCGCGATCACCGGCTGATCACTACCCAGAGCGATTGCCTGGGCCAACCAAGCATCGCTTTGGCTGGGGGTGGTAGAGGGGCTGGCCATTGCCGACGCCTCTGCCGGCAAGGCCAACAGCGAGGCAATCAACAACTCCAGTGGCTTTCGCGTCGCTGCCAGTTCATTAGCCCGCTGCAGCAGCGGCGCAGTGAAGTCGAGCGCACCCGGTTCGACCATTGGCGGAGTGATGGCCGATGCCTTGAGAATGCCGGGGGCCCACAACAATGCGCCAAACAAAAGAACAGCTGCCCTGTTGCCCTTCATCAACCAACTCCTTCCTGGAAATGGATGGGGCTAATGCCCCGCGCGATCTTCAATCCGGTGCATCTATATCAGGCCAGCCGATCCAGCACCCACACCCACGCCGGTAAGGTCACCAATGACAGCACAATGCCATAACCCACCATCGCTGCCGCAAGCCGTGGCGCCAGCCGGTGCGAGATGGCCAGCGCGGCTGCGGTGATCATCGTCGGCATCGCTGTTTCCAGCACGTTGACGCGCAGCATTTCCCCTTGCAGGCCAAATGCCCAGGACAGCGGCAGTGCCGCTGCCGGAAGCAATACCAGCTTGAGCAACAGCCCAACCCCCAACGGCGCCAATTCAGCACGCGACAAACGCAGCTGGATGGTAAGCCCCACCGCCAACATCACCAGCGGCAGCATGGCATCGGCCAGGTTCTTCAATGCCGATGCAATCCAGCTTGGCGGCTCGGCAGGCATCACCAACAGGGCGAACAGCAAGGCCCACAACGGCGGAAACATCGCGATACGGCGCAGTATCTGCACGCCGCTGGGCGGCGCGTCACCGCTATAACGGGCCAACACGTACAGGCCGAAGGTGGACAGCAACACAAACGTACCGAACTGGTCGTAGACCACCGCGTAGGGCAAGGCGTGGTCGCCCAGCAAGGCGCGCACCATCGGGTAGCCGATGAAACTGGAGTTGCACAGCGCCACGCACAGCAACAGCACCGCGTGCACCTGCCGATCGAAATGGAACAGGCGCGTGGCCAGGCTGACCAGGCCCAGGGTCAGCAGCATCAGCAACCATGGCGTGAGCATGATGCCCAGCAGCGATGTGTCCAGCTGCAAGCGCGGCACATAGGTCAGCACCGCCGCTGGCAGGCAGACGTACAGCACCACCTTGTTGAGCACGTCGGCGGCATTGTCCGGGAACACCCGTAGCCGTGCGAACACCATGCCCAAGGCGAGCATGGCCAGTATCAGTGCGAAAGCATCAAACGCCATGCCGCAAGCATGCCCTGCCGGAAGGCAACTGCAAACCGCACATCATCGACACGGCCTGCCGCACTCGCCGGCAGGCCTCATGACGATTGATTATCAGGGCCAGGCCGGCGGGTTGGCTGCCCAGGCCTGTTGCACTTCGGTCAGCAACGCGCGCTCGCCATCGTTCCACAGTGGCAACAACTGCGGGAAGTTTGCCGCATCGTTCCATTGCTGTGGCTCGGTACGGACAGCGGCTGCGTACCAGGCCAAGGCTTCGTCCTTGCGCCCCAACTTCCACAGCGCCATTGCCAGGGTCTGCGGCAGCCACGATGGATTGCCCCGGGTCCCTTCGGAAGCCTTCAACCACAGCCCCAGCGCTGCCTCCGTGTCACCTTGGCGGTACAAGTCCCAGCCCTGGTTCCAGCGCAGGCTGCGCGCTTGCACCGACGCATCGGACACACTGGCCAAGGCTTCCTGGTAAAGCTTGGCGCCCAGTTCGGCGCGGCCATCGCCATAGGCGATGCTGGCCAACTGCGCGGTAGCTTCCGTGCCTTTGCGGCCGCGTTCGCGCAGCTTCATCAGCTGATCGACAGCATCGGCTTGCTGCGGCGGCACGGCGTGGATCGGCTTGGCCGCCGCGTCTTCGTCGAAATAGAACTCGTTGATGTTCGGCAGGCTCTGCGCCTGCGCATTGGAAAACACAAGGCCCGCCAGCGTGATCACGCCGGCCAGTACGCGCCCTTTAACCCCCATGACTGCAATCCCCTAAAACAGTTAGCCCCCACCTTGAGGTTGATCCTAACTGCTCTGGGCCCCGCGCGCGACTGCATCTGCACAGGTTGGTGAAACCCCCGCTGCTACAATCGCCGGCTGCCATCGGCCTGCCGATGGCTCTATCTGCCAGCCGATCCTGCAATGGGCCAGCCATGACCAGTACTGCCGAACTTACCTCGCCTGCTTCCGCCAACGACCCGCTGATCGGTGTGCGTGATACCGATTACACGCTGGAGCACAAGTACACGCGTACCGATGGCCGCATCTACCTGAGCGGCGTACAGGCGCTGGTACGCCTGCCGCTGATGCAGCAGCAGCGCGATGTCGCCGCCGGCCTGAATACCGGCGGCTTCATCAGTGGCTACCGCGGCTCGCCGTTGGGCGGCTTCGACCTGGAGCTGTGGCGTGCGCGCAAGCACCTGGAAGCGGCCAAGGTGAAATTCGTGCCCGGCCTCAACGAAGACCTGGGCGCCACCATGGTCTGGGGCACGCAGCAGACCAACCTGTTCCCCGGTGCCAACGTCGATGGCGTGTACGGCATGTGGTACGGCAAGGGCCCGGGCGTGGACCGCTGCGGCGACGTGTTCAAGCACGCCAACGCCGCCGGCACCTCGAAGCACGGCGGCGTGCTGGCGCTGGCCGCCGACGACCATGCCTGCCGCAGCTCCACCCTGCCCCACGGCAGCGAAGAAGAGTTTGTCAGCGCGATGATGCCGGTGCTGAACCCGGCCGGCGTGCAGGACATCCTCGACATGGGCCTGGTTGGCTGGGCGATGAGCCGCTACACCGGCCGCTGGATCGGCTTCAAGACCATTGCCGAGACGGTGGAATCCTCGGCCTCGGTGGACGTCAACCCGTTCGCCCGCCAGATCATCCTGCCGGAAGATTTCGAGATGCCGGCCGCCGGCCTCAACATCCGCTGGCCGGACCCGCCGCTGGAACAGGAAATGCGCCTGCACCGCTATGCGGTGAAGGCCGCGCAGGCCTTTGCCCGCGCCAACGGCCTCGACAAGGTGGTGATGGATTCGCCGCGCGCGCGGCTGGGCATCGTCACCACCGGCAAGAGCTACCTGGACGTGCTGCAGGCGCTGGAATACCTGGGCCTGGACGAAAAGGCCTGCGCCGAGATCGGCATTCGCGTCTACAAGGTGGGCATGACCTGGCCGCTGGAGCCGCAGGGTATCGGTGAATTTTCCCGCGGCTTGGAAGACATCGTGGTGGTGGAGGAGAAGAAGGCCTTCATCGAGCGGCAGATGAAGGAATACTTCTACAACTGGCCGACCAACTGGGGCGCACGCCCGTCCATCGTCGGCAAGTACGACGAACAGGGCGAGTGGATCCTGCCGTCCACCGGCGAGCTGACCCCGGCCACGATTGCCGGCGTGATCGGCCGCCGCATCCAGCGTTTCTTCAATACCGAATCCATCGAAGAGCGCCTGCGCTGGATGGACGTCAAGGAAGCCGAGATGGCCTTGCCGCGCGCGCAGTTCCCGCGCGTGCCGCATTACTGCTCCGGCTGCCCGCACAACACCTCCACCAAGGTGCCGGAAGGCTCGCGTGCGCTGGCCGGCATCGGCTGCCACTACATGGTGACGTGGATGGACCGCGACACCGACACCTTCACCCACATGGGTGGCGAAGGCGTCACCTGGGCCGGCCAAGCCGCGTTCACCGACACCGAACACGTGTTCCAGAACCTCGGCGACGGCACCTATTTCCACAGCGGCTCGCTGGCGATCCGCCAGGCCATCGCCGCTGGCGTCAACATCACCTACAAGATCCTCTACAACGATGCGGTAGCGATGACCGGCGGCCAGCCGGTGGACGGCACCCTGACCGTGCCGCAGATCGCCCACCAGATGCGTTCGGAAGGCGTGTACACCATCGTGCTGCTGTCCGACGACATCCAGAAGTGGAAGTCGCGCCGCCACGAGTTCCCGAGTGATGTGGAGTTCCACGACCGCGCCGAGCTCGACAGCGTGCAGCAGCACCTGCGCACGGTGAAGGGCACCAGCATCCTGATCTACGAGCAGACCTGCGCCACCGAGAAGCGCCGCCGCCGCAAGCGCGGCAAGATCGTCGACCCGGCCAAGCGCACCATGATCAACTCGCTGGTCTGCGAAGGCTGCGGTGACTGCGGCGAAAAGAGCTTCTGCGTGTCGGTGCTGCCGAAGGAAACCGAGTTCGGGCGCAAGCGCGACATCGACCAGTCCAACTGCAACAAGGATTTCTCCTGCACCAACGGCTTCTGCCCGAGCTTTGTCACCGTGCACGGTGGCCAACTGCGCAAGGGCAGCAAGAGCAGCGCCGCCAGCCTGCTCGACAACCTGCCGGCGCCCACCTTCCGCACCGATTTCTCGCAGCCCTGGAACATCCTGATCACCGGCGTTGGCGGCACCGGCGTGGTCACCATCGGCGCGTTGCTCGGCATGGCCGGCCACCTTGAAGGCAAGGGTGCCAGCGTGCTCGACCAGACCGGTCTGGCGCAGAAGGGCGGCGCGGTCACCACCCATATCCGCCTGGCCAACAGCCCGGCCGACATCCACGCTGTGCGCATCGCCGCTGGCGAAGCCGACCTGGTGCTGGGCTGCGACATGGTGGTGGTCAACGACTACTGGGCGCTGTCCAAGGTGCGCGGCGAGCGCTCGCAGGTGGTGTTGAACACCTACGAAGCCATGCCCGGCACCTTCACCACCCACCCGGACATGCAGTTCCCGGCCGCAGACATCATTGCCGGGGTGAAGCTGGCACTGGGCGGGCGCGACCCGATCCTGCTCGACGCCACCCAGCTGGCCACCGCCCTGCTCGGCGACGCCATTGCCTCCAACCTGTTCATCCTCGGCTTTGCCTGGCAGCAGGGCCTGGTACCGCTGTCGCTGGAATCGCTGATGCGCGCGGTGGAGCTCAACGGCGCCGCCGTGACCATGAACCAGACCGCGTTCGCCTGGGGCCGCCTGGCCGCGATTGATCCGCAGGCCGTGCAGCAGGCCGCCGGCCTGGTCCGCAATGCACCGACCGACGCCGAGCGCAAGCCACACGCACTGCGCGAACTGCCGCCGGGCGAGTGGGAAGGCAGCGAAGCCGGCGCACCGTCGGCACCGCGCAACCCCGGCAACGAGCCAGACGTGCGTGGCCTGCCGGCCGCCAGCCGCACCACCGGTGAAGCCGCCTTCGCCTCACTGGACGACGCTCACCTGTCGCGTTCGCTGGACGAACTGATCGCCCGCCGCAGCAGCTTCCTCACCGATTACCAGGACGCCGCCTACGCCAACCGCTACCGCGCCTTGGTGGACACCGTGCGCAAGGCCGAGCAGCAGGCCATCCCCGGCAGCACCGCATTGAGCGAAGCCACCGCGCGCTACTTCTTCAAGCTGATGGCCTACAAGGACGAATACGAAGTGGCCCGCCTGTACACCAGCGGCGACTTCATCAAGCGTGTGAGCGAGCAGTTCGAAGGCGACTACCAGGTACGTTTCCACCTGGCCCCGCCGCTGTTCGCCAAGCGCGACGAGCAGGGCCAGCTACAGAAAAAGGAATACGGCCCGTGGATGTTCAAGGCCTTCGGCCTGCTGGCCAAGCTCAAGGGCCTGCGCGGCGGCCGCTTCGACGTATTCGGTTATACCGAGGAACGCCGCAGCGAGCGCCAGCTGATTGCTGACTACGAGAAGACCCTGCAGGAACTGATCGGCGGGCTGGATGCGCATCGGTTGGCACTGGCGGTGGATATCGCCAGCATCCCCGAGCACATCCGCGGCTACGGCCACGTCAAGGAAGCGCACCTGCACGAAGCCAAGGCCCGCGAAGCGACCTTGCTGGCGACGTGGCGTAATCCGAAGGCGCTGCATATCGTGCAGATGGCGTAAGCCGATGATGCGCCGCCTGTCTTGCCTCGGGGAGGCGATGCAGGTGGCGCACGATCACCCGGGGGGGCGAGCCAACGCCAGCGACGACGCGTTTCCCGCTCAGGCTGCATGGGGCATGCACAACCTGTTCGCATAGCCGCCCGGCCGTTCGCCGGGAAGCTGCGGCTCGGAGAAGCGGGTCCGGCCACAAGCAACCTTCCGGCTAGTATCATCTGTGATGGTCAACTCAAGATTTGTTTACGAACGTCATGACGCCTATCGAAGCTCCATGGGGCGCCATGACTGAGTCTGCGCGTCAGAACATATTCATTGGCGTCAAGGCAGGAACAGGTCAAACTCCTTTACGATCAATAGAATGAATCGCGACCAGCTCAAAAAACTCGAAAATGACCTGTGGTCAGCAGCCGACAAGCTCCGCGCCAACTCCGATCTCAAGGCCAGCGAGTACAGCACCCCAGTGCTCGGTCTGATCTTCCTGAAATTCGCGGACAATAAGTACCGGCAGCACCAAGCGGCAATCGAGCAGGAATTCAAGAAGCTCCAGGGCACGCGCCGTGAGCGTACCTTGGAAGAGATTGCCATCGAGAAGTGTGGCTTCTACCTCGATGCGGAGGCCCGCTACGACTACCTGTTGAACCTCCCCGAGAAGGAAAACATCGCCAAGGCCATCCGCACCGCGATGGCCAGCATCGAGAACACCAAGCCCGAGCTGCTGGGCGTGTTGCCGCAGGAGGAGTACGACCGCTTCACCCGCAGCTCCAAGAACCAGCACATTCCCAAGGACTTGCTCAAGCTGTTCTCCGACATCCCGGTGGACGCTACCGGCGACGTGTTCGGCCAGATCTACGAGTACTTCCTCGCGAACTTTGCGCTTAGCGAGGGCCAGGGCGGCGGCGAGTTCTTCACGCCGCGCTCCGTCGTCAAGCTGATGACCGAGATCATCGAGCCCCATGGGGGCAAGGTGTTCGACCCCGCCTGCGGCTCCGGCGGCATGTTCGTGCAGTCGGCGGATTTCATCCTCCAGCACCAGGCCGACAAGGCGGCAGACCTGGACGTGTTCGTCTGCGGCACCGAGAAGACGCTGGAGACCGTCAAACTCGCCAAGATGAACCTTGCCGTGAACAACCTGCGCGGCGACATCAAGCAGGCCAACACCTACTACGAGGACCCCTTCAACGCTTTCGGCGCCTTCGACTACGTGATGGCCAACCCGCCGTTCAACGTGGACGACGTGACGCTGGACTCCGTGGAGAAGGACCGCCGCTTCAACACCTACGGTGTACCGCGCAACAAGACCAAGGCCAAGGCCGCGGCTGGCAAGGACGGCAAGGAGAAAGCCGTCGAGACCGTGCCCAACGGCAACTACCTTTGGATCAACCTCTTCGCCACGTCGCTGAAAGAGGGCGGCCGCGCCGCGCTGGTGATGGCCAACTCGGCCAGCGATGCTCGCCACTCCGAGGCCGACATCCGCCGCACACTCATCGAGCAGAACCTCATCTACGGCATGCTCACGCTGCCATCCAACCTGTTCTACACCGTCACGCTGCCGGCCACGCTGTGGTTCTTCGACAAGGGCAAGACGAATGACAAGGTGCTGTTCATCGACGCCCGCAACATCTTCACCCAGGTGGACCGCGCCCACCGCGAGCTGAGCGACGAGCAGATCCAGAACATCGCCCTCATCCCCCGCCTGCACAAGGGCCGCCGCCAGGAGTTCGTGGACCAGGTGGACCGCTACATGCACCAAGGCATGGCGCAACTTAAGGACGCGGCCGAACACCTGCCCGCCTTGAGCGAACGCTTGCTGGCCGTGCTGGCTGAAGAAGCGGCCGATAAAGGACTACGCCGCCGGCCCCGAGGACGACGAGCTGCCGGTGCGAGACAAGAGTCATCTGTTCACGCTGCTGGACGAGGCCATAGAGCAGGGTCTGGCCTACTGCCAAAGCCAGGGTGTGCCGCTGCACGAGGCGCTTGACCGCGGCGACGTGTTCACCAAGCTGGGCCAGTTCAACGGCTTTGCCGACACGTTGCTGGCCAGCGACGAGCAGCGCAAGTCCTTCAACGTCTACGAGAACACGATCTCCTCGCTGTACGAGGCCTGCAAACCTGAGGTGCTGGGCCGCGAGCTGGGCCGCGTGGTGTCGGCCTTCCAGTACCTACGCGGGGTGATGGACAGCATCGTCGAGCAGGTCGACATTGACAGCGCGGTGCAGCGCATCGAGGCGCTGCTGGACGCCAGCGTGGTGGTGGACAAGGCCGAGGCCTTTTCCGCCAAGGAGTTCGAGGCGCAGTACAAGATCGTTCAGCGCGGCAAGGCCTGGGACCTCAGCAAGGTGAACGTTGAGAAGCTGCGCGAGGAGTTCCAGCAGGCGCCGTTCAAGAACATCCAAATCGCCGACCTGCAGGCCTTTCTGCAGCGCAAGCTGGCCGAGATGCTGGCGCAGAACAGCACGCGGGTGGACTTCATCCAGCGGCTGCAGAATGTGATCGACGCCTACAACTCCGGCGCCACGTCCACCGAGAACTACTACGACGAGCTGACCGCCTATGCCCAGGAGCTGAAGGAAGAGGCCGAACGACACATCCGCGAGGGCCTGACCGAGGACGAGTTGGAGCTGTTCGATCTGCTGAATAAGGAGTCACTGACGCAGGAAGAGACCCAGCGCGTGAAGCTGGCCGCCAAGCACCTGCTGAAGCGCCTAGTAGAGGAGCAGCCCAAGGTGCTGATTCAGAACTGGCACCAGAGCGCGCAGACGCAGAAGCAGGTGCGCGCGGAGATCGAACGCGTGCTTGATGCGGACTTGCCGGAAAGCTATGACCGTACCACCTTCAAGCAGAAGTGCGACAACGTCTATGACCTTGCCGTTGAGTACGCGCTGCGCGGCAGGAAGTGGGCAGCATGAGCGCGGGTAGCGATGGATCGCAGTGGACTAGTTCAACAACCGCTGACAGCAACCCATCGCTTCGAGTCGATGGCAGCCTTCAGTCAACAACGGCACACGAGCGCCTCGCACAGCCTTAGATGTAGCAATGGATTTACCATGCCCCCATCCCGGCAGTTCCCGGGCGCCAGACGCACTTTTCCGTGAAAGCTCTTATCACCGGTAGTTCAGGCCGGATTGGCCGCGCAATCTACAACGCGGTCGCCGCCAATCATGAGGCCGTTGGCCTCGACCGTTCCCCTTTCTCCTGCTCGTCGCTTATTGGTGACTTCACCGATAGCCGATTGCTGCACTCGGCATTGCAAGGTGTCGATGTGGTCTTCCACACCGCCTCGTACCACGCGCCGCACGTTGGTCTTGTATCTGATCGCGAGTTCGAGCGGGTCAATGTGGCGGGTGTGCAGCAGCTGTTGGAGGCTGCGCAGCAAGCGGGGGTGAAGCAGGTGGTCTACACCAGTACCACCGCGCTGTATGGCGATGCTGTCGCCGAGCAGGGTTGCACGTGGATCGACGAATCCGTGACGCCGAAGCCCAAGACGGTGTACCACCGCACCAAGCTGGAAGCCGAGCAGATCCTGGCGGACTGGTCCGGTGCAGGGCTGACACGCAGCGTCATCCGCATGTCGCGCTGCTTCCCGCAGCCTGCGGATCAGATGTCGGTGCTGCGCCTGCATCGCGGTATTGATGTCCGCGATGTTGCTGATGCTCATGTGGCGGCGTTGGCTTTGCCGGCCGGTTCTTTCAGTCGATTCGTCGTCAGCGGCTCGACGCCGTTCCAGCGCGAGGATCTTGAGCAGTTGGGGCGCGATGCGGGCGAAGTCCTGCGGCTACGCTGCCCGGCGCTGGTTGCCGAGCATGAGCGACGTGGTTGGCCGCTGCCTTCTGTCATTGACCGGGTTTACGACAACGCCGCTATCCGGCAGGCATTGGGCTGGGAGCCTGCGTTTGGCTTCGACGAGGTGTTGGCGCAGGTGGATCGGCGTAGCCTGGAAGTGCTGCCGTATACGCGGGACTTTGTTGACCGGACAGTCGATTGATCCTGCGCGATGTCGTTTCGATTGAGTTCGCTTGCTTCGCGGCTTACGCCGCTCCTACAAGCAGCGGCGTTATTTCAGCTGCGAGGGTGATACGCCGTATTGGCGTTTGAACGCAGCACTGAAGCTGCTGGTATGGGCGTAGCCCGCGATATCAGCCGCTACTTCTACCGGCACGCGCTGCCTTAGCAGCGCTTGTCGCGCGCGCTCCAATCGCAGCGTGCGCAGGTAGGCGCCGATGCTGCTGCCGTGTTGCTGCTGGAAGCCGCGCTGCAGGTCCACCGCGTTGGTGCCCAGTTGTCGCGCCATCTGGTTGATGCTGAGGCTGTCGGCCTCGCCGCTGTGCAGCCATTGCTGCAGGCGTTCCACGCAGCGCTGCAGGTGCGCGCCAAGCGCGCGCTCGCCCTGCTCTGCTGCCAGTGCTTGCACCACGCCCGCCGCAAGTTCCAGGGCAAAGCTTTCCTGCTGCAAACGGCGCAGCAGCGGCGGGCTGCAGGGATCGGTTTCAAACAAGCCTGCCGCTCGCCGCAGCAGGGCTGCGCTCGGCTGCCAGCGCTGGTTGCGGGCATGGCTGCGGCGCAGGCGGGTGATACCCGGCGTGGCGACGGCGTCGAGCTGCTGGGCCAGCCAGTCGTCGCTGAAGTGCAGGCTGACCTTGGTTTCCTGGCGGCCGGCCTGCCAATGGCGCAGGAACTGGTCGTCCTCGCGCAGGTGGATCAGCATGGCCGGGTTGCGGTTGTGGCGACTGTCCAGGCGCAGGCGTTCCTCGCCGATGGCCACGTCGGCCTCGCCCTGCAGCAGGAAGCTGGCGGTCAAGCCCGCCGGCAGGCGGTTGTGGCTGCAGCCGCCCACCATGTCGCGGCTGCGGCTCAGGTACAGCACCAGGCCGGCGTCCAGTGCCTGCACCTGTTGCCAGCCGGCCAACACTGGCATGGCGTCGGGCAGGCCGGCCGCAAAGTCCACCTGGCCGCCCAAGGCGTGGGCTGCGTCCATCAGTTCGGCGCAGGTATAGACCTGCATGCAAGGCACCCACGAATGTCGTTGTGACTAAATTTTCCTTCGCCGCGCCTAAACTTTCAATGGTATTGATAACTATTCTTATTTAAGGGGTGGCGAATGCCGGCCCCTGCTTCCGTATTCAGTAAAGGTCAGCGGCAATGGGTTTAACGATCAAGCAGGCGGCCGTGGTCCGCGCCGTCTTCCACGATGCGGTCAGTTCGGACGAGATCCGCTATTGGTTGCAGCGCGTGGAAGCACTGATCGTGACGGCCACGCCGTTCTACTTCATCGCCAGCACCGCGCCCGGCGCCAGCTTCAGTGACGATTACCGGGCCATCCAGGCGGTCTGGTACAAGCAGCACAAGCCGGCCTTCCGCCAGTACTGCCAGGGGCTGGTGCGCATTGCCAGCAGCGCCGCCGAGCAGCAGCGGCTGGATACTCCGGCCCTGCATGCGGCCTGGGGCGTGCCCTATCTGGTCACCACCGATGCCGCCGACGGCATGCGCTGGATCGGCCAACAGTTGGAGCAGGCCGATGCGCACTGAGCGCGCTGCCGCCTCCCATTTCGGCCTGGGCGTGATCGTGGTGCTGTACATGGCCCATGCGCTGCCGCTGTATTTCTACAACGTGGCGGTGCCGGCCATCCTGCGCAGCCAAGGCGTGGACCTGCGCTGGATCGGCATGTTGTCGCTGCTGTATCTGCCGTGGGCGTTCAAGTTCCTGTGGGCGCCGCTGGTGGACCGCTGGCACCTGCCGGCATTGGGCCGGCGCCGCAGTTGGTTGTGGCTGACCCAGCTGCTGTTGCTGGTCGGCATCCTGGTATTGGCCTTCACCGGGCTGGACCACGGCCTCACCGTATTCGTGCTGGTGGGTATGTGGATCTCCACCATTGCCGCCACCCAGGACATCGCCATCGATGGCTATACGGTGGAAGCGTTGGCACCGGCCGAGCACCGTCTGGGCAGCATGGCGCAGAGCGTAGGCGTGGCGCTGGGCAGCATGGTCGGCGGTGCCGGCGTGCTGTGGCTGTATGAAACGCGCGGCTGGAATGTGGCCCTGCTCAGCCTGGCCGCGATGAGTGCGCTCACCCTGTTCGCCGTGCAGCAGATCAACGAAGTGCCACGCGCGGCGGCAGGCCAGCGGCCCAGCGTGCTGCGTGCGCTGCGCCGGCCCGAGCTGCGTTGGGCGCTGTTGTTGATCGTCCTGTACCGCATGGTGGAAGCCCCGGCGATGGCGATGGTCAATCCGCTGCTGGTGGATCAGAAGTGGAGCCTGACCGAGATCGGCCTGCTGATCTCGATGGGTGGCGCCGGTGTTGGCATGTTGGCTGCCGTGGGCGCGGCCTGGTTGCTCAAACAGCGCAGCGCCGAACAGCTACTGATGCATGCCGGTTGGTGGCGCACGCTGCTGTATGTACTGCTGGCCGCGCTGCTGTACAGCGGTGTGCTTGCCACGTCGCAGTTTGGGCTGGGCGCACTGGTGATTGCCCTGCTGGCGCTGCGCTACGTGGCGATGACCAGCCTGTATGCCTTGTTCATGCGGATCAGCTCGCGCGAGCAGGCCGGCACTGATTTCACCTTGCTGGTCTGCTTCGAACTGCTGATCTATTTCATCGGCGGCGCACTGTCCGGCTTCCTCGCCAAGGGCCTTGGCTACACCGCGTATTACGTGGCGCTGGCGATTGCCTCCACACTTGGCTTGCTGTTGTGCCGGCCGCTGCTGCGCCGTTTCGCGCCTTCCCCTTCTTCTCCCTGATACGTTCCGAGGACACCATGCGGCATACCGCAGCAACGCTTCCGCTCGCCCTGCTGAGCCTGGCCATCAGCGGCCAGCTGGCAGCACAGACCAGTACCACTGCCGGCACCCGCCAGCTGGATGCCGTCAGCGTCACCGCCGTGCGTGGCGCGCGCAGCGTGGCCGAGATCGCCGGCACGGTGTACGCCATCGAGCGCGAGCAGATCGCCCAGCAGACCGCGGCCGGCCGCAGCACCGCCGACATCCTCGGCCAATTGGTGCCGTCGCTGGCGCCGGCCAGTGGCACTACCAGCAACTACGGCATGACCATGCGCGGGCGCAGCGTGCAGGTGATGATCGATGGCGTGCCGCTGACCGGCGCACGCGATGGCTCGCGCCAGCTCAACAGCATCTCGCCGACGATGATCGAGCGCATCGAGGTGATCTCCGGTGCCACCGCGCTGTATGGCGCCGGTGCCAGCGGCGGCATCATCAACATCATCACCTTGCAGCCGGGTGATGCGCCGGTGCAGCTGGCGAGCCAGCTCGGCCTGCGCACGCCGTCAGATGTATCCAGCGACAACCTGGCCTGGAATGCCGCGCAGACCATGACCGTGCGCGGTGACACCTTCAGCGGTGCCTTTGGTATTGCCTACGGCCGCCAGGGCGCATCGCTGGATGCACACGGCCGCCGCATCGGCCCGGAGATCGCCCAGACCGACCGCCAGGACACCGAAACCAAGGAACTCAACGCCCGTCTGGATTGGGCGCTGAGCCCTGCGCAGCAACTGAGTGTGGGCATGCGCTGGTATGACGACCAGCAGGACAGCGACTACGGCCCGGACTACGGCCCGCGCCTGGCGGTGCTGTTCAACCCCGCCTACCAGCCCAGCCACAATGCGGTCGATGGCCTGCAGTTGAATGCACAGCCGCGTACCCGCCACCAAGGCGTCAACGCGCAGTACCGCAACCGCGATGTGTTCAGCGGCCAGGAACTGAGCGTGGAAGCCTATTACCGAAACGAACAGGGCCGTTGGTTCCCGTCGGTATCCACCCTGGTGCATCCGGCGCTGCCGGGCGGCTATGCCTATGTGGCCATGCAGTCCAATACCGATATCGACGTCTGGGGCCTGCGCACCGCGTTGCACAAGGGCTTTGATATCGGCGGTCGCAGCCTGCAGCTGTCCTATGGCGTGGACCATGAGCGCGAGCAAGACAGCCAGCGCGGGCAGATGTACGACATCAACACCTTCATCGCAAGCAATGGCTTGAAGTACACGCCGACTGCCCAGTACGCGATGGGCCCGGATGTACGGGTGGATACCACCGGCCTGTTCCTGCAGGCCGACCATGCGCTGAGTGAGCGCTTCAGCGTGCAGGCCGGCGTGCGTCATCAGATCCTGCGCAACAACGTGGATGATTCGTTGCCCTACACCGAGGCCATCACCGCCGACGCAGTGCCCGGCTATCAGCCGCAGCTGCTGGCCGGTGGCCGCGTGCGGCATTCGCAGACCTTGTTCAATGCCGGTGTGGTCTACAAGTTCAGTGATGCGCAACAGCTGTTCGCGAATTTCTCGCAGGGCTTCAGCCTGCCGGATACACAGCGCATGCTGCGCGACGTACCGGCCAACTTCGTCATCGACAGCCGCAACATCGGCCCCATCAAGGTGGACAACTACGAGCTGGGCTGGCGCTTGAACAACTCGCAACTGCAGAGCGCGGTGACCGCGTTCTACAACCGCTCGGACAAAACCGTGCAGTTCAACCGCAACTACAGTGTGTCGGTGGCTGACACCGATGAGCGCGTATATGGCGTGGAAGCCAACCTGCGCTATACGCCTACCGCGCAGCTGGAGTTGGGCGCGAGCGTGGCGAGCACGCGCGGCCAGTACCGCGATGCCGCCGGGCAGTGGCGCGAGCTCAATGCCTTCCGCGTGTCGCCATTGAAGGCTGGCGTGCATGGGCAGTGGCGTTTTGCCAACGACAGCCTGCTGCGTCTGCAGGGCCAAGCGGTGGGCGGCACGGATGATGCCTGGCGTGATGCGCAGGTAGCGGCGGTCAGCCCGGCCATCCGCGCGACGCCGGCGGCGAAGATCCGCGGCTACGCGGTGTTTGACCTGATTGGTGAGCTGCCGCTTGCGGGTGGGCGCTTCAGTGTTGGCGTCTACAACCTGGCCGACCGTGACTACAAGACGGTGTATGGGCAGCAGGCGGAAGCGACCTACGGCAAGTTGTCGAGCGTGCCGGCGCAGGGAAGGACGTTTGGCATTGGCTATCGGGTTGAATACTGAAGCTGTTGCTGTTGCTTCAAGCCCCTCTCCCACGGGAGAGGGGTTGGGGTGAGGGGTGGAGCGAAGCCCGCACGATACTTTTCACGAGGCTTCGCTCTTACCCTCATCCGCCCCGTTGGGGCACCTTCTCCCGGCGGGAGAAGGAGGCGGCCCGTTACCGCTTCGCCGCCAAGATGCGCGTCAACAAATCCGCCGTCCCCTCAATCCGCCGCAGATGCGGATAGCGCAATCCCTCGCGGTAATCGATGCGCACCGTGCGGAAACTATCCGCCTGCCGCACGATCAACTCGATCGGTGTGCCGTTCTGCTTGCCATCCGTCACTGCCTGCTTCAACCGGCCACCGCTGTAGGCCAAACCATTCACCGCAACAATCGTTACGTCCTTGGCCAGGCCCGCCTTGAATGCCGGGCTGTCCCAGCCAACAGCCTGTAGCACGCCATCGCTGCCGACCTTCAGGCCCAGGGAATACTGCAGGTCGGTTGCGCCATCGGCTTCACCGTCGGCAATCACCAGGTTCGGCTGATCGTCGTAGTACAGCTCCCAACCGGCGGCAGCCAAACCATCCGGTGCCTTGCCATCGCGTGCGTCCAGGCGGCTGCCGATGAAGCTGTCCCAATCGCCCGGTTGCACCGCTTCCAGGCCTTGCATCACGTCGGCGCGCTCATACAGGCGAATGTCGCCCTGCTTGCCGCCTTGATGGAAGCGCTTGGCGAAATCATCCAGCGTGACCTTGCCTTTGGACAGACTGCGCAGCCGCGCATCGACGCCCAACCACAGCAAGGTGCTTTCGTTGTAGAAGTCGAATGCTCGCTGCCAATCGGCCCAGGCCTGCGGCTTGGAATTGAAGTCGAGGATGCCTTGGTGCACGGTGTCCTGCAGATCGCGCCAGTGGCGGCCGGGCTGGGTGGCGTAGTTGGCCTGTAGCTGGGCCAGCATCGCCATCGCGTAGTCCGGCTTCCACAGGCCCGAACGTGCGGCCAGTACGACTGCCCAGTACTGGGTCTGGCCTTCGTACATCCACAGGTCGTCGTTGAACATCGGCGCGTTGTAGTGCGGTACCCAGGTTGGGCGCGGGCGCCAGGCCTTGCCTATCCATGCATGGGCGTATTCGTGCGGCAGCAGGTCGTTGTCGGTGTACGGGCGCTCGCCGCGCAGGTAACCGTCGTGCATGCCGTTCTCGCTGCTCTGCGCATGTTCCAGGCCAATGCCGCTGAACACATCCGACACCGCCAGCAGGAAGTTGTAGCGCGTATACGGGCGCGCGCCGAACACCGCATCGGCCTCGCGCACCAGCGCGCGATGCGCGTCCAGCACCCTGGCATCTGCCTGCAGGCCTTGCGGGTTCTCGCCGACCACGTCCAGCCACACCGGTTGCTTGGAAGCGTCATCCAACGCAAAGCGCTTGAAGTACTGGCCCGCGAAAACCGGCGAATCAATCAGGGTCATCAGCGACACCGGCGTGTACTGCTCCGTGCCACCGCTGTGCTGGGCGACGTCCAGGGCAGTGCCGCTCTGCCAGCCGTCCGGCAGGCGCAGGCTGGGTTTGACCTGGATGCCGCGCGCATCGTAGCCGGCCGGGTACAACAGCACGCGGTGCCACTGCAGGTCGAGCATGTTCGGCGTCATTGCCACCCGGCCCTGGTCGGACGCGGTCGGTGACAGGTACTGGAACTCGATATCCAGCATGCTGACGCCTTCCGGCACCTGCAGCTTGAAGGCGTACATGTCGCCGGAATCACGCGTCCATTGCAGTGCCTGGCCGTTGCCACGGATGACCAGGCCGGCCATCTGGTTGATCGGGCCGGTAGGCGCGTGGTTGCCGGGGATCCACTGCGGATACCACAGGGTCAGCGCGCCGGCCGATACGGGGATGCGCTGGTGCACGTGCTGGATGCGGCGCTGCAGGTCACTGGCATCCACCTCCAGCTCGATAACGCCCGGGTAGCTGGCCTGCACCTGCATTGCCGCCGCGCGTGCGTCCAGCGGCTGCGCCTGCGCGCATGCCAGCGGCGCTGCGGCACCCAGCATCATCGCCAACAACCAGTTACGTCCCCGCATCACGCACCGCCCTTTGCCTGAAGTGATTGCATCCTAGCCCGGCCCGCTTCAGCCGCGCATCCGCTGCCATACCAGGCAACGGTTGTTGGCGGGCATGGCCACGTCCTCCCGCAGCACCAGCTGCTGTGCGCGGGCCAAGGCGTCGACGGCCTCGAAATCGCGGATGCCCGAACGCGGGTCACGCGCCTTCAACCAGCCGTCGAAGTTGCGGTTGCTGTCGCTGGTGAATGCACCGTTGTAGTTGAACGGCCCATAGGCGATGAACAGCGCGTCGGGTGCCATCAACATCGGCAAGCCGGCGAACACGGCCTGCACTTCCTCCCAGCCCATGATGTGCAGGGTGTTGGCGGTGAACACCGCATCGAAGCCGGCCACGTCGTCATGCACGGGCAGCGGCGGCAACGGTTGCAGGCCGCCGCCGACCACGGCCTGCAGTTCCAGCGCTGGCGGGGTATTGGGCAAACCGGCCTCGTCCAGCCATAGGCCGATGCCGGGCAGATGATCGCGGTGATCGCTGGCCTGCCAACGCAGCCACGGCAGTGCGGCGGCGAAGTGCACAGCGTGCTGGCCGGTGCCGCTGCCAATCTCCAGTACGCTGCGGGCCTGGCCCAGGTAGCGCTGCAATACCTGCAGAATGGGTGCGCTGTTGCGCTCGCAGGATTCGGCGTAGGGCTTGATCATGATCGGGGCCTGTTGATAACACTGAAGATTGTGCCGCAGTGGCGGTTTGCGGCCATGCATGACCATGGTCACTTGTGCTCAAACCCTTGGCCCGCCGAGATTCAAGGGTCTTGTGCGGTGCAGTGCATCGCTGGCCCTGGAGTTCCGTCCCTCATGCAACGCCGCCAGTTTCTTTCGCTTTCCGGCCTCGGCCTCGCCGGTTTCATGCTGCCCAATGCCCAGCTGATCGCAGCCGAGGAGTTGTTGGCTCCGGCCGATGTGGCCAAGAAGAAGCTGCTGGCCGACACCGTGCTGGCGCTGGCCAAGCAGGGCGGCGCCAGCTACTGCGATGTGCGTATTGGCCGCTACCTCAACCAGGCCATCGTCACCCGCGAGGACCGGGTGCAGAACGTCACCAACAGCGAGTCGGCCGGCGTTGGCATTCGTGTGATCGTCAATGGCGCCTGGGGCTTTGCCGCCAGCAACCAGTCCACCGCGCAGGGCGTGGCCGCGGCGGTGACGCAGGCGCTGGCCATTGCCCGCGCCAACGCGAAGATCCAGACCAAGCCGGTACAGCTGGCACCCACGCCGGGCGTGGGCGAGGTGCAGTGGAAGACGCCGATCCGCCAGAACGCGATGGCCGTGCCGGTCAAGGACAAGGTGGAGCTGCTGCTGTCGATCAATGCCGCTGCGATCAATGCCGGTGCCAACTTCATCAACTCGCAGCTGTTCCTGGTCAACGAGCAGAAGTATTTCGCCTCCAGCGATGGCTCGTGGATCGACCAGGACGTGCACCGCATCTGGCTGCCCTTCACCGCCACCGCCATCGACAAGGCCAGCGGCAAGTTCCGCACCCGGGCTGGATTGTCGGCGCCGGCCGGCATGGGCTGGGAATTCCTGGACGGCAATGCCGCCGACAAACACCCGCTGCCCGGCGGGGTGGTCGGCTATGGCCATTCCTATGACCCGGTCGAAGACGCTATTGCTGCCGCCAGGCAGGCGCGCGCCAAGCTCACTGCACCGTCGGTGAAGCCGGGCAAGTACGATCTGGTGCTGGACCCCTCCAACCTGTTCCTGACCATCCACGAGAACGTCGGCCATCCGCTGGAACTGGACCGCGTGCTTGGCTACGAGGCCAATTACGCCGGTACCAGCTTTGCCACCCTGGACAAGCGCGATGCCGGCTTCCGCTGGGGCAGCGACATCGTCAACTTCACCGCCGACAAGACCGCCCCTTACAGCCTGGGTGCGGTGGGTTACGACGATGAAGGCGTGAAGACCCGCAAGTGGGATCTGGTCAAGGACGGCGTGCTGGTCAATTACCAGGCCACCCGCGACGAGGTGCATATCCTCGGCGAGAACGCCTCGCACGGATGCAGCTACGCCGACTCGTGGAAGAGCGTGCAGTTCCAGCGCATGGCCAATGTGTCGCTGGCGCCGGGCAAGACGCCGCTGACGCCGGCGCAGATGGTCAAGGACGTGGAGAACGGCATCTACATCCATGGCCGTGGTTCGTATTCGATCGACCAGCAGCGTTACAACGCGCAGTTTGGCGGACAGCTCTGCTACCAGATCAGGAACGGCGAGATTGCCGGCATGGTCGAGGATGCGGCATACCAGATCCGCACGCCGGAGTTCTGGAACGCCTGCGCGGCGATCTGCGATGACCGCGATTTCCGCATGGGCGGTTCGTTCTTTGACGGCAAGGGCCAGCCGGCGCAGGTATCGGCGGTGTCGCATGGTTCGGCGACGACGCGCTTCAATGGGGTGAACATCATCAACACGGCGCGGTCGTTGGGGTGAGGCGTAGAGCTGCCCTCACCCCAACCCCTCTCCCGCAAGCGGGAGAGGGGCTATCAGATCGCAGGCTTGGCCGTAGACTCGCAGATCGCAGGCTTAGCCGCAGACTCGCAGATCGCAGGCTTGGCCGTAGACTCCCTTCTCCCGTCTACGGGAGAAGAGCCTGTCCCCGCGAAGGCGGGGATGCCCCGAAGGGGCGGATGAGGGGAAGCTTTCAGCGCGTCGTATACCCACCATTGACCAAAATCGTCTGCCCGGTCATCCACCAGCCGTCCGATACCAGGAAGCGTACCCACGGCACGATGTCCTCGATGTCGGTCAGGCCGGTCTTGGAGAACGGTGACAGCGCTGCCGCCGTCTTGTGGTACGCCACCGCATCGGCGCCCTCGGCCGGGTAGAAGAACGGCGTATCCATCGGCCCGGGACCAATCGCGGTAACCGATATGCCGCGCTCGCCGAATTCCTTGGCCGCCGCACGCGTGTAGTGCTCCACCGGCGCCTTGGTGCCCGCATAGCTGGAATAGAACGGCGTGAACGCGCCCAGCAACGAGGTCACCAGCGTGCATACCTTGCCGTTGTCGGCGAGACGAATGCCGGCCTCCTTCAGGAAGAAGAAGGCGGTCTTGTTGTTTACCGCGTCCATCGCATCGAACTCGGCCTCGCTGATCTGCGTCATCGGCTTCTTCAACACCTTGCCAACCGTGTTGACCGCGATATCGATGGCGCCCAGCGCCTGCTTCGCATCTTTGAACAGCTGCTCCATCGCCGCGGCCGAGGTCAGGTCGGACTGGAACAGATGCGCATCGGCGCCAGCGGCGCGCACCGCCTCGGCGGTGGCTTCGGCCTCGCCGCGGGCAGCGTCGCTGTTGTAGTGGATGGCGACGCCGCGGGCGCCCTGGCGGGCGAAGTCCCGGGCCAGCAGGCCGCCCAGGTTCTTGGCGCCACCGGCGATGAGGACGGTCTTGCCTTGGATGCGATGCTCGGTCACGGCGAACTCCTGTGGCTGGGGAATGCCTCAGAGCCTATCGGCTTGGTTTTCCGGATAAAGCCGGTCATCCTGACTTCACTTGTCGGCTAATCCGGACAATCGCCGTGGACCGTATCGAGCTGTACCGCGTTTTCGTCCGTGTGGTGGACTGCGCCGGCTTCACCCGCGCCGCCGACCAGCTCAACCTGCCCCGCTCCACGGTCTCCGAAGCCGTACGCACGCTTGAGCAGCGCCTGGGCACCCGCCTGCTCCACCGCACCACCCGCCGGGTCACCCCCACCCAGGATGGCCTGCTGTTCCATGCCCGCTGCCAACAACTGATCGCCGATGCGGACGAGGCCGAGCAGCTGTTCCGGCAATCGCCACAGACCCTGAGTGGACGGATCAAGGTGGACCTGCCCGGGCGCATCGGCCGCCTGATCATCGCCCCCGCATTGCCCGGTTTCCTGCAGGCACATCCGCAGATCGACGTCGAGCTGGGCATGACCGATCGCAGCATCGACCTGGTCGAGGACGGCGTGGATTGCGCGCTGCGGGTCGGCCCGCTGCAGGACTCACGCCTGGTGGCGCGGAGCATGGGCCAGCTGCCACTGATCAACGTGGCCAGCCCCGCCTATGTGGCCGCGCATGGCATGCCTGAGCATCCATCCCAACTGGGCACGCATTGGGGTGTGCTCTATGCCTCGCCCGGCAGCGCCCGGGTGGAAGCCTGGGAATGGCGCGAGAACGGCATCCTGCGCAGCCACAGCCTGTCGGGCCGGGTCACCGTCAACAGTGCCGAGGCCTATATCGCCTGCTGTATTGCCGGCCTGGGGATGATCCAGATTCCCGCGTATGACGTGCGCGCGGAGTTGGCGGCCGGCAGCCTGCTGGAAGTGATGCCCGCGCATCGCGCCGATCCCATGCCGATGCATCTGCTGTTTCCGCATCGTCGCCATCCTTCGCAGCGGCTGCGGGTATTCGTGGAGTGGTTGCAGCAGGTGTTGGGGGACGCGGTTGGTTGAGTGGATGCTTCTTTGCCTGCCAACAGGCAAAGCGAAAGCTCACCCCTCCCCAACCCTCCCCTTCGCTGCGCGAAAGGGAGGGAGCAAGCCCCCTCTCTTCGAGGATTGGGGAGGGGTGAGCCGTTCGCAGAAAATCCAAATAACCGCGGCTTCCATGCCTAAAGTCACTACCGCTGCAAACCCGGTCCCGCAAAAATCGAACAGTTCGCAGACCACCGCGAAGCCATCGTCGTTTGTTGCCGCAGCGCCCGCCTGACGGGCCTTGCCCCCCTTTGGAGAGCAGCCTTGCATAGACGTGACTTCCTGGCCCTTACCGGGCTTACCGCTGGCGGCCTGATGGTGCCGTCCTTCTTCGGCAAGGCCATCGCCGCCGAACAACTGCTCACCACCCTGGACCCGGCCATCAAGAAGCGCCTGGCCGATGACGCCTTGAACGCGGCCAAGGCCGCAGGTGCCACCTACTGCGATGTGCGCATCGGCCGTTACCTGCGCCAGTTCGTGATCACCCGCGAGGACAAGGTCCAGAACGTGGTGAACACCGAGTCCACCGGCACCGGCATCCGCGTCATCGTCAACGGCGCCTGGGGCTTTGCTGCCACCAATGACCTGAGCCCGGCCGGTGTGGTCAAGGCCGCACAGCAGGCCGCCGCCATCGCCAAGGCCAATGCCAAGGTGCAGACCGCGCCGGTGCAGTTCGCCAAGGCGCCGGGCTACGGCGAGGTCAGCTGGCGCACGCCGATCAGGAAGAACGCGATGGAAGTGCCGATCAAGGACAAGGCCGACCTGTTGCTGGACGTGAATGCCGCAGCGATCGGTGCCGGTGCCAGCTTCGTCAACTCGATGCTGTTCCTGGTCAACGAGCAGAAGTACTTCGCCTCGACCGATGGCTCCTACATCGACCAGGACGTGCACCGCATCTGGGCACCGATGACGGTCACCGCCATCGACAAGGCCAGCGGCAAGTTCCGCACCCGCGATGGGCTGTCCTCGCCGATGGGCCTGGGCTTCGAATACCTGGATGGCGAGGCCTCCGGCAAGACCGTGCTGCCCAACGGCGTCACTGTCTATGGTCAGTCCTACGACATGCGCGAAGACGCCATCGCCGCTGCCAAGCAGGCGCAGGAAAAGCTCAAGGCGCCGTCGGTCAAGCCGGGCAAGTACGACCTTGTGCTGGATCCGTCGCACACCTGGCTGACCATCCACGAATCGGTTGGCCACCCGCTGGAACTGGACCGCGTGCTCGGCTACGAAGCCAATTACGCCGGCACCAGTTTCGCCACCATGGACAAGCGCGACGCGCATTTCCAGTACGGCAGCGACAAGGTCAACATCTTCGCCGACAAGACCCAGCCCGGCTCGCTGGGTGCAGTGGCTTACGACGATGAAGGCGTCAAGACCAAGCGCTGGCCGCTGATCAGCGACGGCAAGCTGGTCGACTACCAGACCATCCGTGACCAGGCGCATATCCTGGGCAAGACCGAATCCGACGGCTGCTGCTATGCCGATTCGTGGTCCAGCGTGCAGTTCCAGCGCATGGCCAACGTCTCGATGGCGCCGGGCAAAACCCCGCTGTCGGTGGCCGACCTGATCAAGAACGTCGAGAACGGCATCTACATCATCGGCGACGGCTCGTTCTCCATCGACCAGCAGCGTTACAACGCGCAGTTCGGTGGCCAGCTGTTCTATGAAATCAAGAACGGCCAGATCACCCGCATGCTCGA